>Ga0114939_10003098_pt1 | contig 11806 bp, 5 predicted proteins | sample AshMeaCrysSpring_FD_87196 | JGI IMG/M metagenome (GOLD analysis project Ga0114939, IMG submission 87196) | Groundwater microbial communities from Big Spring, Nevada to study Microbial Dark Matter (Phase II) - Ash Meadows Crystal Spring | ecosystem: Environmental > Aquatic > Deep subsurface >... | reverse complement strand
GCGATGGCGCTCATGATGCGCAGCACGATCTCGTCCATGCGGTCGAGCGGCGCGACCGGCACGAACACCAGGAATTCCTCGCCGCCCCAGCGCACGATCATGTCGGTCTCGCGCAGCGTGTCGCGCAGCCGCTCGGCCACGACCATCAGCACCGCGTCGCCCGCGGCGTGGCCGTGGCGGTCGTTGATCTGCTTGAAGTGGTCGATGTCGATCAGCAGCAGCGCCTGCACGGGCGACTCGCCCGCGCCGCGCCGGCGCTCCGCCGGCGCCGGCAGGTCGCGGATGAACTCCTGGAAGTGGCGCCGGTTGTACAGCGCGGTCAGCGGGTCGCGGCTGCTCTGCTGGCGCAGCGCGACGTTCTTCTGCGCGAGCAGGCGGTTGGTGGCGCGCAGCTTGTGGTAGAGCACCGCGATCACGAAGAACGACAGGCCGAAGACCAGGGCGAGCGACCACCACACGCGCTGCTCGAGCTCGCGGTTGCGAAGCTCCGCCGACTGGAGGTCGCGCTCGCGGTTCAGTAGGTCGATCTCGCGCTTGCGCTTGTCGGCCTCGTAGCGGCTCTGCAGCTCGATCACCGCCTTCTCGCGATCGGCGAGCGCGAGCTCCTCGGTGAGCTTCCGCTGGCGGTGGAACAGCGCCAGCGCCGACTTGAAGTCCCCCGCCTGCTCGAGGTAGCCGCCGTACTCGCGCAGCGTCTCGGCGATCTCCGCGGTCGCGCCGGTGCGCTCGTAATCGGCGACCGCCTCGTCGGCGAGACGCCGGCCGGCGTCGATGCGGCCCATGCCGAGCATCGCGAGCCCCATGTTGAGCTTCGACACCGACATCAGCGCCGTGTCGTCGAGGCCGCGGCCGAGGTCGAGCGACTCGCGGGACAGGTCGTGCGCCCGGCGGAAGTCCTTGCGGCGAAGGTACAGGTCGGCCAGGTTGACGACGGCGAGCGCCTCGGCGACCCGCGAGCCCGCGCCGCGCGCGGTCGCGAGCGCCTCCTGCAGCGCCGCGAGCTCCTGCCGCGGGCGATTCAGGTGCTCGAGCGCCGCAGACTCGGCGAGCTTCGCGCGGACGATGGCGAGGGCGCTGCCCGACGCCTTCGCGTGCCGGTAGGACGCGAGCGCAGCTTCGAAGGCGCGGTCCGCCTGCTTCGTCATCATGTTGAGGACCGACAGCTGGTACAGGGCGGACGCCTGCCGGTACGGGCTCTGCGCGAGCTCGGCGAGCACGCGCGCCTCCTCGAGCGCGGCGAGCGCCGCGTCGACGCGGCCCATCATGCGCGCGGTGACGCCGGCCGCGTAGGCGGTCGCGAAGCGCAGGTACTCGTCGTTCGACTGTGCCGCCACCTCGCGGGCGTGCGCGGCGAGCTCGTGGGCCTTCGCGGAGTTGCCGGCCCAGTGCTCGTAGTCGCTGCGGATCAGCAGCGCGCCGGCGCGAAGCCCCGGGTCGCCGGAACTGGCGGCCGCGGCCTGCAGGCCTTCCGCCAGGTCCATCGCCTCGGTGGTCCGGTTCGACAGCACCAGCGCGAGCCCGTACATCGTCTTGACCTGCCGCGCGAGCGAGACGTCGGCGCCCGCCTCGTCCGCGGCGATCTGCGCGAGCTCGGTCGCCGTGGCGCGCGGGAACGCCACCAGCCGGCCCTCGATCTCGGCGAGCCTCGCCGGCAGCGGCTCGGACGCCAGCACGGCGAAGGGCACGAGCAGCAGCATCGCCACCGCGAAGGCGAACGTGGCAAAGAACAGCCGCCGGTCTCGCTCCCTCGCCGCGGCCGCGAGCGCGTGGATCGACGTCGCCGCGCGAGGCGCGCGGGGTTCGCGGTCGAAGCGGGCGAGGGTCGTTGGCGGATTCATCGGGCCCGGGCGGGGGCGGCCCCGGCAGCAGCCGGCGCCGGTGCACCGACACGTGGTTCGACCCTCATGGGTGCAATAGTCGTGCCCATCGGACAGACGGCCGCGTGCCTATGCGAATCAATACGTTACCCCCAGACTCGCGCTGTGGGCGACAGCGCGGACGGCCTAGGCCGGCGCGGCAGGGCGCGGGATCAGCGAAAGCGCGCGAGAGTGAGCCCGTCGAGGCTCACCTCGGGGTTGCGACCGCCGAGCAGGTCGGCCACCACGCGGCCGGTGCCGGCAGCCATCGTCCAGCCGAGCGTGCCGTGGCCGGTCGCGAGGTGGAGGTTCGGGTAGGGGGTCGGCCCGAGCAGCGGCGGACCGTCGGGGGTCATCGGCCGCAGGCCGGTCCAGAACTCGGCGCGGCGAACGTCGCCGCCATCGGGGAAGAGATCGACGACCACGTGCTCGAGCGTGCGGCGCCGGGCGTGGTGGAGCTTCAGGTCGTAGCCCGCGAGCTCGGCCGTGCCGCCGACGCGGATCCGGTCGCCGAGGCGCGTGATCGCCACCTTGTGCGTCTCGTCCATCACCGTCGACTCGGGCGCGCCCGCGGGATCGTCGATCGGGACGGTGATCGAGTAGCCCTTGACCGGGTAGACGGGCACGTGGATGCCGAGCGGCCGCAGCAGCCGTGGCGTGTAGCTGCCCAGCGCGACGAGATAGGCGTCGCCCTTGGTCGTGCCCGCGCCGGTGCGCACGCCGGTCACACGCCCGTCCTCGGCGAGGAGCGCCTGCACGTCGACACCGAAGCGGAACGTGACGCCCGCCTCGATCGCCAGCGCAGCGAGCGCGGCGGTGAACTTGTGGCAGTCGCCGGTCTCGTCGCCCGGGAGCCGAAGCGCGCCGACGAACTTGTCCCGCACCCGGGCGAGCGCGGGCTCGACGGCGACGATGCCGTCGCGGTCGAGCACTTCGTAGGGCACGCCGAACTCACGCAGGATCCCGACGTCCTTCGCGACGGCGTCGACCTGCTCCTGCGTGCGGAAGAGCTGCAGCGTGCCCTGGCTGCGCTCGTCGTAGGCGATGCCGGTCTCCGCACGCAGCGCGCGGAGGCAGTCGCGGCTGTACTCGGCGAGCGGCACCATCCGGCTCTTGTTGCGCCGGTAGCGCGCCTCGGTGCAGTTGCCGAGCATCGCACCGACGAACCGCCACATCGACGGATCGAGACGCGGCCGCACTACCAGGGGTCGGTGGCGCATCAGCAGCCACTCGACCGCCTTCCACGGCACACCGGGGCCCGCCCACGGCGCGGAGTAGCCCGGGGAGACCTCGCCGGCGTTGGCGAAGCTGGTCTCGAGGCCCGCCCCACCCTTGCGCTCGAGCACGACCACCTCGTGGCCGTCCTGTGCGAGGTACCAGGCGGCGCAGGTGCCGATGACGCCGCTGCCAAGGACGATGACGCGCATGGTGCGAAGGGATGCGGTTGCCGGTGGCGCCGCCTCAGCGCGGGGATTCTACCGGGCGCAACGGCGCGACGACGGCGGGCGGACGGCGCAGACGTCCGTCAGCGCGCCCGCCGCGACCGGACTTGACCGCTCCGACTGCGGCGGACGATGATTCGCCGGGCCTCTCCCGCCCCTCCCGTCCCCATGGCTTTCCCCGCTTCACTCGTGCGCCAGCTCAGGGCGCTTGCCGCCGCGTGCCTCGCGATCGTCGCGCTTCAGGCCGGCGTCGTCATGGCCGCGGACCCGGCGCCTGCCGCCGCCAAGCTGCCCGAGCCGCTCACCCCGGAGACCGCGCGCGAGCTTGTGTCCCGGCTTTCCGACGAGGAGGTGCGCAAGCTGCTCCTGCAGCAGCTCGACCGGGCCGCGGCCAAGCAGCCCTCGAAGGCCGAGGAGCCGGCCGAATCCGGCATGGTGCAGCGCATGGCGCGGGGCGCCGGCAACGCCCGCGACGGCCTCGCGGCAATGGTCGCGGCGGTCCTCGCGTTGCCGGGCGCGACGCGGACGACGATCGACAAACTGGGCGATCCCGGCGGCGGCGCCGCGATCGGCCTGCTGTTCGTGCTGTTCGGCGCGATGCTGGCCGGCGGGGCAGTGGCCGAAGCGCTGGTGCGGCGCGCTTCGAAGCGCTGGCGCGAGAACTTCCGCGGGCGGTCGAGCCGGGGGCTCCTCTCCGACGCGGTCGGCTTCCTGCTGCTGCTCGCGCTGGACGTGGCCTACGTGCTGGTGTTCGGCATGGTCGCGCTGGCGCTCTTCTTCGCGTTCTGGCAGGGCCACGAGACGCGCCGCATCGTGGCGCTCGGCCTCCTCGGCACCGTCGTTGTTGCGCGCGTGGTCGCGGCGATTGCCGGCTTCCTTCTCGCACCGGGCCGGCCGCAGGCCCGCTACCTGCCGCTCGCCGACGCGCCCGCGGCCACGATCGTGCGCGCGGTCACCGCGATCGCCGCGCTCTGGGGCGCGAGCGTCACGGCCCGCAACGCCTACGTCGCCGCCGGCGGCGACTACGCGGTCGCCGAGGCGGTGACGCTGGTCTTCGGCCTCGCCATCCTCGGCGTCGCGCTGCTCGCGATCTGGCGCGTGCGGCGGCCCATCGGCGACCTCGTCCGCCGCGCCGGAGGCGGCGGGCCGATCGCCGGGTGGGCCGCCGACCTGTGGCCGATCGCCGCGATCGCCTACCTGCTCTCGGTGGTCGCGGGCTGACTCAGAAAGACGATCACCGGAACCGCGAGCGGACGCGGCGAGGGAATCGTGAGCCTCTTGATCCTGGTCGCGCTGCCGGTGATCGACTTCGCGCTGTCGAAGATGCTCGTCGCCGCCGCCGCGCTGCCCGCCTCGGCGGGCCCGTCGATCCTGCGCCACCTGGTCGTCGCCTACGAGCCGGTGCTCCGGCGGCTGATCCACATCCTGGTCGTCGCCGGCGGCGTGCTCGCGCTCGCCGGGTTGTGGGAACTCGACCTCTTCGGCATGGCCGAGAGGAGCCTCGGCGGCCGGATCGCGAGCTCGCTGCTCGGCATCGGCCTCGTGCTCCTGATCGCCTACATCGTCTGGGAGATCGCGCGCACCGCGATCGACCGTCGCCTTGCGGAGGAGTCTTCCGTGCCGGAGGGCTCGGCGACGTCGAGGCTGCGCACGCTGCTGCCGCTGATGCGCGTGTTCGTCGCGATCACGCTGGTCGTGATGACCGCGCTGTCGGTGCTCGCGGCGCTCGGCGTCAACATCGTCCCGTTGCTCGCCGGCGCGAGCATCGTCGGCGTGGCGATCGGCTTCGGCTCGCAGACGCTGGTCAAGGACATCGTCTCGGGCGCGTTCTTCCTGATGGACGACGCCTTCCGGGTCGGGGAGTACATCGAGGTCGGCGACGCCAAGGGAACGGTCGAGAAGATCACCGTGCGCGCGGTGTTCCTGCGCCACCACCGCGGCGCGCTCAACGTGCTGCCGTACGGCCAGATCGCCCGGTTGCGCAACACCAGCCGCGACTGGATGATCATGACGCTCGACTTTCCGCTGGCGCTCGAGACCGACCTGCGCAAGGTGAAGAAGATCATCAAGGGGGTCGGCGAGCAGGTCGCCGCCGACCCCGAGCTCGGGCCGGCGCTGCTCTCGCCGCTCAAGTCGCAGGGCGTGATCGCCACCGACGAGAGCTCGCTCATGTTGCGCGTCAAGTACATGGTGCGCCGCCCGGGCGACGAGGCGTTCCTGATCCGCAGAATGGCCTACGAGAACATCCTCAAGGCGTTCAAGGAGCAGGGCATCGAGTTCGCGAGCCGCCGCGTCGCGGTGTACGTGCCCCCCGGCGAGGAGCGCGACCTCAAGGGGATCGCCGCCGCGGCGCTGCCGGCGATCGAGGCGCAGGCGCTGGAGAGCAAGGGCAAGGGCGGGTCGTAGCGGCGCGGTAACATCCGGCCGGGAAGCCCCGCCTCGCGCCGGATGCGCGCGGGCATCCGCGGCCAACGCCGCCCCGACCGTCATGACGCACGTCTTCCACCGCCATCTCCACGCGACGCCTCCGGTCGCGGTGTCCGGGCGCGGGCTGTTCCTGCGCGACGCCAGCGGCAAGGAGTACCTCGACGCGTGCGGCGGCGCGGCGGTGTCCTGCCTCGGCCACGGCCACCCGGACGTGCTCGCGGCGATCCACGCGCAGGTCGACAGGCTCGCCTACGCGCACACCAGCTTCTTCACGTCCGAGCCCGCCGAGGCGCTCGCCGACCAGCTGATCCGCACCGCGCCCCCCGGCATGAGCCACGCCTACATCGTCTCCGGAGGATCGGAGGCGGTCGAGGCCGCGCTCAAGATGGCGCGGCAGTACTTCGTCGAGGTCGGGCAGCCGCAGCGCGCGCTGTTCGTCGCGCGCCGGCAGAGCTACCACGGCAACACGCTCGGCGCGCTCGCGGTGGGCGGCAACGAGTGGCGCCGCCGCCAGTTCGGACCGCTCCTGATCGACGTCGAGCACGTCTCCCCGTGCTATCCGTACCGCGACCAGCGCCCCGGCGAGTCGGCCGGGGACTACGGACGGCGCCTCGCCGAGGAACTGGACCAGACGATCCGCCGGCAGGGCTCCGACCGCGTGATCGCCTTCGTCGCCGAGACCGTCGGCGGCGCGACTGCGGGCGTGCTCGTCCCGGTGCCCGGCTACTTCAAGGCGGTGCGCGAGGTCTGCGACCGACACGGGGTGCTGCTGATCCTCGACGAGGTCATGGCGGGCATGGGCCGCTGCGGCTCGCTGCACGCCTGCGAGCAGGAGGGCATCGTCCCCGACCTGATCACGATCGCGAAGGGCCTGGGCGGGGGCTTCCAGCCGATCGGCGCGGTGCTCGCGCAGAAGCGCATCGTGGAGGCGATGAGCGCCGGCAGCGGCTTCTTCCAGCACGGCCACACCTATCTCGGCCACCCGGTTGCCTGCGCGGCGGCGCTCGCGGTCCAGCGGGTGATCGAGCGCGACGGGCTGCTCCCGAAGGTGCGTCGTCGCGGCGCCGCGCTGGAGACGATGCTGCGCGAGCGCTTCGCCGGCCATCCGCACGTCGGCGACATCCGCGGCCGGGGATTGTTCTTCGGCATCGAGCTCGTCGCGGACCGCACCACGAAGGTGCCGTTCGACCCCGCGCGGCAGCTGCACGCCCGGGTCAAGCGCGAGGGCATGGCCCGCGGGCTCATGACCTACCCGATGGGCGGCACGATCGACGGCCGGCAGGGCGACCACATCCTGCTCGCGCCGCCGTTCATCGTCGCCGAGGATCACCTGGCCGAGATCGTCCGCCGGCTCGCCGAGGCAGTCGACGCGGCGATCGCAACGGTTTAAGGTTCGACTGTTCCGCTGCTCCCACCCGTCCGAAGGAGGAAACCCCGTGAAGAGCCCCCGCATTCCCCTGGCCGCGGCCGTGCTGGCCGCCGTCGTCGTCGGCTTCGGCGCCGCGAGCACGCCGGCCGTCGCGCAGCAGAAGTACATCACGATCGGCACCGGCGGCGTCACCGGCGTCTACTACGCCGCGGGCGGCGCGATCTGCCGCCTGGTCAACAAGGACCGCGCGAAGCACGGCGTCCGCTGCTCGGTGGAGTCGACCGGCGGCTCGGTGTTCAACGTCAACACGATCAAGGCGGGCGAGCTCGACTTCGGCTTCGCGCAGTCCGACGTGCAGTTCAACGCGATCAAGGGCGTCGGGCAGTTCGCCAAGGACGGCGCCTACGGCGACCTGCGCGCCGTGTTCGCGGTGCATCCGGAGCCGTTCACCGTCGTCGCGCGCAAGGAAGCGGGCGTCAACCAGTTCACCGACTTCAAGGGCAAGCGCTTCAACGTCGGCAACCCCGGCTCCGGCACGCGCGCGTCGATGGAGGAACTCCTCGCCGCGATGGGCTGGAAGCTCGGCGACTTCTCGCTCGCTTCCGAGCTCAAGGCCGACGAGCACGGACCGGCGCTGTGCGACGGCAAGATCGACGGCTTCTTCTACGCGGTGGGCCACCCGTCGGCGAACATCCAGGACCCGACCACCTCCTGCGGCGCGAAGCTCATCTCGCTGACCGGTCCCGTGGTCGACAAGCTGGTCGCCGACAAGCCGTTCTACGGCAAGGTGACGATCCCGGGCGGCATGTACCCGAACAACCCGAATCCGACCAACACCTACGGGGTGCTCGCGACGGTCGTCACGTCGGCGAAGACGCCCGACGCCGTCGTGACCGAAGTCGTGCGCGCGGTGTTCGAGAACTTCGACGAGTTCAAGAAGCTGCACCCGGCGCTCGCCAACCTCAACAAGGAAGACATGATCAAGCAGGGCCTGTCGGCGCCGCTCCACCCGGCCGCGGCCACCTACTATCGCCAGCACGGCCTGCTCAAGTAGGCGCGCGCGGCCTGCGCGCCGCAGCACGCGCGAGAAGAAGAACGGAGGGGCGAAGGCAACTTCGCCCCTCTTCGCTGAAACTGGGGTCAGACTCCAATTCTTGCACCGGGCCGGCGTCCCGGAGCGAGCCGTTGCCGGTCCGATCCGCGGAGCCCGCGGCGGGCCCGGGATAACTCGAGTCTGACCCCAGTTTCTTGCGGATTGGGAAATTGGGGTCAGACCCCGATTCGAGGGGGAGGCAGATGGCGTCCGACATCGAGAAGGCACCGGAAGCGCTGCAGGACCTGGTCGCCAAGGCCGACACCGGCGCGCGCAAGCCGACCGGCCTGACCGGGAAGCTGATCTTCGCGACCGCGCTCGCCTGGGCGCTGTTCCAGTTCTGGTACGCATCGCCGCTGCCTTTCACGCTCGGCTTCGGCATCCTGAACGACACCGAGGCGCGCAGCGTCCACCTTGCCTTCGCGCTGTTCCTCGCGTTCACCGCCTGGCCCGCGCTCAAGTCGTCGCCGCGCGACCACGTCCCGTGGCAGGACTGGATCTTCGCGCTGGCCGGCGCGTTCGCGGCCGCGTACATCATCATCTTCTACCGCGAGCTCGCGACGCGCCCGGGCAACCCGACGGCGCAGGACATCGCGGTCGCAGCCGCGGGACTCCTGCTGCTCCTCGAGGCGACGCGCCGCGCCGTCGGCTGGCCGATGGCCGCGCTCGCCGCGCTGTTCATCGCCTACAGCATGGGCGGACCGTGGCTGCCCGAGGTGCTGTCGCACAAGGGCGCGTCGCTCAACCGGCTGATGTCGCACATGTGGCTCACCACCGAGGGCGTGTTCGGCATCGCGCTCGGCGTGTCCACGGGGACGATCTTCGTCTACGTGCTGTTCGGCACGCTGCTCGACCGCGCCGGCGGCGGCAACTACATGATGCAGGTGTCGTTCGCGGCGCTCGGCCACATGCGCGGGGGCCCGGCCAAGGTCGCGGTGGTGTCATCGGCGCTCAACGGCATCATCTCCGGCTCGTCGGTGTCGAACGTCGTCTCCGGCGGCATCTTCACGATCCCGCTGATGAAGAAGTCGGGTTACGGCGGCGTCAAGGCCGGCGCGATCGAGACCATGTCCTCGGTCAACGGCCAGATCATGCCCCCGGTGATGGGCGCGGCCGCGTTCCTGATGGTCGAGTACGTCGGCATCCCGTACTCCGAGATCGTGAAGAACGCGATCCTCCCGGCGACGCTCTCCTACATCGGCCTCTTCTACATCGTCCACCTCGAGGCGCTGAAGCTCGGCATGAAGCCGATCCTGACGCGATCGCCGCGCAGCTGGCACGACCGGCTGATACGCCTCGGCCTCGGGATTTCCGGCACCTTCATCGTGATGTGGGCGATCTACTGGGTGCTCGAGATCGCCAAGCGCACGATGGGCGACGCGACACCGTGGGTCGTGGGCGCGATCGTGCTCGGCCTGTACCTGCTCTCGACGTGGATGGCCGCGAAGAGCCCGGACCTGCCGCCGGACATCGACATCGACAACCCGAAGGCGCTCGACACCTGGCCGACGGTGAAGGCCGGCATGCACTTCCTGCTGCCGATCGGCGTGCTGATCTGGTGCCTGATGATCGAGGAGTTCTCGCCGTCGCTGTCGGCGTTCTGGGCGATCGTCGTCCTCTGCCTCCTGATGCTCACCCAGCGACCGCTGTTCGACCTGGTCCGGGGGACGCGCACACCCGGCGCGTGGGCGCAAGGTTTCCACGACGTCGTGCACGGCTTCGTCGACGGCGCCCGCAACATGATCGGCATCGGCGTCGCCACCGCCACCGCCGGCGTGATCGTCGGGGCGATCACGCTGACCGGCCTCGGCCTGCGCATGACCGAGTTCGTCGAGTTCGTCTCGCAGGGCAACGTGATCGCGATGCTGCTGTTCATCGCCTTCGTCTGCCTCGTGCTGGGGCTCGGCGTGCCGACCACCGCCAACTACGTGCTGGTGGCGACGCTGATGGCGCCGGTGGTGGTCGAGCTGGGCGCGCAGGCGGGGCTCGTGATCCCGCTGATCGCCGTGCACCTCTTCGTCTTCTACTACGGGATCATGGGCGACATCACGCCGCCGGTGGGGCTCGCCACGTTCGCCGCCGCAGCGATCTCCGGCGAGGACGCGATCAAGACCGGCGTGCAGGGCGCGGTGTACGCGCTGCGCACCGTGATCCTGCCGTTCATCTGGATCTTCAACCCGGCGCTGCTGCTGATCGACGTCGACGGCTGGTGGGAACTCACCACCGTCATCGTCGCCTCGACCGTCGCGATGCTGGTCTTCGCAGCGGTGACGATGAACTGGTTCCGCGTGAAGAGCCGCTGGTGGGAGACGCTAGTCCTCGCCGCGGCCTGCGTGCTCCTGTTCCGACCGGACTTCTTCATGGACTTCGTCGCGCCCGAGTACACGCACGTCCCGCCGGCGAAGATCTACGAGGTCGCCAAGGGCATTCCCGAGGGCGGACGCCTCGTGCTGCGCATCAAGGGCACGACGATCGAGGGCGACGACAAGGTGAAGACGGTCGCCGTGCGCCTCGGGCCCGCGGGCGAGGACGGCCGCAAGCGCCTCGCCGAGGCCGGGCTGACCTTGTCCGCCCTCGGCGACTCGGTGCAGATCGGGGGCGTCAAGTTCGGCTCGCGCGCGAAGAAGTCGGGCTTCGAGCAGGGCTGGGACGTCGAGCACGTCGAAGTGCCGTCCGGCCGGCCGACGCCGCATTGGTTCTACCTGCCGGCGCTCGCGTTGGTCGCGCTGGTCTGGTGGTGGCAGGGGCGGCGCCTCCTCCGGCAAGCGCGCCCGCAGCCCGCCTGATCCGCGAGCGCGATCCCGCGCCCGCCCGCGAGCGCCCCGTGCCGCACCGCATCGCGCTGATCCACGCGCTCGCCCACTCGGTCGCGCCGATCAACGACGAGTTCGGGCGCGCGTGGCCCGAAGCCCGGCGCATGAACCTGCTCGACGACAGCCTGTCGGCGGACCTCGCGCAAGCCGGCGCTCTCGACGAACGCATGGACGAGCGCTTCGTCGCGCTCGCCGGCTACGCGCTCTCCACCGGGGCGGCCGGGATTCTCTTCACCTGCTCGGCGTTCGGCCCGTGCATCGATGCGGTGAAGCGCCGCTGGCCGGACGTGCCGGTGCTGAAGCCCAACGAGGCGATGATCGACGAAGCGCTGCGGATCGGTGGGCGCATCGGCCTCGTCGCGTCGTTCGCGCCGACGCTCACGTCGATGCCCGCCGAGTTCCCGGCGGGCACGGAGCTTCGTCCCGTCCTGGCCGAAGGCGCCCTCGACGCGCTCAACCGCGGCGACGTCGCGACGCACGACCGGCTGGTCGCGGAAGCGGCAGCGCGCATCGCCTCCGGCTGCGACGCGATCGCGCTCGCGCAACTCAGCCTCGCGCGCGCGGCGCCGGCCGTGGCGAGTGCGGTCACTATCCCGGTGCTGACCACGCCGGCGAGCGCCGTGCGCGCGATCCGCGAGCGCGTCCTGCGCCCGGTCCGCTCGCCGCCCCCGGTCGACGTCGCGGGGCTCGCGTCGTGGCTCGCGCGCAAGTACCCCGGCGTCGCCACGATCGAAGTGCCGGCGCTCGCGCGCTGGCTGGACGACCGCTCGCGCGCCGCGCCGGTGCTGATCGACGTGCGCGCCCCG
>Ga0114939_10003097_pt1 | contig 11807 bp, 9 predicted proteins | sample AshMeaCrysSpring_FD_87196 | JGI IMG/M metagenome (GOLD analysis project Ga0114939, IMG submission 87196) | Groundwater microbial communities from Big Spring, Nevada to study Microbial Dark Matter (Phase II) - Ash Meadows Crystal Spring | ecosystem: Environmental > Aquatic > Deep subsurface >... | reverse complement strand
GCTCCACAACATCATCAGCGAGGGGCTGCACAAGGTCGAGGACGTCGAGGAGAACGTCAACTCCCTCCTGCTGGCCGTCATGAACCCGGAAGACCAGAAGAACATCGAGGGGTTCCAGAGCTTTCTGGATCGGATCGAATACATCAACATCCCCTACGTGATGGACCTCAACACCGAGGTGGAGATCTACCGGAACATCTTCGGCCGGCACATCGACGCCGGCTTCCTGCCCCGGGTGCTGCACAACTTCGCGCGGGTGATCATCTCCTCGCGCCTGAAGCGCCGCTCCGAGGACATGCTCGAATGGATCAGCGACCCGGAGAAGTACCGCCTCTACTGCGACGAGAACCTGCAGCTGCTGAAGATGGAGATCTACACCGGCCACATCCCGAAATGGCTGTCGGAGGAAGACCGCAAGCGGCTGACCGCCAAGCGCCGTCGGCGCATCATCGCCGACTCGGAAACCGAGGGCGACTTCGGCATCTCCGGAAGGGACTCCATCAAGATCTTCAACGAATTCTTCTCGACCTATGCGAAGGACGACAAGCTGATCAACATGTCGGACCTGTGCAAGTTCTTCAGCAAGGTCCACAAGGAGGTGCGCGACCTCATCCCCCAGGGATTCCTGGACTCCCTGCTCCGGATGTACGACTACACCGTTCTGCAGGAGGTCAAGGAGTCGCTTTACTACTACAACGAGGAGCAGATCGCGCGGGAAATTCAGAATTATCTGTTCGCCATCAACTTCGAGGTCGGCATGGCGGTGACGTGCGCCTACACCGGCGAGCGGCTTGAAATCACCGAAGAATTTCTGAGCGGCATCGAATACCGCCTGCTCGGGTCCGCCGCCAGCCGGTTCCAGCGGCTCGAATTCCGCCAGGAAACCCAGCGCGAATACACCCGCCACACCCTCACCCAGGAAATCATGGTCGAAGGGCTGCCCATCGAGCGGACCCGGCTATTCCAGGACCTGAACGATCGCTATGTTCACAACCTGAAGGAAAAGGTGCTGGACCCGCTGCTGGAAAATGAAAATTTCCGCCGGGCCATCAAGGACTTCAACGAAGAGGCGTTCAAAACCTACGACAAGAAGATCCGCGAGGATGTCGCCTACCTGATTGCCAATCTGGGCAAGAAATACCGCTACAGCGAGCAGGGCGCCAAGGAAGTCTGCATCTATGTGATCGACAACGACCTGGCCAAGAAGTTCGCGGCATCCTGAAACGGTCCCGTGCCGGCCGCCGGCGATCGCATCGACTCGGGTCTCAGGCGGCCGAGCGCATCAGCGCTTCTGCGATGCCTGCACCTGCGCTTTCAGACAGTCGCAGTACTCATCAAAAATAAAGTACATGCATCGGTCGGCCCGGCGGGCTTTTTCATAGAAGCGGCAGAAGACCTGCTTTTTCTGATCTGCAGCGGTGCAAACGGATATCTGTTCAGAGCGGCAGAAGTTGGTCCTCGCGTCGGCGGCCATCGGGGGGTCCTCTTTTGCGGCGTTCGTCCGAAGGCGACTCGTCATCGCCTTATCAAGGATATCGCAACCTCGCCGCAGAACTTGAGAAGAAATTCCTTCCGTCTCAAAATGAGCGCAGCGGCCGCTTCCCGCCGTTGCGATATTCAAATTGATTGATTATTTTTCACAAGTGACGTAAAACGCAGAGCAGCCCTGAGACAGGGGCCGACCAGCGCACTCGAACGGAGACCGAGGAGGCGGGATGGAAAAGCACCAGAAATTTTCCATGTGGTACGTTCTGTTGGGCATATGGGTGGTCTTGATCCTGCAAAACGCGATTTTTTCGGCGTTCTCCATCCGGACGATCCCTTACAGCGAGTTTTTGAAAGCTCTCGACGAGAACCGGGTCACCGAGGTCGCCATCACCTCGAACATCATTCAGGGGCGGATGAAAGCCGCCGGTGAAGCGGGCGAGTCGGGCCAGGTTTTTCGCACCATCCGGGTCGATCCCGAGATCTCGGATCTGCTCTCCGGCCACAACGTTCAGTTCAAGGGCGAAATCGAATCCACCTTCGTGCGCGATCTGCTCTCTTGGGTCGTACCGATATTTCTCTTCGTCGGCGTCTGGTACTTCCTGATGAAGCGCATGCAGGGCCAGCAGCCGGGCTTCATGTCGCTGGGCAAGAACAAGGCCAAGATCTACATGGAAGACGAAGTCGGCGTGCGCTTCGAGGACGTCGCCGGCGTCGACGAGTCCAAGCAGGAGCTCAAGGAGGTGATCGAGTTCCTGCGGGAGCCGGAGCGCTTCACCCGGGTGGGCGGCAAGATGCCGCGCGGGGTGCTGCTGGTCGGTCCGCCGGGCACCGGCAAGACCCTGCTCGCCAAGGCCGTGGCCGGCGAAAGCGGGGTGCCTTTCTTCAGCATGAGCGGGTCGGAGTTCGTGGAGATGTTCGTCGGCCTGGGAGCGGCCCGGGTGCGCGACCTCTTCACCCAGGCCAAGGCCAAGGCGCCCTGCATCATCTTTATCGACGAACTGGACGCCCTGGGCAAGGCGCGGGGCATCGGCACCATGGGCGGCCATGACGAGCGCGAGCAGACCCTGAACCAGCTGCTGGTGGAGATGGACGGCTTCGACCCCCAGGTGGGGGTCATCCTGCTGGCGGCAACCAACCGGCCGGAAATCCTCGACCCCGCCCTGCTGCGGCCCGGGCGCTTCGACCGGCAGGTGCTGGTCGACCGCCCGGACCGCAAGGGCCGCGAGGCCATCCTTAAGGTGCACCTCAAAAAGATCAAGTACGACGAGTCCCTCGACGTCGAAAAACTCGCCAACATGACCCCGGGCATGGTCGGCGCGGACCTGGCCAACATCGTGAACGAGGCCGCCCTGCTGACGGTGCGCCGCGACAAAGAGAAGGCCGGGATGGCCGAGTTCCAGGAGGCCGTCGAGCGCGTCATCGCGGGGCTGGAGAAAAAGAACCGCGTGATCAACCCCAAGGAGAAGAAAATCGTAGCCTACCATGAGCTGGGGCACGCCATCGTCGCCATGTCGCTGCCCGGCACGGACCCGGTCCATAAAATCACGGTCATCCCCCGCGGCATCGCCGCGCTGGGCTACACCCTGCAGGTGCCCACCGAGGACCGCTTTCTGATGAGCAAGACCGAGCTGGAGAACAAGATCGCCACGCTGCTCGGCGGCCGGGCCGCCGAGGAAATCGTCTCCGGCGACATCTCCACCGGCGCCCACAACGACCTGTCGCGGGCGACCGACATCGCGCGCAGCATGGTCAAGGAATACGGCATGAGCAAGGTCGGCCAGGTCTATTTCGCGTCCCAGCGCCGGGCCCAGTTCCTCAGCCCTCTGCCGGAGTCGCCCGGAGAGTACAGCGAGGCCACCGCCGAACTGATCGATCAGGAGATCCAGGGGATCATCAACACCCAGTACGAGCGGGCCCTGGAGATCCTGAAGGGACGGCGCGAGCTGCTGGAAAAGTCGGTAACGGTGCTTCTCGAAAAAGAAACCATCGAAGGCGATGAACTGAACCAGCTCATGGCCAAGGTCACCGGCGATGGAGCGGCCGCCCTCTCGGGGACGGCAGCTGCGACCTGACCCGGAACCACGACGCCGCCCGCCTGTTTGCCATCCGCGACGGTACGCGGAGGAAACCCCATGCCCTTCAACAAACCGATCTGGCTGGAGGACGAAGCCCGGCGCCGCCAGATAGACCCGTCCGCCGCGGAGGGCGAGGACGCCTTTTTCGGGTTCGAGCGCATCCAGGCCCGCGAGAAAACCGCCCGGGTGATAAAGCATTTCGACTCGGTGGCCGGGGTTTACGATGGGATGAACACCCTGCTCAGCTTCGGGATCCATCACGCCTGGAAGCGAGCCAGTGTGCGCCTGTTGGCGCTGAAGCCGGGGGAGCAGGTGCTGGACGTTTGCGGGGGCACCGGAGACCTGGCCATCCTGGCGGCCCGGCGGGTCGGTCGCCGCGGGCGGGTGGTTGTCTTCGACATCAACCGCGCCATGCTCGAGGCTGGAAGGCACAAAGTGGTGGGCGGTGCGCTGGAAGGCTGCATCCGTTACGTGCAGGGCGACGCCGAGCAGATCGCCTTTCCCGACCGCAGCTTCGATGCCGCCATGGTGGGCTTCGGCATCCGCAATGTCACCCGCATGCGGCAGGGGTTCGCCGAAATGCACCGGGTGCTCAAGCCCGGGGGCCGGCTCCTGTGCCTGGAGTTTTCGCGGCCGACCTGGCCCGTTTTCCGGTGGCTGTACGATGTGTACTCGTTCTATCTCATGCCGCTGGCGGGCGAGCTGATCGCGGGCTCGCGCAAGGCCTATACTCACCTGCCGGAGTCCATCCGCATGTTTCCGCTGCCGCATGAACTGGCCGAGATGCTGCGGCAGGTGGGGTTCGGCCGCGTGGACTACCGCGGCTTCACCAACGGCATCGCCGTGGCGCATCTGGCGGTCCGGTACTAGCGTTCCGGTGGATCGGTGCGCCGGGCAACCGGCGCGGATCGAAGGCAGGCCCCTGGTGCGCCGATTCGCGGGATGCCGCAGGGGGTTGGTGGGATGAAACTCGATCCGCTGGAGCGCTGGTTCGTGAAAAGCCCCGTGCGGCGGCTCATGCAGGCGCTCGTGGTGCGGTGGTTCCGGGCGGTGAGGCCCCTGAGCCCGGGAGCGGTCATCCTCGAGATCGGCTGCGGCGCCGGCGCCGGCGCACGCATGCTCGCACGCCAGTTCAGCCCCCGACGGCTTCTCCTGACCGATATCGATCATCGCATGGTGGCGCTGGCCCAAGAACGCTTTTCCCAAGGGGAGTCTCTTGCGGCCCACTTCTGCGTCGGCGACGCCGCCCGCCTTCCCTTCCGCAACGAAGCGGCCCATGCCGTCTTTGGCTTCGGCTTCCTCCACCACGTGCCCGCGTGGCGTGAGGGCCTGGCTGAGATCCATCGGGTCTTGAAGCCGGAGGGGATCTACTATTTCGAGGAGTATTTCCCTTCCCTCTACCAGAACTTCGTCACCCGCCGGCTGGCCAGGCACCCGACGCACGACCGCTTTGCCGGCGGCGACCTGAGAGAGGCGTTCGCGAGGGTGGAGATCGATCTGCGCCATACGTTCGAGCTCAAGCACTTCGGCATCTTAGGGGTGGGCGTGAAAAAGCGCCGGAATGGGCACAGGCACGCTCAGCACTGTCCGGTCAAGACGCTGCCAAAAGAAAACGGCCGAACCGACCGCCATCGACTATTTTGAATGCCCCGACCGTGGCGTGGCCGGGGTGCTGCTTGCGAACCTGGCCGAACGGTTGAGGGGAGCCAAGACGGTAAACACCTGCCTGGCGGTGGCGGCCAAGGCGCTTGAAATCGCCCACCGCACGGGGGCCTGCTCGATTTCGAGCTGATCCGACGCGGTGCCTTGTTTCATGACCTCGGGAAGTCCAAGACCCATGCCATCGAGCACGGCAAGCTTGGGGCCGAGATGGGGAAAGCCCCGGGTTTGCCCGCTGCCATCACCGACATCATGGAAAAACCCATCCGCGGGGGTCTGACCGAAGCCGAAGCAACCGATCATGAGCCTGAGTCCCTTCAAATTGATGTGCGCGGCGGGGCTTTTCGCCGTCTTCAGTAGCACCCTGTCGAAGAGCCCCGTGCTCCCGCTCTTTGCCGTTCACCTGGGTGCAACGGCATCCCAAGTGGGGGTCATCGCCGCCATTTCAACCCTGGCCGGGATCGTTTTCAGCATTCCCGCCGGGATGCTTTCCGACCGGTTCGGGCGCAAGGCCATGCTGACCGCAGCGGGGGTGGTGTTTGCAAGCGCCCCGGCCATGTATCTTTTCACCAGCGGGATCTGGCAGCTGGCGACGATACGCTTCTACCACGGCCTGGCGACGGCGATCTTCATGCCGGTTGCCATGGCATATGTCTCAGACCTGCATGAAGAGTCCAGGGGGGAGAAACTGGGTTGGTTTTCTACCGCCACCCTTTTGGGGAGGTTTATGGCGCCCCTGACCGGCGGCGCCTTGTTGGGGTATCTCGGCTCGGGCAGCCACCTGGGCTTTGCAGCGATCTATTCGGTCTGCCTGGCGGGAGGGACCCTGGCGCTTTTGGTTTCCGCAAAGATGCCTTCGACCGCGAGCTCGTCCCAGGCCCCCAAAACCGGGACGCATCAAAGGGAAGGGTTGATGCAGCTCCTTTCAAGCGGGCCGCTGCTGGCCATAGGAATGGTAGAGGCGGCGGTTCTGTTCATGTATGGCACCATCGAGGTCTTTTTGCCCCTTTACGGCCTAAGCCAAGGCATCGGCGCTTTTCAGGTCGGTGTTTGCCTTGCGGCCCAGGTGATCACACTGGCGGCCACCAAACCCGCCATGGGTAGGTTTTCCGACCGGCATGGCCGCTCCGGGCAGATCGTCTGGGGTGCGTTATTGGGAGCGGCGGCAGCGGCGTGCATGGCCGTTTCTGCAAACTTTGGTCTGCTGCTCGCCTTAAGCATCCTCGTCGGACTGAGCCTTTCGATTGTGACCTCGGCCACCTCGGCGGCCGTTGCCGACATCAGCCGCCGCGAGATGCGCGGCTCTGCCATGGGGGTATTCGGAACGATCATGGATGCAGGTCATTCGGCAGGCCCCCTGCTGTCTGGCATGGTGGTGGCTATTTTGGGTTTCAAGGCCGCCTTCATGGGTTCCGCGATCGTTCTCGCCTTGGCAGTCGTCTCCTTCAAAGCAATCACCGCCAGCCAGTTGAGGCCCTGCTCCATCAACGGGCGGGGATAGGCCCGCCGCCAATCGACTTGGTGGTCAGGAAGGGAAACAAGGTTGAAGGAAAGACTGGAAATGGCAAAGGCTGCGACAGATCATGACGGCGTGGCTCACCCCGGTTTCTGGGAGGCGTTCCGGTTCTGGGTGAAGCTGGGGTTCATCAGCTTCGGCGGCCCGGCGGGGCAGATTGCGATCATGCACAAGGAACTGGTGGAGCGCCGCCGCTGGGTCAGCAACCACCGTTTCCTGAACGCCCTCAACTATTGCATGCTTTTGCCAGGTCCGGAGGCCCAGCAGTTGGCCGTCTACATCGGGTGGCTGCTGCACAACATCCGCGGGGGGATCGTCGCCGGTGCGTTTTTCGTTATCCCGTCGATGTTCATCCTCTTCGGACTCAGCTACGCCTACGTGGCCTTCGGCAAGATCGCCTTGGTGGCTTCCATTTTCGATGGGTTGAAAGCGGCGGTCATGGCGATTGTTTTCGGGGCGGTCATCCGCATCGGTCAAAAATCGCTCAAGAACGCGGTGATGATCTCGATCGCCGCCCTGTCGTTTGTGGCGATTTTCTTCTTTAAGGCGCCCTTTCCCGCGATCGTCATCGCTGCCGGCCTGGTGGGGCTCGTCGGCGGAAGCGTCCGGCCGGAGTTGTTCGATGTAATCAAGGGCAAGGAAGCCAAGGACGGGGACAACGGCTATGTGCAGATCTGCGCCGACCCGGAAGAGGCCTGCCACCTCGATCCTTCCAACCGGCGAAGCCTTTGGCTCGTCATCGCGTTCATCCTGCTGTGGGTCTTGCCGGTGGCGGCGCTGACGGCCTTGAACCGCTCCCCGACCTTTCTGACCGAAGCATTGTTTTTTACGAAGGCGGCCTTTCTCACCTTCGGGGGCGCCTACGCCGTTCTTCCTTATGTAGCACAGGCGGGGGTAGAGCAATTCGGGTGGTTGACCGGCCCGCAAATGATAGACGGTCTGGGAATGGCCGAAACGACCCCCGGCCCCCTCATCATGGTGCTGCAGTTCGTCGGTTTCATGGCCGGTTGGAACCAGCCGGGAGCATTGAGCCCGTTCACCGGAAGCATCATCGGCTCGCTGGTTGCCACCTACTTCACCTTCCTGCCGTGCTTTCTGTTCATTTTCCTGGGAGCGCCGTACATCGAGAAGTTTCGCGGAAACCGAAAGCTGTCGACAGCTCTATCCAGCATCACGGCTGCGGTGGTGGGGGTTGTATTGAATCTGGCGGTTTGGTTCGGGTTGCAGATTTTATTTCCGGCTGCCGGCGGGTTCGACTCTTTTTCCGCTGCCGTCGGCATCGCTGCGTTCATCGCCGTTCAATGGTTCAAAATCGACATCATCCTGGTCGTTGCAGGAGCTGCCGGCGTTGGCTTGCTTTATCACTTCTTTTGAGGTGTATGGGATGGAACGGGCATCCGCCCATACAAAATAAGGACAGCTGCATCCGTCTCTATTCGGATCGTTTTTCCAACCTCAAAGCCGTCAGCTCGATTCTTTCCAGGCTTTGAGGCCGCCCTGGAGATAACAAGCCTGAATGTCCTTCTTGGCGAGAGCGGCCGTAATGGACTGGCTTACCGATCCGCCTTTAACACAATACACGACCACGCGCTGTCCCTTGGGGATCTCCTGGCTCCAGGCTTCCACCTGCTCGGGATTGCGCCAGGCCGCGCCGGGGATTGTTCCGGGGTCGGCATCGTAATCGGCTTTGCGTCGAACGTCCAAAAGCAGCACCGAACCCTTCTCCAATATCTTTTTCAACTCTTCCGGGCTAACACTCGGCTCCACGTGGTCAGTCTCCCATAGATTTTTAGACATTGATCCCTGCTGTTTATCTAATTGCGAGACTATCGTCAAATCATGCTTTAACGGCATTAATCCGCGCCGGGGGGAAAGCCGTGTGCGACGAAACGTCAGAAGAAACCGGCGTTGGGCCTGCCCTCTACTGGGGCTCAGGCCGTTTGGGTTCAGGCTCTTTGGGAGCGAAGGCAACTTGCGTATGGTTAGAAAAACATTACTATGGCCGAAAAAGCATCGAACCGGCAGTCAGTGCACTCGAGTTCGAATCCATGCAGTCGCTTTCGATGCCTTTAGAAACAGTGAGCAGAGGGGCCTTGCAGCTGATTCAACCAAAGGAGGATTATCATGTTTACCCATATCCTATGCCCGACTGATCTGAAGGAACGTGCTCTGGTGGCCCTGAAAAAGGCAGTTCAGATTGCACACCAGTTCAACTCTAAAATAACCATGTTGAATGTGCACGACGAGTTTATAAGCAAGGAAGAGCGTGAGATGCTGCGCGTCAGCTTCGAATCCATGAAAGACAAATATGCCCAAGTCGCCGTTGAGTCGCGCGAACAAATGCGGGCGAGCATCCGGAACCTGCATGCAGAGGATATCCAGGTGGACTACACGTTGCGCGATGGAAAGCCCGCCAAAAAGATTGTGAAAGTGGCGGAAATGCTGGGTGTGGATCTCATCGTCATGGCCACGGACGGCAGGGACAACATCAAGGACTTTGTATCCGGCACCATCACGGAGCATGTCATCAATCACGCTCCTTGCCCTGTGCTGGTGATACCACATAGGTTGCAAAGCTCTCAGGGTATTCGTAAACCACCGGGTTCGAATTAAGGTTTGTTTTAGGCGGGATCGAAAATCCGAAGCCTTCCGGCATTCATTTGGTTAGAACAGCGAAGGCCGCCCGATCAGATTCCCAATAACGGGTGGTTGACAGGCAGGTCGCCTGCTGGGGCGGTCCATTGACGTCGCACGGCAACCAAAGTATTTGATTTTTGACCCCATTCTGAGATAAGTTTCCAGCCAGCCTTGGAATTTTCCCCACTGCACCGGACCTGAAGGGAAGGTAGCTTTTGCCAAGCGGTTCGGATCTCATATCGCCAGCTCGATTTCTTTAAGATTTGCCTTTCTGATCCTGCACTTGCCAAACCTTCTTCCATAGGAGGTGGCTCATGACACAGGGGCGATTCAAGCGAACGACTGCGACCAATTGCAGCGCAGATGCGACCGGCCGCAGGCATTCGAAGGGCAAAGACAAGGCCGCCGCTGCCACGCCCTCCGACCAGCCTCTCGCCAGCGAATCGCAATACCGGAGCATAGTTGAATCCACGAGCGACTGGATCTGGGAAGTGGACCGGGAAGGCCGTTACACCTTCAGCAATCGGAAAGTCGCTGATATGCTGGGCTATTCAATAGAGGAAGTCCTGGGCAGAACACCGTTCGACTTCATGCCGCCGGCCGAGGCCGTAAGAATCCGCAAGGTCTTTGGGGCCATCGCAGCGGCCAGAAAGCCGTTTTCAGGCCTCGAGAACATCAACCTGCACAAGTCCGGACGGCAGCTGGTCCTTGAAACCAGCGGCGTGGCCATATTTGACGAGCAGGGCGAATTCCGCGGATTCAGGGGAATCGATCGGGACATCACCGCGCGTAAGCAGGTTGAAAAAGAACTGCACAGGTCCTGCGATGGTTTGGAAAAAAAGGTCAAACAAACCTCCCTCGAAATCGCGGAAAAGCAGGTTGCGTTGGAGCATGAGATCACGATCCGCAAGCATATCGAAACGGAACTGGCCGACCGCGAGCGCCAATTCCAATCTCTGGTGGAGGCCTTGAATGAAGGTTTTGGAATCGTCGATGCAGAAACCCGCCTGACCTACGTCAACGGCAAGGTTCTTGAGATCCTGGGCTATTCTTCCAGCGAGGTGCTCGGGAAAAAAATAATCGACTTTATGGATGCGCGCAATCGGCGCCTTTACGAAAAACAAATCGGCATGCGCCAAGAGGGCATCGACACGCCCTATGAAATCCAATTCAAAACCAAGGATGGCCGGACCATCTCGACCATCGTGTCTCCGAGGGGGAGATTCGGCGCCGACGGCAGTTTCCAGGGCAGCTTTGCCGTCATCACCGACATCAGCGCCATGAAAAGCGCCGAGAAGGCCCTGCGCCGCCGCGAGCAGCAGCTGAGGGAAAAGACCCGGCGCTTGCAGGAGATGAACACGGCCCTTGAGGTGCTGCTGCGAAAACGGGAACAGGACAAGACCCTGATCCAGAAGAGAATCCTCATCAACCTCAAACGACTCGTGGCGCCTTACCTGGAGGCCCTCGGCGAGACCCGGATGAGCGAACGGCAGCGGTTTCTGGTGGAGGTTTTGAGATCCAATCTGGTGGAGGTCATGTCCCCGTTTTCCGACAGGCCGCTATTGGATAAGGCCGATCTGACCCGGACGGAGCTGGAGGTGGCCAACCTGGTCCGTTTGGGCAAGAGCACCACCCAGATTGCCGACGCTCTGGGCATTTCCTATAAGACCGCCGAGACCCACCGGTGGCGGATCCGCAAAAAGCTGGGTTTGAACCGCCGGCGGATCAGCCTGATGAACTATCTCTCCCGAGGGCATGATCCCGTATAAGGAATAAGGGAAAAATCAGGGAAGAATCAGGTTTGATTCGACCCGAACAACTGCTATCTTCTGACCCGCAGGACGGGCCGAGCTTGCACCTCCCCCGTGCTGCTGCGATTGTGTGGGGTGGCGCGCGAGTGCCGCCCCACGACGGCAGCGCCGGCGACTCTTTCCATCTCATGCGGGCATCCAGTTCCTTCGCCCCTCACCTCTGAATCCTTTCCTCGCCGCCACCGCCGAATCCCCATGCAATTCAGGTTCGACGAGAGCCTGCTGCGCGTCACCGGCCATTCGCAGGAGGAAATGGCCGGGACGAACCCCCATGCGATAGTCGACGGCCCAACAACAAAAGAATCTTCAGCGTCCTCGCCGCAACGCGCTAATTGAGCCAAAATGAACGGGAAGCTTTGCCAATCAACACTTCAGCATCAGGCGGCCAGAGCTCCAACCCCTCAGAAGCGAAGGGAGGCAAGCCATGAAGAACGGCCATTTCATCATAATCGCCGTAGTTGCTCTCATGGTCGGAATGTCGGCCGTTCCGTCCTATGGTGACGAGAAGCCCGCCGATCAGCAAAAGGCCTACTACCTCAATTGCATCGAAAGGGAGATCGACAACCAAAGCTGCAAAGTCGTGCACGCCAAATCCCGTTCCAAAAACTTGCAAGCATATGG
>Ga0114939_10003096_pt1 | contig 11808 bp, 9 predicted proteins | sample AshMeaCrysSpring_FD_87196 | JGI IMG/M metagenome (GOLD analysis project Ga0114939, IMG submission 87196) | Groundwater microbial communities from Big Spring, Nevada to study Microbial Dark Matter (Phase II) - Ash Meadows Crystal Spring | ecosystem: Environmental > Aquatic > Deep subsurface >... | reverse complement strand
CGACCTCTCCACAGGCTTAAGGTTCCGTGGAACTCACGGTACGTTGGCATTCTCAAAAATACGTATTGCTTGGCAAATAATCCAAAATGGATATAAACACTTAGATATTGATAGTTTTAGGAAAAGTAGGAGTTACGCAGTTAGAAAACACATTTAACATTTTCAATCGGTTACGGAAGGAGCCAGTCTTATGACTTTCCAACTAAATCAACCAGTTACAATTCAACTGCGTAACTCCTGGTCAAAACATTCCCCTCCACTGGAGGGGTGGCAGGCGCAACCTGACGGGGTGGTAGCCTTAGAAACCACCCCGCCCCTGCGGGGCACCCCTCCACAGGAGGGGAATATAAGTCAAAACATTCCCCTCCGTCGGATCTGAAAATTCGGGCGGATGACAATCCGCCATGACCCACCGCGCGGGGGCGCTCAATCATCCTCTGTGGCTCGCTTCAATGTCCTTCAATATCGGAACCAAACCCCAGCTCGACCTAGACCATAAAGAGTATGACGCCCTCTATATTTCCGATATTCATTTTATTCCCGAGGCGGCTACTTATCGGCAAAATAATCAAGGCGCGTTATTGAAATTATTGAAATCACTCAAGGAACAGCGCTTTAAGTTTCAAAGAGTATTTATTGTTGGTGATGGTTTAGAGAATTGGTTTATCTCGTCGGCATCCGCACTGAAAAATAATCCTAATTCTTATAATACCCTGCTTGAATCCCTCGAGGCGATTTCCCAAGAGCGCTTTTACATTATCGGCAATCACTGCACAACATCGATAAATATGAAACTTCCACGACCAGTCGAAAAATATCTCAAACGGCGCAAATGGAAAATCCTCAAAGAATATCGCGATAAAGACGTAATTGTAACCCACGGACATCAAGCTCAATATACGATGTACAAATGGCGCTTCTTTATTCCCTTCGCGTATTTGTTATACAGTATCCTCCGGTTGATCCCGGGTTCATTACCATTATATGAAAGATTTGTGCTGTCGGTAATTGATTTTGACAAGACTAAATCGGAGCCTGACCATTTTCGCTATCACCTGAAATTAATTCGTCAGGTGAAACGGTGCGGACAGTGGTTAGTTTCGGGACATACCCATCGACCGGTGAATTTTAAGATGATTAAAAGCATTAACGCGGGTGATTGGCTAATCAATCATACATTTATCACCCAAAAGAACGTCGATTTTAAGCTCTGGGAGTATCACGAACAGACCGGCGTGCAATTAATTGTCCCCAACTTAAAGCAACCCCCAACGCTAATTTAATTGAGATAATTCAAGATAGAGCGCCATCGATTCAGTTTAATTATTCGGTATCTCGGTGTCTAATCGAATTTCGATATATGCCTCTTCCCGTAAACGCCGCAACCATGAATCTAATCCCTCCTCGATTTTGCGACTACGAATTGCCTCAAGCGCCTTAGCGCGTAAATTGTCTTGAGTGTTATCTCGTTGACGCCGCTCCAAAACCTGGACAATATGCCAACCTAACGGGGTCTTAAATGGTTCGGAGACCGCGTTAATTGCGAGTTTATTCATTACCTCGTCAAATTCCGATACCGAATCGCCCTGATTTATCCATCCTAGCGACCCTTGACTCGCGACGGTGGCGCTATCTTCAGAATGCGCCCGGGCCAATTCCCCGAAATTTTCCCCGTTCTGAATTCGTAGGCGTAATTGCGCGAGGCGATTATGGGCATCCTCGTCGCTGGTATTCTCTCCCGTACGAATTAAAATATGCCGGGCGCGCGTCTGCGTTATGGTATTGCTTATTTGTCCACGATAATCCAGAAGTTTAATTAGATGAAAACCTGCCGGACTGCGTAACGGCCCAATTAAATCCCCGCGTTGCATTTCCACGACCTGGTCAACAAATAACGACGGAATTTGTCCGCGCCGCCGCCAACCTAAATCACCGCCCTCCAAGGCATCACGAGCATCGGATTGACTAATTGCCAAGGCTTGAAAATCTTCCCCAGCGCGAATCTGCGCCAATAAATTCTCGGCCTTTTTGCGTGCCGTCTGAATTCGCTCTGGGCTTGCGCCCTCGGGAATTGCGACCAAAATTTGCGCAATATGCCACTCCCCCTCACTCGCTAAATCATCGCCCTGCGAGCGTCTACTCGCCAAGAAATCATTTACCTCTTGGTCTGTAACGGTTATGTGATTAGCGACTTCGCGTTGCTGTAGGCGACCAATAATTAATTGCTTGCGTATTTCCTCGCGAAAATAATCGAAGGTATAGCCATCTCGTTCTAGGGTGGCACGAAACTCTGCAAGCGAGGCATTATTGCGGCGCGCAATATTACTAATTGTGGTGGCAAGTGTCTCCTCGTCGATTTTAATTCCGCTCCGCCCCGCAAGTTGCAATTGTAAATGTTGAATGATCATTCGCTCTAAGATTTGCCGCTCCAAAATCTCCTGCGGGGGAATCGCTACTTGTTGTTTGCGCATTTGATTGCTGATTGTACGGATCGACTCATCCAATTCGGTGCGTACAATTACGTCTTCGTCTACAATCGCGACAATATGATTCACATCTTGGATAGCATTGGCGCATGGAATAAAAACCCAAAATACGGCCGCGAATATTTTTTGCATAAGATTAATTAGCATCATTGCCTAAAATATTATTTGTTAATGAAGGATCGAGTTTTTCCCCGAGATTGGCCAGACCCTTCAGCTCTAATTGAAGCATAACATCGCTCCGCGGTGATTCACCTGGGAGACTGATATAACGACGTGAGACAAATTGTAATCCCCAACAACAACTATCATAACGTATTCCAGCAAATGACTCTAGGATTTGATCATCGCGTAAGGAATAATTCCAGCGTGCTACAGAATTCCATTGGCGGGTAATTGGCCACGTTACGAATAGATCGACCTGTTCAAGTAAATCGCGGCGGTTCCGTAACGAGAAATTAACAATATGATTGGGGTCTGATTGATAGCGTAATCGCAAGGCGCGCTTTTCTGGTTGACCCTGTTGTTGATTCCATTGAACTGTGGCGCTCCCAGTCCAGTATTTCCCGATTCGTGCCCCTAATTCGGCAATTACGTCGGAACGACCCGTAGCGCTTCCGTCATTAACCAAAAAGTTTTGGGGTGAACCGTAATCCAAAGTCACCAGGCGATCTCGAAAATAGATAATCTGTCCAAGGCTACCATAAAAGAATTGCGTGCCATTCTCTAAAAGACGCGACGTCAATGCAAACGCTATTTGATTGGCGTCGCCGATACGATCCGGTCCACTAAAACGATTCTCACGAAAGAGTTGCCCGAAACTAAAATCTAATAGGGTGGTATCAAAAATAGGTAGTTGAGTCTGATTTTGATATGGGACATAAAGATAATAGAGGCGTGGTTCTAAAGTCTGAACAAAATTGCGTGACCCCCAAGTGAATTGACGATCTAAAAAAATTCCGGTGTCGAGAGAAAATATCGGCAGACTTAAATTCGGGCGCGTTGTAAATCCCGGTGCAGTATCCTGCAAAGTATAATTAACCTGATGGAAGGTCAAACGTGGAATAAAAAATCCCGGTAGTCCAATTACCGGATAAGCCAAAGTAGATTGTAGCCAAAGACGGGTCCCGGCATAATTTTGGTTACTAAATACATTACTCAGCGCGCTACGAGAGAAATTGGTCAGCTCACCAGCAACATTATATTCATAGACACCCAATTTTTTAGGAGCATCAAAAGCGACCTGTAATTGCGGCAGACGCTCAAAAGGACGACTTCCGTCAAGAGTCTGAAATCCCTGCACACGCCCCAAAGCAAACCAGCCGTCACCGTTGAATAGCAATTCAGCACGCCGCTCTAAATAATTGAGACTTGTAAGCGCGAGCGTATTACCTAAATCATGAAAATAATGGTCATCCGATACCGCACCAAAAAGTATTTTCGTATGAACTCGCGGACTCAGATCGCTATTATGATGAAAAGATAACAATCCGCGGTCGCTACCAAATAATTGGTCGCGGGGCAAAACCTCTAAATTAATTTGACCGTTACTGTCACGAGTGAGATAACGCCACTCGCTATTGAGCTGCATTCCGCGCCGAGTTAGTAGCCGAAGCGTAAAAGTTGCGTCATAATTAGGCGCAATATTCCAATAATACGGGATGCGTAAATCTAAACCGGAGCGGGATGAATTACCGATTGTAGGAATTAAAAAACCAGATTCTCGCTGTCCAGAAATCGGAAATGACAGGTACGGGAGATAAAAAAACGGTACTCCCTGAAAATAAGTAGTAACATGACGGGCAATTCCCCGCCCGCTATTCTGATCTAAATCAAGAGAGCGCGCAGATAATAACCAATCCTCTTGACCCCGCGGACAAGTTGAATAAGTGGCGTCGGTATAACTGCTACGATTACGGTCATCAATGCGAATAGTTGCGGCGCGACCCTGCGCATGACGTGTGGCAATATGGTAATTGGCGTCCGTCAATTCACCGTAATTGGACTCTAAATCGAAAAATCCCGTCGCACTTTCTAAAATTAATCCCGAGCGCTGATAACGCAAACCGTTTCGCGTTTGGACAGTATTAAACGGAAAATCATAAATAAGCCAGGGAGTCTCTAATAATTCCCCAGGCCGGGAAAAATTTACATTTCCCGATAAGATGGCAGTATCTTGTTGATAAATCGTTGCCCGATCTGCATAGATATTAATTGGCGCGGATTTATCGAGGGGTTGAGCGGCAATTGTAGCGGGAGAAAATTGACTATTTGTCGGACACAGCGACCAGTCAAATTTATCTTTTGAGGAAGCGGGGTGTTTTGGGGGAGACGTCTTTTTTTGCTGTAAAGGCAAATCTTGATCAGACAAATTACTTTTTGGCGGTGACTGGGGAGGATTATCAATTAGCGGCGGGGGAGAATTTTTAGTGATCTGATTTTGTTCGATGCCGGATTTAATTGGTTCCATGACACAGGCGACACAAACAAACCCCCCGGACAGCATTATCAGCAAACGAGTTATGGCCAAGCGGGGACTATTCCAATTCCAACACTGCATCAATTTCCACCATTGCACCGCGAGGCAATGCCGCTACGCCAATAACAGCGCGCGCCGGATACGGCGCGGAAAAATATTGCGCCATTATCTCGTTGACCATTGAGAAATTATTTAAGTCGGTAAGATAGATATTGATTTTGACGATATTGTCTAATGATCCACCCGCAGCTATGGCAATAGATCGAAGATTAGTCAAGACCTGCTGTAGCTGATGAGTAAAATCACCGGCAATTAAATTCATCGTGTTAGGGTCTAAAGGAATCTGCCCGGAGATATAAACTGTTGTGCCGGTTTGAATTGCCTGCGAATAAGTCCCGATTACCTGGGGGGCATTGGAAGTCGTAATTGATTGGCGCATGGTAAATCCCTTCTTCAATTAGCCTCGACTATTTCAGCAAACGCAACTTAATTGGCTTAACAGTTTGCATGACCGAATCTTACAGCGCATCAGATAATATCTCACGGGCGAGGATCTCCATTTCTCGAGCGGCACGGGAGCGCGGTTCCCACTCCATAACGCCTAATCCCTCGGTCAGGCTACGGCGAAAAGTTACCCGATTACCGATTTGCACCTTAGAAATCTTCAGGCCAATTTGACGTAATGCCTCCTCGGTTTCCTGAGTTTCGCGTACTTGGCTATTGGTATCGGCGCGATTAATTACGGCCAAGACCTCGAGCTTGGGTTTTTCTTTGCGGGCATTATTTACTAATTCCATAACGCTATGGAGCGCCCAAACATCGGCCTGGCCGGGCAAGAGCGGAACTAATAATCGGTCAGCGACTTTGAGCGCAACGCGAAATGCCTCGCGATCGCCAGCGGCAATATCGACCAGGATATTTTCAAAGATATTCTCAATACTGGCGAGGTCTTCGCCTAATCGGCGCTCTTCGGCGGCAAGGCTATAAATCATTGGGTGATGGCCTTCTTCGCGGCGTAGGGAAATTAAATCGGTGGTGGTGCGTTGTGGGTCGGCGTCAACCAATAGCGTCCGGCGTTGTTGATAGGCCGACCACACCGCCAAATTAAATGCAATTGTACTCTTACCCGTTCCACCTTTGAGATTGCCCACCAAAATAATCATCGCCTTGTTATTTTCCTTGCCGTGAATTTTTGTCTGGACACTCGCCGATTTCTTTGCCACCGCTTTTACCCGTATCGCTAAGAAATTTTATTCTCCATCAAAAAAGATAATTTAACCAATTTCAGTTTTCGGAGTAGCACTCCCAGCCTGGACACGAAACTGCGTATAGCGGCGCCGCTGTCCTTGATTGCCAATGTAATAGGGGGCAATTGCTTCCATTGGTGTGGGCGTAATTCCAAAGGGAAATACATATTCGGCGGGGCAAATCGACGCGGTCTGCAAGGATAGATAATTATCCATTGAAAATGGCTTGCCGGGGATTTTCTCCATAATCTTGGCGTGTAATTGCGCGTATTTGGGCTCTAGCGGGAGAATTATCCGCTTCAATTCCAAGAGCCGGACGATATATTCGATAATTGCGCGGAGGGTATAAACTCGCGGGCCGCACAAATTATAACGTTGTCCAAAACTATCGGGGTCGTCAAGCGCCTGAATAAAAACTTGCGTTACATCGCCAATGTATATTGGAGACAATTTCGCATCACTACAGGGGAGCGGAAATATTGGGGCGATGCGCAATAATCCGGCGAATTGATTGAGAAAATTATTGCCGGGGCCAAAAATCACCGAGGGACGAAAACTGGTCACGGCAAGGGTATCGCTTGCGGCGGAATGGATCGCATCTTCGCCGACCCCCTTGGTGCGCAGGTAATAACTCTGCGCTTCGGGGTCACCGGCATGCAGGGCGCTCATGTGTAGGAGGCGGGGTACCCCAACCGCCTGACAGGCCGCCGCGACTTGGCGCGGCAATTCGACGTGAACATGGCGAAAGCTATTTCGCCCGTCGCTGCCGGATTCATTGAGTATGCCCGGGAGATAAACCACCGCATCCATACCGGTAAAGTGGGTGCGTAGCTGGCCGTCGTCATTCACATCCGCGGCGCGGACGTCGATCTCCCGCGTCACTAAATCGCGATGGCGGTGGGGATAACGGCTCAGGATGCGCAATTGGCAACCGTGGGCTGCGAGGCCACGCGCAAGGTGGCGTCCAACGAAACCGGTACCGCCGACAATAGCTATTTTTTCGATCTTCATGTTTTTTCAACCGTTAGGATATGGGCTTCAGGAAGCCCGCGTAAAATATCAGGTTATTCGCTAGCGCTATCCGGGGCATTCTACCGCGTAGCGCTCGATCGTGTCACACCTTCGGAGATTTTTTAATTCGGCGTATTTACTCTGCAACTATTTTACAGGCGCGGAATGATAAATATCCGCCAAACGCGCAGCGGGTTTTTCTACTAAATTAAACAGAGGTCGAGAATAAAAACCCGCCGCAAGCTGCACCACAATCATAATTATCGCAATCGTCTTTTCTATTCCGCCCTCTGCAGAAAGATGAGGGTCGCCAAGCGCCCCAAGAAAAGCACGCTGAAATGCCAACAATAAACACGCCGCCGCCGTAATATTCCCCACGGCAGCAGCAATCGGCACAGCGGCACCAAAACGCTCTAATGCGGCCTCCAGCATTAAATGCACCGCGTCAAATCCCGGGGTAAGCGGCATCCCGATAATTGCCAAGGTCGCGACCAAAAATGCCGCCGCAACCAACGGCATCTGTTTCGCTAATCCGCCGAGGCGATTTAATAATAGACTTCTCGTGCGCACATAAACACTCCCGACCATAAGCAGGAGTGCAGAAATTGCCAAGCCAAAATTAACCGCGAGAAGCGCGCCGCTTTGAAATCCCTGTGAACTTAAACTAAACAGGCCAATTACCAATACTCCGGTATGACTCACCACGGCGTAGGCGAGCAATCGTCGAATATTGCGTTGACTTAATGCTAACGTCGCGGCATAAAAAATCGCAATTAATGAAAACGCCACCACATAGCCATGCCACTGCCATACTGCATCTGGCGTTAAAGGAAAAAGATAACGTAACATCCCGTAAATTCCGCTTTTAACGCCTAATAATAAAAGCATCGCCGAGGCGACCGTTCCGTGTTCCGCAACATCGGGTAGCCACCCGTGTAACGGAAATAGCGGGACGCGAATTGCCAGGCCATAAAATAATAGATAAAAGATTATGGACTGTTGCCAAGAGGAGAATGAAATTTGGCTCAATGCAATAAGGTCAAAGCGCCAGGTGCCGTGGGTTGCATCGGCGTGAATCCAGCCGAGCATTAAAATCGCGCCGCCCAATAACAATATGCCGATCCCCATAAATTGATAATAACGGGTAACCGCTGCGCCCTCTTGAGAACCGGAAGTAGCCCAATAGCTGAGTAGAAATCCCATCAACGGAACCTGTAAAGTAGCACTTAATCCGAACCACAATAAATCTATCGTCGCAAATTGGCTCATCAATAGCGCTTCCGACCACAAAGCCACAGCAATAAAAAGCGGTAGGGGACTAAAACGGCGCACTTCCGCACCGTAAATCAAGACCATTAGCGAAAGAAACGCGCTTAAGAAAATAAATAAAACCGTAAATCCGTCCACTCCGGTGTGATACGCCAAAGCTCCCCATAATGAGAGGCGATCATTAAAGTAAAAGGTACCTTCGTCTGACGGTAAATTAATAAATTTCTCATAGAGTATAACGCTGAGCCCCAATTCAAAAAATGCTGTGGCTAATCCTAATCTAAACGCCGAACGCGGGTCGCGGATTAAAAAAATAACGCCGCCCATAATCGCAGGCAGAGATTGGATTATTCCCAAGAGAAATTTACCACTAATCCAAAATAGCTCACTGTGCATAATATATTTTTTCAAATGGGCTAGGGACAATTGATAAAGGCCAACAGCTCCTTCAATAATTCATTAGTTATTAATACGCTCTTATTGTAAGTATTACATTCTATTAAAAAACTGTAACGATACACCTCAGCGCAAATGGTGATAACTGATAAGGCCATAGAATATTTATCCTTATCAGTCTTAAAATCAGTATATTTGAGTAATTCCTCCAGCAATTTATTTAGTTTATGCGTGTGTGAATATAGCCGATCTTCACTTTTGGTTTCCAAAATGTGTTTGCATAGCATCTCGAACATTTGCTGGTAATGAAAACAATGTATTGAACAATCTTTAATAATCGGTTGTTGTTCTAAAAAATCTATACTTACCGCATGTTGCCATGCCTTACCACCTAAGTTTTCTACATTTTCAAACATTGCGAGGTATTTTGCATACATTGCAGGACCCCAAAGACAGAGAAAAAAATCGCGCTGACATCAACGCGAAATGACGCGCTTGCTCGTTATAACCTTTTGATATTTTCCGAAAATCAGTAACGTATCGGTATTTTCTTAATTGGCAATATTGGTTACGCACCGAGCGCATAATTCGGGATGTTCGGGGTGCAAACCAACTTCGGGGCGATGATGCCAACACCGGCCACATTTCGGGTGCGGAGAGGGAATTACTGTAATCGATAATTCGGCGCTAACTTCAATTGCATCTGCCGGATGGTTGGCAAGCGAAGAGACCGTCGCCTCTGAAGTAATAAAAATAAAACGCAATTCCCCGGCATAACGTTGGAGAAGATTCTGTAATTCTTCGGCGCACCATAAAGTTACTTCGGCATCTAAAGAAGAGCCAATCGTACCCGCGACGCGCAATCCCTCTAGCGCCTTCGCGACAGATTCGCGAAGCGAAAAGATTTTCTCCCACTCAGCGCGCTCACCTTTATTTAGCACCGGCGGTAACGAATACCAAGTAGTTAAAAATACCGATTCGGGGCGGTCGCCAGGTAAATAATGCCAAATCTCTTCGGCGGTGAAAGATAAAATCGGCGCGAGCCAGCGGGTTAGCGCTTCGAGAATCTGAAACGCTGCGGTCTGCGCCGAGCGACGCATCAAACTGGACGCGGGAGTAGTATATTGGCGGTCTTTAATAATATCTAAATACAAGGCACTCAAATCCATCGCACAAAAATTGAGTACCTTTTGATAGATTAAATGGAATTGATACGAATTATACGCGGTAAAAATCTCTTCTTGGAGAAGATGGGCGCGGTCAAGAATCCAGCGGTCTAAGACCAATAATTGATCCGCAGGTAAGAAATGGCTTACTGGATCAAAATCGTTGAGATTGGCGAGTAAAAAACGGGCGGTATTACGGACACGCCGATAAGAATCAGCGATGCGTTTTAATAAATTATCCGAGATCGCCATTTCACCCCGATAATCCGTCGCCGCAACCCACAGCCGCAAAATATCCGCGCCCAGTTGATCAATTACTTTTTTCGGCTCGATGACATTGCCATTGGATTTCGACATCTTCCGGCCTAACTCATCCACTGTAAAACCGTGAGTCAGCACCTCCCGATAGGGTGCGGCGCCACGCATCGCCACGCCAGTGAGCAGGCTCGACTGAAACCAGCCGCGATGCTGGTCCGAACCCTCCAAATAAAGGTCCGCCGGGATACCCAATCCGGCACGGCGCTCAAGCACCGTCGCGTGGGTAACGCCCGAATCGAACCAAACATCGAGCGTGTCGGAGAGTTTCTGATAGTGAGCGGCGTCCGCGCCCAAGAGCGTGCGCGGGTCTAATTCAAACCAGGCATCGATCCCTTGTTGTTCAATCAGCTGCGCGACCGACTCAATTAGCTCTGCGGTGCGCGGGTGCAGGGCACCGGTATCCCGGTCTACAAACAGCGCCAGGGGTACCCCCCAGTTGCGTTGGCGAGAGATACACCAATCGGGACGGTTTTCGACCATGCCAATAATCCGGTCTTTACCCCATTCTGGATACCAACTCACCTGATGGATCGCGTCCCGGGCGCTGGCACGTAGCCCGTTGTGCTCCATACCGATAAACCACTGCGGTGTAGCGCGAAACAGGATCGGGGTTTTATGTCGCCAGCAATGCGGATAGGAATGCTCAATCGTCGCGTGGTGAAGCAACATCTCCCGCTCTTTAAGCACCGCAATTACATGTTGATTCGCGGAAAATACCTCTTCGCCAGCAAATAGCTCGGTATCGGGGAGAAAGCGCCCGTCACTGCCGACCGGATTATCGACCGCGAGGCCGTAGCGCATCCCGACCAAGTAGTCCTCGTGGCCGTGTCCCGGGGCAGTGTGCACCGCGCCGGTGCCGGTGGTGACCGTGACGTGGTCACCGAGAATGACCGGCACCTCGCGGTCATAAAACGGGTGTCGGAGGGTCATGCCCTCCAAGGCCGCGCCGGGTGCAGTACCGACGATCTGGTAGTGGGCGCAGCCATAGCGCTCCAAGACCGCATCGCGTAAATCCTCCGCGACGATAATCCGCTCGGTGCGCGTGCCGGCGTAGGGAATCCGTAGCACCACATAGGTCAAATTCGGGTGGAGCGCCACGGCCTGATTCGCCGGCAAGGTCCAGGGGGTAGTAGTCCAAATAATCACCGATACCGGGTCGGCTCCTTGGCGCGCCATGCCGGTACAAAACCGCGCCGCGCAGTCCAACTCGTTCGTCACGGGGAAACGCACATCAATCGCCGGTGATTTACGGTCGTAATACTCCACCTCGGCGTCCGCGAGCGCCGACGCACAATCCGCGCACCAATGGACCGGCTTAAATCCCGCATAGACGTGCCCGGCGGCGATAACCCGCCCCAAGGCGCGCAAGATATTCGCCTCGACTGCAAAGTCCATCGTCAAATACGAATTCGACCAATCTCCAAATACGCCCAGGCGCT
>Ga0114939_10003095_pt1 | contig 11810 bp, 6 predicted proteins | sample AshMeaCrysSpring_FD_87196 | JGI IMG/M metagenome (GOLD analysis project Ga0114939, IMG submission 87196) | Groundwater microbial communities from Big Spring, Nevada to study Microbial Dark Matter (Phase II) - Ash Meadows Crystal Spring | ecosystem: Environmental > Aquatic > Deep subsurface >... | reverse complement strand
TTCATTGAAGAAATCAGCCGTGCAGAGTCACGCTTGAAACCGGGGAGAGCAAGAATTTGCCGAATCTCGATTGAAGAAATCAGCCGTGCAGAGTCACGCTTGAAACCCATGCCCGGGAGGTACTGCAGGTCAATATTGAAGAAATCAGCCGTGCAGAGTCACGCTTGAAACGAGGTGCGCGAGGCGGTGTGCGATGACCAATTGAAGAAATCAGCCGTGCAGAGTCACGCTTGAAACGCGCTGGCGAAGGCCAAGTCGAGGACCCCATTGAAGAAATCAGCCGTGCAGAGTCACGCTTGAAACCCATCCAGGATCACGACCTTGTAGCCGTCATCATTGAAGAAATCAGCCGTGCAGAGTCACGCTTGAAACCGCTCGCGTCGCCGAACTCTGCGAGTAAATTGAAGAAATCAGCCGTGCAGAGTCACGCTTGAAACTCCTCGACAAACACGAAGCTGGCAGTCAGGATTGAAGAAATCAGCCGTGCAGAGTCACGCTTGAAACTGCGGCTGTGGCCCGATTGCCAACGAACTGATTGAAGAAATCAGCCGTGCAGAGTCACGCTTGAAACCGTGCAGTACTCGCACTCGTGGTTCGTTGGCATTGAAGAAATCGGCAGCTCCGTCTCTAAACGATTGAAGAAGTCAGCCCATCAGGGTAACGCTTGAGATTGGCTTCTCGCTTCTGGTTAAGAAGCAAACTGCGTTGCTGGCTCAGGCGGGCAGTGTGCTTGACACGTCGAGCCATCATTGGTCCAGAGAGAAGGGTGATGAGACCCTCGGGCGGCAGTGGACATATTTATCGCCGATCCGCCATGCGGTGCTGAGGAAAGTTGGGGGCTTGCCGACGCCCCGAGGTGGCGATACACGGTTGGCGCTGACGGTTGTGGAGAGGCAGCAGCTGGCGCCATCGCGTGGGTGCGTGCGACAATGACGCGAAGTGAGCGCCGTTCGCGGGTTCGCGGGTTCGCGGGTTCGCTGGTTCGCGGGTTCGCTGGTTCGCGGGTCGGTACCCAACCCAGACCCTCCTGTGGCTCTAGGGAACGTCAGTCCGGTGGTCCGTTAAGGGGGATGCCTCAAATGGCTGGGCAAGCCGGAACCGCAGCAAAGACAGACCGGCCCGGGTTGTTGATCGCCTTGGTCTCCCGGGACGTCATCGTGCTTGCCAAGCTCGTTCGGACCTTGTGTCCCCGGCAGGTCTTGCTTTTCTGGACGGCGGGTGCCCGCGACGGCGGCTGGACGGAGGGCGCCACTGAGTTGCTCAAGGGATTGCAAGAGCACCGTCCTGAGGTCCTTCAGGGCTTCCGCGTCATCGACCTACGGAGCGTGGATTGCCCGTCGAAGCTGGATTGGTTTCGTCGGACGATCGACGACGGGGTCAACCGGATCCAGGAAGACGTTGAAGCGGTTGTCTTCGATTGCAGGACTGGACAGAGTATTTTTCACGTCCTTGGTTTCGACGCGATTCGTCCTATCGGGCTGGAGCGCGGCGTGGAGCTTTCGGCCGTCTACATCGATGCAGATACGCGCAGCATCGTGCGGTCAACCGCTCGGGGCGGTGGGATCGAGTACCACCAGCAGCACACCGCGTTCCGCTATGAGTCCGGGAAGGAGTTGGTGGAGCGTTTTGGGATCTACGGTTTCGTGCCGCGGGGGGCGCTTCGTCTGTGCCCCAACCCTCCCGATCCGGTTGGTTACGACGGTTTGTGCGAGTTGTACGATGCGCTCTGCCGCGATAAGGGATTGCGGGCGCTCTTTCACTCGTATTGGCTCAAGCTTTATCGCTGGAAACAGCGCAAGATCGCGGCTGGTGCCGATTGCGCTGTTGACATTCCGGCGCTTATGCGGGGCGCGTTGGTGCGCATTGCTGCGTGGGTGAGTCGTCAGACCAATCAAGCCGGCCAACAGGTACCAGCTCGATATGCTCTTGCGCAAGCGCTCGATGATCTTGTCCCCGCCGGCAGCGCGGTCGCCTGGCTCGATCACTACCTTTCCGACAGGAAGTTGTCAGCGTTAAAGCGTAAGCTCCATCAGTACGCGGAGTCGCTTGGCCAGCAACTCCTCACGGGGCGTGCGTTCGGACAAAGGCTTAGCGACTTCGCGCAGGGGCTCCCGCGCGAGTTCAAGACACTTGTAGGGGAGATCCGGGGCGGGTTCGAACGACTCGCCCGGAGCGCTGGTCACGATCCGTCCTTGTTCCGCGCCGCGGAGCATCGCGAGTTAGAAGCCATGCGTCTCAGCCCTGTTGTGGGAAGTCTGGTTGTCCACGCCCCTAAACTGGCCGATCTGTTCGAGGCGTGCCTTGGTGCTGCGGTGACGAGGGCAGCGGAGCGCCGATTCGGTGATCGGATCTCCGCGGTGGTCCAGAATGTCGAGTTCTTTAAGGACGAACGTCCGGTTGCCGAGCTCGACACTGTAATTCTGTTCAAGGACGGGGATGTCTCGGGGTCCTAGAAGCCAAGACGCATTGCGCCAATGCTGACCTAAAGAAGATCGAGTGGAATATCAAAGGGTTGCGCAACTTCGGCGGCGCCTATAGTATCTACAGCCTGGTGTACCCCTTGACTTCAAGCGATCTTGACGAGCTAAGGAGCGGTGATGCGGACGTTCAAGCGAAGTGGGCGTCGCTCGGGATGGAGGACATTGCCGCCGGGAGGCAGTACCTTAGGCAGGTCGGCCAGACACGGGATCAGCGAATCCTCGGACTGGAGGCGTTGGACGCGGCTCTGTTGCAGCGCTGAGCCGCCGCCGCGTGGCCCAAGGACGCGGGGGTTTGGCTCCATGCGGCGGACTTGGTGAATCGGTGGGGCTTGTCGTGTCCCGTTGGTGCAGCGCGCCTTGCTAGGGTTCCTTGAGGACCAACATTCTTCACGGCTGAGTCAAGTTTTCACCGGGGCGAGTTTGGCCTGATCGAACAGGTCCGCGAGCGCCTGCTGCAGTCGGCGCATGGCGGTAGCGATGGGCCGATTGGGCGCCTTGGGGCAGCCGTCGAGCAGTTGGGATAATCCGGGACGCGGGATGCGGCTGTGGACCTTGGTGAAGAACAGGGCGACGCGCAGCCCTAGGTCGGTGACCCGGTAGCGGTAGCTGTGGGGGGTTCGTTCGATCAGGCCATGCAGACGCAGTCGCCGCAGATCATAGGTCATGCGTCCGGTGGAGTGGGCATCCTCGGGCACCCCCAAGGCCTGGGCCATCCAGGTGCGCAGGGTGGCGTTGCGGAATCCTTCGGGCAGGGTGAGGAACAGACACAGGGCGGTGAACAGCGCCAAGACCCGCGGATCATCGAAGTGCAAGCCGGCGGCGCGTTGGCCGGCGACCACCTGCGGTTGGGTGACCTGATCGAACACCCCCTCGGCCAGGAGGCAGTCCTGGCTGACAGTCTCGACCTCGAGCAGCCGACGGTTGGCGGCAAAGCCGATGGCCCGCAGGGCGGGCAGGTTGGTGAGGTTCCGTCCGAGCCGGAAGTCGCGGGTGTTGTTGAGCGTGGTCTCGGTGCGCAGGGCCCGGCCTTCCTTGAAGTACTGCCTGATCTTGGAGGATTTATAGCTGACGTGCAGTGAAGGGATGACCCCTTGGGAAATGACGCGGGTATGGAAAATCCCCGGCGTGCGTTTGGTAATCCGCCGGTCGAAGATCAGGCTGACCTTCTCGGGCCGTCCCAGGTCGAGGTTCTCGCGGATCACTTCCTCAAAGAGATGCCGCCCGGCCAGGGGCCGGTCGAACACCTGGGTGCGGGAGAATTCCGCTTGCAGGATGGAGAGTTGAAAGTTGTAGCCGGCGGGTGCTGTCTCACCTACATTGGCACAGGGGGGGCGATCTTCTCCTCGGTCAGGTCATCGAGGAGCCGTTGCGCGCGGGCCGGATCGGCGCAGGTGAGCAGCCCGTTGTCCACGGCCTCGAAGGCAATCCCTTCCTTGGCCAACTGCCGTTTGACGTACTCATGACCGTTGAGACAGACCCGCCCGGTGTAGGGGAAGTGGGAGCAGAACTTGATGAACAGGGGGCCGAAGTCCTCATCGACCAGGTAGAAGTAGTAGTGGTTGCACATCACCGTGCCGCGCGTAAACCAGGGGTAGGCCTGGCCGGTGTGGATGCTGCGCCTCTTGATCATGCGGAAGCTGGCGAAGCGCTCCTGGGCGGTGCCGATGTACAAGACCCCCTCCGCTCGGTAGAAGTCCTTGAGCCGCTCGCGCGTGACCTCGTCCTTGCGCTGCCCCTTGGCGAAGGGGGCGATGGCGACCCCTTCGCGTTTGGCAAAGGCGTGGATCGCCGTGACGAAGTCCCGACTGATCGGGGCCATCAGTACCGTCGAGGCCACCTTGGCACCCCGATGGCCCTTGAAGAAGGTCGCCACCCCGCCGCCGGTCTGCAACCGTGGCTGATACAGGTTGAGGTACAGCCGGTCGATCCCTTCGAGGTCCAGGGTGACATGGTCCTTGAGCAACTCAGCGACGGTTTGTTCTATCATGACCGCAGGCCCCGGTTGACAGCTTGGCCACGAGCCACACGCCGCTTCGCGCGGCTACACCGGGAGCATAGCCTCCCGTCGCTCAACCGGGGCCGCCCCACAGCGCAGACCGCACCCCATGCCTCGTCGGTCTGAGGCGAAGCCTCGCTAGAGGGTTAGCCTGCCTAGATGCTTTGTCAGGTGTCGGCGCCGGCGTGAAATTGGTTCAAATTGGCCGAGGACAAACGGGACCGCTAGGCAGCGTTGGAGCGTCGTCGGCACGGCGGCAGGGCCTGGAGAGTCCGATGACCTGGGATGCCACACGGCGGGCCAATGAGCCGCCTGTGCGACCTCGCCGGGTCGGGCGGTAGCGGCCTAGGCGAAGAACACCGAAGTAGACCCCAGCTGGAAAGAAGACGCCAGGACGATATCGCTTTCAGGAGGAAGAAGACCAGCAAGAAGGGCCAGTTCCACATCTGCAGATTCAGACCACTTTCAGGTCGGCCGCGACAGTCAGGCGCCGTTCCCACGCTTTTGGGGCTGTTAACGTTGGGACAGGAGATCGACATGGGTGTGGCGTTGTGGATTTCCCCTGCACTGCAGTTTGGGGGCCTTGCGCCGGGGGATGCACGTCAGAGTGCGTTGCGACAAGCCGTCGCGCAGGCTGTCCGCGGGCACTTGTTTGCGGAGACAGCACCGGGTTCTGAGGCCGATTCCCCTTACCTCCGCGCGCTGTTGTCCTTCTCAGAAGTACTTTCGGCGGGCTTCACCGCAGAGCGTGCTGGGGCTCAGACCCTATGGGCGGGTTTGGTTCCCGCGGACGAGCTCGCCGCCGCCGCGCAAGCGGAGGAGGTGCCGGAGCAGATTGAAGGGGCCTTCTGTCTCAGCGTGCAGGCGCTGTGCGCTGCGCTGGCGATCGATTGGGTTGGGGCACCCGATTCCCGGGGGGAGACTGAGACAGACGATGAAGGCGCGGAGGACTCTGAGGAGGCCGCTGAGTCCGCCGGCGGTGAATGGCGGGCCGACTACCCCCGGGTGGTGGGTGCGTTGGTGGCCCTGCTGCGGCAGGCGACATGGCGCTGGGTGCGGGACCGCGGGCTCGAAGGGGTCGGGACGAACGAGGATCTCCGCCTCATCGCAACCCTGTTGCTCGATACGTTGCTTGGTACCCTAGGAGATTGGTTCACCGTTGAGACCGTCGAATGGGACGCGGACGATGGCCAGCGGCGTACCCGCAGGGAAGTCGTGCTGCGTCAGCCCGAGCTCGGTGGACGCATTGGGCGGCTGCTCGCCGAGCTGCCCTTCCGGTTTACGCTGCACCCGTTGAAAGAACCGGTGGCCTACAGGTTGAGCGACCGAGGACCCCCGGACGGTGACGACACCGAGTACTTCCGCATCGATCTGATCGGCTATCGGCGTAGTAACGGGTTTCTTCGTCGTCTACATGCCGGCGCCACGGCCCTGGGTCACTGCGCGCCGGAGTTTCAGCGTTACGTCGACGCGGTGAACATCCAGCAGGCCGTGCCTTGGCGCCTCAACCTTGGCATTCTGCACTGGGCCCGCTGTCTGGTGGCGGTTGGCGGCGGGGGGTCAGAGGGTCACGAAGGCGAGCCGCCGGAGGTGGCCGGGCTCGATCCTGACGCCCGCGCCAATCTGGTCCAGTGGGTCCGCGAGGGCTTCTACCGGCCCCCGGGTACGGGCACGCGGAAGGCAATCGAGCGGCCCGGAGAGTTCCTCGATAGTCCCCTTGCGAGCGCGGTGATCAAGGATCTGTGCCAGGAGGGCCCGGACGGTCAACCGGTGGCCTTCTATCTCCCGTGGAAGGCCGATTACCGGGGCCGGATCTATGCCGAGACGCCTTGGCTCACGCCCCAGGGTGGGGATCTGCAGCGGGCGCTCTTCGAGTTCGCTCGGGGCAGACCGCTCGACGAGGCGGGTGTGCGGGCGCTGCGGCGCCACGGGGCCAATCTCGTTCGCCGTTCCCGACTGTTGCAGGATCTAGGGATCGATGATCGGCAGGTCGCTACCCTCGATGAGCGCGAGCGTTGGGTGGTCGCGCACGAACCAGAGATCCTCGCCAGCGCCGCGTCGCCCCTGAGGGAGCCGTTCTGGCGAACGGTGGCGGGGAAGCCGATGCAGTTCCTTGCCTTTTGTCTGGCCTACCGCCAGTGGACGTTGGAACCCTCCGTGCCCGTGCACCTGCCGGTGCAGATCGATGGAACCTGTAACGGCCTTCAGCATATTGCCGCCCTGACGGGCGACGCGGGTTTGGCGCGTGCGGTCAATGTCCTGATCCGCGAGGGGGGGCTGCCCGGGGATATCTACAGCGAGCTGGCTGTCTCTGCCGTAGGCAATCTCGGGCAGCTCGGTGTTGGGCTTGAGAAGGATCCGAACGCCATGGGGCTCGCGCTTGCCGACGCCTGGTTGGCGGCGTCATCGACCCGCAGGGCCTGGTTAAACCGCGAGACGGCGAAGAAGGTCGTCATGACCGTCCCCTACGGTGCGAGTCGGGGGGCTCAGGCGCATCATATCCTCGAGGCGATCACCAACAACTTCGAGGGGGAGTGGCGACAGGACGCTCCACCTCTAAGCAAGCTGGATGAGTTGGTCGCTTGGAAGGACGAGGACAAGAAGCGTCGAGTCTTCGTCGCACGCTGTACCCGGGGTGCGTTCGGCAAACCACCGAAGGCCGCATTCTCGGGCGCCGACGAGCTCTCGACGCTCCTGGCGGGGCAGGAGTGGGAGCGCCGGCGTACCTTCGCTGCCTACGTGGCGCTGGCCCTGGTTCGACACCTGCACGATGCGCTTTCCGCGACCTATCCCTCGGTCAACGCGTTTTCGCTGTGGCTCAGAAAGACCGCGAAGGCCTGCGAAGGACTCCCGTTGCTGTGGCAGACCCCGCTCGGCTTCCCGGTCTGTCAGGACAAGTTCAAGCTCCGGCGCACGAGTGCGTCGGGGCGGCTCGGCACCGAGCGGGTGCGTATCGATGTGCTGCGGCTCGATGAGGCCGTCGCTCCCAGCAAGCAGGGCAGCGCCTTGCTGCCCAACCTCATCCACAGTCTGGATGCGACCCATTTGGCAATGACCCTGCTGGAGGCAAACGCGGGCGGAGTCGTAGATGTCGGCTCCATTCATGATTGTTTGCTGTGCCACCCGAATGACGCCGTTGCGCTGGGCCTGGCGGTGCGAAAAACCTTTGCCCGGCTCTACCGGACAGGCGTCAATGGCTGGCCGGAGGTGCTGACCGATTGGAGCGGCTGGATGCAGGGGATTGCCCGGATCAACGCGCTGCGCAGCCCGGCAACGGTGCTGGGTGCCCTCGATCATCCCGACGGACTGGGAGAGCGCACGCTCGCGGCGTTCGCGTCCGATGAGGGCGAGGAGGGCGCGGCGGCGCGTGATGCGCTCACGGTCATCGAGGAGCTGCGCCGTCTGTCTGCGCCGCGGCTCTTTCTCATGCGCAGGCTGCTGGAACTGATGCGAGACGGGCCGGAGCGGCAAGAGGAGCAGAAGGGGCGCAAACCAGCGCCGAAACCCGCCCCGGACTTCGTCCCCACGGGGGATTTCGCGCTATCCGAGAGATCCTTGCTGTCGGAATACTTCTTTTCCTGAGCCGCCATGCGACGCTTGATCGTTTCCTTCATCGGCAACGCCGATCTCAAGTACCTGCCGCCCCAGGCCGAGAACGTCAGTCCGATCTTACGGCTGCTGATGGGCCTGCCCGGCGGTCTGCAGCCGAGTCGCACGCGCCTACTCCTGTTGGATGAACAGAGCCGTGGGACCGAGCGCCAGATGTTCTGCTCACGACTGGAGGCTGTGCTTCCTGAGCTGGGACTCGGGGGCCTGGAGGTCAAGCGCCACCCCATCGTTCTCCCGGACGGACCGACGGACCTGAATGCCCTCTACGAGCAGGTATGGGCAGCCATCCCGACATCCGGGCCTGACCAGGCCGATGAGATCTTGTTTCACATCAGTTCCGGCACTTGGGCGATGCAGTCCACCCTGCTGCTCGCCGCCAACTGTCTGCGGCTGGAACGTGTACGCCTGATCGAGACCTCACGCGAGCAGGGTGTGCGCGAGGTGCGCCCGCCCTACGTTTTAGCCGCGCGCGACCGGCGGCTGAGCGAGCGTATGCGCGGGAAGGTCCAACTGCCCGAGAAGGCGCGGCGCGCCCTGTTGCCCGACACCGTGATCAGCGATCCGGTGGTGCATGCCGCCTATGCGGCGCTCCACAAGGCCGCGACCAACAGGAAGCTGCCCCAACGGTTGCTGCTGCGCGGCCCGGTGGGCAGCGGCAAGTGGCATGCGTGCCAGCAGTTTGCGCGCTGGCGGCGGGCCGCGACGGCCACTTGGCTCGAGCCCGATGCTCTCCCTGAGTTGCCGGTGGGGGCGACCCTGCTGATCCACCGGCTCGATGCTTGGCCGAAAAAGTCGTTGCAAGGGCTGGCGCTGCTGTCGGCCCAAAGGCCCGATGTCGCCATCGGCGCCAGCTTCCGCACGGACCTGCCGCCCGCCGTTCCGTTGGACGTGCTGATGCGCGACGGCCTGCGGGGCGCGGCTCAAGTCGATCTCCCGTCGCTGGGGTCGCGCTCGGATGTGGTCGAGATCGCCGAGGCTCTGGTCAGAAACCTGGGCGCGCTCGGGGGTAAGGTCAAAGCGCGCTTTCAGTATGAGCTGCTGACGGACGTCTACCCCCACAACCTGCACGACCTCAAGGCGCTGCTGGCAACTGCGGTTGTTCGCAGCCCCGGTGGCCACCCGGAGCGCAATGCCTACGTCCAAGCGAAACAGATCCAGCATTCCCAGGTCCTGCTCACCGAGGCCTGGCAGATTCTCGCCGGCATGGATTTCGGCCCGGGAAGACACAGGCTCGAAAACGTGCTGGACGTGATCCGTGCCGCCATCGTCCGCCGGGCGCTTGTTGATGGCCGCAGTCAGGAAGACGCCGGTGAGCTGCTGGGCTTCAGCCGATCAAAGGTGTCAGCCATTGAGACGACGCCGCTCGATCTGAGCGGCTGGCGGACCTCCGTTGAGCAAGTCGATGGCTCGGCCTGAGCGTGTCCCTGATGCACGCGGTGGGCGCGATCTTGTGGCCCTGTGGCGGGCCTTACCGGTCGCGGTGCTGTGCTACCCTGGCTCAGCGCTGCCGAAGGGGCTCGGGCTGGCTGAGATCAGCGGCACGCTGCGGGGCTGGGCCTGGCGCGATCATTGCGCCGCGCCGACGCTCGCGAGCTGTGCCGACTTGGGCGGCACTTGCGCAAGGGCTCAAGGTGGCGATTGTCGAGCCGACGTCTTGTTTCCTATGAGTGTTGGGGGGGGATCCCCATCCTGGCGCATGGCTACCCTGGCCGTGCAGTGGCGGCCGTCTATCGAGGAGCTTCGGTTGATCGCGCTCGGAGATGTCGCCTGCGGAATGCTTGGGTGGGCAGCTCGTCGCCTCTACGACCGACACGGGTTGCAGGGTGCCGAGACGCCAGACTTCGCGGTGTTTGCCGACTTGGAGCTCAAGGGGGCTGCTTCCTGGAATTTGAGTTTTGTCACGCCCTGGTTGATCGGCAAGGGTTCTCGCCAGGTGTGCGTCAATCCGGATGCGGCCGGTGTGGCGTTTGAACTCTGTAAGGCGATGCGCAGCCGGGCCCGCAAGCTTACCGCCCTGTGCGTCCGCGACGAGACCTGCCAGCGGCTCGGATCGCACCTTACCGACCATGTCGCGCGTGCCCTCTTGCCGAGCGGGATCGCCGTGGATGAGGTGCGCGTTGAGGCAGAGATATTGAGCTTGGGGAGCCGCGGCAATGGTTCCGCGTTTCAGGCGCTCGCATGGAGCGGGGAAGCGATCCTCCGGGTGGAGGCAGACGTGCTGCCCTGGCTCAGCCTGGTGGCGACCTGCGGCGGGGGGGAGAATGCCGATAAGGGTTTTGGCGGGATCGAGCTGACCCCGCTGCCATGAACGACTTGTCTGGAGGATCATCATCGTGAGTTGGCTATGGCTGATCTCGGTCGGCGTGACGGATGTGCAGTTCCCGGTGTGGAGCCAGGATGAGTACGGTCAGTGGACCGTACTTCGGCGCTTCGAGACCGGCCGGGCCGGAGTCCGTGCCATGCATGAGGGGCTGCTCGTCTTGCTGCACAATGGGGATATCCGCTTCGATGATAAGCTGCCAAGATCGATCGACCGCAACGTGGCGCGCGATCTGCGCCTCGAGTTCGTCCAGGACGATGATGCCTTCCTGGCGGCCATTCGGCATCCTGGGTATCGCATCTCGGACCAAGCCGACACGATACCCAATGCTGCAGAGTCACAGCTCCCCCTATACTGCCCCAAGGTGGAGGCTTTGCTGCCCATCGCACGTCAGACCTTTGGCCAGGAGCCGGTCAGCGTCCTTGTCCTGAACACGCGCCGTGCGGAGAGCTTCAGCGAAGCCGCGTCAGAACCGGTAGCCTCCGGCCCGTTGGTCGCTTGGAGTTTGGCGGAACGCCTCGGCCTGGAATGGGGCGATGGCCAGGGTCAGGTGCCCGAGCGTCTCGCCCCGTGCACCAGCACCTGGATCGATATCTTGACGGGCGACGAGGCCATGGAAGACCCCGAGGCCCAGGCGAACGTGGTGCGGCGGATCAACGACGCGATGCGGGCCTGGATCGGGGTAACCGGCGCTGACCAACGCGTCGCCGTCACCGCCGGCGGGGGTATGCCGCCACTCAAGCCGCTGATCGAGCGGGTGCCCGCCACCCGCGTGGGCCAGCGCAATGTCTGGCTGCTCGACCAGCCGGAGCGTGGGCCGGCTACGGCGGTCGTCTTGAGTTACGACTCCCGAGTTACCGAGAGCGAGGCGTTGCGCTTTCACTGCGCCGAGGCCCTGCGCACCGGCGACTACGCCGGTGCTTACGGTCTCGCGAGTCGTATTGCGAATCGGTCATGGGCAGCGAAGGTCTGCGCTCTGCTGGGACCGCTGCTGGATCTCCCAGGCGCACCGTTGAGAGTTGCGGATCGCCGTCTTGAACCGTTCGCTCTGAGCGCCTGTCGGATTGAGACCCGCCTGTGCATGAATGATGTCGCCGGTGCGCTGGTGCGGTTCGGAACTTTCATCGACTCGTTGGTGTGGGCGCTAATCAAGGGGGATGCGCGCATTCGAGACCTACGATTGACGTGCGACCGCGACGATGAGTGTCTGGAGGGGGTTGTACCAAATGACAACAACTTATTTGCTCAGAAGCTGCTCGAACGTGACTCGAAGGGCCGAAACCGCCACGGCGTGACTGGGCTGGCTTGGCGCTGGCCGCCTTGGCTCGCGCAACGAGCAGGCGGCCAATTGTACGCGGCTCAAGCGCTCGACCGACTCCGGTTGGCCTACAGCGGCGAGCCGCGA
>Ga0114939_10003093_pt1 | contig 11812 bp, 3 predicted proteins | sample AshMeaCrysSpring_FD_87196 | JGI IMG/M metagenome (GOLD analysis project Ga0114939, IMG submission 87196) | Groundwater microbial communities from Big Spring, Nevada to study Microbial Dark Matter (Phase II) - Ash Meadows Crystal Spring | ecosystem: Environmental > Aquatic > Deep subsurface >... | reverse complement strand
TGAAGGTCCGATTGGCAGGACCGCTGTGTATCTGTTCTTCACCGGATACCTCCCTGCACTGGCTTGCGGGCTGGTCGTAGGGGTGTGCGGGATCCCGATCGGCAAGCCGCCGCCCAAGCCACGCAGTACTTGGGCACTTGCTTTGGCCGTGTTGTTGTCTGGGGCGCTGCTTGCAGTATGTGTGTCGGTCGTGTTTAGAGCTGGCTCGCGAGAACTAGCCAAAACGCTCATCGGTGCTTTTGGACCAGTCTGGTCAGTTTTCATTCCTTATGGCACGGGCATCGTCGTGGCGCTCCTGCTTCACTCAATCTACCTATTGGCTCAAGCGAGCTCGAGGAAAAACTAATGCCAACTTCCATCTACCGCTACATCCAAGGTCAGTTCTCCGGAACGCTTCCTGGAGGCGGGCAGTCGATCGGATTTCTGCTCGTCAACGGCAGTCTGCAGCCCAGCCCTGCGGGCGGCTTGTTCCCGGATCTCGCGGGTAAGGTCGTGTCGGGAACCGCAGATGCTCTCGAAGGTGGGCGCATCCCCCTCATTCCGGCGGCAGTGACAGGTGCCCTCGGCACTGTTGCGAAGGTAGACGATGGTTTTGAGATCGCCAACAACCTTTATGCCGGCCGGCTGTACGAGACTCAAATCGCGGTTGGCAAGGCACTCGTCGGCGCAGCGGGCGTGCCTGCGGGAGTCGGGGTTGCGGGCGGTCTAATTGCATTGTTCGGGATCACCAATCCTTGGATTTCGGTGCCACTGCTGGGCATCGGAGGTGCCGCCGGCGGTCTTGCCGGCAAAGAAATCGGCGCTGGCTTCTTCGGCAGCGACTGGATCCATTCCAACGCCCCTCGCGCGCCAAGTGAAGGCTTCGGAGATCCCTCCGTCGTGGTCAATGGCGTGCCCTACTACGTGGCGCTGGCAAACGACAGCAACGGTGTGCCCAGGACCTTCGTCTACACGGGCCTTCAGTTTCCGGTGAACGGTTCGAACTACGCGGTAGTCACGGACCTCGACAGGATAAGGCAGGTCGTCGATACCACGTTGGGTGACCTCGGGTACGACCCCAACGTCTCGTACTCTCAGTGGCTCGTCCAAAACAACAGAAGCGTTTCGGGCCTCGACATCGGATCGACAACCTACTTCAAGACGGGCCCAAGCACTGTCGACTCTACGGGGAGTACCAGCGACCCTGTGGTTCGTGTCGAGGTCTATCGCGATCGCTCGACAGGTGCCATCTTCGAGCGGCGCATTGGTGGGATCGTGCGCGACGGCACATTCGAAGCCACGCCGAACACGGCATTCCAGATGGGCATGGATCGGGCTGGAAGAACGGTCTTCGCGGGCGACATAGCGCAGCAATGGGCCAACGGAATCGCCACCGACATTGCGGGGCCGGCTCGAACGCAACTGCTGCCGGGAGCAATCACCTCCGTATCCGTTCAAAACCATCCAGCGGTTGCCGCCAACCCGTCAGCTGGAGTTGTGGGAGCCCCTGCGACGCAAAGCCTGGAGTTCAAGGATGCGGCAGGGAATGTCGGATGGTTGCTGTCGAGCGGAAGCGGGGGATACAAGCTCGTGCTCACGATCGCCGAGGGTCAAGCGCCAGGAGTTGGCACATGGGACTTCGGCATGCTTGGCTATGAGCTGTCGAACGGCAGCCGCGTATCGACGATGGTGGTGGAGCTGGATGCCAACAGGAGACCCATTGAGGGAAGTGCACTTAAGGCGTACACGCAAGATGGGACCGACGTCACGGAGCCATTGTTTACCGAGTTTCCGCTCTTCAATCTACTGGGCCTTAGCGCCCAGTCCACATGGGATCTGAGGCTCACATCGACAACCGGAACTGCGGCGGGCGGAACCCGGCTTGTTTCGGGTGAATCGCTTGTGGTGGGCGGACTTACGTACGTCGCTGACGCAAACGGCAACTTGGCAAGGAACCTCGGTACAGACGAGGCAGGAGTCAGTCAGCAAGACGTGATCGACCCCATCACGGGCCAGCGCTTCCTAGTTCGCGGAAGCGTCCGTATCCCGTTGGATCGAGAGTCGACGATTGCGGTGAACGACGATGGGACGGCATCAATAGTCTCTACTCGTCCCCAGGCTCCGGCACTTCGACTCACCAACCAACAGGTTGCTGTGATTTCCGACGTGACGTCGATGATCAACGCGATCAAGAGCGGAGAAGACATCCCGATAGCCGCCTCCGGCATCAAGCTGCTGAACTCGCTTGATCAGTTGGACACGAGTGTCACGATTGCCTATCTCGGCACTGCGAACACGATAGCCCAGGGAGTTCTCAGCATCTACAACTTGGACCAAGCGTTCAGTGGGACTGGCAACAACCTGTCGCGCGTGAACTCCACGCTTGGCACCATCAACTACGCAAACAATCTGCTCCTGTCCAACCCGGCGCTTGCATCCCTCGGCAGCGCGCCGCTACAGAGCATCCTCAACGGCACGACAAACGCGGCTGGCGAAGCTGTTGGCCTGCTTGGTAACGGCACACCCGGCATCCTCCCCGCCCTCGGCCTGATCAGCGCCATCAAGAACGACGACCCCGTCGGTGCCGCGATGAGCCTGGGCACGATGATCGAAGGCTCGGCCTTCCTGACCACCAACCCCATCGGCTGGGTTCTGCTGGCCTACAGCTTCTACAAGGCCTTCGACGAGCCGCCCGAAGCCTGGGGCGTGGGCACCTTCAAGTTCGGCGCCGGCACCGAACTGGCCCTCGACACCCAAGGAGAAAGCTTCGGCAAGGACCGCGTCGCATCGTTGATGGACGCGATGAAGACCTACCTCGACGACACCATCGAGGCCTCGCAGCAGGCCAACCCCAACCAGCTGCTGGGCATCATCCCGCAGCGCCTGGGCACGCTGACCTGGCGCGAGGCACGCCAGGACGACCCGGGCTACGCGCTGCGCGACCCCGACCCCGTCACCGGCCAGGAAAGCCTGGACTTCCTGCGCTACAACGACGACCTCACGCCCTACAACGCCGACCCCACGGTCGAGGCGCAGCGCCGCAGCCTGCTCGAGCGCATGGTCGTCTCGGCCATCGAGCGCGAAGCCATCGCACCGATGTGGGAGGTCAACACCGCCAAGCTGCAACAGGACAACGGCGACCCCAACGCCGGCCTGACCGAAGAGGTGCGGGCATCACGCCGCGGCCAGCTCGCGCCGGTCGATCCGGTCACCAACCAGCCCACCGCCGGCGTCTTCCGCCCGATCGCGCTCGACCTCGACGGCGACGGAGGCATCACGACGATCAGCGATGCCGCCAACGACCGCGCCCTGAACTGGGACGGCTCGGGCTTCGACAAGCAGGTCGGCTGGGTCGGATCGGGCGAAGGCCTGCTGTGGCTGGACCGCAACCCCAACGGCATCGTCGATGGCGGCAAGGAGCTGTTCAGCAACAGCGCCGTGGCCGATGCGGCCAAGGGCCTCAGAAGCATGAGCTGGGTCGATGCCAACGCCGATGGCGTGATCGACGCGTCCGACCCGGTGTTCGCCGAGCTCGAGGTCTGGCAGGACGCCGATGGCGATGCGGTGGGCGACTTCGACGAGCTCAACAGCCTCACCACCCTGGGCATCACCCGCCTGGACTACAGCAACGGGCGCTTCACGCGCAACGGCCAGGACCATGCGCTGCAGAGCCAGGACCTCGAGGCCAGCCGCGACGGCACGCGCGTGTCGGTGGTGCCCGAGGGCATCCGTGTCGAGTTCAGCAACGGGCAGGCCACGGTGTTCGTCACCAACGTGCTCGACCTGGGCGCGGGCAACGACGGCATCGAGATGCTGGAAGACGGCGGCCAGGACTACGACGCGCAGGGCCAGCCGATCGGCCAGGCGGCCACGCGCAACGACCCGGTGTCGATCGCACAGGCGCTGCTGCTGGCCAACGATGCCATCGGCGGCAGCAATGCCGGCCTGACGATCACCGCGGTGGGCAACGCCAGCGTCGGCACGGTGTCGATCAACAGCCAGACGCAGGCCATCGAGTACCGCGCGCCGAGGCACTTCACCGGTGCGGCCACGTTCGACTACACCGTCTCGGCGCCGGATGGCCAGACGAAGAATGCCACCGTCACCGTCAACGTGCTGCCGGTCAACGACCGGCCCGACGTGTCGGTGTCCTTGGGCGACCGCCCGATCTACGGCTGGGCGCCGAAGGTGGTGCGGGAACGCATCCATACCGGCCACGAAGGCGACTGGCAAGAGCGCATCACCGTCTATCCCAATGAAGGCGAGCCGTTCTACGCACCGTACAGCACGGTGCAGGGGCAGGCCTACGAATACGTGCAGAGCGGCTTCGACAACTACGAGTGGCGACCGGTCGGTTCACCCGTGGACACCGGAGCCCCGTTGTCCTACTTCCAGCAGCAGTGGGACGCGCGGCCGAGCTACACGGAGGACGGCGGCAGCGTCTACCGCCCCGACTACGTGGAGTTCCTGTGGAACGGTATCACGTACCGCGTCGGCGCGTCACCTACGACCTACCCGCGCAACACCGTCGTCGCCACCGAGCAGTCCAACGACGGCAGCGTGACCGTGACCGACGTCGACGGCAACGGGGGTGCCGGATACCGCTACGAGATCGTCGATCAACCGTTGTACGGGCGACTCGGCGGTGACGGGTCGGCCGACGACATCGACCCGAACACGGGCGCCTTCACCTACACCGGCGAACGGTACGTCGAGTACGACTTGGCGGGCAACTACGTCGGCAACAACACCTATAGCGACACGCATCTTCGCAACGAAGTGCTGTCTTATGACAGCTTCAAGGTCAAGGTCACCGACCTGTCGGACAACAGCTACACCATCAAGACGATTGAGGTGCCGCACTACGGCCCGCTACCCAGCCCCGATGTGCAGAGCGGCGGCAAGAAGCCGATCGCGATCGATCTGAACGGCGACGGCTTCCACTTCACCGATGTCGACGACTCGAACGTCTTCTTCAACGTCAACGCCGACGGCTGGCGCCGCCGCATCGCCTGGAACAACCCGGCCGACGGCTTCATCGCCTACGACAAGAATGGTGACGGCAAGATCAGCGAGTTCGACGAGATCTCGTTCGTGCCCTACGACACCAGCGGGCAGACAGACCTGGAAGCGCTGCGTTTGGCGTTCGACAGCAATGAGGACGGTGTCTTCAGCGCCGCCGACGCCAAGTGGGGCTCGTTCGGCGTCTGGCAGGACGCCAACAGCAACGGCGTCACCGACCCGGGCGAGTTCAAGACGCTGGGGCAGATGGGCATCAGCCAGATCGCGCTGACCAGCGATGGTCAGTTCCAGGTGATCGACGGCCAGACGGTGCACGGCACCGCCACGGCGACCAAGACCGACGGCAGCACGCTGGCCATCGCCGACGTGACGCTGCGCTACCAGAACGTCACCCGCATCACCAACGCGGACGGCAGCACCAGCGTCGTCCCGGCGCCGGTGGTGCAGCAGGGGCAGACCTTCGACGGCACGGCCGGCGCCGACCTCGTGCTCGGCAGCAACGGCTCGGACATGTTCCGCACCGGCGACGGCAACGACGTGATCAACGACGACCTGGGCAACGACGGCGTGCAGGCCGGCGCGGGCGACGACCTGATCTACACCGGCACCGACAACGACGTGATCGACGCCGGCACCGGCAACGACCAGGTGTTCGCGGGCGTCGGCAACGACCTCGTGTTCGGCGACGACGGCGACGACTTCCTGATGCTCGAAGACGGCAACGACGTTGCCTTCGGCGGCGCGGGCCAGGACTTCATCGGCGGCGGCGCTGGCAACGACGCGATCTCCGGCGATGCCGGCGACGACAAGCTGTTCGGCGAGGGTGGCTGGGACGCACTCTTTGGCAAGGACGGCGACGACGAGCTGTGGGGCATGGACGGCAACGACCTGCTCTACGGCGACGCCGGCAACGACCTGCTGGTCGGCGGCGACGGCGACGACGCGATGGAAGGCGGCGCCGGCAACGACACCTACGAGGTGGATTCGGCGGCCGACACGATCGTCGAGGCCGCCGACGGCGGCACCGACAGCGTGCGCGCGTCGATCGGCTACACGCTGGCCGAGACGCTAGAGAACCTGACGCTGACCGGCACCGTGACCCTCGACGGCAGCGGCAACGCCGCGAACAACGTGCTGGTGGGCAACGACGCGGCCAACCGCCTCACGGGCCTGGCGGGCAATGACGTGCTCGACGGCGGCCTGGGCGCCGACACGATGCTCGGCGGCGTCGGCGACGACACCTACATCGTCGACAACGCCGGCGACACGGTGACCGAAGCCGCGGGCGAAGGCAACGACACGGTGCGCAGCCGCATCAGCCACACGTTGGCTGCGAACGTCGAGAACCTGCAGCTGATCGGCATCGCCGCGATCGACGGCACCGGCAATGAGCTGGACAACCGGCTCACCGGCAACGCGTCGGCCAACACACTCGACGGCGGTGCTGGTGCCGACGTGATGGCCGGCGGCCGCGGCAACGACCGCTACATCGTCGACAACGCGCTCGACCAGGTGGTCGAAGCCACCGGCGAGGGCTATGACACGACCGTGGCCAACGTCGCCGGCGCGTACGCACTGGCGGCCAACGTCGAAGCGCTCGAACTCGGCGCGCTCGCCACCAACGGTACGGGCAATGACCTGGACAACCTGATCAAGGGCAATGCTTCGGCGAACGTTCTTGATGGTGGCGCGGGTGCGGACATCCTCGCCGGCGGCGCGGGCGACGACACCTACATCGTCGACAACACCAACGACATCGTCACCGAAGCCGACGACAGCGGCATCGACACCGTGCGTGCGTCGGTGACGACGGCGTTGTCGAGTCATGTCGAGGCGCTGGTGCTGAGCGGAAGCGGCGCCATCGATGGCACCGGCAACACGCTGAACAACGCGCTCACCGGCAACTCCGGCAACAATCGACTCGATGGCGGCGCCGGGGCCGATGCGATGAGCGGCGGTGCGGGCGACGACATCTATATCGTGGACAACGCCGGCGACACCGTGATCGAGAGCGCCGGCGAAGGTACCGACAGCGTGCTGTCGTCGCAGACGCACACGCTCGCGGCCGGCGTCGAGCATCTGAAGCTGACTGGCACCGCCGACATCGATGCGACCGGCAATGGCTTGGACAACGTGCTGACGGGCAACGCTGGACACAACCGCCTCGACGGCGGCGTGGGCGCCGACAGCTTGAGCGGCGGCGCAGGCGACGACAGCTATGTGGTCGACAACGTCGGCGACCTGGTGACCGAGGACGCCGAGCAAGGCGTTGATCAGGTCAGCGCCGGCATCGACTACACGCTGACCGCCAACGTCGAAAGACTGACCCTCACAGGCAGCGCGATCGCGGGGACCGGCAACGCACTCGACAACCAGCTCAGCGGCAACGCGCAGGGCAATAGGCTGGACGGCGGCGCAGGCGCCGACGCCATGTCCGGCGGTGCGGGTGACGACACCTACATCGCCGACAACGCCGACGATGTGATCGTTGAGGCGACCGATGAAGGCACCGATCTCGTGCTGTCGTCGGTGAGCTACACCCTGTCTGCCAACGTCGAGAACCTGACCTTGACCGGAAGTGGGAACACGGACGCCCTCGGTAACGCGCTGTCCAACGTCCTGATCGGCAACGACGGCAACAACGCAATCGACGGCGGCACCGGCGCCGACGCGATGAGCGGTGGCGCCGGCGACGACAGCTACGCCATCGATGACACCGGCGACGTGGTCACCGAGGCAGCAGGCCAGGGCTTCGACCGCGTCAGCGCGAGCATCAACTATGTGCTGCCGAGCCACGTCGAGCAGCTGACGTTGACCGGCACCGCACTCCGCGGCACCGGCAATGCACTCGACAACCTGCTGTTCGGCAACGATCAGGCCAACGTGATCGACGGTGCGGCAGGCGCAGACCAGATGGCCGGTGGCCTGGGCGACGACCGGTACGTCATCGACAACACCGGCGACACGATCTCCGAAGCGGCCGATGCGGGCATCGACACGGCAGTCTCGTCAGTCACTTACTCGCTGGCAACCAACGTCGACAACCTGGTGCTCGTCGGAACGGCCGCGATCAACGGCACGGGCAACGGCGACGCCAACGTGATGGTCGGCAACGCCGGGGCCAACACGCTCGCCGCCGGTGCCGGCAACGACGTGCTGGCCGGTGGCCTGGGCAACGACACGCTCGACGGCGGAGCAGGTGACGACCTCTACCTGTACCACCAGGGCGAAGGCCGCGATGTCGTGGTCGACGCCTCGGGCACCGATACGCTCCGCTTTGGGGCAGGCATTACGCTCGACTCGTTGGCGGCGCGCACGGTCACGATCAACGGCCTGTCCAAGGTCTTCATCTCGGTGCTGGCCGCCGACGGCACCGAGCAGCAGGACCAGGGCATCGAGCTCGCGGCCAGCGGCGGCATCGAGCGCTTCGAGTTTGCCAACGGCACCGTCGCGACGCTGGCCGACCTGATGGTCACGGCGCGCACGCTCAACGGCGACGCCGCGGCCAACACGCTGACCGGCGACCGTCGCGATGACGTGATCTACGCTGACGCCGGCAACGACACGGTCTATGCACGCAGCGGCAACGACACCGTCTACGGCGGCGCGCATGCGGACCAGCTGTTCGGCGAAGGCGGCAACGACAAGCTGTACGGCGAGAGCGAGGCTGACGCGCTGTGGGGCGGTGCCGGCGACGACCTGCTCGACGGCAGCAGCGGAAACGACCAACTGCTCGGCGGCACCGGCAACGACCAGTTGCTGGGCGGCGTGGACTCCGACATCCTCGACGGCGGCTCGGGCAACGACAGCCTGAACGGCAGCAGCGGGCAGGACCAGCTCTTCGCAGGCGCCGGCAACGACGCGCTCGACGGCGGCGTCGATGCCGACCTGCTGGCTGCGGGCGACGGCAACGACGTCATCCTGGCGGGCAGCGGCATGAACGTGGTCGTGGCCGGCGCCGGCAACGACGTTGTGACCGGCGGCACCGACCGCGACTTCATCGACGGCGGCGCCGGCGACGACACCATCACGACCGACTCGAGCAGCGACTTCATCGCCGCCGGCAAGGGCAACGACACCCTCAACACCGGTACCGACCGCGACCTGATCGCCTTCAACCGTGGCGACGGCGCCGACACCGTGGTCGGCAGCGGCTGGGATCGCGACACCGTGAGCCTGGGCGGTGGCATTCGGTATGCCGACCTGAGCCTGCGCAAGAACGGCAACGACCTGGTGTTCGAACTCGGCCAGAACGACAGCATCACCTTCAAGGACTGGTACACCGCCAGCGCGCGGCGCAGCGTCGACACGCTGCAGATGGTCACGGTCGGCGGCGACTACAGCGCCACATCCACCGACCGCATGAAGAACCGCAAGGCGGTCAGCTTTGACTTCGCGCTGCTCGCCAACCGCTACGACGCCTTGCGCGCAGCCAACCCGAACCTGACGAGCTGGTCGGTCGCCGGCGAGCTGAACAACTACTTCAAGGCCAGCAGCGACACCCAGGCCATCGGTGGCGACCTGGCGTTCCGGTATGCCACCAACTACCCGACAACAGGCAGCTACGGCGACCTCGACTGGCTGGGCGTGCGCAACCGCATGGGCGGCATGACCGGCGCGGCCTGGCAGACGCTGACGACATCGACAGCCGTCAATCCGTGGACCGCCCTGCAGGCCGGCATCAGCCTCATCGCCGACCAGACGGTGGGCTTGCCCAGCCCGATCACGCCGACGGCGTCGCCGTCGGCCGACGAACTCGCCTTCATCGCGCTCAACGCCAGTGGCCGGCCGCCGGTGTGGATGGGCGGCAGCGGCGGAAAGGTGCTGCCATGACCGCCCTCGATGCCGGCCAGATCGAGTCGGCGAAGAAGGAGCTGGCGAAGCTGCCGTTGCTCGGGCCGGCGATGTGGCTGTTCGCGCGCGACCAGCGGCTGCGCTTCACCTTCATCGCCGATCTCGACTGGCGCCTGCTGCCGCCTCTGGTGCTCGACCAGTGCCGGCTGTACTCGAAGGCCGACATGCCGTGGGCCTTCGCGACCTGGGCGTTCGTCAGCGATGCGGTGGACCAGCGCTTGCGCTCGGCGGCGCCCGTGATCGCGCCGCACGAGTGGAAGGGCGGCGTGCACCCGTGGCTGATCGACGTCGTCGCACCGTTCGGCGACCTAGAGTCGGCCGCGGCCGAGGCGGCCGCCCAGATGGGCGCCGGCAAGACCGTCACCGCCTGGCTGCCGGGCTCCGGCGGCCAGCCCGTCCTTAGAAAGCTCGAACCCCGTGCGTAACGCGGCCCTCCTGTCGCCCGAAGCGCTCGACTTCGCGCCCGACCTGCTGGCGATCCAGGAGCGGCCTCCGGAGCGGTTGCCGCGGGCGATCCTGTTGTCCGTTGTTGCGCTGGTCGGCGTGCTTCTGCTCTGGGCCATGTTGGCCAAGTTGGACATCATCGCGTCAGCCGAGGGCCGGCTCGTGCCTGCGAGCTTCACCAAGGTCGTGCAGCCCTCGGAGGCCGGTGTCGTCAGCGAGATCCTCGTCAAGGACGGCGACGCCGTGCGCGAAGGCCAGGTGCTGCTGCGCATGGATGCCCGGTTGTCCTCGGCCGACACGCAGGCGCTGGGCACCGACGTGGCGTTGCGCCGGCTGACCTTGCAGCGCATCGATGCCGAACTCACTGGCCGAGTGGTGCTGCCTTCCAAGGGGGAGCGCCTCGACTTGTTCGCGCAAGTGGACAACCAGTTCAAGGCGAGACGGCAGGCGTACCAGGACGCGCTGGCACAGGAGAGCGAAGCGCTGAACAAGGCCAAGGCAGACCTCGCCGCCGCGCAGCAGGTGCTGGAGAAGTTGTCGCAGACGGTGCCGGTGTACAGGCAATCGGCCGAGGCCTATCGCAAGCTCGTGACGGAGGGCTTTGTCGGTGAACTGGCCGCCGCCGAGAAGTCGCGCGAGGCGGTGGAGAAGGAGCAGGACCTGAAGACGCAGGCGGCCAACGTCGTCAGCCTGAACGCGGCGATCGCGCAAGGAGAAAAGCGCGTGGCCGCGGTGCGGTCGCAGTACCGCAGTCAGTTGGAGGACATGCGGGTCGAAACGCATGCGGCGCTCAATCGCAGCGCGCAGGAGTTCGAGAAGTCGAGCGTCAAGGCAGGGATGCTGGAAATCCGCTCGCCGGCCGACGGCATCGTCAAGGACTTGGCCGTCACCGCCAAAGGCGCAGTCGTCGCGGCGGGTGCGACGTTGATGAATGTGGTGCCTATCGGCGAGAGTCTGCAGGCCGAGGTGCTGATGAAGAACGAGGATGTCGGCTTTGTTGCTGCCGGGCAGCCTGCTCGGATCAAGGTCGCTGCCTACCCGTTCCAGAAGTACGGGATGCTCGAAGGCTCGGTCGGGCTGGTCAGTGCCGACGCGGCAGACCCGCGCCAGACGCCTCAGGGTCAGGCGCCTCAGCTGACGTACCGCGCCTTGCTCAAGCTCGACGCGCCGGCGTTGCTCAGCGCGGCGACCGGGGAGTCGCTGGCGTTGACGCCGGGCATGCTGGTCACGGCAGAAATCCACCAGGGCCAGCGCACCGTCCTTGAGTACCTGCTGTCGCCCGTGCGCAAGGTGACGCAGGAAGCCGCGCGCGAGCGGTAGTCTGCGATCCGGGGCAGGAGGCACTGAACGCCCGCCGAGCGCCAGTAAGCGGTTCTTGATCGAAGGCGGATGAACCTAAATCCGGCAGTTACCCCGTCGCCGCCAGCCTCGGCGGCGGCTTTGGCTGCCCGATGACGGGTGCAATCCGGTCGCTGATGTGGCGCAGCAGGCAGCCCCAGCGATCCAGGTCCTT
>Ga0114939_10003091_pt1 | contig 11817 bp, 19 predicted proteins | sample AshMeaCrysSpring_FD_87196 | JGI IMG/M metagenome (GOLD analysis project Ga0114939, IMG submission 87196) | Groundwater microbial communities from Big Spring, Nevada to study Microbial Dark Matter (Phase II) - Ash Meadows Crystal Spring | ecosystem: Environmental > Aquatic > Deep subsurface >... | reverse complement strand
TTGCTGATGATCTGGCTGTAATCGACTTGGTAGAGCGGACGGCCAAGCCTCCATGCGATGCCCAGGGCGGCACGCGTCTTCCCGGTTCCCGGCGGGCCGTAGAAGTTGAGGATGCAGCGCCCGGACTGCGGCTGGATCTGGCTGAGCTTCCAGACCGCCTCCAGTTCGGCGCGCATCTCGATCGAGCGCAGGGCGGCGGCGATGTCCTCGCGCACCGTGCTGTGGAGGACAAGGCGGGCGAGGTCGTGGCGGGGCTCGGGATCAACGAGGAGACCGAGCGGGGCGGCGGGCTGCTGGTCTCTGCGGCGCGGGCGCGGCGTGCGGTGGTCCTCGTGTTCCTCGAACATTTCGGGTTCGTTGTTGTCAGGCATTGTGTTGGCTTTCTGGTTGGTTGGTTGGCGCGCCCCCGGCTACGTCACTCGCGTAGCCATCGGCGCAAAGATTTTTGGATGGTTTACAGCGACAAGGGGTCGATTCCGGCGAGAACCAGCGCAACCCGCTCGCTGCGCTTTTTGGCGAAGGACGCCCAGACCGTGGGTTGGTCCTCGCAGTCGCAGCTGACTTGGTAGCCTCGCGCGGCTTTGGCGGCGGCGAAGGCTTCGGCGGCGTTCCGGCTGCGGAACCAGAACCGGCGGCCCGGCCCTTGGATTTCGGTTTCATAGTAGGTTTTCGACGGGCGTTTGGCCGTCGCGGTGGTGGCGGTGGAATTTGCGTTCATCCCCTTTGGCCTCGCGCAGACAGCCGCGCTGAGTCCATCAGTATTTTTCACCATTTTTACTGGACCGTTTCGACTTGGAATCAAGCACCTGAGAAGGACGGCGAACCGCTTTTCTCTGCGGCGCGGGAGCGGTGTCCGGGGGCTCTCGTGGTCGGGCATTGTGTTGGCTCTCTGGTTGGTTGCGCGCCACTGGCTACGTTGTTCGCGTAGCCAGCGGCGCAAATGGAATCAGGCTTGTTCGCCGAGGATGCGGTTGAGTTGGTCACGCAGGGCGCGGGCCGCCGCCATGTCGGCAACGAGGATCGAGCGCATGTTGCCGTAGGGTTCGTTGGCGAAGGAAATCTCCACCGCCTCGAAGGGCTGCTCGGTGCGGTAGTTGAAGGTAAGGCCCCGGCGTGCGATCACGGTGTTGTGCACCGCGCCGTCAATGCGGGTGGAGCTGTTGCTCCATTGGGTGTAGGTGGCGTTGACTTGGTTGGATTGAGTAGTTGCTTTCATCCTCCTTGGCCTCTCGCAGTTTGCACACTGAGTCCATCAGTATTTTTCACCATTTTTTCGGGGGTGTTTGGGCTTGGATTTAAGCCTTCGAGCGGGGGAGTTCTCCGGCGTGGCCGATGAATTTTTCCCCTCCCAAGGCCCGTAGTGGTGCGTTTCCAGCATCATGCGGCGGGCGTCATGGGGGGCGTAGCGCACCACAGAGCCGGTGATTTTTCCGATGGCGTAGTAGGCGTCCCTGCGCATGCAGATCTTGCGTCCGTTGCTCGGGTCGATGACGGCATCGCCGATTTCCACCCACGCGTGCCCGTAGCGGATTCCGGCGATCTTGCCCTGGCCGGTGACTTCCCCGTGGGCGAGCACGATGCCTGGACAAAATGCGTTGCCGATCACAAACATCGCCGCCGCCTCGTAGCAATCGCCCCGCCTCATGCCGCGGCCCTCATGTCAATCACGCTCTCCAGATCCGCTAGGGCGGCCCGCACGCAACCGCCGCTGCCGACGGCGATTTGCTGGGCGAGTTGCCGGGGCGCTTTCCACCGCCGGACGAGCCATGCGGCGATTTCATCCGAGTCGGGGCCGGTGATTTTGAAGGCCTGGAAGCGCGTTTGGAAGCGTTCCGTGAGCAAGTCGAGTTGGAGGTTGCTCGTGCCGATCAGCGCCCGCCCGCCCCGCATGCGGTCGAGGTAGGTGAGCAGGAGGTCTTGGGCCTCCCGCGAGCAGCGGTCCATCTCGTTGACGATGCGGACGCTCCACCCGCCACCGAACAGGCCGCCATATGCGAGCCCGTCCATCCAGCGACGCACGGCCTCGATGGTGATCTCGCGTCCGTTGAAGTCCTCGATGGCGCACGCCTCGCCGCCAGTCAGCTCGCGGGCCACCATCTCGGCGATGGTCGTTTTGCCGACCCCCGGCGGGCCGTAGAGGAGGACCTTCATCGGTGCGTCTTTGCCCGGACGGATCCGGCGGGCCTTGGCAACCAGCGCGCGGGCGGCGGTCCGGGCCGACCCGATCAAGTCATCGGGCACGGCCGGACGGAAGGATGCGGGCGACTTCATAGCAGGCCGGCCTCCCGGAAGCTGAAGTAGCCCGACGCGCCCACGACCACATGATCGAGGAGGTTGATTTCCATGACGCGCCCAGCTTCGGCAATGCGCTGGGTCATCCGCCGGTCGGATTCGCTCGGCATGGGCTCCCCGCTCGGGTGATTGTGGAGCAGGACCACGGCATAGGCTCCCGTGGCCACGGCCGCGCGGAACACATCCCGCGCGTGAACCACGCATTCATTGACAGTCCCGATCCCCACGAGCGCGTGCCCGATGGGGGAGAGGCGCGTGTTGAGCACCACGGCCACGCACATTTCCCGCTCGGGGTCATACCACGGCATTGCCGCGATTTTCTCCCGCCAGTAGGCCGCGGCCGCCCCGGCGTCGTCGATCTTCATGGAACCCGGCGTCTCATTGATGCGCTGGACGCGGATTTCGTAGGTGGATTTGGCGTAGCGCTTCATGGCTGGCCCTCCTCCACTTGGCGGGCCAGGGCGGCGACGGCCTCCGCGCCCTTCTTGTAAACGACCACCGCGATGAGTTCGCTCCCGCGCCACACCGCCCAGAACCGGCTCCGGTTATATCTGGCGACGCGGATCATGGCGCATCCTCCCCGAATGACGGCTCCCGGCATTCCCAGTCCAGGGCGGCGGCCTCCGCTTGTTGGTAGATGGGGAAGTTCTCCCCGATCCACCGCTCGAACCCGCCCTCCTCGTCCCGGCCCCCGCGCACGACGGTCCATCCGCCCCCGCGCGCCGCCCGGACGACCTCCGGTTGAGTCAGCACGTTCATTTTGCCCACCCCTCTCTGCGGATGCGGGCCTTGAGCGTGTTGACCGACACGTCGAACTCGGCGGCGGTCTGCTTGACGCTGCGGTCCCGAAGGTAACGCCGCTTGATGGCCTTCCAATCCGGTCCGATGATCGCGCGGAGGGGCACTGGAATGCCGCGTATTTCCGCACTGCCGCCGGCAGGTGGGGTGGCGGTATTGGCGCTCTCGGGCGCGTGTGGGGCCACCGCAAGCGGATCGAACCGCCCGGCAGGCTTTGCCTTCTCGATGCGGGACATGCGGCGCTCGATGTCCACAAGGGCGTTGTCCGTGGCCGCCTTGACCGCCGACCCGACGAGCCTCGGGATGTCGATGGCGCGGCGGCACCCCCGCGTGGTGGCGATTTCGGCGATCTGGCTGGTCACGATCTCGCGGATCAATTCCAGCGGGATCTCGGTGACCACATACACGATGCCGGTGAGGCTTTCCAGCCCGAGCGCCTGCTTGAGCTTCTCGCGGGCCTCGCGGGGCGTTTCCGCCTCGACCCGCTCGTCGAAGATGATCTCGCTCGACCGGCTGGCGACAATCTTGAAGAGTTTCATTTGCCCGCCTCCTCAGTCGCCCAGAGGGCGAGTTGGTCGTTGGCGGATTTGCGCGGCCGGGGGCGGCCCCCGCGTTCGAGTTCATAGAGGAACCCGAGGTTGGAGACCCGCATCCCGTTCCACTCCCGCCAGTCGCCGAAGAGGCGCGTCTTGGTCGCCCCCATGAGGACGAAGCGCCCCTCCACGCTCTTGAGCAGGTCGGGGTCGTTCAGGTGGTGGACGAGCAGGGCCATCACCCGGCTGTCACTGATCGGCGCGGCGATCCGCCGCTTCTCGGCGCGCTCGATGTAGTCGAGGGCGTCTTTGAACCCGCCCCACGTCCCATTGTGGAACAGGACGCGGGGGGCGCTTCCGGCGAGGGAAGTCTCCGCGAGCCGGTTGACCGGGAACGGGTGGCAGAGCTGCGGGTTCACTCCACCGACGCTTGCCCAGCGGAAGTGGATCACCACTTCGCCCTTGAGCTTGCGCACGAGCTGGTGGACCTCCACCGCCCCGAGGTTCTTTGTCCATCGCACTTCCCCCTTCGAGCGCCATGCCACGCCCGCCCCGTGCGGGTTGGCGGCATCGCAGGCCAGAAGGGCCGAGAGGCCCGGCCGCACATCCGGCGGGCATACGAGTATCACACACATATCAGGTTTTCCTTTCTTGTTGGTTTGGTTGCTTCCGCGCCGCCGACTACGCAACACGCGTAGTCATTGGCGTGAAAAATCGGCTCAGAGATTGGCGTCCGGGTAGCGGGCATCAAATTGGCGGCAGAGGCGCAGGGCCTCGCGGCTGTGGGTGGCAAAGTCGGCGTGCAGGCGTCCGAAGAGCCCGAGGGCGGCGGGGCGTTTGCTGCCGGTCCACCCGAGGTAATCCCAGAGGAACTTGACGGCGTCTTCCGCGCTGCGGGTGCGGGCCTGCTGGAGCTTGTTCTTGCGGAAGGCTCCGAGGCATTGGACCTCGTGGGCGCGGCGGCAGAGTCCGAGGGCGGTCCCCACGTGGTGCTGGACTTTGGCGAGGTTGACCGTCCCGGCGAAGGCGCGGAACTCCACCAACCCGTGGGACATGAGCTTGCGGAAGTTGATCATGCCGCGCCCGCACGCCGTGGCGGCTTGGTTTTTGGCGTGGACGTCGCTGGCGTTCTGCATGCGCTTGACGAGCGTGGCGACGTCAGAGGCAAACGTGTGGCTGTAGTGGTTCAGGTGGCGTCCGGTCCCGGTCTGGCCGTAGATGGCGCGGGCGTGCCACTGAGCGATGTGGGCGAGTTTGCGGGCAAAGTCGGCGCGGGCTTGGATGTCGTTTGTGCCAATCACGCTGTCCACGCTCACCGTCACGTGGCATCCGCAGGAATCATTGACCCGCGCCCCGATCTGGTTCATCCAGCCAACGAAGTCGCAGAGGCGCGCCACCCCGTCGTCACCGTGGAGGATAGGGGAGACAAATTCGCAGGGCTGCTCGCCCGCGCCATACCGGATGGAGCCGTCGCGCTCGGCTTTCCAAGGGGCGGTGTTGAAGGTGGGGGCGGGAAGATTGGCGTAGCCGCCGGGGGCAATAGCGCCGGTCACCGGGCGTCCACCGTGGTAGGATCCAACGATGATCCCGCAGTTGGCGGGGATTGCGGTTTCCAGTTCAATTCCGAAGCGGATTTGCGTGGCTTTGAGGTCTTGCGTTTTCATGGTAGTGGTTGCTGATTACGACCCTTGCCTCGCGCAGACGCCCGCGTAGTGTCCATCGGAAATGAACACCATATTTATCGCCCATTTTATTGCCGTTGAACGAGTTGGCATGATTTATGATTCCGCCCATCCGACCCCCGCGCGGCATTTATCAGGCGTAGGAATGCGTTTGCTCGACACCCGCATTTTGGCCGGAACTTGTGTTGATGCCTTCCGGCGGGCGGAGGGTGCGGGGGCTGGTAGGAGGGTATTCCGAAAGGGGGCTTTTTTGAGGTTGTCAGGGGGGTGCGGGGCGGCAATAGAGTCCCCCAATGACCGCCGATCAAATCCACGGGCACGAGATCATGGAACTCGTCGCCAAATACCCCGAGGGCATCTCCACCACCACGCTCACCGAAATTGTCGCGCACGATTTCGGGGCCGCGGCGCGCTTCGAGACATGCTCGGCTTCGGGCATGACGCTGCCCGAGTTGCTCACCTTCCTGGTCGAGCGCGACAAACTCCAACTCCGCGACGGGCTGATCTTTCCCGGCGGGGCCCCAGCCTGCAACCACGACTGAGGCGCTGACTCACAAATCCCACGCCTCGCGCCAGCCGACGAACTTCGGGAACCTGGGCGCGTCTTTTGCACCGCTCGGCTGGTGCTTGAACTTGACGAGCCGCCCAACGAGCGACTCCCGGCGCTGCCAGAGGCTCACCCGGTCGATGCCGCCGAGCACGTGGTTGTAGCCGAGCCGGAATTCGATGCCGGTATCCAGCGCCCGCACGATGAACCCGCCCAGTTCGCCCCGTCCGACCATGCCCGCCTGCGCCATGCTGCGCTTGGTGCGCCCGAAGGCATCCCGCTCGGCCTCGTTCTGGTTGGTCATGCCCTCGTAGGGCTCAACCACGACGGCCTCGGCGTCCTCAAAGCGTTTGATCTTGAGCAACCAGCCCTCCCGCTCGGTCGAGCGTCCGCACTTATACGGGCCGGCCGGGTCGCGCACCATCACGCCCTCGTAGCCCGCGGCGAGGCAGTCTTCCTCGTAGGCGGCGAGCTGGGCCGCATCGGCAATCTCCACCGGCAGGACCTTCTCGACGTGCTCCCACTCGGGCAGGCGCGCGAGTTCCTGGACGCGGCAGGCATACGGGACATCGATCCCGTCGCTCACGTAATCGAAGATGTGGAAAACGAAGTCCGGCTCACCGCTCTCGCGCCCGATCGCACTCGTGGTCGCGTTGAACGTCCCGCCGCGCAGCATCAACTCCCCGTCCACTCCATCGGGCAGGTTCGCCTCGATCCACTCACGGGCGAAGCGGTTGCTGATCGGTTTGTAGGAGCGGGTCAGGGCGCGCCCGCCGATCTTGAGGCAACGGATACCGTCCAGCTTGGGCGTGGCAAGCACGGGGAAGCGCAGGGCGGCGGGTTGCTCGCATTTGCCGGCGAGCATCGGCTTTTTGATCTCGTTCATGGTTATTCTCCTTGCAGGCGTTTGATGCACTCGGGTCCGAAGCCCGAATCCACCGACTCGGGCACTGTCAACGTCTTGCCGCACCGCCCGCATTTGCCGCAGTGGCACACCCTCACTTGGGGCGGAAGGTTGTTGCGTAACAACAATCTGCGGAACAGCCACTCGAAGGCCCGCGCGCTCGGAGCCGCCGGGTCAATGCGCGACTTCCTGCTGTGGCGGAAGCGCATCCCGTCGAACACCGTCCCGAGGAACGAGTAGTCGTGCTCGTTGTCCGGCCCGGTCAGCACGGAGACAAAGTGCGGCTTGTCATCGTCGGGCTTGCGGACCTTGAAGGTGAAGCGGTTCCCGGTGTCCGCGTTCTCCACGGTGAAGAGCGCGTTGCCGGCCAGTATGAATTGGAGTGCGTCTTTCATTATGCGTGACTCGCGTAGTCAGTGGCAAAAGGAAACCCCGGCGGAGGGGGCCACGGCGGCGATCCTTCCGATGAGTGTGGCGAGGTTGAACTTGCGCAGGCCGCGGTTCTCAACGTCATAGACGGTGATGATGCCGCGCTTCTGCAAGTTGGCCTCGCTGGTGGTAAAGCGCATCGTGCGGGCCTCGCCCGTGGCTTTGGTGAATGTTCCGACGTATTCCGTGCGTTGTGGGATGTTTGCTTTCATCCCCCTTGGCCTCGCGCAGAACCCTCGCGAGTGTCCATCGCTGAATGTCACCATTTTTATCGCCCATTTTTCGCGTCGGCCCGAAGTTGGCGCGGAAGTTGAATGGGGGCTGCGGGCGGTGGTGCGCAGGCGCAGGAAAACGTTTGCTCGTCAGGCACAAAGTGGCCGGAACTTGTGTCCATCACTTGGATTTGACTCGCGGGTATTGCCTCGATAGTTTTCCCGAGTGACTCTCTTGATTCTCAAGCTCTCAATGGCACTTGGCGCGGGGATCGTAATTACCGCGCTCTTTTGAAGCAGTTCCGCTACGCGGCAGATCCTGTGTGCATCGTCGCCGCGTGCCTCTACGCCGCCAATCGGTATGTCTTTCAACTTCCCACGCTCAGAGGATGGTTCGGGGACTTCCTGTTTCTACCCGTAGCCATCCCGGTCTATCTTTGGGTTGAGAGAAAATTGGGTCTCCGCAAGCACGATGGATATCCGAGCGCGGTTGAGATTGGATCGCTTTTTGTTGTGTGGTCGGTAGCCGCCGAGGGAATCGCCCCGCTCCTTTTCAAACGCTGCACAGCGGATCCAAGAGACATCTTTGCCTACGCGGCGGGAGGATTGTTTGCGGGATGCTGGTGGGCTTGGAACACAAGAGGCCGGTGTAACTACCGCACGTCTCAACCGTCCACCAAGTGATCGAAGAGGCCCGGTTGGAAGGGTTGTAGGGCGGCGTGCTCGGATGAGAAGAACTGCGCTTTGGTCGCCCCCGACGCCTTCCCCTTGCGTGTGTGGCAGTCGAAGGCGTAGTCGGGGATGGGGACGTATTCGGGCGCGTTGCGCAGGTCGTCGGCGAGCGTGTCGGCATCGACGCCCCTCATCTGGTCATAGACGAGGTTTTGAAGGTGGTCGGGGTCCCGGCTCTTCTTGGCGGCGCAGAGAATGATGACCGCTTTGGAAATGAAGATGCGACCCTTCGCCTTGCGGGCCGGGATGTTCTCGTTGACGAGCAGATACGAATCATGGAGGGCTTTGACTTCGGCGGTGATGAGTCCCCAGCAATCCTCGGCGCTCACCGTGAGGAGGCGCTTCCACACGTAGTTGCCGTATCCGCTCGCCCAGAGTTCCAGTGCCCAGTATCCGGCAAGCTGGGTGTCGGCGCGGCGGATCGCTTTTTGCATGGCGCTGCTGACCTCGCTGAATTTGTAGTTCCTGATCGTGCGAAGTTCCATATCAGGCGGTCCAAGGCGGAAGAGTGAAGACATTCCTTCCTCCTCTCGCTGGGAATGCGAGGAGTCCATCGCTGAATGTCACCATTTTCCTCATCACCGAAAGGGTAGTCCGGGGCGGGCGTCGGGACGCAGTAGTTCCGGGGGTGCGTGACGGGTGCGGCATGGGAATCAGGCGTCAAGGTGGACCGACTGCCGACGGTGGACGTCCACCACAACCCGGTCCTGACTTTTGTATTTCTCGAACCGCATGTGGGCCTTCCACTTCGATTTGAGGTAGCGTTTCTCGGCGGCGATGCGTTCCTCGGACCGGAAAAGCGAATTGCCGCCGAGGTTCTTGTCGCGTTCCTGGGCGAAGCAAAAACGGGCTTCGTTCCAGACAAGACGGTTGACCATCAACTCGGTGAGCGTGGCGTCGATGTCGCACTTGCATTTGAGCAGTTCGTCCCACCGGACCTCCTTGCCGATCACTCCGACCGCCCCGCCCATCCAGTGATGGACGCCGAACGGGTCGTTTCGCTGGAGCAGGCGCGGGTCGCTGCGCTGGTGCCAGCCAAAGAGGCGCGCCCCGGCCCCGAACGCACAGTGCGCCGTGTTTTCGACCATGGCGGCGGTTTCCTCGACCGAGAGCTTGCGCACCTTGAGGCTGACCATGCACATCGCGGCGGAAATGTCGTCGTCCATCATGACGAGGCATTCCTCGGGGAAGCGGGCGACGATCCAGTTGCGGACCGCGCTCACCCCACTGACCGCATCGGGGATGGCGACCGTTTCAAGCGGGATGTGGCCGTAACTGGCGACCTCGGATTCCGGCACAACCAGTGTGGCGGACGGAAACAGGCGGTGGGTCGTGATCGAGCGCTGGCGGCTGCGGCTCATGATGACGACCCGGATCGCCAGCGGGCGCAACTCGGGGAATTCCACCACCGGGGGCGCTGGTTCAGTTTTGGGCAACGCTGGACGCTTTTTGCGCGAGTTCGATGAGTCGTTTTCCATGGAGGACACGGCCGATGCCGATTTTCTTGGTTTTGCGGGTGATCGAATAATCGACTTCCTTCACCCCGATGAGCTGGAGGGCGAGCATCCAATCGCGAAGGTCGTGAAACATGAAGACCAGGTAGTCGTGGTGCTCGAACGCCTGGCATTCCATGCGCGGGATGGTTTCGAGGTCTTCGGCGGGGTCGTCCTCGGCGAACAACTTGGCAATCTCGTCCTCCATGAAACCGGTCAGCTCGATGTCGAAGGTCGGGTCGCTCTCGCGCAGCCTGTCCACCACCCGCTTGAGATCGTCCTCGTCCAACTCGGCCAGCTCGGAAAGCCGGTTGTCGGCGAGCAGGTCGGCCAGTTCCGCCGCCTCGCTTTCGTAGTCCTGGATGTCCACCGGGACGGTCTCGCACCCGATGAGCAGGGCGGCTTCGAGGCGACCATGGCCGCGCACGATAAGTCCGCTGCGCTTGCTGACCGTGATGGGCGACCGCCACCCCTGTTCTTGCAGGATGGCGGCGAGAAGCTGGATCTGGTGGGCGCTGTGCCGGTTCGGGTTCACCGGGTTCGGTTTGAGGGTCCGCGGGTCGGCGAGCTGGGTATGGGCGCAATGGACGGTCACAGCATGGCGGGCGCTGTCAACCGCCCCCAGCTTGACAGGCGGCTACGCCTTTCGCGTAGGATGCGACCGATGACACGCGAGGAATTTCAGAAGCGGCTCCAACGCTGGCGCACCAAAATGGGCTTCACCCAGCAGCAGGCCGCCGACCACCTCGGGATTTCGGTGCGCACGCTCCAGAACTGGGAGATCGCCCGCAACATGCCAACCGGCTACGGGCTCAAGGCGCTGCTGGCGGAATTGAAGGTCCGATGAAGCGATTTACAGCCACCCTCCCCCTCCTTATCCTCGGCATCTGCTTCATGGCCGGGTCGGTGCCGATATTCCTAATGAAGCACCCCATTGCAATTTTTCATCAGTCGTTCAAAAACGTCCCTTCAACAGTAGAGGTCGTTGCCCCTTCGACATCATGGATCTACGGGGCACTTTTTGGGGGGATCGGTCTTTTCTTTATCCTCACATGGCTGAGGGTGTTTTTTTCAAGGTGGTAAGAATACTCAAACCTCTCCCCTTGTATGGTAGTGGTTGACGCTACCCCTCGTGGATGGAACCGATTCCACCCGAGGTCGCCCGCAAGCTGCTCAACCGAGATTTCTCTAACCTGATCCAGCGGGTTCAGGGAGGCGGCAAGCTCACCCGCTCCGAGCGCAACATGCTTCAGGCGATGGCGGCCGGGTCGATGGCCAGCACGATCACGCTCGCATCAAATTACAGCGAACTGGCCGATGCGCTGGGGGTCAGCCGCCAGTCGATCCACGCCTGGCGAAAGCTCGAAGGCGCGCCCGAGCCAAATGCCAACGGGACGCACGATGTCGCCGCATGGCGGGAATTTGTCAAACAGCGCGGGCTCAAAAGTGACGAACCGGCATCCGATGTGGAATCGGCCCTCAAGGCGCGCAAGTTGCTGGCCGAGGTCATGGAGCGCGAGTTCCGCCTCAAGGTCAAGCAGGGCGAATACGTGCTCATGGACGACGTGCGGACCCGCTGGGCCTACCACGTCGGGCAGGCGGTGGCCCTCCTTCGCAAGCGGCTGGAAAACGAGATCCCGCCGATTCTCTCGGGCCTCGATGCGGTCGGCATCCGCAAGGAACTCTCGATTGCCGTCGATGAATTCGCGGCGCTCCTCCACGATGGCGGACAAACTGGATAGCATCTGGCGCGAAGTCTGGCGGCCGCCGGACCGCAGACCACCGTGGGCATGGGCCGAGGAACACATCGCCTCGATCCCGTATTCGCCCGTTCCGGGTCGCTTCCGCTCGGAACACTCACCGTGGTTGCGCGAACCGCTGGAGGCGCTTGTGGATCCGTCTGTTCGGGTTGTCTCGATCATCGCCGCCATCCAGTGCGGCAAGACGAGCGTCGGCGAGATCGGGATTTCCTACATCATCGCGAACCTGCCGGGGCCGGCGCTCTGGCTCGATCAGACCGACGAAGACGCCCGCGACCAGAGCGAATCCCGGCTCCAGAAGCTCTTCGATGAATGCCCCCCGGTGCGGGCGCTCTACCCGCGCGACCGCCACAAGAAAAAGACCGCCACGATCCACTTCGCAAACGGGATGACGTTGTGGATTCTGGGCGCGCACAACAAGACGAACCTCCAGCG
>Ga0114939_10003090_pt1 | contig 11823 bp, 6 predicted proteins | sample AshMeaCrysSpring_FD_87196 | JGI IMG/M metagenome (GOLD analysis project Ga0114939, IMG submission 87196) | Groundwater microbial communities from Big Spring, Nevada to study Microbial Dark Matter (Phase II) - Ash Meadows Crystal Spring | ecosystem: Environmental > Aquatic > Deep subsurface >... | reverse complement strand
GCGTCCATTTCGATGTAGTCGATGAAGCGGCCGGCGTCGATCGCCGCGCACACCTCGCAGCGGTTGCACGGCGTGGCGGTGATGCCGCCGTCGCCGTCGGACCCGACGCAGTTCAGCGCCTTGGCCAGGATGCGGGCCAGCGTGGTCTTGCCGACGCCGCGCGTGCCGGTGAACAGATAGGCATGGTGCAGCCGCTTCTGCTCGAGCGCGTTCGACAGCGCCCGCACCACATGGTCTTGGCCCACGGTGGTGGAGAAATCGCGCGGGCGCCACTTGCGGGCCAGGGCCTGGTACGACATGCACGGCATTCTAGCCAGCGACGGGTCGGCCCTTTGCCGGTCCTCCGTCGGCGCCCGCAGCCGCGCGCGGCCACCCCGGCGCCGGTGCTACCCTCGTCCGCCTCCCCGCGCCCGCGTCGACCATGCCCGCCAGCGAACTGTGCTTCAGGAGCGCCACCGAACTGGCCGCCCTCGTCCGCGCCCGCAAGGTCTCGGCGACCGAGCTGATGCAGGCGCACCTGGCGCAGATCGAGCGCGTCAACCCGCAGGTCAACGCGATCGTCACCTTCGATCCCGAGCGGGCGCTGGCCGGGGCGCGCGAGGCCGACGCGCGGCAGGCGCGCGGCGAGCCGCTGCACCTGCTGCACGGGCTGCCGACGGCGCACAAGGACCTGTTCCCGACGCGCGGCGTGCGCACCACCTGGGGCTCGCCGATCTACCGCGACTTCGTTCCCGACGAAGACGCGCTGATCGTGGCCCGCCAGGCCGCCGCCGGCGCGATCCCGGTCGGCAAGACCAACACCCCGGAGTTCGGCGCCGGCGCGCAGACCTTCAACGCCGTGTTCGGCGCCACCCGCAATCCTTACGACCTGGCGCGCACCTGCGGCGGCTCCTCCGGCGGCGCCGCGGTGGCGCTGGCCTGCGGCATGGTGCCGATCGCCGACGGCAGCGACCTCGGCGGCAGCCTGCGCAACCCGGCCGGCTTCTGCAACGTGGTCGGGCTGCGCGCCTCGGCCGGCCGGGTGCCGAAGTACCCGTCCGAGCTGGCCTGGAACACGCTTTCGGTGCACGGCGCGATGGCGCGCACCGTCGAGGACGTGGCGCTGATGATGCAGGCGGTGAGCGGCCCCGACCCGCGCGTGCCAATCGCGCTGACCGAGCCCGGTTCGTACTTCGCGCGGCCGCTGGCGCGCAGCTTCGCCGGCACGCGCGTGGCGTGGGCGTCGCGGCTCGGCGGCGCGGCGCCGGTCGATGCGCGCGTAGCGGCGGCGATCGACGCGCAGCGGCCCCTGTTCGAGTCCCTCGGCTGCACCACCGACGAGGCGCTGCCCGACCTCACCGACGCGCGCGAGATCTTCCACGTGCAGCGGGCGCAGATCTTCGCCGCCAGCCACGCCGGCCATCTCGAGCGGCATCGCGACCAGCTGAAGGACACGGTGATCTGGAACGTCGAGCAGGGCCTCGGCCTGACCGCAAGGCAGATCGCCGACGCGGAACTGAAGCGCACGCGCCTGTTCGGCCGCGTGCACGAATTCTTCGAACGCTTCGAGTTCCTGGTGCTGCCCACGGCGCAGGTGCTGCCGTTTCCGGTCGAGCAGCCCTGGGTGCGCGAGATCGACGGCCAGCCGATGACCGACTACCTGCAGTGGATGGCCTCGTGCTGGATGATCACCGTCACCGGTCACCCGGCCGTGTCCGTGCCCTGTGGCTTCTCGCCCGAGGGGCTGCCGGTCGGTGTGCAGATCGTCGGCCGCTATCGGGACGACTTCGGCGTGCTGCAACTGGCCTACGCGCTGCAGCAGGCCACGGGGTTCTGGAAGCAGGCGCCGGCGCTCGCCGCCTGAGGCCCGTCCCTCAGCGGCCCGAGCCGAGCGCGGCCAGCGCCGCACCGGTCACGCGGCAGATGCGCCAGTCGGGCAGCACCTCGGCGCCGAGCGAGCGATAGAAGTCGAGCGCCGGCTGGTTCCACTCGAGCACGCTCCACTCGAAGCGGCCGCAGTCGCGCTCGACCGCCACGCGGGCCACGTGCCGCATCAGCGCCTTGCCGTAGCCGCGGCCGCGCGCCTGCGGCACCACGAACAGGTCCTCGAGATACAGCCCGCGCCGCGCGAGGAAGGTCGAGAAGTTTTGGAAGTACAGCGCGAAGCCCACCGCGCGCCCGTCCTCCCAGCCCAGCACCGCCTCGATCACCGGCCGCGCGCCGAACAGTTCCTGGCGCAGTTGCGCCTCGGTGCCGACGGCGATGTGCGACAGCCGCTCGTACTCGGCCAGCGCGCGGATCAGCGCCAGCAGCACGCCGACATCGCGCGGCCGCGCGGGTTCGATGCGAAACGGCATGGAAGGCGGGCAGGAGAGGCGAGCCTTGTCCTCGGCACTGGGGGCACTCCGCTGTGGCTGCTTCGTTCCCGACCTGACCAGGTTCACGGCACCTCCATGCGAGGGGGCCCGCCGCGGCGAATGGTATCAGCCGACGCCTGCGCCGCCGCTCATGGCACGCGGCGCCGGACGTCCGGCGCGCTCACGGCCTGCGCCTTGATCGAGGCCAGGCCGCGCCCGCCGCCACCCGAGGTGGCCTTGCGCGTGGACAATACGGCCGAGGAACTATCGCGATGAAACGACAGATCAGCCTGATCGGCGCGCCGACCGACGTCGGCGCCGGCGTGCGCGGCGCCAGCATGGGGCCCGAGGCCATGCGCGTGGCCGGCATCGTGGCGGCACTGCAGGGCCACGGCTTCGAGGTCGAGGACCGCGGCAACCTCGGCGGCCCGGCCAACCCGTCGCTGCCGCCGGTCGATGGCTATCGCCACCTGGGCGAAGTCTGCGTCTGGGCCCGCGCCGTGCACGACGCGGTGCTGGCCGAGCTTGGCCGCGACCGGCTGCCGATCGTGCTCGGCGGCGACCACAGCCTGGCCATCGGCTCGATCGCCGCCGTGGCCCGCCACTGCCGCGCCGCCGGCCGCAATCTGCGCCTGCTGTGGCTCGACGCGCATGCCGATTTCAACACCAACGTGCTGACGCCGAGCGGCCATCTGCACGGCATGCCGGTGGCCTGCCTGTGCGGGCACGGCCCGCGCGAACTGGTGTCGATCGGCGACCAGGTGCCCGTGCTCGACCCGAAGTGCATCCGCCAGATCGGCGTGCGCAGCGTCGACCCGGGCGAGAAGCGCTTCGTCCACCAGGTCGGGCTCGAGGTGTTCGACATGCGCTTCATCGACGAGATGGGGCTGCGCCACGCGATGGAGCTGGCGCTGTCGCTGATGGACCGCGACACGCACCTGCACGTGAGCTTCGACGTCGACTTCCTCGATCCCGAGATCGCCCCCGGCGTCGGCACCACCGTGCGCGGCGGCCCCGGCTATCGCGAAGCGCAGCTGTGCATGGAGATGATCGCCGACTCGGGGCGGCTGGGTTCGCTCGACGTGATGGAACTGAACCCGGCGCTCGACGTGCGCAACCGCACCGCCGAACTCGCCGTCGACCTGGTCGAGAGCCTGTTCGGCAAGAGCACGCTGATGCGCCGGTAGCGGCGGCCGACGACGGGGGCCTCGATGACCGGAACCGCCCTGCCCGACCGGGCGCGCGTCGTCGTGATCGGCGGCGGCGTCATCGGCTGCTCGGTCGCCTACCACCTGGCGAAAATGGGCTGCCGCGACGTGCTGCTGCTCGAGCGCGACCGGATCACCTCCGGCACGACCTGGCACGCGGCCGGGCTGATGGTGACCTTCGGCTCGACCTCGGAGACCTCCACCGAGCTGCGCAAGTACACGCGCGACCTGTACCAGCGCCTCGAAGCCGAGACCGGGCAGGCCACCGGGCTGCGCCAGTGCGGCTTCATCGAGGTCGCCGGCGACGCCGACCGGCTCGAGGAGTACCGGCGCGTGGCGGCGTTCAACCGCTACTGCGGCGTCGACGTGCAGGAGATCTCGCCGCGCGAGATCGCGCAGCTCTTCCCGCTGGCCCGCGTCGACGACCTGCTGGCCGGCTTCTACGTCGCCGACGACGGCCGCGTGAACCCGGTCGACGTGACGATGGCCCTGGCCCGCGGCGCGCGCCTGCAGGGCGCGCGCATGATCGAAGGCGTGGCGGTGACCGACGTGCTCGCCCGGCGCGGCCGCGTGACCGGCGTGCGCACGGCGCAGGGCGACGTCGCATGCGAGGTCGTCGTCAACTGCGCCGGCATGTGGGCGCGGGAACTCGGCGCGCGCTCGGGCGTCGTGATCCCGAACCAGGCGGCCGAGCACTACTACCTGATCACCGAGCCGATGCCCGAGGTCTCGGCCGCGTGGCCGGTGCTCGAGGATCCGGGCTGCCACGGCTACTACCGCGAGGAAACCGGCGGGCTGATGGTCGGCCTGTTCGAGCCGCAGGCGGCGGCGTGGGCGCCCGACGGCATCCCGCCCCACTTCACGTTCGGCGAGATCGCGCCCGACTGGGAGCGGATGGGGCCGTTCGTCGAGCGGGCGATGAGCCGGGTGCCGCGCACGATCGACGCCGGCATCCGCAAGTTCTTCTGCGGCCCGGAGAGCTTCACGCCCGACCTGCGTCCGCTGGTCGGGGAGGCGCCGGAACTGGCCAACTACTTCGTCGCCGCCGGGCTGAACTCGATCGGCATCCTCAGCGGCGGCGGCATCGGCCGCGTGCTCGCGCACTGGATCGTCAACGGCGCGCCGGACGTCGATGTCACCGCGTTGAACATCGACCGGGCGCACGCCTACCAGTGCAACCCGCGCTACCGCCGCGAACGCGCCGCCGAGTCGCTCGGGCTCGTCTACCGCTGCCACTACCCGACCATGTCGCCGCAGACGGCGCGCGGCGCGAAGAAATCGCCGCTGCACGACCGGCTGGCCGCCGCCGGCGCGTACTTCAAGGAGGTCAGCGGCTGGGAAGGCGCCGACTGGTTCGCCCCGCCCGGCGTCGCGCCGAAGGTGGAGCGGCTTTCATGGGGCCGCCAGAACTGGTTCCCGTACTGGGCCGCCGAGCACCGCGCGGTGCGTGAGAACGTGGCGCTGATCGACATGTCGTTCATGTCGAAGTTCCTGGTGCAGGGGCGCGACGCCGGCTACGCGCTCGAGCACCTGTCGGCCAACCGCGTCGACGGCCCGAGCGGGCGGATCACCTACACGCAGTGGCTGAACGACGCCGGCCGGCTCGAAGCGGACCTGACGGTGACCAAGCTCGCCGACGGGCGCTTCCTGGTCGTCGTCACCGACACGATGCACGGCCATGCGGCGGCCTGGATGCGCCGCCGCTTCCCGGCCGACGCGCACGCCGTCGTCACCGACGTCACCTCGGCCTGGGCGCAGATCAACGTGCAGGGGCCGCGCTCGCGCCAGCTGCTGCAGTCGCTGACCTCGGCCGACCTGTCGAACGCGGCGTTTCCCTTCCGCTGCGCGCGCGAGATCGAGCTCGGCTACGCGCGCGTGCTCGCCGTGCGCATCACCTACGTCGGCGAACTCGGCTACGAGCTGTACATCCCCGCCGAGCAGGCCACGCACGTGTACGACCTGCTCGTCGAGGCGGGCCGCGCCTTCGACCTGCGGCTCGCCGGCCTGAGGGCGCTGGGCAGCCTGCGATTGGAGAAGGGCTACCGCGACTACGGCCACGACATCGACAACACCGACAACGCCTTCGAGGCCGGCCTCGGTTTCGCCGTGGCGCTGGACAAGCCCGGGTTCATCGGCCGCGAGGCGGCGTTGACGCAGAGAGCCGCCGGGACGCCGACCCGGCGCCTGCTGCAGATCCGGCTGCTCGATCCCGAGCCGCTGATGTTCCACGCCGAGGTGGTCTGGCGCGACGACAGGCGCGTCGGCTACGTTCGGGCGGCGTCCTACGGCCACACGCTCGGCGGCGCGGTGGGCCTGGCGATGATCGACGCCGGCGAGCCGCTGACCGACGCGTGGATCGCGGCCGGCCACTGGCAGGTCGAGGTCAACGGCCGCATGATTCCGGCGACGGCGTCGATCCAGCCTCTTTACGACCCGACGATGTCGCGCATCCGCGCCTGAGGCGCAGGCGGCCTCGGTCAGCGCGCGGCCGCCAGTGCCGGGCGCGGCAGCAACTGGACGACGACGATGCTGGCCAGGATCAGCGCGCAGCCGGACAGTGCGATCGAGCCGAGGCGGTCGCCCATCAGCCAGGCGCCGAACAGCGCCGCGAACAGCGTCTCCGCCGACATCAGGATCGCCGCGTCGGCCGGGCGCGTCCAGCGCTGCGCCACCACCTGCCCCGTGTAGCCGATGCCCACCGAGACGATGCCCGCGTAGGCGATCGCCCCCGCGGCGGCGCGCACCTGATCGAACGAGAACGGCTCGACCGCCAGCGCCGCGGCCAGGGCCAGCACGCCGCAGACGAGGAACTGTCCGCAGGCCACCGCGAACGGCGCCGACAACTGCTCGGCGAAGCGGCCGACCAGCGTCACGTGCAGCGCCCACGGCAGCGCCGCCGCCAGCACCCAGGCGTCGCCGACGTTGAAGGTGACCGGGCCCGCGCCCGAGAGCATCCAGGTGCCGACGACGCAGCCCAGCGCGCACAGCCAGACCAGCCCGTGCGGCCGATCGCCGTGCAGCGCCCAGCTCACGAGCGGCACCAGCGGCACGTAGACCGCGGTCAGGAAGCCGGCGTTGGTGACGGTCGTGTATTTGATGCCGACCTGCTGCATCACCGCGCCGAGGCACAGCAGCACGCCGAGCAGGGCGATGCGTCCGTGGTCGGCCGCGCGCATCCGCATTCGCTGCCTGGGCAACTGCCGCCGCTCGACCAGCGCCAGCGGCAGCACGACCAGCGCGCCGATCAGGAAGCGCACGCCCGTGAAGGCGAGCGGACCGATCTGCTCCATGCCCCAGCTCTGCGCGACGAAGGCCGAGCCCCAGATGACGGCAACGACGAGCAGCAGGCCGTCGGCCTGCACACGGGACAGCTGCATGATGGAGGACCGGGTGCGGTGCGGCCCGCCGCAGCGGGCGCGACGCGGAGCATCGAGGTCACTAGTTTAGGGAACCGCCCCGCGGTGCCCGGCCTTCGCGTCGGCGGCGCTCAGTCCTGCACCGCGTGCAATTCGCCGTCGCGATCGACCAGCGCCATCCGCACCGGCTGCTCGCCGCGGATCGCGCGCAGGACCTGCGCGTAGCGGCGCACCTGCGCTTCGTACTGCGGCCGCTCGGACTGGCCGACGCGCCACTTGAAGTCGACGACGAGCAGCGCGCCGTCGAGCTCGCACAGGCGGTCGACGCGCAGCAGCTGCCCGTCGGCGTCGACGAGTTCCAGCTCGACGTCCGCCCTGCCCGCGAACAGCTGCGGCAGCCGGCTGCGCACGCGCCGCGCCGCGGCGATGGCAAGCGCCGCCTGCTCGTCGTCCAGGCCGAAGGCGCGGGCGATGGCCTGCGCGCGGTCGGCGCCCTGCTCGAGCATCGCGTGCCAGGCGCGGCCCAGGCGCTGCGCTTCCGACTCCAGCGAATCCTCCAGGCGGCGCCCGACGGGCACCGGCGCCGGGCGGAAGTCACGGACCTGGCGCGACGCGGCCACCGGCAGCCGCGGCTGCGCCTCCGCCGCCGCGCGGGACAGCGCCTGCGCCGCCGCGAGGCGCGTGTACCAGGAAGCGTCGATCGCGCCCTGCGACGGCTCGCTGCCGCCGGCGATCAACACCTGCCGGGCCCGCGTGGCGGCGACATAGAGGAGATTCGAGTCCTCCTGCTCGCGCTGCGCGTCGTCATCGGCGAACCAGGCGGCACGCGCGTCGTCGCGGCCCGCTTCGCCACGGGCGACCAGCGACACGTGCTCGGGGGCGGGTTCCAGCGGCGGCCAGACCACCAGCACGCTGCCGCCCTCGGCCGCCGGCGGGCGCACGTGCGCATCGGCCAGCACGACGATCTCCGCCTCGAGCCCCTTGGCGCCGTGGATGGTCATCACCCGCACCGCGTTGCCGACCTCGGCCAGGCCCTGCTCGGGCGCTTCCTCGGGCGCATGCCGCTTCAGCCCGGCCAGCTCGTCGATGAAGCGCGGCAGGCTGGGGAAGCGGCCGGCGTCGATGGCCAGCGCCAGCTCGATGAAGGCGTCGAGGTTCGCCTGCACCTGCGCATGCAGCACCTCGGGCGCCGCGGCGGCATAGCGGCGCCGCAGGTCGCCTTCGAAGTAGATGCGGTCGAGCAGGTCGTGCACCGGCAGCACGGCGGCCAGCGCCCGCCAGCGTTCCAGCAGCCGGCCGGCGCGGTGCAGCGGCGCTTCCTCGCCGGCAGGGTCGGCGGCCGCAGCGGCGACGAGCGCCTGCAGCCGTCGCCACCAGGTGGCGCCGGCGGCGCGCGCGAGCCGGATCAGGTCGTCGTCGGCGCAGCCGAAGATCGGCGAGCGCAGCGCGCGCGCCAGCCGCAGGTCCGCCGCCGGCGTCGACAGGAACTCCAGCAGCGCCGTGAGGTCGTCGGCCTCCAGCGTGTCGAGCAGGCCGCCGCGACGATCGCTGACGAAAGGCACGCCAGCATCGCGCAGCGCGCGCTCGTACTGTTCCAGGTGCGTGCGGCGGCGGACCAGCAGCAGCACGTCGGTAAAGCGGGCCGCCCGCTCGCCGTGCCCGTCGCGCACGCGCAGTTGCGCGACCCAATGCGCGATCTCGTTGGCCAGCGCGCGGCCCTCGCGATAGCGCGTGTCGATGTCGCGCTCGGCGCGCGGCGTGACGAGAACGTCGCGCAGCGCGGACTCGTCGCCCTGCGGCCCGGCCGGCGGCGGCGCCGCCAGCGGCAGCAGCACGAAGGCACCCGGCCCCTCGGCGCGCGTGCTCTGCGGCTGGTACAGCGGATTGCCGGCCATCGCCGCGTTCAGCACCTCGACCAGCGCCGGCGCGTTGCGGCGGGTGACGTTGGTGCGCAGGTGCGTGGCGCCGAAGTCGCGGGCCAGCAGCGCGATCGCCGCGTCGAACACGCGCGGCTCGGCGCGGCGGAAGCGGTAGATCGACTGCTTGGGATCGCCGACGATGAACACGCTCGGCCGTCCGGACGCATCGTCCGCCCCGCCTTCGCCCGCCTCGAGCGCGCCATAGCCGGCCAGCCACGACTGCAGCACCTGCCACTGCAGCGGGTTGGTGTCCTGGAACTCGTCGATCAGGATGTGGCGGAAGCGCGCGTCGAGCCGCACCTGCATGTACGCCGCATGATCGGGGTTGGCCAGCAGGCGGTGCGCATGCCACTCGAGGTCGGTGAAGTCGAGCGCCTGCTGCTGTTCCTTCAGCCGCTGGTAGGCGTCGATCAGCAGGCGGCCGCAGGCCAGCGCCGCCTCGTTCAGCTTCAGCGCCTGCCAGGTGCGGTGCGCGGCGAGCAGGCGCTGCAGGCCGTCGGTGACCCGCGCGTGCGCCTGCGCGTAGCGCTGCGCCGCTGCCTCGTCGGCGTGCTTCTTCGCGAGCTTCTCCGGCAGCAGCGCCTGGATCGGGGTCTGCTCAGCCTTGGTCAGCACGACCAGGCAGGCGTCGCGAAAGTCGCGCGCCGGATCGCCGGGCGGCGCGGCCAGCCACTGCAGCGCCCGTGCCGCGGCCTCGTCGGCGGTCTTCGACGGCCTGGCCAGCGCCCGCCACAGGTCGGCGAGGGCCCGGACTTCGTCGACGAACCATGGCTCGCGCAGCCGCGCGCGCGGGTCGTCGTCGCCCGCCGCGCGCAGCGGCGCCAGCGCCCGCGCCACGGCGGCGTCCTCGTCGCCAGCGGCGAAGCTCCACCATTCGGCGCGCTTGCCGAGCATCTGCATCAGCAGCTTGCGCGCCGAGTCCTCGCCGATCTCGTCGAGCAGCCATTCCCAGGCGGCGCGGATGCGCGCGTGCTCCGGGCGCACGAGCTGGGCGCTGAAGTGCAGCCAGGCATCGGTCCGCAGGCGGTCGACGGCCTCGAGCAGCACCGGCGCGTAAGGCACGCCGGCGCCGAGCGGCGCGGCGCAGGCCAGCTGCCAGAACCAGCCGTGGAAGGTCTGGATCGCCATCGGCACCCGCGCGCCGACCACGCGTTCGTACAGGCCGCGCGCCGGGGCGACCGCAGCCCTTGACTCGGCGGACGACATGCCGCGCTGCTGCAGCCAGTCGGCCACCGCGTCGTCGCCGGCCTGCGCCAGGTCCTGCAGGTCGCCGAGCAGCCGCGCCCGCATCTCCTGCGCCGCGCGGCGGGTGAACGTGATGGCGAGAATCTGCCCCGGCGCCGCGCCGTCGAGCAGCGCGCGCACGATGCGGCCGACCAGCAGCCAGGTCTTGCCGCTGCCGGCGCAGGCCTCGACGACGGCGCTGGCGCGCGGATCGCAGGCGCGCCGCTTGAACTCCCGCTCGTCGAGCGGCTGGTCACCGGCGAGGTAATCGCTCATGGTGCGGCCGCCGCGTCGGCCGTTTCCGGCCAGTAATCGCGCCGGCACAGGCCGCGCATCTCGCAGTGCGCGCAGGTGGCCTCGACGCCGATTGCCGGCAGCGGCGCGCCGTCGGCGATGCGCTGCAGATCGCCGCGCAGCCGCGCGCCCACCTGTTCGACCAGCGCATCGAACGGCTGCGCCGGCGCCACCGGCTCGACGCCGCGCCTGCCGTCGCGGGCGCTGTCGAAGCTGACGAACGCCGCCGACAGGGCCGAGGCGCCGAGCAGCACGCCATACAGCGGCAGCTGCACGTCCTCGCCCGGCACCTTCAACGCCTTCCTGAGCGCGGCCACCGGCCTGGCCTTGTAGTCGAGCACCTGGCTGCGGCCCTCGGCGTCGCGGTCGATGCGGTCGAGGCGCCCGTGCAGCTCGACCTCGCGCCCGTCGGGCAGGGCGAGTCGCGCGACCTGCGGCCGTTCGCCGACGCGGTAGCGCCAGCCCTGGGCGGCGTGCTGCCGCAGCCAGTCGACGTAGCCCTCGACGAGGCCGTCGAAGCGGCGCGCGTAGCCCAGCATGGCCGGCGCTGCCTCGATCTTCGTCGCGAACACGCGTTGCGCATGACGGCGCAGGCTGGCCGCCAGCAGCCCGGCGTCGAGCGTGTCGAACGCCGCCTCGCCCCACTCGTCGTGGAACTGCCGCAGCACCACGTGCAGCGCCTCGCCGAAATCGCGCTTGTCCGGCAGCTCGATCACGTCGTCGGGTTCGCTCAGGCCGAGCAGCCGGCGGGCGAAAAACTGGTACGGACAGTCGACGAGGCTCTGGCACTGGCTGACCGAGACGCGATCCGGCCGCAGCGCCGCCGCGACCGGCGCCGGCCGGGCGGCCGGCGCAGGCTGGACCTCGAAAGCCTGCGCCTCGGCCGTGTGCAGCAGGCCGACGCCCAGCGCGCGCTCGCAGACGAGCTGCAGACGTTGCAGCGGGGGCGCCAGCGGATTCGGTTCGACGCCCAGGTGACTGCGCCAGGTGGCCGCCACGCGCGGCGTGCCGGCCAGCAGTGCGGCAAGCTGCGCGCCCTGCGACCGCAGTTCGCGCTCGGCGGTGGCCAGTCCCAGTTCGGCGCGCACGGCGTTGGCCATGAACAGCCCCTCGGCGGCCGTCGCCGGCAGGTGACGCGCGTCGGCGCCGATGAGCAGCACGGCATCGAAAGGCCGCAACGCGGTCGCGGCGAGCGAGACCATCGCCACCGGCGAGTCGACCTGGGCATCGACGAACGCCGCCTCCTCGAAGCGCGCGGCAAGCAGCGTGCGGAACTCGGCCAGCGACGCACGGCCGGCGACACCGTCGAGTTCGTGGCGCAGCTGCTCGATCTCGCGCAGCACCGCGCGGCCGACCGGGTCGGCGGCCAGCGCTTCGCGCATGCCCAGCGCCACGAGCGCCGCCTCGAGCGCGTTCAGGTGCGCGGCGAGCGTCGGCCCGGCGCGCTGCATGCGCTGCCGCTGATCGACGATCAGGTCGAGCAGGC
>Ga0114939_10003089_pt1 | contig 11825 bp, 10 predicted proteins | sample AshMeaCrysSpring_FD_87196 | JGI IMG/M metagenome (GOLD analysis project Ga0114939, IMG submission 87196) | Groundwater microbial communities from Big Spring, Nevada to study Microbial Dark Matter (Phase II) - Ash Meadows Crystal Spring | ecosystem: Environmental > Aquatic > Deep subsurface >... | reverse complement strand
GGCGCGTCGGGGCGTTCCTCAAGTGCATCGGCACGGGGCGGCTCTGGTCTTTCGAGACGAACTCCCGCGCGGCGCCGTAGGCGGCATAGACGGCGTTGGACTTGGGCGCGACCGCGAGGTAGACGATGCACTCGGCCAGCGCCAGTTCGCCCTCGGGCGAGCCCAGCCGCTCGTACACCTCCGCCGCGCTCACCGCGAGATCAAGGGCCCGCGGGTCGGCGAGCCCGATGTCCTCGGTCGCCATGCGGATCATGCGGCGCGCGAGGTAGCGGGGGTCGGCACCGCCGTCCAGCATGCGCACGAACCAATAGAGGGAGGCATCCGGGTCGGACCCGCGAACCGACTTGTGCAGCGCCGAGATCTGGTCGTAGAAGTTCTCGCCACCCTTGTCGAAGCGCCGGCCGGAGCGCGTGACCACCCCCTCGACGAAGTCGGCGTCGGCGCCGCGCCGGCCGCCGGTGCGCGCGGCCGCCGCCACCTGCTCGACGAGGTTGAGTGCCCGCCGCCCGTCGCCGTCGGCGAACGCCGCGATGCGCCGCCTTGCCTCCTCCGTGACGTCGAGGCCCTCCGCCTCGAAACCGCGCACGACGAGGGTGTCGAGGTCGTCCTCGCCCAGGCTTTCCAGCACGTAGACCTGCGCGCGCGACAGCAGCGCCCCGTTCACCTCGAAGGACGGGTTCTCGGTGGTGGCGCCGATGAAGGTGAGCAGGCCCGACTCCACGTGCGGCAGGAAGGCGTCCTGCTGCGACTTGTTGAAGCGGTGCACCTCGTCGACGAACAGGATCGTGGCGCGGCCGTGGGCCTCGCGCACGAAGCGCGCGCGCTCGACCGCCTCGCGGATCTCCTTCACCCCGGCGAGCACCGCCGAGATGGCGATGAACTCGGCGCCGAACGCCTGCGCGATCAGGCGCGCGAGCGTGGTCTTGCCGACGCCCGGCGGCCCCCAGAGGATCATCGAGTGGGGCTTTCCCGAGGCGAGGGCGACGGCGAGGGGACGCCCCTCGCCGAGAAGGTGACGCTGGCCGACCACGTCCTCGACCCGCGTCGGGCGCAGCCGCTCCGCCAGCGGGGCGGTCGCCTCGCCCGAGACGGTGAAGAGGTCGCCGCTGCCGCTCACCGCCGGGTCGCCGTCTCGTCGAGAACGTCGGCGCCCCTGGGCGGCGTGAATCGGAAGGTGCCCGCGTCCACGCGCGCGCCGGCGCGGAATTCCGGGAACTGCAGCACCGTGCGCCCGCCCAGCGAGTCGTGCAGCACCATGGCCGCCGGCACGCCGCCCCTCAGGCCGATGCGCACGCGGTCGAAGCCGGAATCCCTTTCCTTCGGCAGCGCCTCCAGCCAGTCGATGCCGGCGTCGCTGCCCGCGTCGCTCAGCGTGAACACTGCCGTCACATCCTCCCGCCCGGCGAGCAGCGCCGCGGGCGTCGCCGAGAGCGCCTTGTCGATGGCCTTCACGGTCACCTGGTTCAGGTCTTCGTCGTGGATCCAGAGCTTCTTGCCGTCGGCCACGATGACGGTGCGCGCCGGCTTGTCGTAGGCCCAGCGAAACCTGCCCGGCCGCGAGAAGGCGAAGGTGCCGGAGGAGCGGTCGACGACCTTTCCGGTGCGGTCGAGCACCTGCTGCTCGAAGCGGGCGGTGGCGGTCCGCGAGGCGGCCGAGAAGGCGAGGAAGGCATCGACGGCGCCCGCCGCCGCCGCGAACGGCACCGCCGCCAGCAGCGCCGCGGCGAATCGAAGCGAAGGCTTCACTTCTCCGCCTTGGCCGGCGACAGGATCTCGCGGTTGCCGTTGGTCGCCATGGCGGAGACGAGGCCGGCGCGCTCCATGTCCTCGATGAGGCGGGCGGCGCGGTTGTAGCCGATGCGCAGGTGCCGCTGCACCAGCGAGATCGAGGCGCGGCGGTTCTGCAGGACCACCTGCACGGCCTGGTCGTAGAGAGGATCGGCCTCGCCGCCCGGCGCGCCATCGCCGGCCTCCGCATCGACCGCCTCCGGGTCGTCGAGGATGCCGTCGATGTACTGCGCCTCGCCCTGCTTCTTCAGGTGCTCCACGACGCGCTGCACCTCGGCGTCGGAGACGTAGGCGCCGTGCACGCGCTGCGGGTGGCCATGGCCGGGTGGCAGGTAGAGCATGTCCCCCTGCCCGAGCAGGCTCTCCGCCCCCTGCTGGTCGAGGATGGTGCGCGAGTCCACCTTGGAGGAGACCTGGAAGGCGACGCGCGTCGGCACGTTCGCCTTGATGAGGCCGGTGATCACGTCCACCGACGGGCGCTGCGTGGCGAGGATGAGGTGGATCCCGCAGGCGCGCGACTTCTGGGCGAGGCGCGCGATGAGTTCCTCGACCTTCTTGCCGGCGACCATCATCAGGTCCGCCAGCTCGTCGATCACCACCACGATAAGCGGCAGCTCCTCGAGGTCCTCCGGGTTGTCCGGCGTGAGGCTGAAGGGGTGCTTGAGCGGCTGCTTCTTCTCGATCCCCTCGCGGATCTTGGCGTTGTAGCCCGCGAGGTTGCGCACCGAGACCGTCGACATCAGCTTGTAGCGGCGGTCCATCTCCACCACGCACCAGTGCAAGGCGGCCGCCGCCTGCCGCATGTCGGTCACGACCGGCGCCAGCAGGTGCGGGATTCCCTCGTAGATGGACAGCTCCAGCATCTTCGGGTCCACCATGATCAGGCGCACGTGCGACGCGGGCGACTTGTAGACCAGCGACAGGATCATCGCGTTGATCGCCACCGACTTGCCCGAGCCCGTCGTGCCCGCCACCAGCAGGTGCGGCATGCGCGCGAGGTCGGCCACCACGGGCTTGCCGGTGATGTCCTTGCCCATCGCCACCGTGAGGCGCGAGTGCATGTCGGCGTAGACCTGCGAGCCGATGATCTCGGAGAGCCGGACGATCTCGCGCTTCGCGTTCGGGATCTCGAGCCCCATGCACGAGGTTCCCGGGATGGTCTCCACGACGCGGATCGACGTGACCGAGAGCGCCCGGGCGAGGTCGCGGGCGAGGTTCACCACCTGCGCGCCCTTCACGCCGACGGCGGGCTCCACCTCGTAGCGCGTGATGACGGGGCCGGGATAGGCGGCGACCACCTTCACCTGCACGTTGAAGTCGAGCAGCTTCCTTTCGATGAGGCGCGAGGTGTATTCGAGCGTCTCCGGCGTCGGGCGCTCGACGTGGGTGTCGGCGGGGTCGAGCAGGGCGATGGGCGGCAGCGGCGAGTCAGGCAGGTCGGCGAAGAGCGGCACCTGCTTCTCCTTCACCACCCGCTCGCTCTTCGGGATCGCGACCTCGGGCAGCTCGATGCGGATGGGCTCGTGCTCCTCGAAGATCTTCTTGGCCACCTCGACCTTCTCCTCGCGCACCTGGGCGGCCACCTGCCCCGCCTCCCGGTCGCGGCGCGCCTCCAGCCTTTCGCGCACGGTGTGGAACGCAGCCTCGATGCCCGCGCCGACCTTCTCGGCGAGGCGGATCCACGACAGGCCGCTGAAGACGCTGAAGGCCGCGGCCAGCACGGCGACGAGGATGAGGGTCGCCCCCGTGAAGCCCAGTGCCGCCTGCGCCGGCCCCGCCAGCTCCTCGCCCAGCACCCCGCCCGGCTCGAATCGCAGCGGCTTCGCGAGCGAGTGCAGGCGCAGGGAGGCGAGCGTGCAGCTGGCCGCCAGGACGCCGGCGAAACCGGCCAGCGCCACGGCGAGCGAGCGCCGGTTGATGATCTCCCAGCTCTCGACGCGCGGGTAGAGGCGCAGGATGCCCCACGCCGCGAGCGCCACCCACCACCAGGCGGAGAGGCCGAACACGACGACCAGGCTGTTGGCGATCCAGGCGCCGACGGCGCCCGCCCTGTTGGCGATGGGCGCACCCGTGCTCACGAAGGGGCCGGAGTCGTTCTCGTGGTAGGTGCCCAGCGCCAGGGCGAGGTAGATGCCGGCGGCGAGGAGGAGGATCCAGCCGGCCTCGCGCAGCACGCGGGCGAGGCGCGGGTTGGGGGGAGGCGTTTTCGCGGGGGTGGCTGCCATCGGCACCGATTATAGGGCCGCACGCCGCATGCCGCGCGGGCGCAGACCCGGCCCGCGCCTACAGGGAACTGGGGAGCTCCCGGTTGATGATGGTGATGGACTTCGACTCCACCTGGATGAAGCCGCGCTCGGAGAGGTCCTTGAGGATGCGGTTCACCATCTCGCGCGAGGCGCCCACCATGTTGGCGATCTCCTGCTGCGAGAGCTTTTCGCGCACCATGAGCTTGCCGTCGACGTTCACCGCCAGCTCCAGCAGCGTGCTCGCCACCCGCCCGTAGACGTCCATGAGAACGAGCGTGCCGATCTTGCGGTCGGCGTCGCGCAGGCGCTGCGCCAGCACGCGCAGCACGAGGTTGGCGATGCGCGGCTTCTTCAGCACCGCGGCCTCGAAGGCGCCGTGGGAGAGGATCATGAACGTGGCGGGCTCGAGGGTGGTCACCGAGGCCGAGCGCGGCTGCTGGTCCACCATCGCCATCTCGCCGAAGAACTGCCCCGGCCCGAGGATCTTGAGGATGATCTCGCGGCCGTCCTCGTCGCCGATGAAGACCTTCACCCGCCCGGACTCGATCATGTACAGGGAGTCGCCCTGCTCGCCCTCGGTGAGCACGACGGCGTTGCGCGGATAGCTCTTCTCGACCGCGAGGGAGCGCACCACCTCCAGCTCCTCGTCGTTCATCTGCGTGAAGAAGGGAACGGCCTTCAGGGCGAGCGAGGGGCTGGCGGTGGCGGCCTTCCGGGGAGGGGCTGTCATGGGGGGCGGCTCGTTATCGTTTGACGGGCGCGTCGCACGCGCGTTTCCCGTGCGGGCCACGGTGCGATAATGCCAAAACCGCGCGTGCCGCGCCACCGCCCCCCTTCGAGAGCCCTCCCCCATGACGACCCGACACAGCCGCCTTCTCATCCTCGGTTCCGGCCCCGCCGGCTACACCGCGGCCGTCTACGCCGCCCGCGCCAACCTGAAACCCGTCCTGATCACCGGCCTCGCCCAGGGCGGGCAGCTGATGACGACGACGGAGGTGGACAACTGGCCGGCGGACCACGCGGGCGTGCAGGGTCCCGAGCTCATGGAACGGTTCCAGAGGCACGCCGAGCGCTTCGAGACGGAGCTCGTCTTCGACCACATCCACACCGCGACGCTGGGCGGGAAGCCGATCACCCTCGTGGGCGACTCCGGCACCTACACCTGCGACGCCCTGATCATCGCCACCGGCGCCTCCGCCATGTACCTGGGCCTGCCCTCCGAGCAGGCGTTCATGGGCAAGGGCGTGTCCGGCTGCGCCACCTGCGACGGGTTCTTCTACAAGGGCCAGGACGTATGCGTCGTGGGCGGCGGCAACACCGCGGTCGAGGAGGCGCTCTATCTCGCGAACATCGCGAGGCACGTCACGGTGGTGCATCGCCGCGACAAGTTCCGCGCCGAGCGGATCATGCAGGACAAGCTCTTCGCGAAGGAACGGGAAGGCAAGGTCGCCATCGCCTGGAACCACACGCTGGACGAGGTGCTGGGGGATGCGAGCGGGGTCACCGGCGTGCGCATCAAGTCGACGCTGGACGGCGCCACGCGCGACCTGAAGCTCTCCGGCTGCTTCATCGCCATCGGCCACAAGCCCAACACCGACCTCTTCGCGGGGCAGCTGGAGATGCGCGGCGGCTACATCGTCACGAAAAGCGGCCAGGAGGGCGGCGCCACCGCCACCAGCGTCCCGGGCGTGTTCGCCGCCGGCGACGTGCAGGACCACGTGTACCGGCAGGCGGTGACGAGCGCGGCCACCGGCTGCATGGCGGCGCTCGACGCCGACAAGTACCTGGAGACGCTTTCCGCTTGAAGCCCACGCGCCCCGGCGGGATGCCGGCGGACGAGGATGCGGAGCTGTTCCGCCGCGAGATGCGCGACGTCGCGCCGGCGCAGCCGTCGAATCGCGTCGATCCGCACCGCGCGCCGCCGCCTCCCGTGCCCGTCAAGCGCTTCGAGGACGAGCGCCTCGTCATCGAGGAACTGGCGCGGCTCGCCGGCGGCGCCGAGGACGTCGAGATCGAGGAGGACCACGCCTACCTGCGGCCCGGCCTGCCGCGCGACGTGCTGAGGAAGCTGCGCCGCGTGCACTGGGTGGTGCAGGACGAGCTGGACCTGCACGGCCTCACCGGCGACGAGGCCGCGGTGGAGACCGCGCGCTTCCTCGCCCGAAGCGTGCGCAACGGGCTGCGCTGCCTGCGCATCATCCACGGCAAGGGCCGCGGCTCGGTGAACCGCGAGCCGGTGCTGAAGGGGCGCGTGCGCAAGCTGCTTGCCCGCAAGTCGGAGGTGCTCGCGTTCTGCGAGCCGCCCCCCGCCCACGGCGGCGGCGGCGCGGTCATCGTGCTGCTGGACCGGAAGGCGGTGCCGTGAGCCTTCCGCGCTGGATTCTCGCCCTGCTCGCCGCGCTCGCCCTCTACGTCGGCATCGACAACCTGGCGCGGCCGCTCGCCAATCCCGACGAGGGGCGCTACTCCGAGATCTCGCGCGAGATGGCCGCCACGGGCGACTGGGTGACGCCGCGCCTGAACGGCATCAAGTACTTCGAGAAGCCGCCCCTTCAGTACTGGGCGAGCGCCGCCGCCTTCTCGCTCTTCGGGCCGGGCGAGTTTCCGGCGCGCCTGTACACCGCGCTGTGCGGCCTGCTGTGCCTCGTCGCCGCCGGCTTCACGGCGCACCGGCTCGCCGGCAGGGACGCCGCCCTGCTCGCCGTCGGGGTGCTCCTGTCGAGCCCCTACTTCCTCGGCCTGGGGGGCATCGTCACGCTGGACATGGGGCTCACCGCCTGGACGACCGTCGCGGTATGCGCCTTCCTTCTCGCGTCGGCGGGGCCCGACGCGGGGCGGCGGCGCTGGATGATGGTCGCCTGGGCGGGCATGGCGCTCGCCGTGCTCTCCAAGGGCCTCATCGGGATCGTCTTTCCCGGCGCGGCGATCTTCCTGCACTGTCTGGCGAACCGCGACTGGCGGCTGCTCGCGCGGCTGGAATGGCTGCGCGGGATCGCGCTCTTCCTCGCCATCACGGCCCCCTGGTTCGTCCTCGTGTCGCTCGCCAACCCGGAGTTCCCGCACTTCTTCTTCGTGCACGAGCACTTCGAGCGCTTTCTCACCAAGACGCATCGGCGCGAGGAGCCGTGGTGGTACTTCTGGCCGATCTTCTTCGTGGGCTTCCTGCCCTGGCTCTTCACGCTGGTGCCCGCCGCGCTCGACGGCTGGCGGCGCGAGTCCGGGCAAGCCGCGTTCCCGTGGCGGCGCTTCGCGCTGCTGTGGACCGCCTTCATCCTGCTTTTCTTCAGCGCGTCGGGCTCCAAGCTGCCCGCCTACATCCTGCCCGTGTTCCCCGTGTTCGCCCTCCTGCTGGGCGACTGGCTCGCCCGGACGCCGGCCGAGCGGCTGTGGAAGGGAATGGCTGTCCTCGCGCCGGTCCTCGCCGTGCTGATCGTCGCCGCCTGGGGGATGCCGGAGCGCGCGAAGAGCGCGTGGACGCGCGAGCTCTACACCGCGGCCCGCCCGTGGATCGCGACGGGGCTCGCCGTGCTCACGGTGACGATCGCCGGGGCCGCACTCAAGCTGCGCCAGGGACGGAAATGGAGCGCTCTCGCGGCAGTCGTGGCGGCCACCCTGCTCTTCGCCGACTTCGTCGAGGACGGCTACGAACGCCTCTCGCCGCGCCAGTCGGGACTCGAGGTGGCGCGGAAGATGCAGCCCCACCTCGCGCCCGGAACGCGCGTGTATTCGGTCGGCTACTACGACCAGACGATCCCCTTCTACCTTGGCCGCACCGTCACGCTCGTGCGCTACGTCGACGAATTCGAAGAGGGCCTCAAGAGCGAGCCCCGGCACGCCATCCCCACGCTCGAGGCGTTCGCGCCGGAGTGGGCGCGCCCCGGGGACGCGATGGCTATAATCCAGCCAGACATCCACGAAAAGCTCGTGTCCCTCGGCCTGCCGATGACCCCCATCCACCGCGACGAACGCCGCGTCGTCGCGCGCAAGCCGTGACCGCCGTCGCCTTCTCCCTCGTGCTCGCCGGCGTCCTCCTCAACGCCGCCGCCCAGCTGCTGCTGAAGGCCGGCACCAACCGCATCGGCGAGTTCGCCTTCTCGCTCGACAACGTGGTGCCCATCGGCCTCAGGGTCGCCACCAGTCCGCACGTGCTGGGCGGGCTCGCCTGCTACGTCGTGAGCGTGGTGGTATGGATCCTCGCGCTGTCGCGCGTGCCGGTGTCCGTGGCCTACCCGATGCTTTCCATCGGCTACATCGTGAACGCGGGCGCCGCCTGGTTCCTGTTCGGCGAGTCGATCACGGCGCAGAAGCTCCTGGGCATCGGCTTCATCGTGGTCGGCGTCTGGCTGGTGGCGCGCTCGTGAGCAGCCGGCCCTACCTGCCATTCGCCCGTCCCGTCATCGACGAGGCGATGGTCGCGGCCGTGGCGGACACGCTGCGCAGCCGCTGGATCGCCAGCGGGCCGAACGTCCTCGCCCTCGAAAAGGCGCTGGGGGACTACGTGGGCGGCCGCCCGGTGCGCACGCTCACCTCGGCCACGGGCGCGATGGAGGTGGCGCTGGAGATGCTGGGCGTCGGCCCCGGCGACGAGGTCATCACGCCGGCGCAGAGCTTCTTCGCCTCCGCCAACGTGATCGAGCGCGTGGGCGCGAGGACGGTCTTCGTGGACGTCGACCTCGCCTCGCGCAACATCGATCTCGCGCAGGCGGACGCCGCCGTCACGCCCCGCACCCGCGTCCTGTTGCCGGTCCACCACAACGCGCCGCTCGCGCCCGCGGCGCTCGCCGCCTTCCGCGCGCGTCACGGCGTGCGCATCCTCGAGGACGCCGCGCTCGCCATCGGCTCCCGCGCCGGCGGCAGGCCCGTGGGGGCGTCCGGCGACCTGGTCTCGTTCAGCTTCCACCCCAACAAGAACATGACCACCATCGAGGGCGGCGCCCTGGTGGTGAACGACGAGGCGGAGGCGAAGGCCGTCGAGCGGCTGCGCTTCCACGGCATCTCGCGGCTGCCGGACGGCACGCGCGACGTGACCGTGGCCGGCGGCAAGTACAACCTGTCCGACGTCTCGGCGCGCCTGGGCCTCGCGCAGCTCGCGCACCTGGACGAGTGGTGCAACGCGCGCAAACGCCTCGCCATGCGCTATTTCGACGGCCTCGCCGGCGACGACCTGCTCACGCCGGAGCGCCTGCCGCCGCGCGACAACCCGGGCCACAGCTGGAACATGTTCACGGTGCTGCTGCCGCTCGCGGACATGGCGATCGACCGCCGGCAGTTCATGGACGCCCTGCACCGCGAGGGCATCGGCATCGGGCTTTCCTACGAGGCGATCCACCTCGCCACGGTGTTCCGCGCCAAGGGCTGGCGCGAGGGGCAGTTCCCCGTGTCCGAGCGCATCGGCCGGGAAACGGTCACGCTGCCGCTCTTCCCCGAGATGACGGATGCCGACGTGGAACGGGTGTGCGAAGCCGTGAAGCGCGTCGTCCGCTCGCGCGCCTGACCGCCATGGCCGCCCCGCAGCTGTCGGTCGTCATTCCCGTCTACAACGAGGAGGCGGTGCTCGCCGCGCTGTTCGAGCGCCTCTACCGGTCGCTGGACGCGCTGGGGTGTCCCTACGAGATCGTGTTCGTGAACGACGGCAGCCGCGACCGCTCCGCCGCCATGCTGCGCGAGCAGTTCCAGAACCGCCCCGACGTCACGCGCGTCATCCTCTTCAACGGCAACTTCGGCCAGCACATGGCGATCATCGCGGGCTTCGAGCACTGCCGCGGAGAGCGCATCGTCACGCTCGACGCCGACCTGCAGAACCCGCCCGAGGAGATCGCGAAGCTGCTGGCCCGGATGGACGAGGGGCACGACTACGTGGGCTCGATCCGCCTCATGCGGCAGGACGCGGCGTGGCGCCGCTGGGCCTCGCGCGCCATGAACAGGATGCGCGAGAGGCTCACGCGCATCAAGATGACGGACCAGGGCTGCATGCTGCGCGCCTACGACCGGTCCATCGTGGACGCCATCCGCACCTCCCGGGAAGTGAGCACGTATATCCCGGCGCTGGCCTACTCCTTCGCGCACAACCCCGCGGAGGTGGAGGTGGCCCACGAGGAACGCGCCGCCGGCGAGTCGAAGTATTCCCTGTACAAGCTGATCCGACTCAACTTCGACCTGGTGACGGGCTTCTCGGTGGTACCGCTGCAGCTCTTCTCGCTCTTCGGCATCGGCGTCTCGGTGGTGTCGCTCGCGACCTACGTCGTCGTCATCGCCAAGCGCGTCCTCGCCGGCGAGGTGCAGGGGCTCGCCGTCATCTGGGACCGCGACATCCTCACCTTCTTCCTCATCGGCGTGGTCCTGTTCGGGCTGGGGCTGGTGGGCGAGTACGTCGGGCGCATCTACCAGCAGGTGCGCGAGCGGCCCCGCTTCCTCATCCAGGCCATCCTCGAGAAGCCGGACGCGTGAGCGCCACCGCCGTCGTCTTCGCCTACCACGACGTGGGCTGCCGCTGCCTTTCCGCGCTGCTCGCGGCGGGCGTGCGCATTCCCCTGGTCGTCACCCACGAGGACAACCCCGCCGAGAACATCTGGTTCGGGAGCGTCGAGCGGATGGCGCGCGAAGCGGGCCTCGCGGTGGCCAAACCCGTCGATCCCAACGATCCGGCCTTCGTGGCGCGGCTCGCCGCGCTGGCGCCCGACTTCCTCTTCTCGTTCTACTACCGGCAGATGCTCTCGCCGGCCGTGCTGGCCGCCGCGCGGCGCGGCGGCTACAACATGCACGGCTCCCTCCTGCCGAAGTACCGCGGGCGCGTGCCGGTGAACTGGGCCGTGATCCACGGCGAGCGCGAGACGGGCGCGACGCTGCACGAGATGGTCGCCAAGCCCGATGCGGGCTGCATCGTCGGCCAGGAGGCGGTGCCCATCGGCGAGAACGACACCGCCGGCGAGGTATTCGCCCGCGTGACGCTCGCCGCCGGGGCGGTGATGGACCGCTGCCTGCCCGGCCTGCTGGCGGGAACCGCCGCCGCGCGGCCGCAGGACCTCGGCAAGGGGAGCTACTTCGGCGGCCGCAAGCCGGAGGACGGCCGCATCGACTGGGCGAGGCCTGCATGGGACGTCCACAACCTCATCCGGGCGGTCGCCCCCCCCTACCCCGGCGCCTTCACCTCGCTCGACGGCGGGCAAGTGCGCGTGCTGCGCTCCTGGTGGGGCCCCGCGGTGCCATCCCTGCCCGCGCACGGCGCAGCGGGAACGCTGGACGTGGCGGGCGGGACGCTCTTCGCGCGCTGCGGCGACGGACGCTGGCTGGAGATCCGCGAAATCGAGCTGCCCGGACCGTCCCGCCTCTCCGGCGCCGCCCTCGCCGGGCGCTTTGCGGCGGGCCGCGGCCGCGTGGGACAATTCGCCTTCGGCTGACGCGCCCCGCGCGCGGTCCCCTCTCCGCAAGTACCGACACCATGTCCAAGCGCATCTGCATTCTCGGCGTCAACGGCTTCATCGGCCACCACCTCTCGCAGCGCATCCTCGCCGACACGGACTGGGAGGTGTACGGCATGGACATGGGCGCGAACCGCGTGGCGGACCTGCTGCCGCACCCGCGCTTCCACTTCTTCGAGGGCGACATCACGATCAACAAGGAGTGGATCGAGTACCACATCCGCAAGTGCGACGTGATCCTGCCGCTGGTGGCCATCGCCACACCGGCCACCTACGTTCGCGAGCCCCTCAAGGTCTTCGAGCTCGACTTCGAGGCGAACCTGCCCATCGTGCGGTCGTGCGTGAAGCACGGCAAGCGCATCCTCTTTCCGTC
>Ga0114939_10003088_pt1 | contig 11828 bp, 8 predicted proteins | sample AshMeaCrysSpring_FD_87196 | JGI IMG/M metagenome (GOLD analysis project Ga0114939, IMG submission 87196) | Groundwater microbial communities from Big Spring, Nevada to study Microbial Dark Matter (Phase II) - Ash Meadows Crystal Spring | ecosystem: Environmental > Aquatic > Deep subsurface >... | reverse complement strand
GCACACCTCGCTTGAAATCGATCACCGCACCGATCGCATCAAGCTAACGAACCCCGCAAGATGTGCTTCACCGGACGGTTACCCCTCGCCGATGACCGTCCGTTCACGCGCCGCCAGGCGACAAGTTTGGATCGAGCGACTCGCAAGATTCGCGGAGGAACAAGATCATGCCAAGTGGGCCGCGGGGCATCCCGGTGAGCCAGCCGGATTTACCCTTGCCACAGCCCGCAAATGACTCGCACGCAGCTTGACCAATGACTCCCAACCACGGATGCTTGCAACCGGTTCGCGAGGGCAGGTCGTGCAACCATGGCGTTTCCATTGTCGTTATTGCTGGGAGTTGTCTTCATGAACACTTTTCGACGGATGTTCCTGCTGCTGTCCTCATTTGTCGCTCTGGCTGGATCGATCAAGGTTCAGGCGGAAGAACGACCGATCGCCGCTTCGGCCGACGCGGCGAAACCGCTTCAGGCAGGGGAGCGTCTTCCCGATGTCTCGGTCCAGGATGCCTCCGGCGCACCGGTCGCGCTGCAGGATCTGCTGGCGGCTGACGGTCCCCTGGTGATCGTGTTCTACCGCGGCAGCTGGTGCCCGCTGTGCACGCGCCATTTTCAACAGCTGCTGAAGATCCAGCCAGAACTCGCTCAGCGGAACGCCAAACTCGTCGCGATCAGTCCCGATACGCCTGAGAATTCCGCGGCGAACCAGAAGCGGCTCGAACTGCCCTTCCCCCTGCTCTCTGACCCGGACCTGAAAGCCACCCGCGCCTTCGGTCTGGCTTTTCAAGTCGATGACGAAACCGTGAAGAAGTACACGGGTTTCGGAATCCATCTCGCGAAGTCGGCCGATAGCGGGCAATACGCGCTGCCCGTCCCCGCAGTCTACCTGGTCGATGGAGAAGGCGAAATCCGCTTTGCGCACAGCAATCCCGACTACAGCCAGCGACTCGACCCCGCGGCGATCCTTCAAGAGATCGACAAGCTGCGGTTGGACCGGAAGCACCACGGAGCCAGCGGCTGGCCGCAACATACCCACTGCGGGCCTACGGCGACCTTTCACCACTGGCATCGATCGCACCCGCTATCATGGCCCCCGTGCGGAGAGCCTTCCGTGCGCGAAATTGTCCGCGTCCGGAACAGTACTACGTATTGCGCAATAGCTCACATTCCCTGATCGGGAACGACCGTTCCCGATCTGTCACGGGTTCTTCCTCGAGCGAGTCGGTCGACGATGGGCAAGGAAGTCGCAGCGACTCACTTCAAGCACTACGACTTCTGCCGATTTGAGCGGCATATGCGGGCGGAGTTGGCCCGGCTGCAGGAGTGGTTGGGCGAGGGCAGGTTCTCGACGCGGATGGCCGTGGGCGGCTTGGAACTGGAGGCTTGGCTGATCGATGCCGGTGGCCAGCCGGTGCCATGGAACGAACAAGTGATTGCCGCGGCTGGCTCGGACGACATCGTGACGGAAATCTCACGGTTCAATTTGGAATTCAACGTCGCTCCACAGCCGCTGGCCGATCGGGGCATCGAGGCGCTCGAAGAAGAACTCCGCATCGTCTGGAGGTGCAGCGACGAAGCGGCTCGCCCACTGGGTGCTCGCGTACTCTCGATCGGCTTGCTGCCGACGTTGAGCGATCAGATGTTGAGCCTTGCCAACATGTCTCCGCGGAACCGCTACCGGGCCTTGAATGAACAGGTCCTGCGATTGAGGCAGGGCCAACCGATCCGAGTGCAGATCGATGGCCGCGATGCGCTGCGGATTGAACATCGCGACGTGATGCTTGAATCGGCAACGACCTCGTTTCAACTCCACCTGCAGGTTCCGGCTGCGGCGGCGGTTCGTTATTACAATGCTTCGCTGATTGCCTCGGCGGCATCGGTGGCGGTCGCCGCCAATTCTCCGCTGCTGTTTGGCCGTCAACTTTGGGAAGAAACGCGGATTCCCATCTTCGAACAGGCCGTGGACACCGGCCCCGGCAGTCCACGGCGCGTCACGTTCGGCCATGACTACGCACGTGACAGTCTGTTGGGGATTTTTCAAGACAGCGTCGAGCGTTTTCCGATGCTGTTGCCGCTGGCATTGGACGAGCCGTCGGAAAGACTTTCTCATCTGCGCCTGCACAACGGCACGATCTGGCGCTGGAATCGTCCGCTGCTGGGGTTCGATGACGACGGCGTGCCCCACTTGCGCGTCGAGCACCGTGTGATGGCGGCCGGTCCGACCGTTGCCGACATGGCTGCAAACATGGCGTTCTTCTATGGGCTTGTCGAATCGCTGGTGCAGGCCGCCACTCCTCCCGAACAGCAACTATCGTTTACCGCAGCGCGAGCAAACTTCTATGCCGCGGCTCGTGACGGATTGAACAGCGAAGTCACATGGCTCGACGGCCGCACAGGACGGCTTGATCAATTGATCTTGGAGGAACTTCTGCCACGTGCAGACCAAGGTCTGCGCGGGCTGGACTTGGAGCCTTCGCTGATCGAGGATCGGCTCGCGATCATCGAGGCGCGCGTCCGCACCGGACAGACTGGATCCGCCTGGCAGCGGCAATACCTGGAACAGCACCCAGGCGATTTCGCAGGGCTCACGCTGACCTATGCGGAGACTCAGGAAGCAGAACAGCCCGTCCATACCTGGTCGACCGCGCGGCGCGTCTTGTCGAAACGACGTCCCGCATCCCAGTTGCATGTCATCGACAAACTGCCCGACCGATTTCTGACGATCGCCTCCCACGAATTGGACGAGATCCTCCACGGACCGACTTTGATTCACCTGCCGGGACTACGAACCGAACCGCTATTTGTCTCGATCCTGTTGCATGGCAATGAGGATGTGGGCCTGCTGGCGATCCAGCAGTGTCTGGCCGAACTTCACGACCGCCCGCTTCCGCGTGCGCTGTCCTTGTTTGTGGGAAATGTCCGGGCTGCCCGCGATCGCGTGCGGCGGCTTGCCGAGCAACCCGATTACAACCGTGTCTGGCCCGGTTCCAACTTGACCGACACACCCGAACACGCGGTAATGCGGCATGTCCTGGACGAGATGCGTGGCCGGAGGGTGTTCGCGAGTATCGACTTGCACAACAACACGGGCTGGAACCCCCACTATGCCTGCGTTTCGCATGTCCGGTGGCCCGACCTTCAATTGGCCGCGCTCTTTTCGCGGACCGCGGTTTATTTTCGGCAGCCACTGGGTGTCCAGACGCGTGCCTTTGCCGAGCTCGCGCCCAGTGTGACCTGCGAGTGTGGCAAAGTGGGTGATCCAAGCGGAGTGCAGCATGCCGCGGCATTCGTGAATGCATGCCTGCATTTATCCTCAATTCCCAACCACCCTCTGCCCCAAGGGGATCTGCATCTGTTCCACACGATCGCGACGATGAAAGTACCGTCGCGAGTCGCATTCTCATTCGATGACGCCCATGCAAGCGACAGCGCCTTCCAACATGATTTGCTGTTGCGAGGAGATCTGGAGCGGTTGAATTTTCAAGAACTCGCAGCCGGATGTGAGCTGGGCTGGGCGTCGAACGCGAGCGCAATGCCCGTGCAGGTCAGTGACGAATCAGGTCGCGATGTCACGGGCGAGTTCTTGGAGTTCCACGAAGGAGCGGTCCGACTGCGGAGACCCGTCATTCCGGCCATGCTCACCTGCAACGCGGCCGTCATTCAGCAGGACTGCCTGGGCTACCTGATGGAACGCTACCCATTGCAGCTCAGTGAACCAGGCGATGAAGGACCGCCGATCATCCGTCCGTAGGATTCGCGGGCGTCCGAATGGAGGAACGGCCGGTCCCGCGCCGAGCGCCCGGCATTGGTCGGCAAGGCACTGGTACAGTCAGGCCAACCCCTGGGATTCCGCCGTTCGGTGGTCCGAACGCTGCGGGCTGCGGCGCGAATTCATCGGAGAGCTGCAAGAAATTTAAGGCGGTCAGGGCAACCCGTTCTCCATAATCACTGTGGAACGCGGGCACCGTCTGATGATGGTGGACCCAGCCGGATTCAAAACCGATCCGGAAGTGCGGCTTCGAGTTGCATGGCGCAGGGGCGGGGCATTCCATCGCGCAATCCCTCATCGACCGGGTTTCCCGGAGTGGCCATGACTCACCTGCTGGCTCGCTATCACGAACTCGCAGACACCGGTCCGGTCGATCTGGTCCAGTTCTTCTCTGCCGCAGGAGGCGTCGGCGGCGATGAGCAGTTGCTGGTTGTACTGGCCGATCTGCAACTCGGCTGGACGCGCGGTCAGGGCCGCTCGGCCGAGGATTACTTGGACCGATTCCCGCGGCTGGCGGCCGATCCGGATGCGGTGGTAGCGATCGCACTGGCGGAGTATGAAGCGCGCAAGGGCCGAGGCGCGGAGCCGGAATTGCGCGAGTTTGCGGAACGCTTCGCGCGTTACTCGGCACCGCTCACGCATTCGATCATCGAAGCCGTTACCCGCCAACCGGATCGGACCGTCCGCGAACAGACTTCGGTCTGCTCGAGCACGGATCGACCTCTGCTGCAAGGCCGCTACCGGCCATTGCGTGTCCTGGGCCAGGGCAGCTTCGCGACGGTTTACCTCGGTTACGACGAGCAGCTCAAACGACAGGTCGCGATCAAAGTTCCGAATGTGGCGCGATTGCCACAGGGTCAGGATGCGGATGCCTACATGGCTGAAGCTCGGCTGGTCGCCACGCTGGAACATCCGCACATCGTGCCGATCTACGACGTGGGCCGCACGGCAGAAGGCGACCCGTTTCTGGTCTCACGGTATATCGATGGCGGAACCTTGCATTCGCAAATGGACCTGTATCACCGAGATCTCCGCAAGTCCGTTCAACTGATCATTGCGATCGCACAGGCCCTGCAGTATGCGCACGATCGCAAACTGATCCATCGTGATGTGAATCCTTCCAATATTCTGATTGAAGCGCGCACCGGGACACCGTTCATCACGGATTTTGGGTTGGCCATCCGCGAAGATGACTTCGAGCGTCTGCTTGGGTTGGCCGGCACGCTGGCCTACATGAGCCCTGAACAAGCGCGCGGCGAGGGCCATCGCCTGGACGGGCGGAGTGACATCTTTGCGTTAGGAGTGGTCCTGTACCAGCTGCTGACAGGTCAACGGCCGTTCCGTAGCAGCAAGCAGCGCGAGCTCCTGAATCAGATCATCCACGTGGATCCGGCGCCACCTCGCAGCGTGCGTCCCGAACTTCCCGTCGAACTTGAGCGGATCTGCCTGCGGGCACTCGGCAAGCCATTGTCGGACCGATTCCCGTCAGCGGCAGCACTTGCCGAAGATCTGGAAGCCTGGTTGCATGGTCAGTCCACGTCCGACATGCACGGCGAGATCGCGCCGCGCGTCGTGCCCAAAGGCTTGCGTTCCTTCGATGCGGGGGACGCCGACTTCTTCGCGGAGCTCTTGCCCGGACCGAGGAACCGCGAAGGACTGCCCGAGAGTCTCGACTTCTGGAAACGCCGCTTACTGGAACTCGACCCAAGTCAGACCTTCTGCGTCGGGTTGCTGTATGGGCCGAGCGGCAGTGGCAAATCCTCGTTCGTGAAGGCAGGTTTGCTGCCGCACTTGGCACCGGCGGTGATCCCGATCTACATCGAGGCCACTCGTTCGGGAACCGAAGATCGGCTTCTGGCAGCCTTGCGCCGACAGTTCCCCGACCTGGCCTCTCACGCGGATCTCGTGACGACTCTCAGACAACTGCGATTGAATCATCGCAAGAAGGTTGTGCTGCTGATCGATCAGTTGGAGCAGTGGCTCTACTCGCAGGATTTCGACGAGTCCACGGAACTTGTGTCCGCCTTACGGCAGTGCGATGGGGCTCGTCTGCAGGCGATGGTGATGGTCCGGGATGACTTTGCCATGGCGGCCTCGCGCTTCATGCGGGCGCTGGAAGTTCGAATTCTTGAAGGCCAGAACTTTGCTGCGATCGATTTGTTTGAGCTTGCGCACGCCCGCAAGGTTCTTGAAAAGTTTGGACAGGCCTACGGCCGGCTGCCGCTTCCACCGGCCATGCCGACCCGCGAGCAGCAACAGTTCGTACACGAAGTTTGCGATGGATTGGCCCGTGACGGACTGATAGTACCGGTTCGACTGTCCCTGTTTGCAGAGATGGTCAAACACAAGCCATGGAACTGGCAGACTCTGGATGCGATCGGCGGCACACAAGGGGTCGGCGTGGCGTTCCTGGAAGAAAAGTTCGGCGGGCGGAGTTCAAACCCCGACTACCGTCGCCACTCCAAGGCCGCCCGCAGTGTGCTCAGAGCCCTGCTGCCGGAACTGGGTACGAACATCAAAGGGCACATGCGGAGCAAGACCCACTTGCTGCATGCGTCGGGATACAGCCCAAACTCCAACGAGTTTGAAGAGTTGCTGGCGATCCTGGATCGAGAACTGCGTTTGGTGACGCCAACCGATGTCGATGCTGGGGAGTCCTCGCCCGCCAATGCTTCGCCCCACTTTCAACTGACCCACGATTACCTGGTCCCGTCCCTTCGCACCTGGCTGACGCGCAAGCAGCGCGAGACGCCGCGCGGTCGGGCAGAACTGAAACTCGAGGAACGTGCCAGCGCCTGGCAGTCCCTGCCAGAAGACAAGCAACTTCCAACATTGTCGGAATGGCTGAGGATTTCCTGGTTCACGGACCGACGGGAGTGGAATGCCCCCCAGCACGCGATGATGGCTCGGGCTGCACGGTTGCACGGAATCCGTTCGACACTGGCCTGTCTGGCGCTGTTGTTGGCCGGTTCGCTGTGGCTCAGTATCGACCGGCATTTCGACGCGCAGCAGGCAGCCACGCGGGTCGAAGGGCTCGTGCAACGTTTGATCACCGCCGAGCCGAACGAGGTCCCGAAGATCTGCCAGGAGATTGATCTGGATTTCGATGCGGCGCGGCCTCTGCTCAATCGCTTCGAAGTAGACACATCGCCCGATCCATTGACCAATCGCCACCGACTCCACGCTCAATTAGCGCTGGTGGCCCATCGACCAGATCTGCTGACTCCACTGACGGAGACGCTCTGTACCGGTCCCGTGCGCTATCTGCTGCCGATCCAGGCAAGATTGCGGTTCCACGCGGGCGCGATCACCGAGAGACTGCAGGCGACCTTTCACGACGACAGGCAGCCGGCCGATCCGCGGTTCCGCGCGGGTGCGGCGCTGGTTGGCTTGTCCTCAGACCAACCCGACTCGCAATGGTCCGCGGATGATATCCGGTTCATGGCTGAGCAACTTGTTGCTTCCAATGCCGAACATCAACCGATCTTTCGTGAAGCTCTCCGACCGTTGCGGGACCAGTTGCTCCCCGAACTGCAACGAATCTTCGTCGACACGAGTAAGCACGAAAATCAGCGGTTGGCGGCTGCCAACGCGCTGGCCGAGTATGCCGACGATGACGTCGCTCGACTGAGTCAACTGCTGGCCGAGGCAAATCCGGAGCAGTTCGCAGTCCTGTTTCCGCTGGTTGCCGCGAATCCGCAGGCGGCTTCCTTGGACTTTCTGGCTCGGCTGGCGGCTGCGTTACCGCCCAAGGAGATGGGTTCCGTCGAGCGGATCGCGTATGGGCAGCGCCGAGCGAACGCCGCGGCGACTCTGTTGCGATTGGGCGCCCCGCAACAGGCACTGCCTGTGTTCGAAATGACGGACGATCCCGAGGCCCTGACGCAGTTTGTTTTTGCCTGCCGGGCGCACGGCGTCACGGTCAATCAGCTGCTGGATGCCTTGGAACTGGCAGAACAGTTACCCGAGGGTGTCAGCGCTGCGAGGGTACGCCATGGTCTGCTGCTCGCCTTGGCCGAATATCCCGTCAATGAACTCCATCCCCCGCGTCGCTCGTCTTTGATCGGACAGCTTGCGGAATGGTATCGCTCAGATCCCAGCTCGGGCGTACACGCGGCTTGCGGCTGGCTGTTGCGTCGCTGGGGATACGGAGATCTTGTGGCTCGCGTAGACCAGACGCCGCTGCCATACAGTCCGGAGCGCGAATGGTTTACGCTCGCGGTTCACGTGATCCCGCGATCCGCCGCGTCGCCCTCTTCAGAACCCCCAGATGTCGCGAGTGAATCCAGCTCAACCGCGGAGGCTTCGGCTCAGCGGACTGTTTCGATTGCTGCTCCCCAAGCCCCCTCCTCCACCGGCGATTCAGCCTCGGCGGGCAAGATCTTTTATTACACCTTTGTCGTGTTCCCGCCAGGCGATTTTCAGATCGGATCGTTCGCTGATGAACCCGATCGCGTTCATGCGCGGGAAGAACGTCACGGCGTGACGTTGACGCATCCCTTCGCGATGGCGGACCGCGAGATCACGTTTGAAGAGCTGATCGCATTTGACCCGCGGTTCAGCGATTCGATGCGTGAGTACAACGCGCGGGATGAGGATGTGGCATTCAGCCCCAACTGGTATGAGTCGGTAGCATTCTGCCGCTGGCTGGGTCAGCAGTCCGGACTGCCCGAAGCCGAACAAGCGTACGCAGACGACCGCGGATTGAATCCTGAGGATTTCCCGCGCGAGCCGAATCCTGCTGCGGACTGGGCGCCCAGAAACTGGCCCCTCTCGCTCGGTCGCAGCGGCTTTCGTCTGCCCACCGAAGCCGAATGGGAAGTGGCGGCCCGCAGTGGATTGCGGACGAGTTACGCGTTTGGCAGTCAAGTCTCGCTGCTCCCCGAGTATGCGTGGTTCACCGAGAACAGCGGCAAACGCGTTCGTCCTCCCAAACAGTTACGGCCATCGATCCGCGGCCTGTTCGATATTCATGGCAATGTCTCCGAGTGGTGCCATGACTGGTTTGCCGAGTACGACCTCCATGCTTCGGTCGATCCGCTCGGTGCGATCGAAGATACGTCACGGGCTCGCCGCGGAGGCGGCTGGAGCACTGTGGCCGCCGACTGTCGCACGGCGAACCGCTATTCGAGTGATCCGGCAGGGCGGGCCTACAATCTTGGGTTTCGACTGGTCCTCAGCCTTCCCACAGAACAAGGGCTTGCCTGGCAGCCCGCCGATTGATTGGCCCACGCCGCGCCGGCCCGCTCGATCAGGCTCGCGTCGCGCGCCGGGCCGCCCTCCCAGAGTTCACTGATTGTCGCGGGGCCGCTTTACTTAGATTCATTATGCATATATGCTTGTTGTATCTAAGGAGCTGCCGATGGGTGGGCAGGCACGGGCTGGCGGGCGGCGGGCTGACCGCGAGTATTTAGCGAGGTATGACGCCAGTCGCTTCGAGCGACCGAGCGTGGCGGTGGATGTCGTCCTGCTGACGACGGCCGGCTCGCAGCTGCAGACATTGCTCGTTCGCCGACAGGAACCGCCGGCGAAGGGCCTTTGGAGCTTGCCGGGCGGGTTTGTCGATGTCCGGGAGTCACTGGATGTCGCCGCGGAGCGAGTACTCCGTCTGAAGGCTGGTCTGACCGATGTCTTCCTGGAACAGCTCTACACGTTCGGCGACCCCGCGCGCGACCCGCGGACGCGAGTGATCTCGGTCGCCTATTACGCTCTGGTGCCGGACCAGCGCTTGAAGACCAGCGATGGGTCTTCGCCGATCGAGCGGGCGTTGGCGAAGATCGAGCTGCCGGCTACGGCTGACTCGGCGGCCTGTCCAATCGTCAAGCTGGCCGATGGAACGAGGATCCGGCTGGCGTTCGATCACGAAACGATCCTGGCCACGGCCGTCCGGCGGTTGCGCGGCAAGCTGGCCTACGTGCCGCTTGGCTTCGAACTCCTGCCACCGACGTTCACCCTGCGGCAACTGCAGATCGTGCACGAGGCGATCCTGGGTCGCCGTTTGAACAAGGATGCCTTCCGCCGACGCGTGCTCGCTTCCGGCCTGTTGCGCCCCACCGGTCGCCGACAGGAAGACGTCGATCACCGTCCCGCGGAACTGTACCGTGTTTCCCGTCGCAAAGCCCGCCTTGGCGGGCAGGGGGATTGAGTGATGGCCGAGATTATGGCGTTTCCGCTGCTCCGGCACTTGTGGTCCGAGCCGAGCCAGCAGGTCTTGAAGTTTCGTCGCGGCTCGCTGGTCCGCAGCGGTCGCGGTCTGACTTTCTGGTTTCGACCTTTACACACGAGCGTCGCGGAGATTCCGATCGATGATCGCGAATTGCCCTTCCTGTTCCATGGCCGATCGCGTGATTTCCAGGAGACGATCGTACAAGGCGTCATCACCTATCGGGTGGTCGATGCAGAGCGATTGGCAGAACGCGTCGATTTCTCGATCGACCTCAGGTCCGGCGCTCATCGCCACAAGCCACTGGAGAAGATCGCCGGGATGCTGACACAATTGAGTCAGCAGTTTGCGATGGACTATCTGGTGCACACCGATCTGGAACCAATCCTTGAGAACGGCGTCGAGACGCTTCGCCAGCGGATCGAAGTAGGGCTCCGCAATGACCCCAGTCTGCCCGATACCGGATCCGCTGGCGAAACATCGAGGAATCGCAGTCTTCGTCAGGCGTGATCGTCTCGACAGGAACCGGGGGCACGGGTTGGGCGCTTTCCATCAATCTCGCGCGAGCGTCGGCCCTGAGCCTACCGGCGCCGACCGATCGCCAACTGGTGTTCTTTGTCCGGGAAGCCTTTCCCAGCCGGGCCACCGGCACATCGCTCTCCGGCGGGCTGCTGGTGGATGAGCAACCGTTGGAATTTCTGTCGGAGATGAACCAAGGCGGGGTCGTGTTTGGAGACGGAATCGAAGACGACCGCCTCCCGTTTCCCTGGGGGCAACGGCTGACGATCGCCATCGCCAACAAGTCACTGAACCTCGTGACCGAATAGCTGGTCCATCCGATGCGTTAGGATGGTACGAGAGGGCTCGATCGAGGCACGCCATTCAATCACGCTGACAGCGAGACCCGCGATGAGTACACCGTATTATCAGGTAGATGCGTTTACAGGAGTCGGACTGCGGGGCAATCCGGCGGGAGTCTGCCTGCTGTTGGATTGGCTGGCCGACGAGCAATTGCAGGCGATCGCGGCCGAAAACAACCTGGCAGAGACAGCGTTCGTCGTGCCGCACGGACAGCAATTCCGTCTCCGCTGGTTTACCCCCGAGATCGAAGTCGACTTGTGCGGGCATGCAACCCTCGCTGCAGCACACGTCCTGTATCGGCACCTGCATTTTCATGGGGACGCGATCCGGTTTGAAACGCGTTCCGGGGAGGTCACCGTCGCGCGTGACGGTGATCGACTGACTTTGAATTTTCCTTCCCGTCCGGCGCGGGAGTGCCATCCGCCCCAGGCGCTTCTGGACGGTCTGCGCTGCCGGCCGCAGTTCGTCGGGAAATCACGGGATTATCTCGTGGTGCTTGAGCATTCCTCAGCCGTGAAAGCGCTCGCCCCCGAGGCTGCCTCCTTGGCACGGCTCGATGCGCTGGGCATTATTGTCACCGCGCCCGGCGAGCCTTCGGCGACCGGCGAACCGGCCTGTGACTTCGTGTCGCGGTTCTTTGCGCCCGCCGCGGGCGTCCCCGAAGATCCCGTAACCGGTTCTGCACACTGCACGCTGATTCCGTACTGGGCGGCGCGCCTGAACAAGGAGACGCTGCGAGCCGTGCAAGTCTCCAAACGCGGCGGAGAGCTGTTCTGCCGGCTGCAAGGAGATCGCGTGTTGATCTCTGGCCGTGCCCAGACCTACGCCACGGGATTCCTGCAACTCCCATAGGCGGATGAAAAGCGCGGCCGCGTTCGCACTTCGCCCCGGCGCCGGCACGTGTTGAGCTGGCACCGGCAAGTCCCTCGAACATCTTTCAAGACTTCTCAGACCTCTGCGCCTTCGCGCCTTTGCGTGAGATCTCTTTGGAGTCGCGGATGAAGGGTTCGCAAACAAGGCCCTCGCTGGCGCTTCG
>Ga0114939_10003087_pt1 | contig 11829 bp, 8 predicted proteins | sample AshMeaCrysSpring_FD_87196 | JGI IMG/M metagenome (GOLD analysis project Ga0114939, IMG submission 87196) | Groundwater microbial communities from Big Spring, Nevada to study Microbial Dark Matter (Phase II) - Ash Meadows Crystal Spring | ecosystem: Environmental > Aquatic > Deep subsurface >... | reverse complement strand
GACGGTGCCATCAACAATGCTGGCGTCATGGACGCCCTGTTTCCGGACGAGCCCATCGACTATGCCAAACAGAAGGACCGGGTGATGGCACGGCTTGACGAGGCCGGCGACGAATACTGGGACCGCGTGATCAAGGTCAATGTCTACGGCACGTTCTATTCGATGCGCCACCAGATGCGGCAAATGATCAAGCAAAACCGCGGCGGGTCCATCGTCAATGTGGCCTCGGTCGCGGGTATCCGGGGCTTTGGCGGAACGGTGCCCTATGTCGCTTCGAAACACGCGGTACAGGGCATCACCAAGACCGGTGCGATTGACGGTGCCGCGTACGGTATCCGGGTCAACTCTGTCGGCATGGGGACGACCCTGACACCGATGTTCGATCGCGCCTTCGAAATCATCGGCCAGCGTCGCGAAAGCGGTTATGCCGATACCGGCATCGGTCTGTACAAGAGCCAGAGCCTGCTGCAGTACAGCGACCAGAAGAAGCGTGGCTCGACTGCGGCCGAACAGGTGGCGGTGATGTTGTTCCTGTTGTCGCAGGAAGCATCGAATATCACCGGCTCGACCTACAATACCGACGGTGGTTTCACCATCTTCTGACGTCGTCTCCTGATCGGCATCAAGGGAGCGTCCCAAAGTGTGCGCATCCGGGTCACCGTCGTCGGTTCCGGATGCGCGCCGCGATCACGTTCGCCCCGGGGCAGCCTACTGCGCAGTGCCTCACAAAGCAGCCATGTGCACCTTGCCCGGCTAATCACATGTTCGCCTGCCGAGAGTGCGCACCGAGGAATGCAGCCTCCCGCTTGCCAGGCAACAGATCATGCCTTTGCTGGCACAGTGCTGGCACAAAAAAACCGCCCTTCGGCGGTTTTTTCGCAACTGATTGATCCAACTGGTCGGGGAGACAGGATTCGAACCTGCGACCTCTACGTCCCGAACGTAGCGCTCTACCAGACTGAGCTACACCCCGATGGTGTGGAGCCGCGCATTGTAGGCTGGGAGGCTGGTCCGGGCAACACCTTTCGTGAAAGAACGCGCCGGGGCGGGCCCGGAAACGGCTGAAACGCTACACTTGCGGGCTTCCCGTGCCGGAGCGAACCGCCTTGATCAAGCCACGTACCCCGCCGGGGGTCATGGAGCTTCTGCCCCGCGACCAGATCGCCTTCCAGCGCATGCTGGACACGATCCGCGCGACCTTCGAGCGCTTTGGTTTCCTGCCGGTGGAGACGCCGGTGATGGAACTCTCCGAGGTGCTGCTGACCAAGTCCGGCGGCGAGACCGAGCGGCAGGTGTATTTCGTGCAGTCGACCGGGTCACTCGCAAAAGCCGGCGAAGGCCTGCCTGAACTGGCGCTGCGCTTCGACCTGACCGTGCCGCTGGCGCGTTACGTGGCCGAACACGAACACGACCTGGCGTTCCCGTTCCGGCGCTACCAGATGCAGCGGGTGTACCGCGGCGAGCGCGCACAGCGCGGGCGCTTCCGTGAGTTCTACCAGTGCGATATCGACGTGATCGGCAAGGACTCGCTGTCGCCGCGCTTTGACGCCGAGATCCCGGCGGTGATCGCGGCGGTGTTCGAGCGGCTGGCGATTGGCGAATTCACCATCCAGCTCAACCACCGCAAGCTGCTGCGCGGCTACTTCGAGGGGATGGGCATCGAGGGCGAGCAACTGGTCCTGGTCTTGCGCGAACTGGACAAGCTGGACAAGCGCGGAGAAGAAGCACTGCGCGCCACCTTGGCCGGCGAGGGCTTCGGGCTGGACGCCACCGTCATCGGCAGGTTGATGGCGTTCGCGCGCGTGCGCTCGCAGGGGCATGACGATGCGCTGTCCAGGCTCGATGCGCTCGGCAGCGGTACGCCGCTGTTCGAGGAAGGGCGAGCCGAACTGCGCGCGATCCTGCAGCAGCTCCGGGCGCTTGGCGTGGACGAATCCCGCTATGCGATCAACCTGTCGATCGCGCGCGGCCTGGATTACTACACCGGCGTTGTCTACGAGACCACGCTGGACGCCTACCCGCAGATCGGTTCGATCTGCTCCGGTGGCCGTTACGACAACCTGGCCAGCCACTACAGCAAGTCGAAGTTGCCGGGCGTGGGCATCTCGATCGGCCTGACCCGGCTGTTCTACCAGCTGCGCGAAGCCGGCTTGGTGGGCGCCGCGGACAGTTCGGTCGACGTGCTGGTGGCGCTGATGGACGATGCCGGCCTCGACGCCGCGCTGGCCATGTCGCAGGCCTTGCGCGCGGCCGGCCTCAACGTCGAAACCCAGTTCGAACCGCGCAAGCTCGCCAGGCAGATGCAACATGCCGACAAGGCCGGGATCCGCTTCGTCGCCATGCGCGGCGAGGATGAAGCCGCGCGCGGCGTGGTGGCGGTCAAGGACCTGCGCCGCGGGCAGCAGTTCGAGGTCGCCGAATGCGACCTGGCGGCCGCTTTGCTGCAGGCGCGCGACCTGCGCGAGGGGTTGCTGGCATGAGCACGACGATCAGGCTGGACGGACAGTCGCTGACGCGCGCGCAACTGGTCGCGGTGGCCCGGGGCGCTACGGTCGAGCTGGACGCCGGCGCCTTGCACGCGGTCGGGCGCGCGGCGGACTTCCTCGCCGCGCAGGTGGCCCGCGAGGAACCGATCTACGGCGTTTCCACCGGGTTCGGCAGCAATGCCGACAAGCTGCTGGGCGCGCATCCGCTGCGCGACGAATTGCCGGGCGCCACCGCGTCCGGGCGCTCGCCGCACATCGAGTTGCAGGACAACCTGATCATTACCCACGCGGTCTGCGTGGGCGAACCGTTCGCGGCCGACGTGGTGCGGGCGATGCTGTGCATCCGCATCAACACACTGCTCCGCGGTCACTCCGGCGTCCGCGTGCAGACCCTGCAGGCGCTGGCGGCGATGCTCAATGCCGGCATCTTGCCGGTGGTGCCGCAGCTGGGGTCGGTCGGAGCGTCAGGCGACCTCGCGCCGTTGTCGCATCTGGCGATCGTGCTGCTGGGAGGCGGTGAAGCCTTCGTCGATGGCGAACGGGTGCCCGGTGCAGAGGCGTTGCGGCGCAAGGGCCTGCAGCCGGTCGCGCTGTCCTACAAGGAAGGCCTGGCGCTGAACAACGGCACCGCGCAGATGCTGGCCACCGGCGTGCTGGCGGTGCAGGCGCTGGACGACCTGCTGGATACCGCGGACCTTGCAGCGGCGATGACCATCGATGCCTTCGCCGGCCGGCTGGGCGCATTCGCGCCGGAGGTGCATGCACTGCGCCCGCATCCGGGGCAAGTCAGGACGGCGCAGAACCTGCGCGACCTGCTGGCAGGCTCCACCCTCGCGGACATCGGCTACCACCTGGTGCCGAAATTCCGGCCGTGGTTGCCCACCAGTTGGGACACCGTCGAATCGCAGGCGCTCGGCTTCGACATCGGTTGGGACTGGGTGCCGTTCGGCCAGCGCCATGGCCGCGAGAAGTTCTACGCACGCTTCCGTCCGTTCCGCGGCGGCAAGAAGCACCAGCCGCAGGACAGCTACTCGCTGCGCTGCATCCCGCAGGTGCATGGCGCGGTGCGTGATGCGCTGGAGCAGGCCAAGCGCGTGCTCGATGTCGAATTGAATTCGGTCACCGACAATCCGCTGGTGTTCCCGGACAAGCAGGCGCGGCACGTGGAGGAACAGGTGATCTCCGCCGGCCATTTCCACGGCATGCCGCTGGCGCTGGCGATGAGCTACGTCAAGGCGTCGATCCCGGTGCTGGCCTCGATCAGCGAACGTCGCCTCAACAAGCTGGTCGACCCGGCCACCAATGACGGCCTGCCGGCGTTCCTGATCGGCAACGAGGACGGCACCGAAAGCGGGCACATGATCGTGCAGTACACCGCGGCGGCGATCGTCAACGACCTCGCGAGCCGCGCGATGCCGGCCTCGGTGTACTCGATCCCGACCAGCGCGAACGCGGAAGACCACGTCTCGATGGGCGCCAACGAGGCGCGCCACGTGCTGGCGATGGCGGGCGACCTGGGCAAGGTGCTCGGGCTCGAGCTTTACACCGCCGCGCAGGCGCTGGACCTGCGCCGCGACATGATCAACGCCGCGCGCGACCTTGCGGATCGCAGCGATGCCGAGGCGTTCGCGTCGAAGGTGCGGGGCGGGCCGCTGCCCGAGGCTGGCGAGCGCGCCGGCTTCATCGCCGAAGTCGACGGCCTGCGTGCGGAACTGGCGCGCGCCGACGCGTTCCGTCCCGGGCATGCCGTGGCCGCGGCGCACGCCGCGATCCGCGCGCGCATTCCGTTCCTCGATCGCGACCGGGCGATGGACGGGGAGGTTGCGGCCGCCGTGCGCATGGTGGCCGACGGCAGCGTGCTGGCGGCGGCGAGGACGGTGCTGGCATCCTGACGGTTGGGACGACGATGCCGGCGGGCGGGTGTTTGCGTAGCGGCATGTCGAGCCGCGCAGCGGACACCCGCCCGTCGGCGTCGTTGCGGCGAAGAGGTCAGGCGGCGCTGACCGAATGCCGCACGCAGTTGCGGCCGTCGTCCTTCGCGCGATAGAGGGCTTCGTCGGCGATCCGGATCACATCCTCCGGCGTCGCCTGGTGGCCGTTCTGCACCGTGTGCACGCCGATGCTGGCGCTGAGGCGGATGCTGTGACCGCCGTTGGCGACGGGCACCTGCTGGATGCGCAGGCGCACCGCCTCGGCGACCTGCAGCGCCTCCTGCGAATCCGTGCCAGGGAGCACGGCGACGAATTCCTCGCCACCGAAGCGGGCGACCAGGCCGCCACGGGGTCCAACCACGTCCTCCATGCTGCGTGCGGCGAACTGCAGGCAGTCGTCGCCGGCCAGGTGGCCATAGGTATCGTTGATGCGCTTGAAGTGGTCCAGGTCCAGCAACAGCAGGGCCAGCGACCTGCCGTTGTCCTTGCGCGCCTCCAGCGCCTGCCCGAAGGCCTCGCGGAAATGACGGCGGTTGTAGACGCCGGTCAGCGGGTCGCGCTGGCTGTACTCGCGCAGCTGCACGTTCGCCTCGCCGAGCTGCGCCATCGCCGTGCGCAGCTGCTTGGTGCGGTCGATCACGCTGCGCTCGAGCTGATCGTTGGCCTGCTGCACGATGCGGATATTCTCGTTGCGCAGGCCGGCATAGCGTGCACCGAGGGCCAGCGAGAGCAGCAGCATCTCCAGCGCGGAGCCGATCTGCACACCGTTCTGCGTCCAGAAATTGCTGGGCAGGATGCCGAAGGCCAGCAGGGTGAAGGCGGCGGTGCCGAGCAGGAAGAACGACCACGCCAGCAGGAACAGGCTGGCGGGCTTGTAGCCGCGCCGCAGCATCACCACCGCGGCGATGATGATCCAGATAACCCCCAGCAACACCATGCGAGAGGCCAGCGGCGTCGCCGTGCTGTAGGGCAGCCAGAACGAGGCGATCCCAAGCAGCACGAAGAAGCCGATCAGGGCCAGGCTGAACCGGTTGCCGATCGGCCAGCGCTCCCTGAGCTCGAGGAAACTTCGCGAGAACTGCTGCATGCCGATCAGGGCCATGCAGATCGACAACGGCACCGACGCATCGGCCAGCCATGCCCAGTTCGGCCAGAAGTACTCGAAGCCGTAGCCGTTGAGGGTGAACAGCACCAGCCCGAATGCGCCGGTATGCAGCAGGTACCAGCCGTAGCCGGCATCGCGCAGCATGATCCACAGCACCAGGTTGTAGAACAGAAGCGCCAGCACGATGCCGTAGTACAGGCCGGTCGAGAACTGCGTGTCGCGCATGATCTCGGTCAGTGCGCGTGGCGTGTACAGCACCAGCGGTACCTGCATCGAGCTCTCGCTCTGCACCCGCACCAGCACTTCGACCGGCACGCCGAGCGGCAGGTCCAGCCGGAAATTCGGGTGCCGGTAGCGGATGAAGCGGTTGGCGAACGGCTGGTGGTCGCCGCTGGCCTGGTGCTCGACGCGGCCGTCCGGATAGCGCAGGTACAGGTCGAGCTGGTCGCTCAACGCGTATTCCTGCACCAGCAGCCAGTGCGATTCCTCCGAATGCCGGTTCACGACCGGCAGGTAGAACCAGAACGCGCCTTCCTGGAAGCCGAAGGTCGGGTTGCCGTCGGGGATGCGGGTGAATTCGCCGGCCTTCGCACGGGCGAAGGCCTCGGTGGCGCCATCAGCGGCCAGGCTGTCGTGTCGGTAGCTGACATGGGGGCTGAGCGGGATCGCCGATTGGCCGGGCTCAAGCGCATGTGGCTCCATCGTGCGCGCGGGCGCAGTCCCGGCGGGCAGCAAGGCCAGGACGAACAACAGGGGCCGCAATGCGTTTCCGATCCAGCGCAACCGTTCCGCCCGCCTCTCGCCTCCCCGGCGCTTCCGGGATTCTAGTGCAATCGCGCGCCCGCACGTGAGGGGCATAATCCGGGCAAAGGAGGCGGCATGCGTTCGATCTTCGCGATGGTGTTGCTGGGCTTGGCCGGACTGTGCACGCGGGTACAGGCAGGCGAGCCCACGATGCGGGTACTGGTGTTCGGCGATCCGCAGGTGAAGTCGCTGCAGGACCTCGATTATTTCCGCCGCGACATCGTCCAGCCCCTGCATGGCACCCACGCCGCACAACTGGGGATTTCACTGGGCGACATCGTCGATGACGTGCCAGCGCTGCTGCCAGCGGTCCGGCGGGAAACCGCGCGGCTCGGCATTCCCTGGCTGTACGTTCCCGGCAACCACGACGTCGATCCCGGCGCGACGGACGACGACTCATCGTTGGCCAGCTTCCGGCGCGAGATCGGCCCGGATACGGCGATCCACGAAACCGCGCTGGCGCATGTCGTGGTGCTCGATGATGTGATCGCGAGGCCCGGCCAGAAGCCGGCCTACATCGGTGGATTTCGCGAGGATCAGTTCGCCCTGCTCGAAGCGCGCCTTCCGACCCTGCGCAAGGACCGCCTGCTGGTACTGGCGCTCCACATCCCGCTGTTCGAGGACGCCAGCAAGGACAGCTTCCGCGACGAAGACCGCGCCCGGCTGTTCGCGCTGGTCCGCGAGTTCCCGCATGTGCTGGTGCTGAGCGCGCACAGCCACGCGCAGCGCCATGTCTTCCACGATGCGCGCAGCGGCTGGCACGGCACGGCGCCGCTGCACGAATACAACGTCGGCGCCACCAGTGGCGCGTACTGGTCGGGCGTGAAGGACGCCGCCGGCATCCCGGACTCGACCATGGCGGACGGCACCCCGAACGGCTACGCCGTGCTGGAGGTGAAGGCGGGCGGCGCCTACTCGCTGGCCTGGCACAACGCGCGCGATGTCGCGGACGCACAGATCGGCCTGCACGCGCCGAAGGTGCTTCGGCGCGGTGCCTACCCGGGGTGGGGCGTCTACGCCAACGTCTACATGGGCATGGACGACTGCCGCGTCGAGTACCGCATCGACGAGGGCGAGTGGAAGCCAATGCAGCGGTTCCCATCTGCCGATCCGGCGCTGCTGGCGGAAAACATGCGCGACGACCTGGCGGACCAGTTGCGCGGTTACGATCGCTCACCCGAAGCCGAGCCGTCGCCGCACCTGTGGCGCGGTGCGCTGCCGACGGAGCTGGAGGCCGGTGAGCACCGCGTCGAGGTGCGAGCGTTCGATCGTTGGCGCGGCGAAGTGCGCGCCAGCACGCGCTATCGGCTGGCGGACGCCGAGCCCTGAGTCAGGGCGCGATGGCGTCGAAGGACTCGAACCGCGGGTGGCCGTGGGTGGCCTCGTCGCCGATCCGCGGCTGCGGGTAATCCTCCAGGCGGTCGAGCAGGGCAGTGCGCATCCCGGCATCGCGCGCGGCGTCGAGTTCGGCGACCACGTCGGACAGAAACAGGATGTCGCCGGTGGCGCGGTCCAGGCGGTCCGCGATCAGCCGGTAGCTGTCGGCGTCGCGCTTGTGGCCGACTTCGGTGTCGAAGAAGGCGTCGAACAGCGGCAGCAGGTCGCCCGCGTCGCAATTGCCGAACAGCAGCTTCTGCGCGGCGACCGAGCCGGACGAATACGCCGCGAGCCTGTGACCGGCGGCGTGCCATGCGCGCAGGCGCGGGGCGACGTCGGGATAGACGTGCGCGGTGAAGTCCAGGCTCCGGTACCCCTCCAGCCAGATCATGCCCTGCAGCGCCTTCAGCGCGGTGTGCTTGCGGTCCTGGTCGATCATCCCCTGCAGCGCCTCGACGATCATCTCGTCCTGGCAGGTGCCGCCGTGTTCGGCGGCCACCACGTCCAGCCAGTGCCGCACCTCCGGCTCGCCGCCATGTTGCTGCACGAAGCGCGGCAGCTCGCGCCGCGCGTACGGGAACAGCACGTCCTTGACGAAGGAGATGCTGGAGGTGGTGCCTTCGATGTCGGTGAGGATGGTGGTCTTCATCAGGACGGACGCGCCTGGCCGGCTTCATAGCGCGGGAACTTCTGCGCGATGTCGGTGCCGGTGAAGTGGCCCACCCAACCGTCCGGCTCGGTGAAGAAGCGGATGGCGACGAAGCTCGGTTCCGGGCCCATGTCGAACCAGTGGGTCATGCTGTCTGGCACCGCGATCAGGTCGCCGGCTTCGCACAACACCTCGTAGACGCGGTCGCCCACATGCAGGGTGAACAGCCCGGAGCCGGCCACGAAGAAGCGCACCTCGTCTTCCTTGTGGAAGTGTTCGTCGAGGAACCTGGCGCGCATCGCCTCCCTCTGCGGATTGTCCGGCGCGATGCTCACCACATCGACGGTCTTGAAGCCGTTGGCGTCGATGAGCCGGTCGATGTCCTTGCGGTAGGCGGCCATGATCGCCTCCGGGGGATCGCCGGGGACCACCGGTTGCGCGGCCTCCCATTGCTCGATGCCGACGCCGATCCGGGCCAGTTCCGCGGTGATCTCGGCGCGCTCGGTGGTGGCCAGCAGCGGCGCCTGCGGGGTGTCGTCGTTGAAGATGCGCAAGCGACTCATGGCTTCAGTGTCCTCAGGTCCAGTTCGCAGCCCAGCAGGAATTCGAAGGCCTCCAGGTGACGGCGGGCTTCGGCCATGTCGCGACCCCAGGCGTACAGGCCGTGGCCGTCGATCAGGTAGCCCCACATCGGTTGTCCGTCGAGTCTGGCTTCCACCCATGCGGCCAGCTCCGGCATGTCCTGGGTGTTGGGGAACACCGGCACGTCCATCGCGCCTTCGTGGGTGGTGTTGCCGTGGAACGCCTTCTGCAACTCGTAGCCCTCGAAGCGGACGTGGCCCTGCGGCGCGAACAGGCGCGAGGCCACGGTCTGCGTGCGCGAGTGAGTGTGCAGCACGCAGCCGATTTCCGGATGACGCCGGTACAGCTGGGTATGCAGCAGGGATTCCGCGGACGGGCGGTTGTCGCTCCCGACCGCCTTGCCGTCGAAGTCCACCACCATGATGTCGGCTTCGGTCAGCCGGCCCTTGTCGCGGCCGGAGACGGTGATCGCGGCATGGCGATCATCGAGGCGTCGCGAGAAGTTGCTGCTGGTCGCCGGCGTCCAGCCTGCGTGCGCGAGTTCACGCACGTTGGTGATGATCTCGCCGGCCAGGTGGCGCAGGCGTTGCGTGTCGTAGGGCGGGGAGCTGTCCATGCGCGGAAGTGTAGCGAATCGCCCGTTGCGGTTTGCCCAAGCGCCGGCAACGAAAAACCCGGCCGCAGCCGGGTTTTTCGTTGCTCAACCTGGTCTCGCGATCAGGGTCAGGCTTGCAGACCCTCGTGGAACGGCGGTTCCGGGTCGATCTTCGGCCCGCCATGATGGGCGATGCCACGGGCCAATTCGCTGTTGCGATGCCCGTACAGCCCGTACACGATGAAGCCGATGACCGCCCAGCCGACGAACATCGTCAGGGTGTAGACCGACAGGTTCAGGAACAGCAGCAGGCAGCCGGCGATCGCCAGCGGGCAAACCACCCAAGCCATCGGCGTGCGGAATGGACGGTGCCGATTCGGGTCGCGCTTGCGCAGGATGAGCACGCCGGCGGAGACCGCCATGAACGCGAACAGGGTGCCCGAGTTGGAGATGTCGGCGAGGATGCCCACCGGGAACATCGCCGCGAACAGGGCCACGAACACGCCGGTGATGATGGTGACCACGTGCGGGGTGTGGAACTTACGGTGCACCTTGGACAGGAACTCCGGCAGCAGGCCGTCGCGCGACATCGTGAAGAAGATGCGGGTCTGGCCGTAGATCATCATCAGCACCACCGAGGGCAGCGCCAGCGCTGCAGCCAGGCCGATGGCATTGCCCCAGCCGGCAAAGCCCAGCATCTTCAGCACGTGCGCCAGCGGCTCCTTGCTGCAGACCAGCGCCTCCGAACCCACGCAGGCCGCCGCCAGTTCGGGCGTGCCCGGGTGGATGGCCACGCCGTCCGCGCCCATCATCGGCTGCGAACCCATCGCGCCAACCGCCCCGTAGCCCACCAGCAGGTAGAACATCGTGCACACCGCAAGCGAGCCGATCAGGCCGATCGGGATGTTCCGGTTCGGGTTCTCGGTCTCCTCGGCCGCGGTGGAGACCGCGTCGAAGCCGACGTACGCGAAGAAGATCGAGGCCGCGGCGCCAAGCACGCCGACGCCACCCAGCGGGCTGCCCCAGCCGGTCGGGAAGAACGGTTCGAAGTTGGCGTCCTTCGCCGCTGGCAGGGCGATCACGATGAACGCCGACAACGCGGCCACCTTGACCAGCACCAGGATCGCATTGACCTTGGCCGACTTCGATGTGCCGATGACCAGCAACCAGGTGACGACCAGGGCGATGCAGAATGCGAGGATGTTGAATGCGCCGCCGTCCATGGGGCCGGTCTTCAATGCGGTGGGGAGTTCCATTCCCGCACTCGCCAGCAGGCCGTTCATGTAGCCGGACCAGCCCACCGACACCGCGCCCGCCGCCACCGCGTATTCCAGCACCAGCGCCCAGCCCACCGTCCACGCGATGGCTTCGCCCATCACGCCGTAGGTGTAGGTGTAGGCCGAGCCCGACACCGGGATCATCGAGGCCAGTTCCGAGTAGGCCAGCGCGGCGAGCGCACAGACCACGGCGGCGATCACGAAGGCCACCATCATCGCCGGACCGGCCTTCTGGCCGGCCTCGGCGGTCAGCACGAAGATGCCGGTGCCGATGATCGCGCCGATGCCGAGCATCGTGAGCTGGAACGCGCCGAGCTGGCGCTTGAGCGCCTTCTTTTCCGCCGTCTCGAGGATCTTGTCGAGCGGCTTGATACGCTGGAACAGCATCAGGTCTTCCCCCATGGTCTGCTGTGTGGACGGCGCCGCACAGGCAGGCCGTAAGTCCGCGACCTTATACGGTCAGCGCCAACCGGCACAAGCTCCCGCAGGCCTTGATCCGGCGATAATGGTGGCAATCCGGCGATGATGCGGTGCAGCATGGATGCGATACCCACTCTCGACCTCGCCCGCGATTTCCGTGAATACGCGATTCGATGGCCGGACGAGGCTGCGACCGCGTCGCTGTTCGGCGAGTTGCTTGGTGATGGTGCGGATGCATTTCTCCGCGAGCGCCTGGCCGGCCACTTCACCGCATCCTGCTGGTTGGTGAGCGCGGACGGCATGCGCACGCTGCTGACCCATCACCGCAAGCTCGGCCTGTGGCTGCAACTCGGTGGCCATGCCGATGGCGAGCGCGACCTACGGGTCGCGGCGCTGAAGGAGGCGGAGGAAGAATCCGGTCTTCCGGGCCTGTCCATCGAACCCGTGATCTTCGACCTCGACCGCCACTGGATTCCTGGGCACAAGGGCGTGCCCGCGCACTGGCACTACGACGTGCGTTACGTGGTGCGCGCCGGTGCGGAGGAGGGCTACGTGGTCAGCGATGAATCGCACGACCTGGCGTGGCGCAGCATTGCCGAGCTG
>Ga0114939_10003084_pt1 | contig 11836 bp, 11 predicted proteins | sample AshMeaCrysSpring_FD_87196 | JGI IMG/M metagenome (GOLD analysis project Ga0114939, IMG submission 87196) | Groundwater microbial communities from Big Spring, Nevada to study Microbial Dark Matter (Phase II) - Ash Meadows Crystal Spring | ecosystem: Environmental > Aquatic > Deep subsurface >... | reverse complement strand
TCACGCATCGGTATCCGGGTCTTCTGACCGGTGAGGCTTGTGGAGCTGACCTCGACACGGGCAGGGGTGGGCACTCCAGTGGTGCCTGGCTTCTCCTTGATGACGGTCACGTTGATCACGCCGCGTTGTTTGCTGCGCTGGACCCCGTAGCGTTGGGCGATCTTCGGGTCCAGGGTATCGGCCGTGAAGGCATTATGGTGGACGACGTAACCGTCAGCCGCAGTGCTGTTCTGGGCACCGGCCGTGAGGGGCGAAAGCAGGCCAATGGCGAGCAGCCAGGGTGCGAAGTCTGTAGGTCTCATAATCCTCTCTCCTCATGTCGTTGTGGAAGGGCGCCGCCAGACGGGGCCTTGCGCCGCCGTTAGGTTACACCAGACAAGGCCCGATGCGAGCCCATACCCGCAGTCGATGCTGCGATGCGATCCGGGCAAGGGGGCCCTTTCTCAGGCCCGTTGCGCCGCAACCCGCGGATTGGCATCGGCCGCGGCCTCTGGTGCCGGGCTCTGGTGCAGCGTGTTGTAGATGGTCCGCAAGGTCGTCAATTGCCGGGCAAGCTCCACGTACTGTGCCTGAGTCTCTGCGATGTGCCTCTCGGTCTCGTTCTTGGAGTGCCCGAGCCGCTGCAAGTTGTCCAGACGTCGCTCCATGACGACCCTGTGGGTGTCTATCTGCCCTGCCAGTGGCTCCAGGCTGTCACGGATCCAAACGTCAACGGCTGAGCGCAGTTGATCGAAGAGGACTCGGGCGCGACTGACCATTTCCTCATGGAACCGCTTGATGACGGCCCCCTGCTCGGCCAGGGCCAGGCGTGGGCTGCGGCGGAAGGCCTCGACCTCCTGATATAGAAGCTCGATCTCCACCCGAAATTTCATGGGAGCGAACACCTTCGTTGCGGCCAGGTCGAAGCCGAAGTCGCGTTGGAAGCCCTCATGGGTCTCGCGCACCAGCTTGCGGACGCGCTCCGTCTCCGTGGCAATGGCCTGCATTGCCCGGCGCAGCTCGTCGAACAGGCCCTTCATGGCCCCGGCAATGCCGGCCGTCGTCCAACTGCGCGCCATGTCCGTGTGGGTCTGGATGATCAATGCCTCGATGTTGTCGCGATCGAGGATGTCTCGGCACCGCTTGGTCTCGTTGAGCAACGTATCGCGGGCGGTCTGGAATTCCTGGACGGCGCGCATGTAAACCTCTTGGTCCTCCCGCGTCTTCACCAGCAGCTGGTCGATCAGGGCGCTGCTCTTGTCGCGAAAGGCCTCAAGCTCCGCCAACCTGGCCCTGGCGCGCTCGATCCTTGCGCCGAGGCGCGCCCGGTTGCGCTCAAGGATCGGGCCCAGCCCAGACTCGAGGCCGCTGATGTGGTCGGTGCGCTTGATTTGAAGGAGCCTGGTCAGGATGTGTGCCTCCAGGGCCTCGACGCCGGCGCGGCGCAACAGGTCCTTGTCCTCTTTGACCCGGGCTACCAGGGCCTTGTGCGCCGATACCGGAAAGACCTGCGCCGCCTCGATCCCTAAGCCCGCCGCTGCGGCGAAGCGCCGTTGAGCGATCTGCTGGGCGGTAACGGTCTCGTCCTCCTGGTCCCAGAGTCGCTCAACCCGGTTGAGGGCAACGACCACGCCCTTCTGGCGTCCGGCGGCGGCCGCACGGAGCTGGCGCCGCCAGAGGTCCAGGTGTCGGGCATCGACATCCTCGTCGGCGGCCAGGACGCAGACCACGATCTGGGCCTGTGCCAGGAGCTCAGCGGTGACTTCGGACACCGCCAGACTGGGAAGGTCAAAGATGGCCAGGCCTTGCCGCAGCATGGGACTGGGGAAGCTGATCACCGAGTGTCGCCACCTGGGGATCTCGACGGGACCTTGGTCCGCCGCTGGATCGTCCGCCGCGAGGCCCAGCCGAATTGCATCCGTCCGCACAACGATCTTCGTCTGGGTTGCCTCGCGCAACCGGTTGGTCGTCTGCTCCGGGTCCTGGATGTCCAGGGGATGATGGACCCAGTGGGTGGGTTCGGCCCGCAGTCGGGCGAAAGGGATGCCTGCGCCCAGGGTCTCGATGGGGAGCAGCCGCAAGTAGGCCTCGCCCTGGTCCGAGTCCCAGAACAGCTCGGTCGGGCAGATGTCGGCGAGACCTGGGTAAGAGGGTAGCAGGCGGCGTCCGTAGCCGTGAAAAAACAAGGCGTTGATCAATTCCGACTTGCCGCGTCCCCCAGTCGAAAGGAACGCGACGTTGAGGCGGTCCGCGTGAATGGTCGCAAGGGCGGTAGCGATGCAGGCCCGGGTCTGGTCTGTGGCACGGCGGTTTTCCACCAGCCAACCGTCCAGCTCTTTGATGGATCGCGCGATGCGCGTGCGCCACTGACGATAGGCAGTGAGGCGCTCCTGGAGGTTCGGCTGCTGCATGGGGTGCGACGGCTGACGGGGTTGGGGCGGGACTTTTCCTGTCGAGTGGCGAGGATATATCCAAGGCGAGCAGGCTAACAACCTCAGGCCTCCGCGCCCGTCATGCCCAGGCGGTCGCGGCCTGGATCTCAGGGTTCAGAGATCCCTGCCGGCAGCCGTTTGGGTGCAGCGATACGCAGTCGCTTGGAACGGCTCTGGGCGCCGGACAAAAGGGTCACCCGGGTGACGGGGACGGCGAAGCTGGCTGCGAGAAAGCGGGCGAGGTGCTCGTTGGCCTTGCCTTCGACCGGCGGGGCCGTGATCTGGACCTTGAGCTCGTGGCCGAGGGGATCACCCAAGGCATCGCGGCGGGCCCTTGGCTGAACCCGCAGGCTCAGCAATAGGTCGCTTCCGTCCCAGCGATACCAGCTTGGCTGGCTCAAGGCGTCGCCCCGTACCGGTACCTGCTCAGAAGGGGCTCCCGGTCAGTGCATTGAGCGGGGGTACCAGCAGCATCTCCAGCAGCACCAGGGCGATCATCACCGCCATGGGCGATAGGTCCAGGCCGCTGACCGGGGGTATCCAGCGGCGCGCCGGTTCGAGCAAGGGGGCCGTGAGGCGCTCGAGCAGGCGCACCGCGGGGTTGTAGGGATCCGGATTGAGCCAGCTCAGGATCACCTGAATCAGCACGGCGAAGAGGAAGATGTTGATGAACAGGGTCACCAAGGCCGGAATGGACCAGAGCAGGGCACCCAGGGGGTTGCCTAGGCCGGCCACCACCGCGACCGCGGCAAGCTCCACCGTCTTTACCAGCCAGGCCAGCACCAGCGAGGCGGTGTCCATCCCCTGGTAGCCAGGGACGAAGCGGCGCAGCGGCCGCAGCACCGGCGTCGTCACCCGCACGATGAACTGCGACATGGGGTTGTAGAAATCCGCCCGCACCCATTGCAGCAGGAAGCGCAGGGCGACGATGGCCGCGTAGAGACCGAGCAGGGTCTGGATGAGAAAGACGATGGGATTGGCGAGGTAGCCGCTCATGGCTTCTCCGCCAGGATGCTGGACAGCTCCTCGGCCCGCTGCCGCGCCGCCTCCACGGCCCGCTGCACCAGGGGGCCGAAGCCTCCCTCGTCGAGGACCGCGAGGGCACGCTCGGTGGTACCCCCGGGGGAGGTGACGCGCTCGCGCAGGCGCTCCGGCGGATCATCGCTCTCGATGGCCATGCGCGCGGCCCCCAGGGCGGTCTGGATGGTCAGCAGGCGGGCGTCCTCCGGCTCGAGTCCCAGGCCGATGCCGGCCTGCTCGATGGCCTCCATGAGTCGGAAGAAGTAGGCCGGGCCACTCCCGGAGACGGCGGTGGCGACGTCCACCAGGGCCTCGTCTGCCACCCAGCGCGCGAGACCGCAGGCGCGCATGATGGTCTCGGCCCGGTTGCGCTGCCCGGCGTCCACCTCTGGGGAGGCGTGCATGGCGATGGCCCCGGACTGGATCATCGCCGGGGTATTGGGCATGGTGCGGACGACTGGGACGGGCTGGCCAATCCAGGCCTTGATGCTGGCCTCGGGGATGCCGGCCATGATTGAGATGAGCAGCGGCCGTTCCGGGGCGATGGCGTTGGCGATCTCCTGGCAGACCCGGCGGGCGACCTGCGGCTTGACACAGAGGACGGCGGTGCTGGCACCCTCGAGGGCCGCGTTGTTGTCGGGGCTGGTGCGCACGCCGAAGCGTTCCGCCAGTGCCTCGCGCTTGGCCGGATCTGGCTCGCTGACGGTCAGGGCCTGGGGATCGTGACCGTCGGCGACCAGGCCGCCGATCAGGCTGGCGGCCATGTTGCCGCCGCCGATGAAGGTGATGCGCTCTGATTTCATGGCTCGGTTGCCGCCTCTGGCTCTTCGGGTCCGCCCCCCCTTTGCCTGACACTGGGGGGTATGGCCGCGGAATTATACGGGGCGAGGCCCGAAGACCGCAGTCCCGATGCGTACCAGGGTTGCCCCCTCCGCGATCGCCGCCTCCAGGTCGTCGGACATACCCATGGACAGGACGGCCAGCGGCTGCTCCGCGGTCGCCAGGCGGTCGCGCAGGTTGCGCAGGGCGGCCAGGGGCCGGCGCTGCTCAGTTTCGTCCGCGGACGGTGCCGGCAGGGTCATGAGGCCGCGGATGCGGATGCGCCGCAAGGGGGCGCAGGCCGCCAGCAGGTCGGCGACCGCCTCCGCAGCCAGGCCCTCTTTGCTCGTCTCCCCGCTGGTGTTGACCTGTATGCACGCCTGGAGCGGCGGCAGCAGAGGCGGGCGCTGGGCATCCAGGCGCCGGGCGTGGTGGGGGTCGCAGAGGCTGTGGACCCAGTCGAAGTGCTCGGCGATCTGGCGGGTCTTATTGCTCTGGATGCGGCCGATGAAGTGCCACTCAATGGGCAGGTCGGAAAGCGCCGCCTGCTTGGCCAGGGCCTCCTGGACATAGCTCTCGCCGAAGGCCCGCTGACCCGCGGCAAATGCTGCCCGGATGGCCTCGGCCGGGTGCAGCTTGCTCACCGCCAGCAACGCGACGCTGCCCTGGGGGCGACCATAGCGGCGCTCGGCGTCGCGGATGCGCGCCAAGACCCCGGCGAGGTTTTCGGCGATGGCCTGCTCGTTCATCTTCGACGGGCCTGGCGCCGGGGGTGGACGACGTCTATTGGTCCGCGCCTTGCAGATAGGCGACCAAGCGGCGCAGGGCCTGGCCCCGGTGGCTCAGGGCATTCTTCGTCTCCGAGTCCAGCTCGGCGGCGCTGCAACCCTGAGTCGGCACGAAGAAGACCGGGTCGTAGCCGAAGCCATTCTCGCCGCGCGGGCGGTACAGGATGCTGCCCTCCCAGGTCCCCTGGCAGATCACCGGAGTCGGGTCTGCGGCGTGGCGCAAATAGACCATCAGGCATTGGAACCGGGCGCTGCGCCGCGCCTCCTCGACCCCATCCAGGTCGGTCAGGAGCTTGGCCAGGTTGGCAGCATCGCCGGCCCCCGGCCCCGCATAGCGGGCGGAGTAGATCCCCGGGGCCCCGCCCAGGGCATCGACCTCGAGGCCTGAGTCGTCCGCGATGGCCGCCAGGCCGCTGTGGGCGGCGGCATTGCGGGCCTTGAGGATGGCATTCTCCACGAAGCTCAGGCCCGTCTCCTCCGCCTCGGCCACGCCGAGCTGCTCCTGGGGTATGACCCGGATGTGCGCCCGAGCCAGGAGCTGGTTGACCTCCCGAACCTTGCCGGCATTATTGCTGGCCAGGACGATACGTTCGTCGGTATGGGGGCGGTTCATCGTTACGTACTCCGTGGCTGCTGTTTGCCCATGGTCCCGGCCAGCCCTACCCCTGGTACCGCTTGGAGGGGGCGGGCCTGATCGGTGGGCGCTGTGGTTGCCGGCACGGCCTTGGGCTGCGGTCAGGCCGCCAGGGCCCGGCGCTGGCCCTCGATCATCGCCGCGATGCCGGCCGCTGCCAGGTCCAGCATGGCCGAGAGCTGGGCGCGGGTGAAGGGCTCGCCCTCGGCGGTGCCCTGGACCTCGATCAGGCCGCCGGCAGCGTCCATGACCACGTTCATGTAGGTCTGGGCGGTACAGTCCTCCGCATAGTCCAGGTCGAGGACCGGCACATCCTCGAAGACCCCCACGGACACCGCCGCAACCTGGGTCCGGATGGGGTCGGCCGCCAACTTGCCGCCCGCGATCAGCCCCTGGACTGCGTCGTGAAGGGCCACCCAGGCCCCGGTGATGGCAGCGGTGCGGGTCCCGCCGTCGGCCTGGAGGACGTCGCAGTCGAGGGTGATGGTGCGCTCGCCCAGGGCTGGCAGGTCGGCGCAGGCCCGCAGCGAGCGCCCGATCAGGCGCTGAATCTCCAGGGTTCGACCACCCTGTCTGCCACGCGCTGCTTCACGGTCGCTGCGCTCATGGGTCGAGCGCGGCAGCATGCCGTACTCCGCGGTGATCCAACCACTGCCCTTGCCCTTGAGGAACCCGGGGACCCGCTCCTCGACGCTTGCCGTGCACAGGACACGGGTCTCCCCCAGCTCGATGAGGACCGACCCCTCGGCATGGCGGGTGAACCCTCGGGTCAGGCGCAGGTCACGGATCTGGTCGGGTCGGCGTCGGGAGGGTCGCATGGGCGCGCACGTCTGGTGTTTGGCAGGGACGACATCTTCGGTGTCGGTCCAGGTGGCGTCAACCCAAGCAAGCCTGTCGCAGGACCGGCGGATAGGACAGGTCAATCCTGGCCCCCTGGCAGCTCGCTCATCGTGTCGGTCAGGGGCCAGCCCGGCAGCCCTACGACATCGCGGCGCAGGCAGGCCAGCAACTCCCCCGCATCCTGGGGACGGTTGGCTGGCTCCAGGGCCATGGCCCAATCCACGGCCTCGAGCAGGAAGGGGGGATGACGGTGCCTGAGCTGGATTCGGGCTGGGACCAGGGTATCCTCGCCCTGGCGCTCGACCGCCGGTGGCGGGATCCTACCCTCCATGCAATTGCGGATACTCGCCCCGACGGCATAGACATCGGTCCAGGGTCCGACATGGCCCCCTTTGAAATACTGCTCGACCGGTGAGAAACCCGCCGTGATGACCTGTCCGCCTCGCGGTCGGCCGCCGGTCAGGGGGTGGACGGCCCCGAGGTCCAGCAGCACCGGCTCATTGCCGTGGCGCAGGTGTATGTTGCCCGGCTTCACATCCAGGTGAAGCATGGAGCGCGCATGCAGCATGGCCAGGGCATCGAGGATCGGCAGGAAGACGCGCAGGATGAAGGTCGTGCTCAAGGCCCCACCACGTTCCTGGATGTAGGCGCCGAGGTTTTTGCCGCGCTCATACTGCATCACCAGATACGCCGTCTGGTTGGCAAGGAAAAAGTCGAGGACCTGCACGATGTTGGGGTGCCGAAGGGAGGCCAGGGCCTTGGCCTCCTGGAAAAAGAGCCGCCTGCCTCGTTCCAGGCTCTCGACCTGAGCCTTGCCGGCCGCGGTCACGCGGCCGCGGCTGTCGCGGCGGGCGAGCTTCTTCGGCAGATACTCCTTGAGCACCACCTCGTCCCCCCGGTCCAGGTCGAGGGCCAGGTAGACCAGGCTGAAGCCGCCCTTGCCGATGGCCTCGACGATCTGGTAGCTGCCGACCAGGGTGCCCGGGGCCAGGGTTTCGCGGAACGGCGTCATCATCTCTGCCTGGGTATGGGTGGGGGCTGCGCTGGTGGCAAGCGGATCGAGCTTTGTGGTACTAAAACGCGAGGCGGCGGATGTCCGGGGTCTGAGGACGCCGCCGTACCCTGCACATTGGGCCCCTCCTCCAAAGACACCGCTGTCGCGCACCCTGCCATGACCAAGAGTATGACCGCCTTCGCCCGAGAGTCCGCATCCGGCGAGCTCGGCGAGTTTACATGGGAACTGCGGTCCGTGAACCACAGGTTCCTGGAGCCTCATATCCGCCTTTCCGAGGAGCTGCGCGCCCTGGAGCCTGCGGTGCGCGAGCGCCTCTCGGCCAGACTGGGGCGCGGCAAGGTGGACTGCAGTCTGCGTTATGCCGCCCGTCCTGGAACCGGTACAGGTCTCAGGGTTAATCGCCGCCTGATCTCCCAGCTCCTGGCCGCGGGCGAGGAGGTGGCGGCCATGGTCGGTCGCCCCGCCGATGCCTCTTCGTTAGAGCTGCTACGTTGGCCCGGTGTGCTGGAGGAGCCGGAGCGCGACCTCGACGCGGTCGCGCAACAGGCCCTCGCCCTGTTGGAGCGGGCATTGGATGCCCTGGAGGCCGCGCGCGAGCGCGAGGGCGCGCGCCTGGCGCGCCTGATCCTGGACCGGTGCGATCGGCTCCAGGGGAGTGTTGTCCAGGTCCGGGGGTTGATGCCAAGGGTCCTCGATGGGGTGCGCCGGCGCCTGCTCGATCGCCTGGCCGAGGTGCGCGCCGAGCTCGATCCCAACCGCCTGGAGCAGGAGCTTGCCCTGCTGGCCCAAAGGCTCGACGTCGACGAGGAGATGGACCGCCTGGAGGCTCACATCGCCGAGGTCCGCTCTGTGGTCGAGGGCAAACAGCCAGTGGGTCGGCGCCTCGATTTCCTGATGCAGGAGCTAAACCGCGAGGCCAACACCCTGGGCTCCAAGTCGGCGGACCTGGACGTGACCCGGGCCGGCCTGGATATGAAGGTCCTGATCGAGCAGATGCGCGAGCAGGTCCAAAACTTGGAATGAATATTCAGGCCGTCTCAGGCCGTCTCGCTGAAACAAGAAGCCGCTGAATTGGTGGCTTCCACCTGGGACCCCGGTTCAATGGAAGTGGCCAGCCTTATCCCACAGGCCTTCGCCGCAAGCAATCGGCGCCGGTAGGCGCCCGGAGCCAAGGGCGACGGCCCGAAGTCCGCCGGGCCGATCCTGGGGACCTCGGACTATCCGAGACCGAACAGGTGTCGCAGCTCCGCCCCTGGGTCGGCGGCGCGCATGAAGGCCTCACCGACCAGGAAGGCATGCACCCCGTGCCGGCGCATCCGCTGGACGTCCTCCGGGGTCAGGATGCCGCTCTCGGTGACCAGCAGGCGGTCGGCGGGGATGCGGTCGAGCAGGCCAATGGTGGTTTCCAGGCTGACCTCGAAGCTGCGCAGGTTGCGGTTGTTGATGCCCAGGAGCCGGCCGGGGACGGCGGCGGCTCGGGCCAGCTCCTCGGCGTCGTGGACCTCCACCAGGACATCCATGCCGAGCTCCTGCGTCAGGGCGTTGAGCTCCGCAAGCCGCTGGTCGTCCAGGCAGGCGACGATGAGCAGGATGCAGTCGGCCCCCAGGGCCCTGGCCTCGTAGACCTGATAGGGATCGACGATGAAGTCCTTGCGGATCACCGGCAGGTCGCAGGCGGCGCGGGCCTCGATCAGGTGTGCCTCGCTGCCCTGGAAGAAGTCGCCGTCGGTCAGGACCGACAGGCAGGTCGCACCCCCACGGGCATAGCTCGCGGCGATCTCGGCGGGGCGGAAGTCCTCCCGCAGCACCCCCTTGCTGGGCGAGGCCTTCTTGATCTCGGCGATCACCGCCGGGCCGCCGGTCATCGCCCTGGCCGCCAGCGCATCCGCGAAGCCGCGGGGCGGCGGGGCATCCGGCAGGGACGCGACCAGCTCGGGCAGCGGCAGGTGCTGGGCCCGGGCCAGGACCTCTTCGGCCTTGCGGTGCATGATCTTCTTAAGGATGTCGGGGATCTCTGCCATCGGTCTGGGGGGTCTCGCGGTGTCGGGTGGTTTCAGTCGAGGCTCTGGCTGAGGATCACCAGGCGATCGAGGCGGTTGCGGGCCTCGCCGTTCGCGATGGCCGCGTCTGCCCTGGCCACGCCGTCGGTCAGGGTCTTCGCCACCCCGGCGGCATAGATGGCGGCACCGGCATTGAGGGTGACGATGTCCCGGGCCGGTCCCGGCTTGTCCTCCAGGACGCCGAGGAGCATGGCCAGGCTGTCCTCCGGCCCCCCCACCTGGATGGCGGTGATGGGGCTGCGCCGCACCCCGAAGTCCTCGGGCTGGACCGAGTAGCGCAGGACCTCCCCGCCCTTGAGCTCGGCAACCTCGGTGCGGTCCCCGATGCTGATCTCGTCGAGCCCGTCGCGGGAATGGACCACCAGGACGTGACGGCTGCCCAGGCGCTGTAGCACCTGGGCCAGGGGTCCCACCAGGGACTCGCTGAAGACGCCCAGGACCTGATTGGGCACCCCGGCCGGGTTGGTGAGCGGCCCCAGGATGTTGAAGATGGTCCGCACCCCCAGCTCCCGGCGCGGGCCTATGGCGTGCTTCATGGCCCCGTGGTGGGCCGGCGCAAACATGAAGCCGACGCCGACCTCCGCCACGCAGCGGGCCACCTGCCTGGGGGTCAGGTCCAGGCGAACCCCGGCCGCCTCCAGCACGTCGGCGCTGCCCGACTTGCTGGAGACGGACCTGTTGCCGTGCTTGGCCACATGGCAGCCCGCGGCCGCCGCCACGAACATGCTGGCGGTGGAGACGTTGAAGGTCCCCGAGGCGTCGCCCCCGGTCCCCACGATGTCCACGGGGTTGGGCAGGTCGCCGATGTCGACCCCGCTGGCCAGGGAGCGCATCACCTCGGCGGCGGCGGCGATCTCCGCCACCGTCTCCCCCTTGATACGCAGGGCCACCAGGAAACCCGCGATCTGGGCCGGCGTGGCGCCCCCGGTCATGATCGCGAGCATGGCGGAGGTCATGTCCTCCGCCGCCAGGTCATGTCCGTCGATGAGGCGGGCTATGGCGTCTTTGATGTCCACGGGTGGCAGCCTCCAAGGCGGTAGATGATTGCCAGGGCCGGTCTGGTCGCGGCGAGGCGCGGCTCTCCCAAGGGGCGCGGCCGCGACTGGCCCGAGCCTCTAGCCGTGCTCCAGGAAGTTGCGCAGCAGGGCGTGTCCATGCTCCGTGAGGATGGACTCGGGGTGGAACTGGACCCCCTGCACCGGCAGGCTGCGATGGCGTACGCCCATGATCTCGTCCGGGGCTCCGTCCCCGGCCTGGGTCCAGGCCGTCACCTCCAGCTCCTGCGGCAGGCTGGCCCACTCGATGACCAGGGAATGGTAGCGGGTCGCCTGGAATGGGTCCGGGAGCCCCGCGAAAACCCCCTGTCCCGCGTGGTGCACCGGCGAGGTCTTGCCGTGCATAACGGCGCGGGCCTTCTCGATCCTGCCGCCGAAGGCCTGGCCGATGGACTGATGCCCCAGGCAGACCCCGAGGATCGGGACCTTGCCCGCCAGGGCCTGGATCAGGGGGACGGAGATCCCCGCCTCGTTCGGGGTGCAGGGCCCGGGGGAGATGACCACCCGCTCGGGGCTCAGGGCCACGGCCTGATCCACGGTGAGCTCGTCGTTGCGTACCACCCGCACATCCACCCCCAGCTCGCCCAGGTACTGGACCAGGTTGTAGGTGAAGGAGTCGTAGTTGTCGATCATCAGCACCATGGTCAATCCCCCACAGCGCCGGGCAGACGGTCCAGTCCGGCCTCTGCCAGGGCCACGGCGCGGAAGATGGCGCGACCCTTGTTCATGGTCTCCTGCCACTCCAGCTCCGGGACAGAGTCGGCCACCACCCCGGCACCGGCCTGGATGTGCAGGGTCCCGTCCTGGATGACGGCGGTGCGGATGGCGATGGCGGTGTCCATGTTGCCGTTCCAGGACAGATAGCCCACGGCACCCGAATAGATCCCGCGCTTGACCGGCTCCAGCTCGTCGATGATCTCCATGGCGCGTATCTTGGGGGCACCGGAGACGGTCCCGGCGGGGAAGGTGGCGCGCAGGACGTCGATGGCCGTCATGCCGGACCGCAGGTCCCCCACCACGTTGGAGACGATGTGCATGACGTGGGAGTAGCGCTCCACGACCATCTGCTCGGTCACCCGCACCGAGCCGACCTCCGCCACCCGGCCCGTGTCGTTGCGTCCCAGGTCGATGAGCATGAGGTGCTCGGCCAGCTCCTTGGGGTCGGCCAGGAGCTCCGCCTCCAGGGCTTGGTCC
>Ga0114939_10003083_pt1 | contig 11839 bp, 9 predicted proteins | sample AshMeaCrysSpring_FD_87196 | JGI IMG/M metagenome (GOLD analysis project Ga0114939, IMG submission 87196) | Groundwater microbial communities from Big Spring, Nevada to study Microbial Dark Matter (Phase II) - Ash Meadows Crystal Spring | ecosystem: Environmental > Aquatic > Deep subsurface >... | reverse complement strand
CTCGCCCACGTCGCGTCGCCAGCGCAGCACGCGCGCGGGCACCTCGGCGGCGACCTTGGACTCGTTGGGCGCGAGCACGACAGCCGGTGCGCCGCGCAGCGGCCGCAGCGCGATATCGCCCAGGCGCCGCACCTGCACCGGCGCCGCTGCCGCCGCCGGCGAGGGCGCCGAAGCCGCTGCAGACGGTGCGGCGCTGCCCTGGGTCTGCGGGCTCGTGGGCAGGCTGGCGAGTGCGAAAGCGAGCAGCGCAGCGACCCCACCGTGCACGCGGCGCACGCGGATCGCGCACGGCGGCGCCGCGGCGCCGCGTGCACGGTTCGCACGCGCTGCGCGGACAGGGCCGGGCGATGGGGTTGCAGGCATGGCGGGTCCGTTGTCGTGCGCGTGTCGCGCCAAGGCGGCAAGCACCGGATTCTGACCGAGGCGCATCCCGCCCCTCGTGACGCCTCCGCGACGGCCCTGCCGCAGGCGTGCCCTCCGCGCAGGAGTCAGGCGGCGGCACCGCTCTCCAAGCGGCGTCGGGCCAGCTCGAGCGAGCGCGCCGCGGCAATGACGCCGCCGCCCAGGCAGACGTCGCCGTCGTACAGCACCGCCGACTGCCCCGGCGTGGCTGCCCACTGCGGCGCCTCGAAATCGAGCCTGAACGCCCCCGCGTGCGCAGGGCTGAAGGTGCACGCCGCGTCCGTCTGTCGATAGCGTGTCTTGGCGCTCAGCCGGCCTGCGGCGGGCGGGCTGCCGGCGATCCAGCTGGCGTCCTCGGCGTCGAGCGAGGTGGTCTGCAGCCACGGATGGCCGTGCCCTTGCACGACGACGAGCACGTTGCGCGCCAGGTCCTTGCGGGCGACGAACCACGGCTCGTGTTCGGCGCCGCCCTTGGCGGTCTTGGCCGGCCTGACGCCGCCAATGCCGATGCCCTTGCGCTGGCCGAGGGTGTAGAACGACAGGCCGACGTGCCGGCCGACGACGCGGCCGCGGTCGTCCTCGATCGGGCCCGGGGCGTGGGCCAGGTAGCGGTTGAGGAACTCGCGAAACGGCCGCTCGCCGATGAAGCAGATGCCGGTGGAGTCCTTCTTCTGCGCCACCGGCAGCCCGATCTCGGCCGCGAGGCGGCGCACCTGCGCCTTGCGCAGTTCACCCACCGGAAACAGCGTGCGCGCGAGCTGCGCCTGGCTCAGCCGGTGCAGGAAGTAGCTCTGGTCCTTGTCGGCATCGATGCCGCGCAGCAGCTCGAAACGCCCCTCGCGCTCGCGCACCCGGGCATAGTGGCCGGTGGCGATGCGCTCGGCGCCCAGCCGCAGGGCATGGTCCAGGAAGGCCTTGAACTTGATCTCGGCGTTGCACAGCACGTCGGGGTTGGGCGTGCGGCCGGCCTGGTATTCGCGCAGGAACTCGGCAAAGACGCGGTCCTTGTACTCGGCGGCGAAGTTGACATGCTCGATGTCGATGCCGATCACGTCGGCCACCGACGCGGCATCGATCCAGTCCTGTCGCGACGAGCAGTGCCCGCTGTCGTCGTCGTCCTCCCAGTTCTTCATGAACAGGCCGATCACGTCGAAGCCCTGCTGCTTGAGCAGGTACGCCGAGACGGCCGAGTCCACGCCGCCGGACAGGCCCACGACGACGCGCTGACGGTTCGACATGGCTCGATTATCCGCAGGCCTTGCGAGCTCTGGCGCTTGGCGCGTCCGCCGCGCGCGGACCCTGTCCGGGGCTCAGGACTTGACCTGCGGCGCGTAGAGCGTGGCGTCGGCGTGGATCAGCGCGAGCGGATAGCGGCGCCCGGCCAGGTGGTCTTCCATGCAGCGCAGCACCAGCGGGCTGCGATGCCGCGCGGTGCTGGCGCGCACCTCGTCGGGCGTGAGCCACAGCGTGCGCACGATGCCGTCGTCCAGTGCGCGCGTCGGGTCGGCGTCGTCGACGCGGCCGGTGAAGGCCAGGCGCAGGTAGGTCACGTCCTCGCCGCTGGCCGGACGCTGGAAGCGCGACAGGTACACGCCCAACAGCGCCTCGGGCACGAAGCGGCGCGCCGTCTCCTCCAGCACCTCGCGCACCACGGCCTCGAGCGGCGACTCGCCACGCTCGAGGTGGCCGGCCGGGTTGTTCAGGCGCAGGCCCTCGGCCGTGTGTTCCTCGACCAGGAGGAAGCGCCCGTCATGCTCGGCGATGGCGGCCACGGTGACGCTGGGGCGGAATCGCTCGGCATCCATGGCCGCCATCGTAGCCGCCGGCCGGCCGCGCCCGCCCGGCTTGACGCCGGTCGTCGCGAGGGGTCGTGCGAATGTGATAGCTTCACGCCAAAACCAACCCGTTGACGAGGAGAGCACCCATGCTGATCGGAGTCCCGAGGGAGACGGCCGCCGGCGAGAAGCGCGTCGCCACCGTGCCCGAGGTGGTCGAAAAGCTCATCAAGCTGGGCTTCCAGGTGGCCGTGCAAAGCGGCGCGGGCGACGCGGCGAACTTCGCCGACGATACCTATCGCGCCGCCGGCGCCACCGTGATACCCGCGGCCGCCGACATCTGGGGCCGCAGCGACATCGTCTTCAAGGTGCGGCCGCCGACGCTCGACGAGGTGGCGATGCTGCGCGAGGGCGGCACGCTGGTCGGCTTCGTCTGGCCGGCACAGAACCCCGACCTGATGCAGGCTCTGGCCGCGCGCAAGGCCACCGTGCTGGCCATCGACTGCCTGCCGCGGCAGCTCTCGCGCGCGCAGAAGATGGACGCGCTCACCTCGATGGCCGGCATCAGCGGCTACCGCGCGGTGATCGAGGCGGCCAATGCCTTCGGCCGCTTCTTCAACGGCCAGGTCACGGCGGCCGGCAAGATCCCGCCGGCGAAGGTCTTCATCGCCGGCGCCGGCGTCGCGGGGCTCGCGGCCATCGGCACGTCGGCCAATCTCGGTGCGATCGTGCGCGCCAACGACACGCGCGCCGAGGTGGCCGACCAGGTGGTGTCGCTCGGCGGCGAATTCGTCAAGGTCGACTACGAGGAGGAAGGCTCGGGCGGCGGCGGCTACGCCAAGGTCATGAGCGAGGGCTTCCAGGCCGCGCAGCGTGCGATGTACGCGCAGCAGGCCAAGGACGCCGACATCATCATCACCACCGCGCTGATCCCGGGCAAGCCGGCGCCCAAGCTCATCACCGCCGAGATGGTGAAGAGCATGAAGCCCGGCAGCGTCATCGTCGACATGGCGGCCGAGCAGGGCGGCAACTGCGAGCTGACCGAGCCCGGGCAGGCGGTGGTGAAGCACGGCGTCACCATCGTCGGCTACACCGACCTCGCCAGCCGGCTGGCCAAGCAGTCGTCCACGCTGTACTCGACCAACCTGCTGCGGCTGACCGAGGAGCTGTGCAAGACCAAGGACGGCGTCATCGACGTCAACTTCGACGACGACGCGATCCGCGGCCTCACGGTGCTCAAGGCCGGTGAACTCACCTGGCCCGCGCCGCCGCCCAAGCTGCCGGCCGTGCCCCCCAAGCCGCCCGCGGCGGCGGTGGCTGCGCCCAAGCCGTCGGGCCATGGACACGGGGCGGGCGAGCCGATGTCGGCCCAGTCATTGGCCATCGTGTTCGGTGTCGGCGCGTTGCTGTTCTGGCTGGTGGGCGTCTACGCGCCGGCGTCGTTCCTGTCGCACTTCACGGTGTTCGTGCTCGCCTGCTTCGTCGGCTACATGGTGGTGTGGAACGTCACGCCCTCGCTGCACACGCCGCTGATGAGCGTGACCAACGCCATCAGCTCCATCATCGCCATCGGCGCGCTGGTGCAGGTGGCGCCGCCGCTGGATGCGGCGGGCGCGGCCAACCGGCCGAATGCCCTGATCCTGGGCCTGGCGGTGTTGGCGCTGGCGCTCACGGCCATCAACATGTTCGGCGGCTTCGCGGTGACGCGGCGCATGCTGGCCATGTTCAGAAAATGAAGCCCCCCAGCTCGCTGTCGCTCGCGACCCCCCGAGGGTTCCGTCCGCCGGCGGCCCGGCCAGGCCGGTTCCGCGGCGGGAAGCTGGATGGGTCTTGCGCGCTTCAGGCGTCGCGAATCGCGCGGGGCGCGATGGAGACAAGAACATGACCGAGAGCCTTGCCACCGTCGCCTACATCGGTGCGACCATCCTCTTCATCCTGAGCCTGGGCGGGCTGTCGAACCCCGAGACCGCCCGTCGCGGCAACGTCTTCGGCATCGTCGGCATGGCGATCGCCGTGCTCGCCACGGTGCTGGGCCCGCGTGTCTCGGCCGCGGGCATCCCTTGGATCGTCGGCGCGCTGGTCGTCGGCGGGGCCATCGGCCTGTATGCCGCCAAGAAGGTGCAGATGACGCAGATGCCCGAACTGGTGGCACTGATGCACAGCCTGGTCGGTCTGGCGGCCTGCCTCGTCGGCTTCGCGAGCTACGTGGACACCTCGACCGTGTTTCCGACCGCCGCCGAGAAGACCATCCACGAGATCGAGATCTACGTCGGCATCCTGATCGGCGCCGTCACGTTCTCGGGCTCGGTCATCGCCTTCGGCAAGCTCTCGGGCAAGATCGGCGGCAAGCCGCTGCTGCTGCCGGCGCGGCACTGGCTCAACCTCGTGGGCCTCCTGATCGTGATCTGGTTCGGCCGCGAGTTCCTGCGTGCGCAGGACATGCAGGCCGGCATGTGGCCGCTGATCGTGATGACCGTGGTGGCGCTGCTGTTCGGCATCCACATGGTCATGGCCATCGGCGGCGCCGACATGCCGGTGGTGGTGTCGATGCTCAACAGCTACTCGGGCTGGGCCGCGGCGGCCACCGGCTTCATGCTCAGCAACGACCTGCTCATCGTCACCGGTGCGCTCGTCGGTTCGTCGGGCGCGATCCTCTCGTACATCATGTGCCGGGCGATGAACCGCAACTTCATCAGCGTGATCGCCGGCGGCTTCGGCACCGGCGGCGGCGCGCCGGCGGCGGCCAGCGGTGCGGCACAGCCGGCCGGCGAGGCGACGCCGGTCAGCGCGGCGGAGACCGCCGAGCTGCTGCGCGAGGCCAAGAACGTGATCATCGTCCCTGGCTACGGCATGGCGGTGGCGCAGGCCCAGCACACGGTCTACGAGATCACCCGGCTGCTGCGCGAGAAAGGCGTCAACGTGCGCTTCGGCATCCATCCGGTAGCCGGCCGCATGCCCGGCCACATGAACGTGCTGCTCGCCGAAGCCAAGGTGCCCTACGACATCGTGCTCGAGATGGACGAGATCAATGCCGACTTCCCTGACACCGATGTGTCCATGGTCATCGGCGCCAACGACATCGTCAACCCCGCGGCCCAGGACGACCCCACGAGCCCGATCGCCGGCATGCCGGTGCTCGAGGTGTGGAAGGCCAAGACCTCGATCGTCATGAAGCGCAGCATGGCCTCGGGCTACGCCGGCGTCGACAACCCGCTCTTCTACAAGGACAACAACCGCATGTTGTTCGGCGACGCCAAGAAGATGCTCGACGAAGTGCTGGGGGCGTTGAAGGTCTGAGGCCGGCGGCCACCGGTCCTCAGCCGATCGGCCGCTCGGCGCTCGAGTTTCCTGACGGCTCTCGCGCCGTTCGGCGTGTCGCGGCGCCGTTGCTCAGCAGGACGGCCAGCGCCAACTCCAACGGCACGCCGGCCTGGCGCTGCGCGGCGACGCCTCGAGGTCGATCGCGCTGCTCGGCGTGGACCTCGACCGCTACGACCGCATCGTCGGCCTGCGCGGCAAGGTGGTCGAGGGCGGGGCCCGGCTCGATCCGGGCGAGGGCATCCTCGGCCGCGACCTCGCTGCCGATCTCGGCGTGCGCGTCGGCGACCGCGTCAGCGTGGTGGTGACGAGCAGCAGCGGCAACGTCGGCGACTCGCTGCGCGTCACCGCGCTGGTCGACCTGGGCGTGCGCGAGCTCAACCGCCGCACGGTGATCGTGCCTCTTCGTGCCGCGCAGAGCCTGGTCGGCCTGCCCGGTGGTGCCACCCACCTCGAACTCACGCTGGCCGACGTCTGGTCGGCCAGCTCGCTGGCGGCCGAGCTTGCCCAGCGCGATCCGTACCGGGTGGAGAGCTGGCAGCAGCTCAACGCCCAGCTCGTCTCGGCGCTGAACGCACAGTCGGTCAGCACCGCCTTGATCCGCGGCGTGGTGATGATCGTGGTCGTGCTCGGCATCGCCAGGGTGCTGGTGGTGTCGGAGGTGCAGAAGCGCCGCGAGATCGGCATCCTGCGCGCCATGGGCACCACCCGGGGCCAGATCCAGCGCGTCTTCCTGTTGCAGGGCGCGATCGTAGGCGCGGCCGGCTCGGTGTTGGGCGTGCTGCTCGCGGTGGCGTTGATCGGGGCCTTCACGCGCTTCGTGCGCGGCTCCGACGGGCTGCCGCTGTTCTCGATCGGGCTGGCACCCAACCTCGCGCTGCGCATCGCCGTGCTGGCCACGTTCGCCGGCGTACTCGCCGCGGTGGCGCCGGCGCGGCGCGCGGCGTCGCTCGACCCGGCGCAGGCGATCCGGCTGTGAACACGGTGGACCCGGCCGGTCGCCCGCTGATCGCGCTCGACGGCGTGCACAAGCGCTACAACGTCGGCCAGCCCAACGAGGCCGAGGTGCTGCACGGCGTCTCGCTGACGTTGGCGGCCGGCGAGTTCGCCGCCCTGATCGGCCCCTCGGGCTCGGGCAAGAGCACGCTGCTCAACATCATCGGGCTGCTCGAGCCGATGAGCGGCGGCAGCTACCGCATCCATGGCGAGGAGGTCGGTGGCCTCGACGACGCCGGCCTCACGTTGCGCCGCCGCTCGGCGCTGGGTTTCGTGTTCCAGTTCCACCACCTGCTGCCCGCCTTCAGCGCGCTGGAGAACGTGACCCTGCCGGCACTGATGCGCGAGGGCCATGTCTCGCGGGCCCAGCGCGACCACGCCCGCGAGGTGCTGGCCGCGATGGGCCTGGGCGCGGCCCTGCACAAGCGCCCGGGCGAGCTCAGCGGCGGCATGCAGCAGCGCGTGGCCATTGCGCGGGCGCTGGTGACGAAGCCGCCGCTGGTGCTGGCCGACGAGCCCACCGGCAACCTCGACCGGCATTCGTCGGACGACGTGTTCGCGCTGATGCGCAAGATGCACGCCGAGATGGGCACCTCGTTCCTGATCGTCACCCACGATCCGCGGCTGGCCGAGCGCTGCGACCGCATCATCGAACTGGTCGACGGCTGCATCGAGCGCGACGGGGTGCGCTCGCCCTGATGCGGTGCGGTGCGCGGCGCTGGCGGCGCCCCCGAGGCCCGGGGGGGGGCTGCCCGAGTGGCCCGGCACCGCCCACCCCAGGGCGAGCCGACGAGCCGTGCGTGGCCAGCCGACGGCCCCTGTGCTTCGGTGATGCTGGCCGGCTGCGGGCTTGCCCGGGCTGTCAGTTTGACGTCAGAATCGACGCCATCCCCGGCAGGAGAGCCGATGCACAAGCCCTGGTTGGCGCAATACCCGGCAGGGGTGGGCGCCGACATCGATGTCTCGCGGTACGACTCGCTGGTCGCGCTGCTGAACGACGCCTTCAGCCGCTTCGCCAAGCGGCCGGCGCTGCGCTTTCTCGGCGCATCGATCACCTTTGCACAGGTCGACGAGGCGTCGAGCGCGTTCGCGGCGTATCTCGCGCGCGCGGGGGTGAATCGTGGCGATCGCGTGGCGATCATGCTGCCCAACCTGCCCCAGCTGGTCGTGGCGGCCGCGGGGGCGCTGCGTGCGGGCGCGGTGGTGGTCAACCTCGACGCGCAGCACGAGCCGGCCGCGCTCGAACAGCAGCTGCGCGACAGCGGCGCGCGCGTGATCGTGGCGCAGCGGCGCGACGGTGAACGCCTGCAACGCTGTGCGCAGGTCAAGCACGCCAGGGCCGTCGTGCTGACCGCCCCCGGGGACATGCTCGGCGTCGCGCGCAGGGCCGTGGTCGGCTCGGCGTTGCGTCAGCTCGAAGGCGACGTGCCGCCCTTCGAGTTGCCTGCGGCGGTGCGCTTCAACGCGGCACTCGCCGCCGGGCGCGGGCGCGCCGTCGCGCCGCCGCGCCTGGGCCTTGATGACCTGGCACTGCTGCAGTACAGCGGCGGCACCACCGGGCCCTGCAAGGCGGCGGTGCTGCTGCACCGCAACCTCGTGGCCAACGTGCTGCAGGCCGGCGCCTGGCTGCAGCCGGCGCTGACGCGCCTGGCGGCCGGCGAGCAGCCGCAGGCTGCCTGTGCCGTGCCTCTGACGCGACTCTACGGATTCACGGTGCACCTGCTGCTGTCCCTGCATGTCGGTGCCTGCCAACTGCTGACCGGCCTTGACGACGACGCCGCGGCGCTCGTGCGCGGCCTGTCGCGCCGACGTGTGCACCTGCTGTCGGCCGACGCGGATGGGTTCGAGGCCCTGCTGTCGCACCCCGGCTTCGAGCGTGTCGACTGGAGCAACCTGGTGCTGTGCACCGGCGCCTGTTCGCCGGTGCCGGCGCGCACGGCCGAGCGCTGGGTCGCGCGCACGGGTCGGGCGATCTGCGAGGGCTACGGACTGTGCGAAGCGGGTCCTCTGGCCGTCTGCCAGCCGGTGGTGGGCCGCGCCTTTGCGGGCAGTGTCGGTCTGCCGCTGCCGGGCACCGACGTCCGGCTGCTCGACGACGCCGGCGCCGAGGTCGCGCCCGGCCAGCCCGGCGAGGTTGCCATCAAGGGGCCGCAGGTCATGGCCGGCTACTGGCAGCGCCCCGAGTTGACGGCCCGGGTCATGACGCCCGACGGCTACTTGCGCACCGGCGACGTCGGCACCATGGATGCGCGCGGCGCGCTGCGCATTGTCGATCGCAAGCGAGACGTGATCGTGGTGGCGGGGCATCCGGTGTTTCCCAGCGAGGTCGAGGCCGCGCTCGGCCGCATGCCCGGCGTGCGCGAGTGCGCCGCCGTCGGTGTGGCCGACGCCCGGCAGGGCGAGGCGGTCAAGCTGGTCATCGTGCGCGGTGACCCCGCGCTGGCCGAACCCGACGTGCGCAGCTACTGCGAACGCCACCTGACGGGTCACGCACGGCCGCGCGTCGTCGAATTCCGCGACGGACTGCCGCGCTCGCGGCTGGGACGGGTGCTGCGGCGCGAGCTGCGCACCTGACGACGACCCCGCGATCGGGGGACCGCCGGACCGCCGGGACAAGCCCTGCGCTGCGGCACACTGCAGAGCCGACCGACCCTGCCATGCCGCACCGTTTCTTCGTCGATCTGCCGCTGCAGGAGGGCCACCTCGTCGACCTGCCCGACGCAGCGGTGCGCCACGTGCAGGTGTTGCGCCTGCAACCCGGTTCGCCCCTCGTGCTGTTCAACGGCCGCGGCGGCGAATGGCAAGCCAGCGTCGCGCACATGGGCCGCAACGACGTGCAGGCGCGCGTCGGGCGCTGCCGCAGCGAGGAGCGTGAGATCGCCTGGCCCGTCACGCTGGCGGTGGGCATGCCGGCCAACGATCGCATGGATGCGCTGATCGAGAAGGCGACCGAACTGGGCGTGTGCACCGTACAGCCGCTGGTCACCGAGCGTTCGGTGCTGCGACCCGCCGGGGAACGCGCGGTGCGCAAGCGCGAGCACTGGCAACTCATCGCCGTGGCGGCGTGCGAACAATGCGGCCGCACGCGCGTGCCGACGATCGAGCCGGTGCGCTCGCTCGCCGAATGGCTGCAAGGGCTGCCCGTGGGGGGGCTCGAGCGGCGCTGGCTGCTCAGCCTGCGCGGCGCGCAGCCGGTGGCTGCGCTGAGCACGCAGGGCGGCCCGGGCCCCGTGGTGGCGCTCAGCGGGCCCGAAGGCGGCCTGACCGCGGGCGAGGAGGTCGAGGCGCTGGAGCACGGCTTCGTCGCCGTCGGCCTGGGCGCGCGCGTGCTGCGCGCCGACACGGCGCCGCTGGCGCTGCTGGCCCATCTCGGGTTGATGACGTAGAGCGGCGACAATCGCCGCGTGAACCGACAACTGCTGCTCCTGGCGCTGGCGCAGGGCTTCTTCCTCGTCAACAACGTCACCTTCATCGCCATCAACGGCCTGGCAGGCCTCGGCCTGGCGCCGGTGCCATGGATGGCGACGCTGCCGGTGATGGGCTACGTGGCCGGCGGCGCCTTGTCGGCGCCCCTGGCGGCTCGCCACCAGCGGGCCTGGGGACGGCGGCGTGCGTTCCAGGTTGGCCTCGGGGTGGCGATGCTGTCGACCGCGTTGTGCGCGCTGGCCGTGTCCACGCGCAGCTTCTGGCTGCTGGTGGCGGCCACCGTCTTCGCCGGCTACTACAACGCCAACGCTGCGCTGTACCGGTTCGCGGCCACCGAACTGGTCGAGGCGTCGTACAAGGAGCGCGCCATCTCGTGGGTGCTGGCCGGCGGCATCCTTGGCGCGGTGGTGGGTCCGAACCTGGCGTCGGCCACGCGCGATGCGTTCACCGAGCCGTTCGCCGGTGCCTACGCTGCGCTGGTGGTCGTGGCGCTGCTCGCGCTGGCGGTGGTGTCGCTGATCCGCTTTCCGCCCTTGCCCGTGCCCACGGCGGCAGCGCCCGGGCGCTCGGTGGCCGAGCTGGCGCGGCAACCCGTGTTCGTCGTGGCCGTCGCCGCCTGCGCGCTCGGCTACGGGGTCATGAACCTGCTGATGGCGGCCACGCCGATCGCGATGAGCCAGTGCGCCCACCCGTTCTCGGCGGCGGCGCTGGTGCTGGAGTGGCACGTGCTGGCGATGTTCGTGCCCAGCTTTTTCACCGGCAACCTGATCCGGCGCGTGGGCGTCATGCCGATCCTGTGGACGGGTGTCGCGCTGAACCTGGTGTGCATCGCGGTGGCGCTGTCGGGCACCGACCTGATGCAGTTCACCGTGGCACTGGTGGCGCTGGGGCTGGGCTGGAACTTCCTGTACGTGGGCGGCACGGCCTTGTTCACCGAGGCCTACAAGCCGCAGGAGAAGACGACCGCGCAGGCGGCGATGGACACCACCGTGTTCGCGACCATGACGCTGACGTCGTTCGCCTCCGGCGCGCTGGTCACCACCGGCGGCTGGACGTTCATGAACGTCGCTTCGCTCGCGCCGGTGGGTCTGCTGGCGCTGGCGCTGGTGTGGCTGGTGCAGGTGCGCCGTCGTGCATCACTGGCGGTGAATCGTCCGTCGGCCTGAGCCGGCCGGCGACGAGCTCGAAGCGGTACAGCCGGCACTCGATCGGCCCGTTCCACAGCGGCACGCGCCGCGAGGCCTGCAGCCGCATGACGGTCGGCAGCTTCATGTCCGGGCTGAGCACCCAGGCGGTCCAGGCGGCGGGGTGCGTGGTGAAGGCGCGCTTCCAGTGCGCGGCCAGCCGTGCGAAGAAATCGGGGGTGAGGCTGCGGTTGTCGGGGCCAGGTTCCTGGCGGGAATGCCGGCCCGGTGCAGGGTGGACGTCGCCCTGGGCATCGGCGGGGGTCGCGCGCGTGCCCTTGGGCGCGATGCGCTCGCCGTAGGGCGGATTGAGCATCAGCGTGGCGGGCAGGCCGGCGGGCAGCGGCGGCGCCGGGCGTTGCAGGGCATCGCCGCCGTGGAACTCGATGGCCTGCGCGACGCCGGCGCGCTCGGCATTGCGGCGTGCGAAGTCGAGCATGCGAAACGACACGTCGCTGGCGAAAATGGGTACGGCGCTGGCATGCACGCGCGCGCGCGCTGCGCTGCGCATCGCCTGCCAGTGCTGGCGCCTGTCGGCCGTGGCGAAGGGCGCCAGCCGCTCGAAGGCGAAGGTGCGGGCCAGCCCCGAGGCGATGCCGCAGGCGATCTGCGCCGCCTCGACGACGATCGTGCCCGAGCCGCAGCACGGGTCGAGCAGGGCGCCGCCGGCCTCGGGCGTGCCGCGCCAGCCGGCGGCCGCGAGCATGGCGGCGGCCAGCGTCTCCTTCAGCGGGGCAT
>Ga0114939_10003082_pt1 | contig 11840 bp, 12 predicted proteins | sample AshMeaCrysSpring_FD_87196 | JGI IMG/M metagenome (GOLD analysis project Ga0114939, IMG submission 87196) | Groundwater microbial communities from Big Spring, Nevada to study Microbial Dark Matter (Phase II) - Ash Meadows Crystal Spring | ecosystem: Environmental > Aquatic > Deep subsurface >... | reverse complement strand
TCGCGAAGCTGACGGCGACGTGAGCCTCAGCGGCGCTCGAGCCGCATCACGTCGTTCTCGCGTCGCATCTGGAAGCGCGTGAGAAAGCTGTTGCCGAGCAGCACGACGCCGAAGGACGACGGGTGCACGGCGGCTTCGACGTTGGCCACCTCGACGTCGCCGATGCGCACCGAGTTCAGCGTGATCAGGCGGATCGGCACGTCGCCGTTGGCGGTGCGCGCCATGCCCGGTTTGCCGCTCTTGTAGTCGATGCCCAGGCGATCGGCCTCGGCCTGACCGAGCGAGACGACGCTCGCGCCGGTATCGACGAAGAACTCGACTGACTTGCCGTTGATCTGGCCGAGCGTGCGGAAGTGGCCGTTGCGGCCGGCCGTGAGCACGATCTCGCTGCCGCCGCGTGCCGGTGTGCCGGTACTGCGCACTGCGCCGGCGCCGAGCGCCAGCGTGCGGCGCGTGCCCGCGACTTCGACCTCGGCGCGCGACTCGCCGAGCGACAGCAGCCGCACGCCGCGCACGCTGGTGCCGACGGCCACGGTGTACGGCTCGCCGTCGATCACGAGCAGCGCCTTCTGGCCGCCGATCTGGCCGTTGAGCGTGACCGTCTGCGCGGCGACAGTGCCGGCGAGCACGGCCAGGAGGGCGAACAGGCAACGGCAGCGCATGCGCAACGATATCGCCGTGCGCACACGGGCGAAAGCCTGCAAACCCGGGAGGGTCAGGCGGCGGGCGTCTGCGGTGTGGCCGCGAACGACTCGGCGTACATGAAGTACAGCGAGACGTAGAACGCCACCGACAGCAGCAGGGCCACCGGCGGCAGCGTCAAGGCGGCCAGGGCCTGGCCACCGATCAGCCCGACGACGAGGCTGGCGACGAGGCCGATGGCTGCACTGACGCCCGCCCACGCCATCAGGTAGATGAAGAACGCGCCGCGGTTGCGCCAGCACGCCAGTGCGCTGGAGAACAGCGACTGCGCCAGCCCCTGGCCCTGCCACGCCACGAGCATCGGCGCATGCCAGAAGGGCACCGAGATCAGGCCGAGCAGCACCAGGCGCACGAGCATGCCGTTGACAAGGCCCGGGTCGGCGAGTGCCGCCTCGATCTCGCGCTGGTTCGCTTCGGTGCGTTGCGCGCCGAGCAGCAGCTGCAGGCGCTCGAAGGCGCCGGCGTCGATCGACTGCGCGAGCAGCAGCGTGCCCGCCGTCAGCGCCGCGTAGAGCAGGCACAGGCGCAGCAGCACGTTGCGGCGCTGCGCATCAGCCCCAGGCTTGAAGGGCTCGAAGAGCAGCCCGGCGTGCACCGGCTGGCCCTGCTGCGCCGCGCGCGTGGCCGCCGCGAAGCCGAGCGTGAGCAGCGGCATCACCGCCAGCAGCAGGAACGCGCCGATCCACGGCAGCGCCATCAGGATCAGGGCAGCCACGAGGAACAGAAAGAACAACAGCGAAAAGCCCAGCGGGTGGCGGAAGAACAGCACGAAGCTGTGCCGCACCCAGACCGCGCCGCGCCCGGCAGGAACCTCAGCGATCCGAAGGCTCATGACCAGCCGTGCCAGGGTGAGGCCACGCGCGCGCTGAGCACGCGCTCGAAGTGCGTCGGGTCGTGCGGCTTGAGCACGCGCGCCTCGCGCGGCAGGTGGAAGTCCCACAGGCGTGAGATCCAGAAGCGCAGCGCCGCAGCTCGCATCAGCGCGGGCAGCAGGCGGCGTTCGTTGCCGTCGAGCCGGCGTTCGGACTCGTAGGCGGCGACGAAGGCGGCCGCGCGCTCTTCGGCGAGCGCGCCGGTGGACAGGTCGATGCACCAGTCGTTCAGGCACACGGCGATGTCGAACAGGAAGGTGTCGACCCCCGCGAAGTAGAAGTCGAAGAAGCCACACAGGCGTTCGTGGCCGCGCTCGCCGGGCTCGAACATGACGTTGTCGCGGAACAGGTCGGCATGGATCGGGCCGCGCGGCAGCGCGGCATAGGCGGCGCTGCCCGCGACCTGATGCTGGAACGCGAGCTCGACCTGCAGCAATTCGCGCTGAGGTGGGGCCAGGTGCGGCAGCACCAGCGGCACCGTCTCGTCCCACCACGCCAGGCCACGCAGATTCGGCTGCGCGCGCGGGAAGTCGCGGCCGGCCCCGTGCATGCGCGCGAGCATCGCACCCACCTGCGCGCAGTGGTCGGCGTCGGGCGCGAGCTGGTGGCCGCCGGGCAGGCGATCGACGAGCGCGGCCGGCTTGCCCTTGAGTGCATGCACGAGCGTGCCGTTCGCATCGGCCTGCGGCATCGGCACCGGGATGCCGCGCTGCGCAAGGTGGCGCATCAGCTCGAGATAAAAGGGCAGCTCGTCGTGGGTCAGGCGCTCGAACAGGGTCAGTACCCAGTGCCGCGTGGTGCCGCGCTCGTCGAGCGTGTCGACAAAGAAGTTGCTGTTCTCGATGCCGGCCTGGATGCCGCGCAGCGCCGTCAGCCGGCCGACGCCCAGCAGCGCGACGAAGGCGGCCGCCTCGTCGCGCGAGACTTCGGTGAAGACGGCCACTTTAGAAGTTGAACAGCTTCCAGACGCGCTGGCCGCCGGCGCCGGGCTGCTGATTCGCGCGGTTCTGCGACGGGTCGCGCCCGCCCACCGGCGCCACGATCTCGTACTCGCGCGCGTTCTTCGGCTTGACGGTGATGCGCTGCACCTGGCCGCGCACGCGCAGCTCCTCGATGCGTGCGCCTTCGTCTTCGACGACGATGCGCTGCACGACCGGCTCGGCGGGCTGCTTCGGCTCGGCGGCCTGCGCCAGGGTGGAGCTGCACAGCAGCGCGGCCAAGAATGCAGCAAACAGCTTCATGTGCGGGAGTTTAGCCGTCGCACAATGACCGGATGGACAAGAACGATACGAACGTGCTGCTGCTCGTCGATGGGTCGAGCTACCTGTACCGCGCGTACCACGCGCTGCCCAACCTCACCGGCCCGGGCGGGTTCCCCACCGGCGCGATCCACGGCTTCATCGCCATGCTGAAGAAGCTGCGCAGCGACGTCGGCGCCAACCATGCGGCCTGCGTCTTCGACGCCAAGGGCAAGACGTTTCGTGACGACTGGTACCCCGAGTACAAGGCCAACCGTTCGCCGATGCCGGAAGACTTGGCGAGGCAGATCGAACCCATCCACGAGGCGGTGCGCCTGCTCGGCTGGCCGGTGCTGGAGGTGCCGGGCATCGAGGCCGACGACGCTATCGGCACGCTCGCGCGGCGCGCAGCACAGACGGGGCATCGCGTGATCATCTCCACCGGCGACAAGGACCTGGCGCAGCTCGTCGATGAGCGCGTGACGCTGGTGAACACCATGAGCGGCGAGGCGCTGGACAAGGAGGGCGTGCAAGCCAAGTTCGGCGTGCCGCCGGATCGCATCGTCGATTACCTGACGCTGGTGGGCGACAGCGTGGACAACGTGCCCGGCGTGGACAAGGTGGGGCCGAAGACCGCCGCGAAGTGGATCGCCGAGCACGGCTCGCTGGACGCGGTGATGGCCAATGCGGACGCGATCGGCGGCGCCGTCGGCGCGAACCTGAAGAAGGCGCTGGACTGGCTGCCGATGGGCCGCAAGCTCGTCACCGTGGCCACCGACTGCGACCTGTCTTCGCAGATCGAGGGCTGGCCGTCGCTGGACGCGCTGGCGCTGGGCGAAGTGGATCGCGCCGCGCTCATCGACTTCTACACGCGCTACGGCTTCAAGGCGTTCAAGCGGGAGCTGGAGGAAGCGCAGCCCGAGGCCGTTGCGGCGCCCTCCGCCACGTCGCCAGGACCGCCGGCGCAGTCGCTGAGCGTCGAGACCGTCCTCACGCAGGCGCGTCTGGACCATTGGCTGCAGAAGATCCGCGCCGCACCGCTCGTGGCCTTCGACACCGAGACCACGTCACTCGACGAGATGGCCGCCCGCATCGTCGGCGTCTCGTTCGCGGTGGCACCCGGCGAAGCGGCGTACGTGCCGCTGGCGCACGACTACCCGGGCGCGCCGGCGCAACTGCCGCTGGATGGCGTGCTTGCGCAGCTCAAGCCGTGGCTCGAAGACGAGCGCGCGGCCAAGGTCGGCCAGCACGTCAAGTACGACACGCATGTGCTCGCCAACCACGGCATCGCCGCGCGCGGCTTCGTGCACGACACGCTGCTCGAGAGCTACGTGCTCGAAGCGCATTTGAACCACAGCCTCGACAAGCTCGCCGAGCGCCATCTGCATCGCAAGGGCATCCTCTACGAGGACGTCTGCGGCAAGGGCGCGCACCAGATTCCGTTCTCGCAGGTCGATGTGGGCAAGGCCGCCGAGTACTCGGGCGAGGACAGCGAGATGACGCTGGCCGTGCACCGCGCGCTGTGGCCGCAACTCGAAGCTGACGTAAGGCAGCGCTTCATCTACGAGCGCATCGAGATGCCGGTGTCGGCGCTGCTCATGCGCATCGAGCGCCACGGCGTGCTCATCGACAGCGCCCTTCTAGCGCAGCAAAGCCGTGAGCTCGCCGAGCGCATGGTGGCGCTGGAGCGCGAGGCCTACGAGATCGCCGGCCAGCCATTCAACATGGGCAGCCCCAAGCAGATCGGCGACGTGCTGTTCGGCAAACTCGGCCTGCCGGTGAAGAAGAAGACCGCGAGCGGCGCGCCCTCGACCGACGAGGACGTGCTCACCGAACTCGCCGCCGACTACCCGCTGCCGGCGAAGATCCTCGAGCACCGCAGCTTCAGCAAGCTCAAGGGCACCTACACCGACAAGCTGCCGCAGATGGTCAACCCGAAGACCGGGCGCGTGCACACCAGCTACGCCCAGGCCGTGGCGGTGACCGGGCGGCTTTCGTCCAACGACCCTAACCTGCAGAACATCCCGATCCGCACGCCCGAGGGGCGGCGCATCCGCGAGGCCTTCATTGCGCCGCCGGGGCATGTCATCGCCAGCGCCGACTACTCGCAGATCGAGCTGCGCATCATGGCGCACATCAGTGGCGACGAGGGCCTGACGCGCGCTTTCGGCGAAGGCGTCGACGTGCACCGCGCCACGGCGAGCGATGTCTTCGGCGTGGCGGTCGATCAGGTCAGCGCCGAGCAGCGGCGCTACGCGAAGACGATCAACTTCGGGCTGATCTACGGCATGGGCGCGTTCGGGCTGTCGCAGGCGCTGGGCATCGAGCAGAAGGCGGCGCGCGACTACATCGACCGCTACTTCGCGCGCTTTGCCGGCGTCAAGCGCTACATGGACGAGACCAAGGCGAGCGCGCGCGACAAGGGCTATGTCGAGACCTTCTTCGGCCGGCGCATCTATCTGCCGGAGATCAAGGGCGGCAGCGGCCCGCGCCGCGCCGGCGCCGAGCGTCAGGCGATCAATGCGCCGATGCAAGGCACCGCGGCCGACCTCATCAAGCTCGCGATGCTCGCTGTGCAGGCCGCGCTGGATGCGCAAGGCAAGCGCACCGCGATCGTCATGCAGGTGCACGACGAACTCGTGTTCGAGGTGCCGGACGACGAGGTCGCGTGGGTGCGCGCCGAGGTGCCCAAGCTGATGGCCGGCGTGACGTCGTTTTCGGTACCGCTGCTGGCCGAAGTGGGGACGGGGCCGAACTGGGACGAGGCGCATTGAGCGCTGTCACGCAACTGTCGCCAAGCCTTCATAAACTGATGCCATGCAAGACATGGCTGCGCCCGGCGACAGTCCAGACCGTGCTGCGTCGACCGCAGCCGCGGCAGCACCCGCCTTGCTGCTGGATCGCGAGCGGGCGATCCTGGCCTTCAACCGTCGCGTGCTGGCGCAGGCGGAGCGCGCCGACGTGCCACTGCTCGAGCGGCTGCGCTACGTCACCATCGTCTCGTCGAACCTCGACGAGTTCTTCGAGGTGCGCTTTGCCGACTACATTGAGGCGGTGCGCGAGCGCGACACGGACGCGGCCCGGCGTGACCTGGAGGCGCTGGCCGCCGATGCGCACGCGCTGATAGACGCACAGTACGCGCTCTTCAACACGCAGGTGATGCCGGCGCTGGCGCGCGAGGGCATCGTCGTCATCAACCATGCCGAGCGCAACGGCGCGCAGCGGCGCTGGGTGGCGGAGTTCTTCGAGCAGCAGGTGCGCTCGCTGCTCGTGCCCGTGGGGCTGGACCCGTCGCACCCGTTCCCGCTGGTGGCCAACAAGAGCCTGAACTTCATCGTGCGCCTGTCGGGGCGCGACGCCTTCGGGCGCGACAACGGCATTGCGATCCTGAAGGTGCCGCGCGTGCTGCCACGCGTGATCCGGCTGCCCGACAAGCTGTGCGGCAAGGGCGAGCAGGGCTTCGTGCTGCTGTCGTCGGTGATCCGCGCGCATCTGGAGAGCCTGTTCCCGGGGCGCCGCGTCGAGGCCTTCTCGCAGTTCCGCGTGACGCGCGACTCGGACCTCGCCGTCGATGAGCGCGAGGTCACCAACCTGCGGCATGCGCTGCGCTCCGGCCTGTCCACGCGCCACTTCGGCGAGGCGGTGCGGCTGGAAGTGGTCAGCACCTGCCCGGCCGAGCTGTCGCAGTTCCTGCTGCAGCAGTTTGCGCTGCCGCCGGCGGCGCTGTACCCGGTCAACGGCCCGGTGAACCTGGTGCGTCTGGCACAGCTGATCGACCAGGCCGATGCCCCGTCGCTGCGCTTTGCGCCCTTCGAGCCCGCCTGGCCGGCGAAGCGCGTGGCGCGAAACGGCTCGATCTTCGACACGCTGCGTGCGCGCGGCGACCTGCTGCTGCACCACCCGTTCGAGAGCTTCGAGCCGGTCATCGCCTTCCTGCGCGAGGCGGTCAACGACCCACAAGTGCTGGCGATTCAGCAGACGATCTACCGCACGGGTACCGAGAGCGTGCTGATGGATCTGCTGCTCGACGCCGTACGCCGCGGCAAGGAAGTGATGGTGGTGGTGGAGCTGCAGGCGCGCTTCGACGAGGAGGCCAACATCAACTGGGCCGAGCGGCTGGAAGCCGTCGGTGCGCAGGTGGTGTATGGCATCGTCGGCCTGAAGACGCATGCCAAGCTGCTGCTCGTCACAAGGCGCGAGGGCGATGCGCTGCGCCGCTACGCGCATCTGTCCACCGGCAACTACAACCCGCGCACCGCGCGCCTGTACACGGACGTGGGCTTCCTCACGGCCGACCCCGCGCTCACCGCCGACGCCCAGGGCGTGTTCCATCAGCTGGCGAGCCAGGCGCGCGTGGGGCGCCCCCGGCGCCTGCTGAGCGCGCCGTTCGGTCTGCACCGCAAGCTGGTGCAGCACATCGACCAGGTGGCACAGGCGGCGCATGCGGGGCGGCCGGCGCGCATCGCGGCCAAGTTCAATGCGCTGACGGACGTCGGCCTGATCGAGGCGCTGCAGGCCGCCGGCCGCGCGGGGGCGAGGATCGACCTCGTCGTGCGTGGCGCCTGCCTGCTGCGGCCGGGTGTCGCGGGGGTGTCCGACAACATTCGGGTACGTTCGGTGGTCGGCCGCTTTCTCGAGCATTCGCGCGTCATGTACTTCCGCTGGGGCGAGAGCGATGACGAAGAGGCGCTGTACCTGTCGTCTGCCGACTGGATGGGGCGCAACATGTTCCGCCGCATCGAGCTGGCCTGGCCGGTGGGCGATGCGACGCTGCGCCAGCGCGTCATCGACGAATGCCTCGTCCCCTACCTGCACGACCAGGCCGACGCGTGGGAACTCGGGAGCGACGGCACGTATCGGCGCGTGGCCGAGGGCGGCGTCAGCGCTCAGCAGGCCTTGATGGTGAAGTACGGATGGACCTGATCCTCTGGCGTCATGCCGAAGCGGTCGAGCACGACGCCGACATGCCCGACCTCGAACGCCCGCTCACCCCGCGCGGCGAGCGCCAGGCCGCGCGCATGGCTGCGTGGCTGAACCGCCAGCTGCCGGCGACGACGCGCGTGCTCGCCAGCCCGGCCCGGCGCACGCAGCAGACCGCGCTCGCGCTGGAGCGCAAGTTCCGCACCGTGCCCGGGATCGCGCCCGATGCGAGCGCGCAGGCCGTGCTCGACGCGGCGCGCTGGCCGACCGCGAAGGAGCCGGTGCTCGTGATCGGCCACCAGCCGACGCTGGGTCTGGTCGCGTCGCAACTGCTCACCGGCGCGGCGCATGCGCTGGCGGTGAAGAAGGGCGCGGTGTGGTGGCTGCGCAGCCGGGAGCGCGAGGGCGAGGGGCAGGTGGTGCTGGTGGCGGCGCTGGGGCCGGAGCAGGTGTAGCGTCAAGCATCGGTTACCTGTCGCAACGCCTATCACCTGGCACACCTCAGTGCAGACCCGCACTTGCGGTGCAGCCAATGAGACTCGTGAAGTTCGTCGCACCGTGTCGATGAGCGCTTTCCGACACTCACGCCGTCGATGTTCGTCGTCACCCTGGTACGAAGGCAGTCGCCGTGATGGTCTCTTCGAACCCCGCAGGCAAGGCAAGGTCGCTGTCCGACGCTGAGCGCAGGCTGAAGCGCGAGGCGGCGCAGAAGTGGCGCCTGGACAAACGCGACGCGGCACGCTGGCTCATGCTTGAGCGCGTCAGGGTCAATGCCCGCTCCGCACGCACGGCGGTCACGGTGTTCTCCGGTGAGGCTGCGGCGCGTCAGAGCGACCTGGGTGCGCTTTCGGCGCGCGTCCACGCGTGCAGCAGGGCGGTGGCCTCGTTGTCGCGCGACTGGCGCGCCAGGATTCCTTTGCTTGCCCAACACGACCGGCTCGCGCGCGCACGTGCTGCGATGCGCCGGAATCAGCAACGGCTGGAAGCCCACCGGCAGGAGATCGACCGCTTCTTCGACAACCGCTGTCTGCTGGAGCTCGTGCTGAAAGCCGTCAACGAGGTGCCGGCGCCGCAGGCAAACAGCGCCGCTCCCCGGTATCCGACGCTCACCGAAGTGATCGACATCGACGACGCGAGAGTCTCGGCGCTGCAAGGCCTGTAGGGCTCCGAGGCGAGCCGAAGCCTACAGCGCAATCTTGCCGCGCCAGATGTCGCTGTACATCGCCCAGTCCCCGAGAATGCTGTACAGCGGCCGCTTGAAGCTCGCCGGCTTGTTCTTCTCGAACGCGAAGTGGCCGAGCAGGGACAAAACTCGGCGAAAGTCTTGAAGGACTTGGGGCCCACCGGCGGTGGTGATCGTGTTCATGCGAGTGCGCTCCTCATCGCGTCGAGCACGGCGTCCGGCGCCTCCTGCATCATGAAGTGACCGGCGTGCACGGTGTGGACCTGGGCCTTCAGTGCCGCGGCGATGTCGCGCGCCGCGCGCGGCGGGGTCATCTGGTCGGCCGCGCCGAGGAACAGGTGCGCAGGACAGCGCACGCGCTCGGCGGCGCCCAGGCCGTTGCGGTAGGCGTTGCAGGCGACGAAGTCGGTGTGGAAGAGCAGCGCGTCGCCACCGTGCGCCAGCACCTGGTGCATCAGGCCGCGTGCGCTGCCGCGCAGCCACGCGCCCGGGCCCGGGTATGACGGCTTGGCGGCGAGTGTCGAGAACGAGTACGTCACGACCATGTCGATCGCCTTGCCCGGCGCACTGCGCGAAGCATCGAGCAGTGCGGCCGTCACCGGCATCGGCACGGCGGTGCCGAACATCAGCAGGCGCGTGGCGCGCTCGGGCGCGCGTGCGGCGGCTTCGAGCGCGACGAGCGAACCCAGGCTGTGGCCGGCCAGCGCAGCGCGTGGCGCGCCGGCGGCGTCGAGCGCGGCAAGCAGCCAGTCGGCCATCGCTTCCACGCTCGTCAGCGCCGGACCGTCGCTGCGCATGTGGCCGGGCAGGTCGAACGCGAGCACGGCAAAGCCGTGGTGGGCCGCCCAGCGCGCGAGCAGCGTGAACACGCTGTGGTCGTTGAGTGCGCCATGGACGAAGGCAATGGTCGGCAACGAGGGGTCGAACGGCTTGCCGCCGGTGTAGGCATACGCCTCGCGGCCTTGGACCGTGAGCTTCATGCCGCTCTCTCCGCGGCCTTGAGGGCACGCTTGAGGTCATCGATCAGATCGTCGGCATCTTCGAGCCCGATCGACAGCCGGATCGTCCCCGGCCCGATGCCTGCCGCGGCCAGCGCCGCGTCGTCCATGCGGAAGTGCGTCGTGCTCGCCGGGTGGATCACGAGCGAGCGGCAGTCGCCGACGTTGGCCAGGTGCGAGAACAGCTTCAGCGCCTCGATGAAGGCCACGCCCTGTGGGCGCGAGCCCTTCAGGTCGAAGCTGAAGACGGCGCCGCAGCCGCGCGGCAGCAGCCGCTTGGCCAGGGCGTGGCTCGGATGGCTTTCGAGCTCCGGGTAGCCGACGGCACCCACCATCGCGTGCGCCGCCAGAAACGCGACCACCTTGCGCGTGTTCTCCACATGCCGCGCCATGCGCAGCGGCAGCGTCTCGATCCCCTGCAGCATCAGCCACGCGGTGTGCGGGCTCATGCACGCGCCGAAGTCGCGCAGGCCCTCGCGCCGCGCGCGCAGCAGGAAGGCGCCGTCGGTGGACTCTTCGGCGAAGACCATGCCGTGAAAGCCCGCGTACGGTTGGTTCAGTTCGGGGAAACGCGCCGCGCGGCTCCAGTCGAAGTGGCCGCTGTCCACCAGCACGCCGCCGACGACGGTGCCGTGGCCGCAGAGGAACTTGGTGGCCGAGTGGAAGACGAGGTCGGCACCGTGGTCGAACGGCTTCATCAGCCATGGTGTCGTGAACGTCGAGTCCACCAGCAGCGGCACGCCGGCGTCGTGCGCGATCGCGCTCACCGTCGGGAGGTCGAGCACATCGAGCCCCGGATTGCCGATCGTCTCGCCGAACAGCAGCTTGGTGTTCGGCCGCACCGCGGCGCGCCAGCCGTCGATGTCGCCGGGCTTGACGAAGGTGGTCTGCACGCCCAGCCGCGGCAGCGTGTAGGACAGCAGGTTGTGCGAGCCGCCGTAAAGCGCCGAACTGGCCACGATGTGGTCGCCCGCGCCGGCCAGCGTGGTGATGGCCAGCGTCAGCGCCGCCTGGCCGCTGGCGGTGGCGATGGCGCCGCAGCCGCCCTCCAGCGCCGCCATGCGCTCCTCGAACACTGCGTTCGTAGGGTTGCTGATGCGCGAATAGACGTGACCCGAGCGCTCCAGGTTGAACAGCGACGCGGCCTGCTCGCTCGACGCGAAGACGAAGCTGGTGCTCAGGTGGATGGGCAACGCGCGCGCGCCGGTGGCCGGGTCGGGCGCGGCGCCGGCGTGCAGCGCCAGGGTGTCGAAACCAGGGTCGGATGCGCCGGGCATGGCCGTGTCTCTCGGGTGTTTCTTCAGGGCATTGTGTGCTATGTTGATTGCATCGCAGCCCCGGGGAGGCCCCATGAAAGTCAGCGACATCCTGCGCGTCAAGGGCGGCACGCTCTACACCGTGACGCCCGACGAATCGCTGGCCAACGCGCTGCGCACGATGGCCGAGATGGACATCGGCTCCCTGTGCGTGATGAGCCACGGCGAACTGGCCGGCATGCTCACCTTCCGCGAAGTCATCCAGGCGGTGGTGCGCAACGGCGGCAGCGTCGGCACGAGCACGGTGCGCAGCGTGATGGACGACTTCCCGCTGACCTGCACGCCCGACACCGAACTCGACGAGGTGCGCCGCATGATGCTGCAGCGCCACGCGCGCTACATGCCGGTGATGAGCCAGAAGACGCTGATGGGCGTGATCTCGTTCTACGACGTGGCCAAGGCCGTCGTCGATTCGCAGGACTTCGAGAACCGCATGCTCAAGGCCTACATCCGCGACTGGCCGGTGGGCGAGGGCGACGAGCCGTCGACCACGCCCACCACGCCGGCCCAGTAGCGCGCGCTCCTAGAATGGCCGAATGTCCGGCAGCACCCTCGGCCAACTGTTCCGCGTCATCAACTTCGGCGAAAGCCACGGCCCGGCCATCGGCTGC
>Ga0114939_10003081_pt1 | contig 11843 bp, 9 predicted proteins | sample AshMeaCrysSpring_FD_87196 | JGI IMG/M metagenome (GOLD analysis project Ga0114939, IMG submission 87196) | Groundwater microbial communities from Big Spring, Nevada to study Microbial Dark Matter (Phase II) - Ash Meadows Crystal Spring | ecosystem: Environmental > Aquatic > Deep subsurface >... | reverse complement strand
GACGGATTCAGAGGTGAAGACGTGACCAGTCGACATCGTTGGAGATTCCGTGGGGCAAACAGCCGCGGATTATAGGGGCCTCCGGACCTAATGGCGGCTTTTTGCGGCCCCCTGCGGCTCCACTTGCAGTTTGCCGGGGATCGTCACGGCTGGGCCGGTCCCGGGGGCCATCCGGGCAATTTCTTACGCCCCGACCCGTGTCCGCAGCTAAAATGGCAGGATTTTCCACGAGGCTCCACGATGCCCACACGCCGACAGCTCGCCAACGCCATTCGCGCGTTGAGCATGGATGCGGTCCAGAAAGCCAACTCTGGTCACCCTGGCGCCCCCATGGGGATGGCGGACATCGCCCAGGTCCTCTGGACCGACCACCTGAAGCACAACCCGGCGAGTCCCGAATGGTTCGACCGCGACCGCTTCGTGCTGTCGAACGGGCACGGCTCGATGCTGCTGTACTCGCTGCTGCACCTGACGGGCTACCCGCTGACGATGGACGACCTGCGCAATTTCCGCCAGTTTGGCGCACACACGGCCGGTCACCCGGAAGTCGACCATCACCTCGGCATCGAGACCACGACCGGCCCGCTCGGCCAGGGCATCGCCAATGCGGTCGGCATGGCGCTCGCGGAGAAGCTGCTCGCCGAGGCGTTCAACCAGCCGTTTCACCGCATCATCGACCACCACACCTACGTGTTCCTGGGCGACGGGTGCCTGATGGAAGGTGTTTCGCATGAAGCCTGCTCGCTCGCCGGCACACTGCAGCTCGGCAAGCTGATCTGCTTCTACGACGACAACGGCATCTCGATCGATGGCGAGGTCCACGGCTGGTTCACCGACGACACGCCGAAGCGCTTCGAGGCCTACGGCTGGCACGTCGTGCCGAACGTCGACGGTCACGACGCCGCCGCAATCGAGAAGGCGATCCAGGCGGCCAAGGCCGAGAAGACGCGTCCGTCACTGATCTGCTGCAAGACGATCATCGGCTGGGGCTCGCCGAACAAGCAGGGCACCGAGGCCACGCACGGCGCGCCACTGGGCGATGCCGAGATCGCCGCGACGCGGACGCAGCTCGGCTGGAACGCCGAGCCGTTCGTGATCCCGGATGACATCCGCGCGGGCTGGGACGCCAAGGCGAAAGGCACTGCAGCGGAGCAGGACTGGAACACGCGGTTCGCCGCGTATCGGGTCGCGTATCCGGAACTCGCGGCAGAGTTCGAGCGGCGCCGGCGCGGCGAACTGCCCGCGGATTGGCAGGCGAAGCTGCAGGCGTTCATCGCGGCGCAAGTGGAAAAGCCCGCGGCACTTGCCACGCGCGCGTCGTCGCAGCAGGTGCTGCACGTGCTCGGCGCCGCGATCCCGGAAATGCTCGGCGGTTCGGCCGATCTCACCGGCTCGAACAACACGAACCACAAGGCGTCGAGATCGGTCGGCGCCAATACCGCTGGTAACTACGTGCACTACGGGGTGCGCGAGTTCGGCATGTCCGCGATCATGAACGGCATCGCGCTGCACGGTGGGTTCATCCCGTACGGCGGCACGTTCCTCGTGTTCTCCGATTACGCGCGCAACGCCTGCCGCATGTCGGCGCTGATGCGGCAGCGCGTCGTCTACGTGTTCACGCACGATTCGATCGGTCTCGGCGAGGACGGCCCGACGCACCAGCCGGTCGAGCACGTCGCCAGCCTGCGCCTCATCCCGAACATGCAAGTCTGGCGCCCTTGCGACACGGTCGAGACCGCCGTTGCGTGGGGCCACGCGGTCCAGAACGCATCGGGTCCGACCAGCCTGATCCTGACGCGCCAGGCGCTGCCGCCGATGCCGCGCTCGCCGGAGCAACTCGCGGCGATCGCGAAGGGCGGCTATGTCCTGATCGACTGCGCCGGCAAGCCCGAGTTCGTGCTGATCGCAACCGGCTCCGAAGTCGGCCTCGCCGCTGACGCGGCGAAGCTGCTCACCGAGCAGGGTCGCAACGTCCGTGTGGTCTCGATGCCCTGCACCAGCGTGTTCGACGCGCAGGACGCCGCGTACCGCGCCAGTGTCCTGCCCGCAGGCACGCGCCGCGTGGCCATCGAGGCCGGTTCGAAGGAAACCTGGTGGCGCTACGTCGGGCTCGACGGCGCCGTCATCGGCATGGAGACGTTCGGCGCCTCGGCCCCGGCCAAGAAACTGTTCGAGCATTTCGGCTTCACGGCCGCCAACGTCGCGAAGGTCGCGGCCGGCGCCTGATTCATCGGTTCATTTTTCGCATTCACGCTCTGCTGGGAGACTCAAGGACATGGCTATCAAGGTCGGCATCAATGGCTTCGGTCGCATCGGCCGCATGGTGTTCCGCGCGGCGGTCAAGGACTTCGCCGACATCGAGATCGTGGGTATCAACGACCTGCTCGAGCCGGACTACCTGGCATACATGCTCAAGTTCGATTCCGTGCATGGCCGCTTCAAGGGCGACATCGCGGTCGAGGGCAACACGCTCGTGGTCAACGGCCGCAAGATCCGGCTGACGGCGATCAAGGACCCAGCCGAGCTGAAATGGAACGAAGTGGGCGCCGACGTCGTGATCGAGTCGACCGGCCTGTTCCTCGATGCCGCCAGCGCGCAGAAGCACATCGCCGCGGGCGCGAAGAAGGTGATCATGTCGGCGCCGTCGAAGGACGACACGCCGATGTTCGTCTACGGCGTGAATCACACGAAGTACGCGGGCGAGGCGATCATTTCCAACGCTTCTTGCACGACGAACTGCCTGGCACCCGTCGCCAAGGTGCTGCACGACACGTGGGGCATCAAGCGCGGCCTGATGACCACCGTGCACGCCACGACCGCGACCCAGAAGACCGTCGACGGCCCGTCGAACAAGGACTGGCGCGGCGGCCGCGGCATCCTCGAGAACATCATCCCGTCCTCCACTGGCGCGGCGAAGGCCGTCGGCAAAGTCATCCCCGAGCTCAACAAGAAGCTCACGGGCATGTCCTTCCGCGTGCCGACCTCCGATGTCTCGGTTGTCGACCTCACGGTAGAACTCTCGAAGCCGGCCAAGTACGCAGAGATCTGCGCCGCGATGAAGGCGGCATCGCAGGGCGCGCTCAAGGGCGTGCTCGGCTATACGGACGAGAAGGTCGTCGCGACCGATTTCCGCGGCGAGTCGTGCACGTCGGTGTTCGACGCCGAGGCGGGCATCGCGCTCGACGACACGTTCGTGAAGGTCATCTCGTGGTACGACAATGAGTGGGGCTACTCGAGCAAGGTGCTCGAGATGGCGCGCGTCATCGCCAGGTAACGATCAGGCCGCAGGCTAGTGCCGGTGGCGCGTGCTGCGTCGCCGGCGCCGTTCCCATCAAGCAGGAAGCGAACACAATGATCCGCGTGCTGCGCATGAATGAAATGGACCTGAAAGGAAAGCGGGTCCTGATCCGTGAAGATCTCAACGTCCCGGTCAAGGGCGGCGTGGTGACCAGTGACGCGCGCATCCGCGCGTCGCTGCCCACGATCGAAGCTGCGCAGAAGGCAGGCGCCCGCGTCATGTTGATGTCGCACCTGGGCCGCCCGGAAGAAGGTGTCCCGGCCGAGGAGTTCTCGCTGGCGCCCGTCGCCGCACGGCTCTCGGAGATGATGGGTCGCAAGGTGCGCTTCGAACGCGAGTGGCTCAACGGCGTCACATGCGAGCCGGGTGAGGTGGTGCTGCTGGAAAACGTCCGCTTCAACAAGGGCGAGAAGAAGAACAAGGACGAGCTGGCGCAGAAGATGGCGGCGCTGTGCGACGTTTATGTCATGGACGCCTTCGCCACCGCGCACCGCGCGGAAGCGAGCACGCACGGCGTGGGCAAATTCGCGCCGGTCGCCTGTGCCGGCCCGCTGCTCACCAACGAACTCGAAGCACTGGAGAAGGCGCTGGGCAACCCGAAGCGGCCGCTGATCGCGATCGTCGGTGGCTCCAAGGTCTCGACCAAGCTGACCGTGCTCGAAACGCTGCTCGGCAAGGTCGACAAGCTGATCGTCGGCGGCGGCATCGCCAACACGTTCCTGGCGGCCGCGGGCCAGCCCGTGGGCAAATCGCTGTTTGAGGCCGACATGGTGGGCACGGCGCGCGCGCTGCTCGAGCGGTCGAAGCAGTCGGGCGTCGAGATTCCGCTGCCGACGGACGTCGTCGTCGCGAAGGAATTTGCTGCCTCGGCCGAGGCGGACGTGAAGCCGGTCGCGCAGGTTGGTCCCGACGAGATGATCCTCGACATCGGCCCGGACACGGCAGAACGCTTCGCCGCGGCGCTCGAGGGCGCTCACACGATCGTCTGGAACGGTCCGGTGGGCGTGTTCGAGTTCGACCAGTTCGGCGAAGGCACGCGCTCGCTCGCGCTCGCGATCGCCCGCAGCCCGGCGTTCTCCGTTGCGGGAGGCGGCGATACGATCGCGGCCATCGAGAAGTACGGCGTCGAAGAGGACATTTCCTATATTTCGACCGCGGGCGGCGCCTTCCTCGAGTTCCTCGAAGGCAAGAAACTGCCGGCGGTGGAGATGCTCGAGCAGCGTGCCGCCGGATGACGAACCGCGAAGCTGAAGCAATGCAGAACGTCGTGCTGACCCGCCGCGCCAAGATCGTCGCCACGCTGGGCCCTGCCACGGACGCGCCCGGCGTGCTCGAGGACGTGATTCGCGCGGGCGCCGACGTGCTGCGCGTGAACTTCTCGCACGGCGGCGCCGCCGACCACAAGCGCCGGGTCGATCACGCGCGCAAGGCGGCGGAGCGAGTCGGCAAGCACGTCGCCCTGCTCGGCGACTTGCAGGGTCCCAAGATCCGCATCGAGCGCTTTGCCGGCGGGCGCACGGTGCTCACCGAAGGCGCCACGTTCACGCTCGATCCCGCTCTCGACACGCACGACGGCACCGACCGCAGCGTCGGCATGACCTATGCCGAACTGGCGCAGGACGTGCAGCCGGGCGACGAGCTGATCCTCGGCGACGGCCAGATCGAGCTCGTGGTGACCGCCATCCGCGGCGACAAGGTCGAGTGCCGGGTGATGGTGGGTGGCGAACTCGGCGACCAGAAGGGCATCAACCGCCGGGGTGGCGGGCTGTCGGCGAAAGCGCTGACGGACAAGGATCGCGAGGACGTCAAGCTGGCTGCGAGCCTCGACATCGACTATCTCGCCGTCTCGTTCGTGCGGCAGGCGGCGGACATCGAGGAGGCGCGCGCCCTGCTCGCCGCGTTTGGCAGCGACGCGCGTATCGTCGCCAAGATCGAGCGCAGCGAAGCGATACCGCGCCTCGACGAGATCGTGCTCGCGAGCGATGCCGTGATGGTGGCGCGCGGCGACCTGGGCATCGAGGTGGGCTACGCCGAACTGACCGGCCTGCAGAAGCACATATTGCAGGTCGCGCGGCGCCACGATCGCGTCACGATCACCGCCACGCAGATGATGGAGTCGATGATCCAGAGCCCGGTGCCGACGCGCGCGGAGGTCTCCGACGTGGCGAACGCCGTGCTCGACGGCAGCGATGCCGTGATGCTCTCGGGCGAGTCGGCCGTTGGCAAGTACCCGGTGCGCGCCGTCGAGTCGATGGCGGAAGTGATCGTGGGCGCCGAGAAATACCAGATCACGCACAATCGCCGCGGCGAGCGCTTCGAGGGCCGCGTCACCGAGTTCGCGCAGGCGATCGCGCATGCCGTGATGTACACGGCCAACCACATCGAGGTCGAGGCCATCGTCGCCCTGACCGAATCCGGCGCCACGCCGCTGTGGATGTCGCGCATCCGCTCAGACATCCCGATCTTCGCGTTCACGCGCAACGAGCGCACGCGCCGCCGCGTCGCGCTCTATCGCGGCGTGTACGCGATCCCGTTCGACATCACGCACACCGATCCAGGCGAGCTCTACAAGGCGATTTCGCGCGAACTGGTGAGCCGCAATCTCGTTCACCTCGGCGACGAAATCATCCTGACGCTCGGCGAGCTGTCGGGCGTGTCAGGCGGCACCAACACGATGAAGCTGCTGGAAGTGAGCGCCTGAGGCGCGTGCCCTGTCGCCGGACGCCGGGTCCGGGCCTTACGCCTTAAGCGCGCGGATCGCGTCGTCCAGGCCGTGCAGTGTCAGCGGATACATCCGATCCGCGAGCAACTGCCTGGCGATGCCGATCGACTGCACGTACTCCCACCGGTCCTGCGGCTCGGGGTTGAGCCAGGCGTAACGCTGGAAGCGATTCGTCAGTCGCTGCAGCCACACGGCGCCCGCCTCCTCGTTCCAGTGCTCGATGCTGCCGCCCGGCTGCATGATCTCGTACGGGCTCATGCTGGCGTCGCCGATGAAGATGACGCGGTAATCGGGCGGGTACTTGCGCAGCAGTTCGAACAGCGGCGTGCGCTCGCCGAAGCGGCGCCGGCTGTCCTTCCACACGGACTCGTAGATGAAGTTGTGGAAGTAGAAGTATTCGAGGTGCTTGAACTCGCTGCGCGCTGCCGAGAACAGTTCCTCGCAGACGCGCACATGGCTCTCCATCGAGCCGCCGACGTCGAAGAACAGCAGCAGCTTCAGCGCGTTGTGGCGCTCGGGCTGGAACTTGAGGTCGAGCAGGCCGGCGTTGCGCGCCGTCGCGGAAATCGTGCTGTCGATGTCGAACTGGTCCGCGGCGCCTTCACGCGCGAACCGCCGCAGCTTGCGCAGGGCAACCTTGATGTTGCGGGTGCCCAGCTCGACGTTGTCGTCGAGGTTGCGATAGTCGCGCTGTTCCCAGACCTTGACGGCCTTGCCCTTGCCGCCAGGCCCGCCGATGCGAATGCCTTCCGGGTTGAAGCCGCCGTGGCCGAACGGCGACGTGCCGCGCGTGCCAATCCACTTTTTGCCGCCTTCGTGCCGGCCCTTTTGCTCCTCTAGCCGCTGCTTCAGTATCTCCATGAGCTTGTCCCAGCCACCCAGTGCCTGGGTCTGCGCCATCTCCTCGGGCGTGAAGTGTCGCTCGGCGAGCAGCCTGAGCCAGTCCGCCGGCAGGGCTGCCTTGAGGTCGGCGAAGGTCTGCTCGATGCCCTTGAAGTACTTGGCGAATGCGCGGTCGAAGCGGTCGAAGTGCTTCTCGTCCTTGACCAGCGTGGCGCGCGCGAGGAAGTAGAAATCCTCGACGCTCTGGTTGGCGCAGCCACGCTTCAAAGCTTCGAGCAGCGTGAGGTATTCGGTCACCGATACCGGCACGCCGGCCTCGCGCACCGTGTAGAAGAACGGCGTCAGCATGAGCGCGCACTCCGCCCGGCGCGCGCTTTATTTTCCGGTGGGCCCAGCCGCTTGAGGTCACGGACCGCACGGCGCCCCGTCGATCCTCCCCGGCTCGGGTTTCCCGGCCGGGACGCCGTAAACCCATCCGTGGGGGCTCCGGGCGCGGCGTCCATGCCGCGCACGGCCCGGCCGGAAAACCCGAGCCGTGCAGGATCTCGTGGCGCCCGCCGAGTGACGGCTGACGCGGCTATCGCGTACCGGAGCACAGCGCGCGGCACGGGCAGTGAAGCGCTCATGCTCGCCGTGCCTGCTACTGCCGCGACTGCCGTCGCTGCAGGAAGATCAACTGCTCGAACAGGTGCACGTCCTGCTCGTTCTTCAGCAGCGCGCCGTAGAGCGGCGGCAGGCTCTTGCGCGGATCGTCGGTGCGCAGCGCCTCGGGCGGGATGTCCTCCGCCAGCAGCAGCTTCAGCCAGTCGAGCAGCTCAGACGTCGACGGCTTCTTCTTCAGTCCGGGCACTTCCCGCAACTTGTAGAACGCGTTGAGCGCCTCCGCCAGCAATTCGCGCTTCAGCTCCGGGTAGTGCACGCCGACGATGCGTGTCATCGTCTCGGCATCCGGGAAGCGGATGAAGTGGAAGAAGCAGCGGCGCAGGAATGCGTCTGGCAGCTCTTTTTCGTTGTTGCTCGTGATGATCACGATCGGACGGTGCGTCGCCTGCACCAGCTCTCGCGTCTCGTGGACGTAGAACTCCATGCGGTCGAGCTCGAGCAGCAGGTCGTTCGGGAACTCGATGTCGGCCTTGTCGATCTCGTCGATCAGCAGCACGGCCTGCCGCTCGCTGCGGAACGCCTCCCAGAGACGGCCCGGGATGATGTAGTTCGCGATGTCGTGGACTTTCGCCTCGCCGAGCTGCGAGTCACGCAGGCGCGAAACCGCGTCGTACTCATACAGGCCGTGCTGGGCCTTGGTCGTCGACTTCACGTGCCAGCGGTACAGTGGCTTGTCGAGCGAGCGGGCGATCTCCTCGGCGAGCTGCGTTTTGCCGGTGCCGGGCTCGCCCTTGACGAGCAGCGGACGCGCCAAGGTGACGGCCGCGTTGACGGCCATCATCAGGTCGTCGGTCGCAACGTAACTATCGGTGCCTTCGAATTTCTTGCTCACGGGCAGCTCTCATGCCGGCTGCCGACCGGCGCCGTTGCGAGGCATTGTAGCCAAAGTGCCTCGCTCAGCGGCCGCCCTTGTTGCCGCCCGCGCCTGACTTCGCTTTCAGCGCCTTGATGTCCGCGAGCACTTCCACCGAATTGCCCTTCGGATCGACGGCCGCGTAGTGCTTGGCGACCTTGCCCTGCGGATCGATCAGGAAAGTCTCGCGCTTGGCTGCCATGCCGGCGTAACCGAGCGCGCCATACTTCCTGGAGACCGCCCTGTCCGTGTCGGCCAGCAGCGAGAAGGGCAGGCTGTGCTTCTCTGCGAACTCCTTGTGGGAGGCGACGTCGTCGAGGCTGACGCCGAGGATCACGGCGCCTTCCTTGTTGAACGCGAAGATATTGTCGCGGAAGCCGCAGGCCTGCGTGGTGCAGCCCGGCGTGTCGTCCTTCGGATAAAAGTACAGTGCAACCCACTTGCCCTTGTAGTCGGACAGCGAATGCCACTTGCCGGCCTGGTCCTGCAGCTTGAAGGCCGGGGCCGGCTGACCGACGGCGGGCGCGGCGGCGTCGGCGGCCTGCGCCATGCGGAGGCCGGTCAGCAGGACCATCGCGACGGCGAGCAGGAACAGCCCGAATGCGGCCAGATGCGAGGCCCTGGCGTGGTTTTTGCGGGCGACGGAGATGCGGGACTGTGCGCGATTCATCGGTTTCTCCAGGCAATGCCACTAAACACAGCGCGTGTCCGCGCCGCTCCATACTAGACTCCCGCGACCAGGGAGTCAGCGAGGTGAGCTTGTCGAGTCCTGAACTGCCGCCCGTGTCTGGCGAGGCCGAAGCGGACGATGCCACGAACTACCTATTCTTCGACGACCGCGACGCTTTGGTTTTGTCGGGTGGCGGCGCGCGGGGCGCCTACCAGGTCGGCGTGCTCAAGGCGATCGCGGAATGGCTGCCCGAGGACGCGCCATGCCCGTTCGAAGTGCTGGTGGGCACCTCCGCCGGCGCGTTGAACGCCGCGGCCGTCGGCGCGCACGCCGATTCGCTGCGCGAGGCGGTGCAGACGCTGGAGGCGGTGTGGTCGAATTTCCGCGTCGAACAGGTGGTCCGCGCCGACTCCCTGACGATGATCCGGTCCGGCCTGCACTGGATGATCTCGCTGCTGTCCGGCGGCTGGCTGGCCAAGCCGCCCCGATCGCTGTTCGATACCACTCCCTTGCATAGGCTGCTCCGGCGCGTCATCCCGCTGGAGCAGATTCCGACCCATATCGACGCCGGCCGGCTGCATGCGCTGGCCGTCGCCACGACCAGCTACACCAGCGGCCAGGCGATCGCTTTCTACGACGGCGCCAGCGACATCGAGGACTGGAGCCGCGTGCGTCGTGCCGGGCGGCGCCGGCCGATCGACCTCGACGTGCTGATGGCCAGCGCGGCGATTCCGTTCATCTTCCCTGCGTCGAGCATCGACGGCGACCACTACGGCGACGGCGCGATGCGTCAGCTGGCGCCACTGAGTCCGGCAGTGCATCTCGGCGCCAATCGCGTGCTGGTGATCGGCACGCGGGGCAATGCCGGCGCGACGCCGCCGACCGGCGCGCTCATCCAGGCGCCGCCGAGCCCCGGGCACCTGCTGGGCTTCGTGCTCGACTCGCTGTTCACGGACGGCCTGTCGATCGACCTGGAGCGACTCAACCAGATCAACCGGCTGCTGCAGGCGCCCGGCGCGGAGACCGGGCATCGCCCGATCCGCGCGACCGTGATCCAGCCGAGCGTCGACCCGACCGTGATCGCGATGAAGCACGAGCGCGCGATGCCGCGCAGCATCCGCACGTTGCTGCGCACGATCGGCGCGTACGAAGCGCGGGGCGGCCTGCTGGTGAGTTACCTGCTGTTCGACCGTTCCTACACGCGCGAGCTGATGGCGATGGGTTACGCCGACGCACAGACGCAGCGCGCCGAGATCTCCGCCTACCTGTCGCCGTGGGTCACGTGAGCAGGAGCGTGCCCAGCCCGAGCAGCGATGCAAAGCCGATGACGTCGGTGACCGTCGTCACGATGACACCGCCCGCGACCGCCGGATCGACTCCGTAACGCTTGAGGGCGAGCGGTACTGTCACGCCGGCGAGCGCCGCCGCCAGCAGGTTCACCACCATCGCGGCGAAGATCACGGCAGCGATGCGCCACTGGTGGAACCAGGCCCAGGCGACGAGCGCGACGACGGTGGCCCACGCGATGCCATTCAGCAGCGAGACCGAGATTTCCTTGATCAGCAGCCAGCGGGCGTTGGCGCGCTCGATCTGGCCCAGCGCGAGGCCGCGCACGATCAACGTCATCGTCTGCGTGGCTGCGACGCCACCCATGCTGGCCACGATCGGCATCAGCACGGCCAGTGCGACGATCTGCTGGATCGTGGCTTCGAACAGGCCCACGACCCAGGCCGCGAGGAAGGCCGTGACGAGGTTGATGCCGAGCCAGACGCCGCGACGCCGCGCGCTGGGCACCACCGGCGCGAACATGTCGGCGTCCTCGTCGAGGCCAGCCATGCTCATCACCGAGTGCTCGGCCTCGTCGCGAATCACGTCGACCACGTCGTCGACGGTGATGCGGCCCAGCAGCTTGCCGTCGGCCGCGACCACGGCGGCAGACACCAGGTCGCGGTCCTGGAACAGGCTGGTGACCTCGGAGGCGGGCGTGTCCGGCGCGATGCCTTCGACGGCCGTGTCCATCACTTCGGCGACGGTGCGCTCGGGGTCTTCCGTCAGCAGTCGCGTGAGCGGCAGCAGGCCCAGGTAGCGATCGTGGCGATTGACGACGAACAGCGCGTCGGTTTTCTCGGGGATGTCACCCCGCATGCGCAGGTAGCGCAGCACGGTCTCGAGCGCTACGTCGGGGCGCACGCTGACCGTATCCGTGTTCATGAGGCCGCCGGCCGTGTCGTCCTCGAAACCGAGTACTGCGTTCAGCCGCTCGCGGTCCTGCGAGTCCATCGACCGCAGCACCTGCTGGTTCACGTTCTCCGGCAGGTCGCGCAACAGGTCGGCCAGGTCGTCGACCTCCAGGCCTTCCGCGGCGGCGACGAGCTCGTGCGTGTCCATTTCGCTGATGAGGCCGGCGCGCACTTCCTCGTTCAGCTCGACGAGGACATCGCCCTCGAGCTCGGGATCGACCAGATCCCAGACGACTTCACGCTGCGTCTGCGGCAGCGACTCGAGCAACGAAGCGACTTCGGCCGGGTGCATCGAGTTCACGACGCGGTGCACCTGGCGCATGGTCCCTTCATCGAGGGCGCGCTTGAGCACCTCGAGACGGGATGGCCGTGCCGGCTTCAGTTCCGCGTTCATTGCGCGGAATGATAGGCGGCGGGAGGGGGGAAGGCGAGGAAGGGAGGAAGGGAAGAAGGGAAGAAGGGAGGAAGGGAAGAAGGGAAGAAGGGAAGAAGGGAAGAAGGATCGCAGGCTCATCGGCTGTTGATTGCCGCTGTCGTCCACTGATTCTCCGCGG
>Ga0114939_10003080_pt1 | contig 11844 bp, 10 predicted proteins | sample AshMeaCrysSpring_FD_87196 | JGI IMG/M metagenome (GOLD analysis project Ga0114939, IMG submission 87196) | Groundwater microbial communities from Big Spring, Nevada to study Microbial Dark Matter (Phase II) - Ash Meadows Crystal Spring | ecosystem: Environmental > Aquatic > Deep subsurface >... | reverse complement strand
CGCAGGCGAGACTGCCCACGAAGAGCGCTGCCGACCGCGGTGTCAGCGCGCAGTTCGGGGCGAGCTCGATTCGATGCTCGGGCTCGTTATCGTCCGTGATTTCGGCGAGGGACTCGACCATCGGCAGCGGTGCTCTCCCGGAAGCGGCGAATGTAACGGCCCTCCCGCCGGCTGGCAACGCGCAACTCGCGGAAAGTCCTGTACATTTCCTGAACTGCGGCACTCATGGTCCGATCTGCAGCGCGGCCCTCGTGCGGGCATTCTCGAGATGCCGCGAGGCCGCTTCCGCGGAGGGCGCCTCCAGCGCGGGGATGACCGCGAGCAGCGGCGCTGCGAGCAGGCGACCGAGTGACGCGACGTTCCCTTCGACCTGTTCGAACCCCGGGTCGATCTGGTTGCCCACCCAGCCGGTCAGCCGACATCGCCCTGACCGCTCGATCGCCTCGGCCGTGAGCCGGGCGTGATTGAGGCAGCCGAGCCGCAGGCCGACCACGAGGATGACGTCGAGCGCGAGACGCTCAGCGAGGTCGCTCAGGAAACCCTCCGGGTGCAGCGGAACCCGCCAGCCGCCGGCGCCCTCGACGACCGCGACCTGGGCGCCGGCCGTCGCCTGCGCATACCAGGCCGCCAGCTCGTCGACTGCAACGTGGATTCCACGGTCGGCCGCGGCGAGGTGCGGCGCGATGGCGGGTCCGAAGCAGTGGGGGTTGGTCAGGTCGTACGGGAGCGGCACCGTACTCTCCGCCGCGAGCGCCTCGGCATCCGCGTTTCGCAGCCCCTGCGGGGTGACGACCGAGCCCGATGCGACGGGCTTGAGGCCCACGGTGCGCAGCCCCCGCCGGGCGAGGACGCGCAGCAGTCCGGCCGCCACCAGCGTCTTGCCGACGCCCGTGTCGGTGCCCGTAATGAAGAATCCCCGGGGCTCCCTCTGGCCGCAGCTGTTCATGAACTCATGATTGATAAATCGGCTTAATTTGACTGGCGCGCTTTTGATCTATCAAAATTTCTGAGAACATTAGCGGGGTCCTGGGCTCCCGGGTCACCCACGCGGCGCACCGCCCTGCCGGCGCCCGATCCGGCCGATCGGCACGACGACCTCCCCGCCTGTCCGCGCCCGCGGGGTCCCCGTCGCTCCCCAGGCGTGGCCGAACACGACCTCGAAGGTCGCGGGCAGCCGCCCTTCGACCCGGGTCGATTCGTAGGCCACCAGCATCCGTCCGAGCGTTCCCTTGCCGGTGAGCGCGCGCGAACGCCCGGCATTCACGTTGTGTCCCCCGAGCGACTTCAGGTCGCGCATGAGGTCGTGCACCGTCCCGTAGGTCAGCGTGTAGCGCTCGACGTCCATCACCGGCTCGGCGAGTCCAGCGCGGACGAGGGCGTCGCCGAGGTCGTGCATGTCGATGAACCGGTTGACGTGCACACGGCGGTCGGTCGCTGCCCAGGCGCGTCGCAACTCGACCAGCGTGTCGGGGCCATAAGTCGTGAACGTCAGGAGGCCGCCTGGGCGGAGCACGCGTCGGCACTCGGCGAATACCCGGTCGAGGTCGTCGCACCAGTGGAGCGTCAGGTTGCTGAACAGGAGGTCGACGCTGGCATCCGGCAGGGGCAGCTGGGCGGCGTCCGCGCAGACGCGGTGGAAGCGCCGCAACCACCGCTGCCGCCGGCCGGCGAGTCGCAGCATCGCCTCGGCCACGTCGATCGCGACGACCTGGCCGCGGCCGAAACGCCGGCGGAGCTCCAGGGTACCGGTGCCCGTCCCGGCGCCCAGGTCCACGACCACGGCGGGTTCCAGTCGCACGAGATCCAGCCGCCCGAGGTGCTCTGCGCACACGCGCTGCTGCAGAACGGCGACCGCGTCATATCCGGGGGCGGCCCGCTCGAACGCGCGCCGCACGTCCCGGCGGTCGAGGCGGTAGTCGTCCACGGGCGGCGACGGGCGGTTCACGCGGCCCGCCGCCTCACGCGCCGCCGGCGGTTTCCGGGGCCAGGCCGAGCCGTGCGAAGAGCTGGTCGTCCCGCGAGCGCCCGGGGTTCGGCGTCGTGAGGAGCCGCTCGCCGTAGAAGATCGAGTTCGTACCGGCCAGGAAGCACAGCGCCTGCACCGCCTCGCTCATCTCCGTGCGGCCCGCGGAGAGGCGGAGGTAGGAACGGGGCATCAGGAGCCGGGCCGTCGCAATCGTACGCACGAGGTCCAGCGGGTCGAGCGCGGGCAGGCCGTGGAGCGGCGTTCCCTCGACCTGCACGAGCTGGTTGATCGGCACGCTCTCGGGGTGGTGCGGCAGCGTCGCGAGCGTGACGAGCAGCTGGACCCGGTCAGCCTCGGTCTCGCCCATGCCGAGGATGCCGCCGCAGCACACGTTCATGCCCGCGTCGCGCACCGCCTGCAGCGTGTCGAGACGGTCCTTGTACGTGCGCGTCGTGATGACCTCGCCGTAAAACGCTTCGGATGTGTCGAGGTTGTGGTTGTAGTAGTCGAGCCCCGCGTCCTTCAGTTCCCGGGCCTGCGCGGGCGTGAGCATGCCGAGCGTCGCGCAGGTTTCGAGGCCGAGCTCGCTCACCCCGCGCACCATGGCCTTGATGCGCTCGAGCTGCTTCGGCTTCGGGCTGCGGTAGGCCGCGCCCATGCAGAAGCGGGTCGCGCCCGCCTCCCGCGCGGCCCGGGCCGCCGCGACGACCGCCTCGAGGTCCATCAGCGTCTCGTCCTCGACTGCCGTGTCGTAACGGACGCTCTGCGGGCAGTACGCGCAGTCCTCGGGGCAGCCGCCGGTCTTCACCGAGAGGAGGGTGCTCACCTGCACGCGGTTCGGGTCGAAGTTCGCGCGATGCACGCGCTGGGCGTGGAACAGGAGGTCGTTGAAGGGCAGCGCATGGAGCGCGCGGGCCTCCTCGAGCGTCCAGTCCGTGCGCAGGGCGCCCAGTCGGTCGAGGTCCGGGATCGGCATCGGGAATCTCGCGATTTGCGTTAGGAATGCGGGCTGACGCGACCGTCCGGCCGGGCGGATGCTCGTTCGCGCAGTCGGCGGCAGTATTCAGATCGCGGCCGACGACTGTCAACCAATGCGCCACCCCCGGGTTGACAGGCTCCTCGATGCGCTCGCGGGCGTTCTCCTGCCGGCGCGCTGCGTGCTCTGCGGCGAGCCGGGGCGCGTCCGCGGCCTCGACCTCTGCCGAGAGTGTTTGTTTTCCCTGCTGCGCGATCCCTCTCCACTCAGGCTCGGGCCGGCGCCGATCGATCGCTGCTTCGCCCCGCTCGTCTACGCTTTCCCGGCCGACAGTCTCGTGCACCGACTGAAATACCGCGGCCAGCTCGCGGTGGGACGCGTGCTTGGCATGGTGCTCGCAACCGCTGTCCACGACTTTGCGCTGCATCTCGACGTCGACGGCATCGTCCCGATCCCTCTCCACGCCATGCGACACGCCGAAAGGGGCTTCAACCAGTCGGCGGAAATCGGTTCGCGGGCGGCCGGCGAACTCGGCTGCCGCTACCTGTCGGATGCGGTCCGGCGGGTGCGCGCCACACGCCCCCAGGTCGGGCTCCATCCGGAGCAGCGGCGGGCAAACCTGGCGGGTGCCTTCCAGGCCGCGGCCGAGGTCCGGGGCCGACGGATCGTGATCGTCGACGACGTGCTCACGACCGGCGCGACCGCCGGTGCGGTGGCGGCGGCCCTGCTCGAGGCCGGCGCCTTCTCGGTCGACGCATGGTGCATCGCAAGGGCTCCCGCGCCCGAAAGGTTAGACTTGCGCTCCCGACCCGAGGCGAGTTCAGCATGAGTCAGGTCCACAACCCCTCCGCCGGACCGATGTCCGCGATCCGCGAGTTCCTCAAGCTCGAGTCGGCGAGCGGCATCCTGCTCGTGATCGCCGGCGTGCTCGCCATGGTCGCCGCCAACACCCCGCTCGCGGACGGGTACGTGGGGCTGCTGCAGACCCAGTTCAAGGTCCAGCTCGGCGAGTTCAAGCTCGACAAGCCGCTGGTCATCTGGGTGAACGACCTGTTGATGGCGATCTTCTTCCTGCTGGTCGGCCTCGAGATCAAGCGGGAAGTCGTGATGGGCGAGCTCTCCGAGTCGAGCAAGGTCGCGCTGCCGGCCATCGCCGCCCTCGGCGGCATGATCGTGCCTGCCGCGATCTACGCGGCGCTCAACTGGGCCGATCCGGTCGGCATCCGCGGCTGGGCGATTCCGTCGGCGACCGACATCGCCTTCGCGCTCGGCGTGCTGTCGCTGTTCGGCGAGCGGGTGCCGGTGGGGCTGAAGATCTTCCTGATGACGCTCGCGGTCCTCGACGATCTCGGCGCGATCGTCATCATCGCGCTCTTCTACACCAGTGACCTGTCGGTGACCGCGCTGCTGTTCGCGCTACTCGCGATCGTGGTGCTGTTCACCCTCAACCGCTTCGGCGTGCAGCGCATCGCGGCCTACATGCTCGTCGGTGCCGCGCTCTGGCTGTGCGTGCTCAAGTCGGGCGTGCACGCCACGCTCGCCGGCGTGATCGCGGCGCTGTTCCTCCCGTCCACGGGCGCCGGCGGCGACCGCGAGCACTCGCCGCTGCGCACGCTCGAGCACTCGCTGCACCCCTGGGTCGCGTTCGGCATCCTCCCGATCTTCGCGTTCTCCAATGCCGGCATCGATCTCTCGGGGATGAGCCTCGGCGACCTCATGCAGCCCATCCCGCTCGGCATCATGCTCGGCCTGTTCGTCGGCAAGCAGGTCGGCGTGTTCAGCTTCGCGTGGGCGTCCGTGAAGCTCGGCCTCGCGCGGCTTCCGACCGGCGTCGAGTTCAGGCACGTCTACGGCGCATCGATCATCTGCGGCATCGGATTCACGATGAGCCTCTTCATCGGCATGCTCGCGTTCGAGGAGGTGGCGTCCGAGGAAATCGTCGCGGCGGAGAAACTCGGCATCCTGATGGGATCCCTGGTTTCGGCGGCTGTGGGCAGCGCAGTCCTGCAAATCGTGCTGCCGAAAGGACGCTCCAGCCACGCCTGAGCGGTGGGCACGCGACTCAGGCGGCGAACAGGTAGTGCAGGAGAATGCCCGCGAACACTGCGAGCCCGAACAGGTTGTTGTTCAGGAAGGCGCGGAAGCACGCCGCCGGCTCGCGGTCCCTGATCAGCCACTGCTGGCGCGCGGCGAGCGCGGTGGCGACGGCGAGGCCCGCCCAGAACCAGCGCCCGAGCGAGGCCATGATCCCGACGAGCGACAGGCCCGCGAGCGCGGCCGCCTGCAGCGCGGCGATGATCGCGCGGTCGGCGCGGCCGAAGAGGATCGCCGAGGAGCGCACGCCGATCACGAGGTCGTCCTCGCGGTCGACCATTGCGTACATCGTGTCGTAGGCCGTGGTCCACGCCACCACCGCGAGGAACATCACCCACGCCACAGGCGGCACGGATCCCGTCTGCGCGGCGAACACCATCGGCACCGACCAGCCGAAGGCCGCGCCGAGGTAAGCCTGCGGCAGCGAGAAGAACCGCTTCAGGAACGGGTAGGTCACTGCGAGCACGCCGCCGATCAGCGCCAGTACCTGGGTCGACCGGTTGAGCGGAATGATGAGCGCGAGGGCGAGTAGCGCCAGCACGGCGAAGAGCCCGAGCGCCTCGGCGGGCGACACGGCCTGGCGCGCGAGCGGACGGTCCGCCGTGCGGCGGACGTGCGGGTCGAACTCGCGGTCGGCGAAATCGTTCATCACGCAGCCGGCCGAGCGCATCACGAAGGTGCCGATCACGAAGATCACGAACAGCCGCTCGTCCGGGTGGCCGTCGGCCGAGACCCAGAGCGCCCACAGCACGGGCCACAGGAGCAGCCAGATGCCGATGGGCCGGTCGAGGCGCATGAGTCGCGCGTACTCGCGGAGCCGCGCGGCGAACGCGGGCCGCGTGGCGGTCGAGGAGTCGCGTCCGGTGTCGGTGGCGTTGCGCATCGGTTCCCGTGCCTGGAAGTCAGACCTTGCCGAACCGCTCGCCGTCTCCCACCCAGCGACGCAGCAAGGACGCTATGTTCGCGCCACCGGCCTCGAGCATCAATGCCGCGGCCTTCTGCACGTCCGGGAGCAGGTCCGAGTCGCGCACCAGGTCCGCCACCTTGAGCTGCATGAGCCCCGTCTGGCGCGTGCCGAGCAGCTCGCCCGGGCCCCTGAGCTCGAGGTCGCGCCGGGAGACCTCGAAGCCGTCGTTGGTGTCGCGAAGCACGGCGAGTCGTTCACGCGCGAGCGGGCTCAGGGGCGACTGGTAGAGCAGCACGCAGCTGCTCTCCACCGAGCCGCGCCCGACGCGGCCGCGCAGCTGGTGCAGCTGCGAGAGGCCCATGCGCTCGGCGTTCTCGATCACCATCAGGCTCGCGTTCGGCACGTCGACGCCGACCTCGATGACGGTCGTCGCCACGAGCAGGTCGACCTGCCCCTGCTTGAAGGAGTTCATCACCGCGTCCTTCCGGGCGCCGGGCATGCGGCCGTGCACGAGCCCGACGCGCACGTCGGGCAGCGCGGCGGCGAGCGAGGCGGCCGTCTCCTCCGCGGCCTGGTGACGCAGCGATTCCGACTCCTCGATCAGCGGGCAGACCCAGTACGCCTGGCGCCCCGCGCGGCACGCGGCGTCGATGCGGCTCACGACCTCGTCGCGCCGGTTGTCGGGCAGCACGACCGTGCGCACCGGCGTGCGGCCCGGCGGCAGCTCGTCGATGACCGAGACGTCGAGGTCCGCATAGGCCGTCATGGCGAGCGTGCGCGGGATGGGCGTCGCGGTCATCACCAGCTGGTGCGGGTAGCGGCCGTCGGTGCGCCCCTTCTCGCGCAACTGCATGCGCTGGTGCACGCCGAAGCGGTGCTGCTCGTCGACGATCACAAGCGCCAGGCGCGCGAACTGTACGCCCTCCTGGAACAGGGCGTGGGTGCCGACCGAGACCTGCACCGCGCCGCCCGCGAGGTCCTCGTTGAGGGCGTTGCGCGCCTTGCCGGTGAGCCGACCGGTGAGGAGGCCCACGCGCACGCCGAGCGGGTCGAGCCAGCCGAGGAAGTTGCGCGCGTGCTGCTCGGCGAGGAGCTCGGTCGGTGCCATGACGGCCGCCTGCGCGCCGTGCTCCACCGCGCGCAGGGCCGCCAGCGCCGCGACCACGGTCTTGCCCGAGCCCACGTCGCCCTGCACGAGCCGCATCATCGGGTGCTCGCGCTCGAGGTCGGACTCGATCTCGCGCCAGGCGCGTTGCTGCGCCCCGGTCAGCTGAAAGGGCAGGCCCGCGAGGCAGCGTCCGACGAGATCGGTCCGCGCGGTCAGCGGCCACGCATCGTCGCGGTCAGCGGCCTGCCGCAGCAGCCTCAGGCTGATCTGGTGGGCGAGCAGCTCCTCGAAGGCGAGCCGCCGCTGTGCCGGGTGGCGGCCGGCGTTCAGCAGCTCGATGTCCGCGTTCGGCGGCGGCCGGTGCACGTAGCGGAGCGCCGCCTCGAGCGCCGGCATGCGTGAGCTCACGAGCACGTCGGGCGGGATCCAGTCCTTCAGCGAGCCGTCGTGCAGCTCCGCGAGGGCGAGGCCCGTGAGCGCGCGCATGCGCCCCTGCTGCACCCCCTCGGTCGTGGGGTAGATGGGGGTCAGGCACTCGTCCACCGGGGAGGCGGTACCTTCGGCGACCCGCCGGTACTCGGGGTGCACGATCTCCGGGCCGCCTGGACCGGGACGCACCTCGCCGAAGCAGCGCAGTCGCGTGCCGCGGGTGAGCGCCGCCTGCTGCGCGGCGGAGAAGTGGAAGAAGCGCAGCGTGATGAGGCCCGAGCCGTCGGCCAGCCGGCACAGCAGCGCGCGACGACGGCGAAACACGACTTCCGCGAGCTGCACCTCGCCCTCGATGACCGCCCGATCGCCCGGACGCAGGCTGCCGATGGGAACGACGCGGGTGCGGTCCTCGTAGCGCAGCGGCAGGTGGAACAGCAGGTCCTGGACGGTGCGGACACCGATGCGCGCGAGCGTCTCGCCGAGCGCCGGCCCGACGCCGCGCAGGCTCGTGACGGGACGCTCGTCGAGCGGTGTCCGGGGCGCCGTCGTCGGGCGCATGGCGCCGCGTCAGAGTTCGAGGACGCCGTCCACCTCGACGCCGGCACCGCGCGGCAGGGCGGCGACGCCCACGGCGGCCCGCGCCGGGTACGGCTCGGGGCAGTACTCGGCCATCACCTTGTTCACGAGCGCGAAGTTCGCGAGGTCCGTGAGGTAGACGTTCACCTTGACGAGGCGCGACAGGTCGCCTCCGGCGGCGACGGCGACCGCCTTCAGGTTCTCGAATGCGCGACGCACCTGCGCCTCCATGTCGCCCGGGACGAGCTCACCGGTCGCCGGGTCGAGCGGGATCTGGCCCGAGAGGTAGACCGTCGTGCCGGTCTTCACGGCCTGCGAGTAGGTGCCGATGGCCTTGGGTGCGTGCGGTGTGGCGATGATGGTGCGCGACACGGGGGACTCCGGAAGAAAAGAAGGGGGTCATGATCAGGGGGCAGGGCGGTATGAGAAACGGAAAAGGGGGTAATGACTAGGGGGTAGGGTGCAGTGACGGAGGTGTCGGCGGTTGCCGTCGCATTCTTCCACCACCCCCTGCCCCCTGATCACGACCCCCTTTCTCCTCACGCCAGCGTCCGCGTCACCTTCAGCACCTCCGGCATGCCGCGGATCGCGCGGATCACGCGTGCGAGGTGCCGCCGGTCCTGCACCAGCAGCTCGAAGATGAGGGTCGAGCTGTCGCTGTCGCGCTCGATGAGCGAGACGCGGTCGATGTTGGTCTGCGTCCCGGAGATCGCGGAGGCGACCTGCGCGAGCACGCCCATGCGGTTCGTCACTTCGGCCTTGATCTCGACGTGGAACAGGCTGTCGGTCGCAGGGCTCCACGTCACCGAGATCCACTTGTCCGGCTGCTTGCGGAAGGTCGAGAGGTTGCCGCAGGCCTCGCGGTGGATCACCACGCCGCGGCCGCTCGACAGGCTGGCGAGGATCGGATCGTTCGGGATCGGGAAGCAGCAGCGCGCGAACGTGACCACGAGGCCTTCGGTGCCGGCGATCACCAGCGGCCCGGCCGGTACGTCCTGGGTCGCCTCCGCGTCGGCCGGCAGCAGGCGCCGCGCGATGAACGGCGCCACCCGCTCGCCGAGTCCGACCCTCTCGTAGAGGTCCTCCTCGTTGCGCAGTCCGAGGCCACGGACCACCTCGTCGATCGTCTCGGCCGGAATCTTGCGCAGGCTGAGCGAGAACTCCTCGAGCGACTGGTTGAGGAGCCGCCGCCCGAGGTCCACCGCCTCGGAGCGCTTCAGGCTCTTCAGGTACTGGCGGATCGAGGCGCGCGCCTTGGCGGTCACCACGAAGTTGATCCACGACGGGTTCGGGGTGGCGCCCTTCGCGGTGATCACCTCTACCGTCTGCCCGTTGCGCAGCGGCGTGCGCAGCGGCACCAGGCGGCGGTCGACCTTGGCCGCGACGCAGCGGTTGCCGACGTCGGTGTGCACGGCGTAGGCGAAGTCGACGCAGGTCGAGCCCCGCGGGAGACGTCGGATGTCGCCCTTAGGCGTGAACACGTAGACCTTGTCGGGGAACAGGTCGACCTTGACGCTCTCGAGGAACTCCTCTGAGTTGCCACCCTGCTGGATCTCGACGAGCTGCTGCAGCCACTCGCGCGCCCGTTCGCTGTAGGTGCGCGCGGAGTCGTCGCCGTCCTTGTACTGCCAGTGCGCGGCGATGCCCGACTCGGCGACCTCGTGCATCTGCGCCGTGCGGATCTGCACCTCGAGCGGCGTGCCGCTCGGGCCGAAGAGTGTCGTGTGCAGCGACTGGTAGCCGTTGGCGCGCGGAATGGCGATGTAGTCCTTGAAACGCCCGGGCATCGGCTTGTAGACGCCGTGCACGACGCCGAGCGTGCGGTAGCAGGTGTCCGTCGCGTCGACCACGATGCGGAAGCCGTAGACGTCGACGATCTCGTTCAGCGAGACCTTTTTGCGCCGCATCTTCTGGTAGATGCTGTAGACGTCTTTCTCGCGGCCCTCGACGCGGCCAGCGATGCCGGCCTTCGCGAGCGCGTTCTCGAGGGTCTCGGTGATGCGGCCGACGAACTGCTTCTGGTTGCCCTTTGCCTTGCGGACCGCGGTCTCGATGACCCGGTAACGGCGCGGATAGAGCGAGCGGAAGCCGAGGTCCTCGAGCTCCACCTTGATCGCGTGCATGCCGAGGCGGTTGGCGATCGGCGCGTAGATCTCGAGCGTCTCGCGCGCGATCGAGCGGCGCTTCGCCGGCGGCATCGAGCCGAGCGTGCGCATGTTGTGCGTGCGGTCGGCGAGCTTGACCATGATGACGCGGATGTCGCGCACCATGGCGAGCAGCATCTTGCGGAAGCTCTCGGCCTGCGCCTCGGCGCGGCTCTTGAACTGGATCTGGTCGAGCTTCGAGACGCCGTCGACGAGGTCCGCCACCTCGGTGCCGAAGCGCGTCGTGATCTCGTCCTTGAGGGTCGGCGTGTCCTCCATGACGTCGTGGAGGATCGCGGCGATCAGCGTCTGCGAGTCGAGTCGCAGGTCCGCGAGCAGGTCGGCGACCGCAACCGGGTGCGTGATGTAGGGCTCACCCGAGCGCCGCCGCTGGCCTTCGTGGGCCTGGTAGGCGAAGTCGTAGGCTTCCTGGACGCGCTCGACTTCAGCCGGGGGCAGGTAGCCCTCGAGCTTCGAGATCAGCTGGCTGATGCCGATCGACCGTCTTCCGTACGGCAGCAGGCTGCGCAGGGAAGACGTGACGTCCACGGCGTGCTCGTGCCGGGGTCAGTCCCCCAGACCGAGGTGCGGCGCGCGGAATTCGCCCATGAACTCGGGCTCGGGCATGAACTCCGGCTGCGGCGGACGGTCGGGCTCCTCGAGGATCTCGAGGCCGACGTGACCGGCGGCCACCTCACGCAGCGCGAGCACCGTCGGCTTGTCGTTCTGCCACTCGAGCGTGCCCTCGGCGCCGTTCGCGAGCTTGCGGGCGCGCTTGGCCGCGACCAGGACGAGCTGGAACAGGTTCGGGACGTTCTGCAGGCAATCTTCGACGGTGATGCGGGCCATGGGCGGTCTTTACGTGTCAGTCGGGGACAAGGGGCGAAAGCATAGCACAGGGACCGGGGAGGGCCGGGGAGGAGGAGGGGGTAGTGACTAGGGGGTAGGGGGTAGTGGAGGAAGCGCGCTGCAGCCGACGCGGTGGCCGCAACTCCTGCACTAACCCCTACCCCCTAGTCACTACCCCCTTTTCTTTCTCCGGCCAGCTCCCCCGCCAGCGCCGCCAGCCCTGGCCGGTCACGGCGGGAGGACTCGCCCCGGCCATGGACGATGGCCTGCAGCCCGGCGAGTGCCGTCTCGAAGTCGTCGTTCACGACCACGAAGTCGAATTCGCGCCAGTGACCCATGTCGCCCGCGGCGTCCCGGAGGCGGCGCTGGATCACGTCCTCGGAATCCGTGCCCCGGCCGCGCAGCCGCCGCTCGAGCTCGGCCCGCGAGGGCGGGAGGATGAAGATCGAGTGGCACTCCGGGAGCGCCCGGCGGATCTGCTGGGCGCCCTGCCAGTCGATCTCGAGGATCAGGTCCTGTCCCGCCTCGAGCGAAGCCTCGACCTGGCGGCGGGACGTGCCGTAGCTGTTGTCGAATACGGTCGCGTGCTCGAGGAACTCGCCCGCCGCGACCATGCGGTCGAAGTCCTCGCGGGTCACGAAGAAATAGTCGCGGCCGTGGATCTCGTTCGGGCGCTGCTTGCGCGTCGTGTAGGAGACGGAGAAGCGCAGGCCGGGCTCGCGCTCCATGAGCGCGCGGACGAGCGAGGTCTTGCCGGCTCCGGAGGGGGCGGCGATGACGAAGAGGCGGCCGCGG
>Ga0114939_10003079_pt1 | contig 11846 bp, 10 predicted proteins | sample AshMeaCrysSpring_FD_87196 | JGI IMG/M metagenome (GOLD analysis project Ga0114939, IMG submission 87196) | Groundwater microbial communities from Big Spring, Nevada to study Microbial Dark Matter (Phase II) - Ash Meadows Crystal Spring | ecosystem: Environmental > Aquatic > Deep subsurface >... | reverse complement strand
TTGCCTCACAATCCTCATAATCTTGCCTATTCTTGAATCCTTTATCTTGGTAATATTTATCTCTCGCTCTAACAGCACTGTTTAATATTCCATTTTGCTGCATCCAGCAGGTGAATTCATTTCCATTAGCAAACTTTAATTTTTCCTGATATTCTAATCTTTCTTTATTTACGGGACTCAAAAATTTCGGATTTTTCTTAACTTTTTCTTTGATCTCTGCCACAGCGTTCTTTCTTATATCTTCTATAGAGTTCTCTACCATTATACTATCTCTCCCGTTACTTTGCCAACAATAAAAGGGAGACTGCGGCTGAACTGGCCAGTATCAACCGCAGGTACAATGTGTTTGTTGGCATTGTAACATTTAATAGAGATAGTGTTTAAAGTATATAAATATAATCTATGCAGAAAATATGCGATATATAAATAGAGTTATAAGATGGTTAGATAACCATGCTATCCATATATAGGTTGTAATGTTACTGATATATTATTGACCTGATCTGGAATAATGTTTATGAAAACCTTTTTACTGTAATAGCCATCAAGAGATACCTGTACCTCATGTAAACCTTCTCGTACAGCAGTAATTCTTACAGGCGTTAGTAATGCACGTCCATTAAGATCTATCAACGCATTTCCATCTATGTATATATATCCACCTTGGGGATTACTATCAATAAAAAGGTCGCCTAGTGCCGATAATGTTAGTGATCCTGTTTTTGGTATCAAAGCTGCACGTACATCAGAATATAATCCATTTTCCACATATACATAAATGTCTTCGTCAAGATATCCATCTTTCTTAAATGTTATTTTATGTCTTCCTGTAGTAACGTTGAGAATGGTGACTGGAGTTGTTACAACTCTACCTATTGAGTCGAGAATTGGTTGTCCATCTAAATACACTTCTGCTCCATCAGGCCCTGTGTTAGCTGCTATATATCCAATAGGTATCTGAGGGATTGGAAGGACTGGCCATCCAGGTGCTGGTTGTAATGATCCTGATGATGCATTTGACACTCTATACGGAATTTTTGGAACTGAAAATCTTGGCCTCATTACAATATTCGCGTCAGAATATGTTCCAGTGTCGACATATACAGGGACGTCTTCGTCGTGATACCCTTCTTTTTTAAATGTTACCCAATGACCTCCTGTAGGAATATTGGTGATGATAACTGGAGTTGTTACAATTTTGCCTGTAGGGCCAAGAACTGGTTGACCATCAATATATACGTCTGCCCCGTAAGGAGCGGTGACAGCCGCTATATGTCCATAAGGAAATTCCCAATATGGGACTGGAGGAACTGGAGAAACTGGAGGATATGGCTGTTCAGGTTCTACATTTTGTCGTTCAGATGATAACATCATTGGATATCTAATAAATTTAGTAGAAAGCACTGCTCTGGCATAAGTATCCGATCCTTCTTCTACATTTATCATAACAGTTGTACTATCATATCCTAGTTTACTGAAAGTCACACTATGTACGCCTTCTGTTACATATGATATTATTGAAGGAGTTTTCGCTATCATACCATGCGAGTCTAGTACAGGATTTCCATCTAAATATATTTCCATATTGTTTGGACGAGTATTAGCGATAATCTTACCAAATCTTGTCATAATTATCTCCTTTATATTAATTGTTAGCTTACTTTTCTTAGTAATATTTTAGGTAACTATATTCCGTTCTGTCTAAATTGTGTCATACGACGCTAAGTAACAATAACGCTTATAAACGCTTCGAATATATACAGATGTTGTAGATATACATAGAGTTTAATTCAGAGCCATATAATTACTAATTGTGTGATTTTTATTTTAGTTAGGAACTGGACATATAGTATGAGGTGCAGCAATCATAGTTGATATTGTAAATGTGCGTGTTACGACATCGCCAGCATTTTGATACGGACTCAATGTTACAGAAGACAGTGTTATTGGCGCACCGCCGTCAATTGATATTCCAGGAATAAAAGTACCGCTTGCTCCTCCGGTATTCTGCCATATTACGTCTATTGTTACTGCGCAGACTCCTACGAAACAAGGGTCTGTGCTTTTAGTCACTATCATATTTGTCGCTGTTATATTTGGTGGCGTCACTACTTCCACTATATAGCAATTTGGCGGCGGAGGAGGTGGAATGACAGGTATCGTAGAATTAAATGTCATTACTGATCCAGAATTAGATATATCAGTTATCGACATCTGTCTAGCAGTGCCATTACACAATGACGAGTTTGGTGTTGTATATCTTCCAAATATACGATTGTTTGTCGATCCTGGAAATGGATCTCCAGCATCTCCATTATTATATTTATTTTCGAGATCTTTTAATCCATCTGCTTGTACTAATCCTGCTAAGAAGCATAATTCATTATTATTTAATGATTGATTCTCGTTTATGTGCCAAATTAGAATACCATCTCCGGGCAAATATGTATCAAATAATGTTCTCTGTCTATTTTCCATTAGGAAATACTCTTTAGTATCTGATGTTGTAATCTTCACAGCAGCATTTGTCTGATTTGTTTCTATATTATTTAGTGTTACCATCCCGTTAGGATCTGTTGTAACGTTGATAAATCCGAGTTTGTATTTAGACCATATATCAAGATGGACTGGTTTCAGTCCATTATTTGCCCAACAGCCAGCACCCATTAAAGAATAATTGCCAACACCATTTGAATTATTAGAATAGTCATATAAATCCGGAAGGCCTATTAAATGTCCAAATTCATGAGCATCAATTCCTATTCTTTGAGTAGCACCGGGATATATGTATTCTGATACTAATTCATATTGATAAATACTTTTTCCTCCTACAGATTTTTGAGGAAATAGTGTTGATACGTGTGCCCAAAAATCATTGGTATTTCCTGTCCATGCGGCTTCTGAGCCAGCATGAACTACTATTATATTGTCTATTTTTCCGTTACCGTTCGTATCAAATGATGCCCAGTCTATAGTAGGGTCGGCTATTGCCATATCTATTGCGTCTTCCACTAATCTTGTTATATTGTTTGGATATAGTCCATAACCATTATCATTATTTATATAGTATGTATATGGTTGAGGTGCTCTGTACCATCCATGTATCTCTCCGGTAGGTATGTAAGTTGAAAATGATACTTCTTTATAATAATTTAAAAATGTATCTCCTGTAGTCGAGAAGAACCTGTTATTTATAGTTGATATGTTTGTGGTCGCAGGTTTGTCACTAAAATCTATGCACAATACTAAAATCTTATCGATTACGGTAAAAAATGGTCCCCAACAACTCTGAATATTTTGATCAATATCTAAAGATACGGACATTGGAGATATTGTCAATTCTTCTATCCAAGGTTGTGTCGTTGTCAGTACACTATGAGTATTTAAATCTATATAGTCCCACGGATATTTTGTATATAATCCAGATATAAATTCAGATTTGTTAGCATCTACTATCCCGTCTGTGTTGTTAATCCTTCTTTGTAGATCTGGGTGCGGTGCTACCATATAATTAACCTCATATAATAATAGGGGGGTAATAGGAGTAATGTGATAGAGTAATAGGAGAATAATGGAGATAATAATAGGAGAGATCAGTTCTCAACTAAAATTGATGGTCATCCACTTTTTAGCTCTTTTAGTTGAGAACTGTGACTTATTTCTGTTGTTCTTGGTCAAATTATGTAACAGTAAAGTTACATACTGGAGCCAAGCATCCTATATTGACTGTACAAATCGATTCGCAAGTTTTGGCACCTGTCGGACAGGAATCTGATATATATACTGAGAAGTCTATCGTGCCTGTCGACGCAGTTCTTATATCTTCATTTGTCAATACATATGTACGAGTCAATTGTGTGTCTTCTGTGGCTGAAGGAATCGTGTAAGGCCTTCCTAGAGGATCGTTTCCTGGGAGAGCAACATCATTCTTTCTAAATTCTACGTAATATGGACCTGTACCATTCCTAGGCGTTGCCTGTAGTGTAACAGTATTGCCCTCGTACTTTACTGTTGCAGTACATCCTGTTGGAGGTTCGGGAGCTCCAGGAGCTTGTACAACGACTACTGGACACGGTGATACGGTCAAACTCTCAATCCTTGGTGCTATATCTTCTATATACGCCGGTTCTATTATAATATTGTCATCGTAACTATGTTCTGGATAACTATATTCTGACAAATCTATTATTACTTCAGATACTGTCATATTATATCTTCTCCTTATTATATTAATTTGGATCTGGACATATCGTATGTGCTGCGGCTGATAATCCTGTCACTGTAAATGTTTCGTCTATAAAGCCGCCTGCTGGCACTGTCCGAGATGCGTGTGGAGTCTGTGATACACCATCAATTTTTATATTTGGTATGACTGTGCCGTCTGTCTGTCCGCTATTTGACCATCTTACAACTACAGTTATAGTGCAAGTTCCTGTCATACAAGGTGTTTCACTCGTAGTCACCGTTACATTTGTAGCTGTTATATTTGCCACGGTTAGCATGGTTACAGGAACATTGACTGTTGATCCAGCAGTTGCTGTAAAGTTTCCTGTAGAGTCGGTATATCCTGTTTTGGCCAACTTATAATTCCATATTCTGGTTGCTCCTGATATGGCGTCAGTCAAGCCGGTGATTATACGAGGAGTATCTGCCCCAGCTCCTTGATCTACTGGTGTACCTGGAGTTATAGCCAGCCATATTCTTGCATTTACTTCTGGGGCAGATGTTATATATGCACTGCCTGCAAATGTGACATCAAGAGTAGTCGTCACACCTCCAGTTATTGAGAAATTTCCTGTCGTGTTAGCATATCCAGCAAGTGTCAACATATATGTATGAGTTCCGGGGGTAAGTCCTGTTTTTGTAGCAGGAGTGACTCCTGTTTGTAGAACATCGTCTATGTACATCGTTGCTTCAGAAGGAGTCGACGTTATAGTTACATCTCCTACTGATGGAGTTAAAGTTGCAGATACAGGAGTTTCCATACCTTCAGATACGGTGGCTGTATCTGTCCAGTCATCGTATCCTGCTAAAGTCAACTTTATGTTATAAGTTCCAACTTGAAGATTGGATATGACTCTACCTCCGCTTATGGTAGTAGTTCCTTGGTCTGTAGGCGTACCTGGCGATAGTGCTAGAAATATCTCTGCACCAGAAGGCGTCGAAGATATCCTAAGACTGCCAACCGCATATACTGTCACTGTTTGACATGTTATAGTCATTTTATTCTCTCCTACTTATTTATCTTAATTTATTATCACTTGCCCGTTCTAATTTATTATCACTTGCCCGTTCTAATTTATTGTAGCTTGCGCATTCTAACTCATTGTTATTTACTCATATCAATTGGGATATGGGCATATTGAATGTGTCCCTACTGATAATGTTTGTGCAGCTATAGCCCCAGAAGATGCACTATTTAGAGCAAGTATTGATATCGGGGTACCATATACCAAGATAGTATTATCTATGAGAATTGCAGGAGTGAAACTTTCTATATTCGCATTTCCATAATTATACCATGTTACATATGCATTTACTGTACACGAACCTGCACATGAATATTTGTCTAAGTTCATATCAGTTGCAGTTATATTAAATTCTTCTTTACTAATACCAAATGTTGGTTCGGGAGATGCATATCTGCGTGTTTTGATAGTAGGTATAAATATTTGAGTATCATACCCATCATCTCCTAAAGAGTCTGTATAAAAGTCTATACTTTCGTTAGACATTTTTGTTGTCTCAATATTAAAATATTGTGTTCCTCCTCCTATTCCAGGAAATGTGTAAGTCCATAGAGTAGATTCAGCATTCGTAGAAAGATTTCTTTTAATTATTCTATTATTTGTTCCATTACCACCAGAATCTCCCCTGTACGCATATCCAGATATTCTTAAATTTTGATTTGTATTGCTTTGCCAAAGTATAACCGCATCTATAGATCTATAAGGGTGTTCTTGACTACTCCATAATCCTAAAGGCCAAGCCCCTACCCCTCTCCAAAAGCCTCCATATGCGACCGGATCCCAATTCATGGCAGTCCATCCAGTTCCGGGAGCAGCTCCCCTAGTTCTTTGATAATAATACCAACCATTACCTCCTTGTGTACCTGAAAATTGACTGGAATAATTATAAGTAGTCCATATAGATGATTCATTTGATAACGATGTTGTCTCTAAAGGATTATCGTAATATATATAAATATGAGTCGGATTTATATCTGTGGGTACATTAATCCATACTATCGCGTAATTACCTGAAACTAGAGATTCTATCCAATAGCTGAGATTTGTAGACCCATCTGGTCTTGTAAATCTTAAATCATTAAAATCATCTCTGGCATTTTCTCCTAAATAAACTGCGGTAGGACTATCTGGACCTAATCCATTTTTATATATTGTAAGTTTCATCTGATAGTCAGGGATCCCAGTTGGTAGATTTTCTACAACCTTTGACTTTCTTCTGGTATAACCGAGTAGCCATGCCATATCTTATCACGTTATAATTAAAAGATTTTATATCGGTATTATAGGATATCTTAGATATTCTTTTTGACGTTCCTTTTCTTTTTCTTTTATAGGAAATAGTAAAAGCCCAACTGCTAATCCTGCTAGAAGAATAGCCCCAGCAGCTCCAAATCCTGCCTGTACCACAATTGGTTCTAATATTATGTATAATATCCAATTTATGTCTAATACCTAGTTTGTATCTTAATTTAAGTTACTGTAAAGTTACATACTGGAGTCAGACATCCAATATTGATAGTACATTCTTGTGTACATGATTGAACAACAGTTGGACACGAGTCAACCATATATACTGAAAATGTTATAGTGCCAGTAATTGCTGCAACTATGTCTGCATCATTAAGAATATATGTTCTAGTTATCTCAATATCTTCTGGGGCATTTATTATAGGGTTTGATAAAGATCCTAGTCTTGAGGGATCTATAGTGGTACCATTCTTTCTAAATTCCACATAATATGGAGCAGTACCTCCTTTTGGTGTAGCCTTCAGAGTTATAGTATCTCCAGAATATTTAGTCTCTGTAGGACATGAAACTAATTGTATTGATAAGCCTCCAAATGCAGAAGATCCGTAAGGTGCTGAACCGTAGGACATCTCATAAATTGTTGCATCATTATTTTTATGATACATATTTTGTCATATATCAGAAATGGAGCGTTCAATATATATTCCCGTATCTCTAAGTCTCTGTAATATCTCCATAACTATAAGATTACAATTTGGAGTTGATGGACAAGGTATTAACGGAGAGGAAGATCCAAGTGCTGATGATCCGTAAGCGTATCCTCCGAATGTCATAATAGGTCTTTATATTGTTTGGATATTTTGAGTTTATTGATGTTCTTGTTGGATCGGCGACTGTTGAACAGATACCTGCTGTTGAGCTTTCTGTTCTAATTCATTTAATATCTGTAATTTCTGTGCTTTTATCTGTTGAAGCTTATTTGTTTCTGATATGTATGCTTCTTGTTGAATCATTATATCAAATGCTTGAGACTTTATTTTTATTATTTCTTCTGATACTCCTTTCTGTTCTACATCTCCTAGTTCTTGCAATTTTTCTATTCTTTTTTGTTGAAGATGGTTCGCGTTTGCTATATATAATTCTTGTTGTCTTATTATATCAAATATTTCCGCCTTTAACTTTATTATTTCTTCCATATTTTGTCTCCTGCGTGTTTTAATTAAGTCTATTCCATTATCTGTATTCTTAGTTCTACTAATTCTTTTCTTAGTGTTGTAATAGTAAAAGGACGTGGTACGAATGCTGGAACTACTGGGCCTTCTACTATGATTCAGAATTAGGCAATTTGTTTTGATTCAAGAACAGAAATTCGTGCTTCAAGCAGTTGAACTTTCTTTAACAGCAACGATGTAAGAGTTGCCCATTTGATACTCAACGGTTTTCCTGAACTGTCTTTATTAACTATTTCAGGACAAATAAGGGTTGCTTCTTCAGTAATTAGTCCATAATCGAGTTCGTTTGACTCGTTCCATCTGAATTGCTTAACAACAAGTTTTGATATATCTGGCGATATAAAAGTATCATTAATGCTGTTTTTAAATTCTTTACTTGATAACAATGGTCTGACTTCGTTTGTTCCTGCTACAAGTACCATTGTTGTTCCTGCAGAGGCTGCTCCTAAACCAGTAAAAAATACAGTTCCGTCTACATGCAGTTTTCCTGATGGTGGTATAGAACCAGATCCAATACCAACTCTTCCGTTTGATATTGCTTGTAAAATCAGAGGCCTTTCGCTTAATCCTATCTCCGATCCATCAATAAAGCAATATCTATTTACACCTGTTGGGCTTACGTGAACTCCCATAGATATACCTAATGGATTTGCCGCATCATTAGAACCAAAGAATATAGTTTGGTAGTTGTCTTCTGTTACATTTTTTGCGATGTTCCTTGAAACATCAAGAGCCGGACTTCCAGTTGTTCCAGTAGTAGTCCTTGATGGATTTGTCGTGCCTATACCAACAAGACCATTTGACATGATGGTAACTCTATTATTGCCACCACTCTCAAATTTTGCAATCCAACTACCTGAATCTGTTGCGGCGGTTTTTACTAACAATCCACTACTATGGCTAGCGGTCGATTGAGTGTTTTGAAAAATAGCCGTATAACCTTGTGTACCCATAGTCCATAACAAAGAGTTGTTTGAATCACCTCCATTGCCCGCAGCATCTGGTATATTAATAGAAGAGTTAGAAATTTTCCCAAATGGAGTGGATGTTCCGATTCCAACATTTCCACTTTCTACATAGAAATTTCCATTTACTATGTTCACCGCTGTTGGACCGTATCCGGACCTAGTCATCCTAATTATTTGTCTACCATCAGAAAGCGCATCATTTCCGGCGCTTATTGCAATTGCACCTCCCCCTATACTTTCTATGTACCAGTTCTTTAAATCTAATCCTTGACTTGCATCAGACAATACAGAATATGTTCCGACAGATGATCTGTTTATGTGCATAGTTCCTAAAGGATTCGTGATTCCGATTCCAACATTTCCGTTTTGTTTAATCGCTACAGCCTCAAGGTTATTATATGGTCCTAAATTTAATGTCCACTGAGTTCCATCATTATAGTTTCTGATTTGTCCTACTTGCGTTGTCCCTTGATACATCGATAAAGCCGTACCACCTCCTGCACCATTATCATTATCAATGCGCAATAGTTCTAAATTGGAAGCAGAATTTCCAAAAACATGAAGCTTACTTTGTGGGGTCGATGTCCCAATTCCAACATTACCAGACTTATCTATCGTTACACGTTTTGCCCCACCGATTACTCCAGAATCTGATGTAATAAAATGGAGCCACGCATCGTGTGATCCTGCGACCAAATCGGCTGCAGTCTCCATTTCCATACCAGCCCAAGGCGCACTTCCACCGACGTACGGAGCCGCGTTCCCCATGATTCCAATATACCGGTTTTTGCTTGTATTTCCCTCGTAAGAAATTCCAATATTTCCTTTCACTTCAAGATTGACTAGTGGTGATATTGTCCCGACACCAACATTACCCGTATTTGTGATACGCATTCGTTCTGCTACAGCTCCGCCTGTGCTGGACAAATTTCCAGTAAAGAACTGTATATTTCCATATACCGGATCATTTGCTAAAAATCCTAAGCCGCCTATTACTTGACCAATACCATAATATGTCTTAATAGGTGCATCAATATATGTTGCAAAAGCAGGCTTGTCAAGGTTTGCAAAGACAGATGTTGCAAATGTACGGTCATTACCAAAATTTTTGATGGTTTGTTTTGTCCCACCTATATCTAATATTTCATTCGGACCAGCTGTTCCTATTCCTGCATTGCCATTTGTTAATAATGTTAATCCGGCACTTCCATCCTTAATATTTGTTATGTCAGTGTCATATCCTATTCTAAGATTTCCGCTATTGTTTGTAATTATACCCCAGCCACTTGTTCCAGCATGAGAACTAGATTTAATTAAAAGCCCTGCCTGTGCTGCATCTTGAGCTCTGATTTCGACATATGCTTGATTTGCAGCACCAATATTTTTAAATCTTCCTATTAAATAGTTTGCATATCCAGCATCATCAAGAGGACTACCTGCTCCTCCCTCTATATGTAGTTTTGTACTGGGAGAAGTTGTCCCAATACCTACATTGCCATCATTTCTTACTAACATCAATGTATTGGATTGTCCATTTGAACCACCAGTTCTGAAATAATATCCTCCAGTCGTCGCAGTAGGGTTGACCAATAGTGCAGATCTATTAACTTCTCCTTGTCTTTCCCATAATAAGGTAGGATTTAATAGCCCACTGTTTTTGAGTATTAATTGGTCTTCGGTAGTATTACTGATAAGAGTTGATCCTCCCTCTATATGTAATTTTGTGATAGGAGAAGTTGTCCCAATTCCGACATTACCACCGTCTCTTAAAAGAACAATGTTGCCAGATGTACCAACACCTGTCGAGAAGTTCCATTGGCGGAATTCTGTTGTCGTAGGGCTTATACCGGAATCTCCCATGATCCTAAGACCTCGAACGTTGCCTGTGGTATCATCAGTTATAAATGTAAGACTATTGTATCTTTGTATCCATGCGTCTAATAGATAACCGCCATTTAGATTTATATTTCCTACTATATCTAATTTTTGAGTAGGAGAGACTGTACCTATACCAATATTACCACCACTATATATCCAGTTCCCTCCATAACTATAAAATACGTAATCGATAGTATTTCCAACTATATCATTTCTTAGTCCTGTTAGGAAACGATTATTTGCTCCAGCATCTACATAGCGTATCGCATTTTGGTCTCCTTGCAATAATGTCGGTCCGACCACGTGTAGAGAGTTCTGTGGGCTTGTAGTGCCAATACCTAATCTTCCATTTGATAGTATTGTTACTGTTGTGTTAGCAGGATCATCCGAAGTAATATTAAGTGAACCAGCATTATTCGTAATCAGAAAATCGTATCCTCCAGGTTCAGTCAAACGGATAGCAGAATTGCTTTTAGATATCTCTAGATTACCAGTCATCGTGTCTCCACTTTTTGCAACTCTGGCTGTAATCGCACTACTGATATCTGATATCGTTTTTGCTGTTACAGATAAAATCATCTTATATGTTTTTCCTGATAAATTTTTAATAGATGCAGATGTTCCTTCTTGAGCTCTTGTCACTGTTAAAGTGTCACTCGTTCTCGTGGTACATCTTACTATTTCTTTATTAGGATCATCAGATGGATCTGGATAATCTGTACTGTTATACCAGACAAGGTTAAATGCCCCACTTACGGAAGGATCTGGAAGTTTAGATCCTTGATTTGTATTGAGAACTATTGATGTTACTGTTGCATCATATCCTGCAGATACAGTAACTTTACCAAAATTTACTGCTGGATCTAATAATGGTCCTTGCAATGAGTAAATATTTGGATGAATATTGGAAAAGTTGAACCTATTAAAATTGGATAGTGATCTAATTGGAGTGTTTTCTTCAAGTCTGTAGCCATCTCTATATAATTCTATTAAATTATCTATAGACATATTTTTCATTTGGTCGAAACCTATTCTTTTCATATTACTTCTCCAATTATACTATGTTTCTATTATCTAATCCATTCATATTTGCCTATTTAGAAATTATCTGAATTTCTTTTTCTTTATAATTAATTATATACATCTTTATGTAGGCTATTAAAACTACTAACATTATTAACAGTTCTATTCAAAAGATATTAACATCTTACAGAGTTAATACCACCGATGGTTAGTCGATGACTCATTCTCAGATCTTCGTATCCAATACT
>Ga0114939_10003077_pt1 | contig 11853 bp, 8 predicted proteins | sample AshMeaCrysSpring_FD_87196 | JGI IMG/M metagenome (GOLD analysis project Ga0114939, IMG submission 87196) | Groundwater microbial communities from Big Spring, Nevada to study Microbial Dark Matter (Phase II) - Ash Meadows Crystal Spring | ecosystem: Environmental > Aquatic > Deep subsurface >... | reverse complement strand
GGTGACCACGGCCTCGCGGCCCGCCGCCCGCAGCCGCTCGGCGAGCAGCCCGATCTGGCTGGACTTGCCCGCGCCCTCGCCGCCCTCGAACGCGACGAAGAGCCCGGCAGCCATGGCGCAGACCCTAACGGCGGGGTCCGTCCGCCCCATCGGTCAGGGCTTGGCCGCGGCCTTCTTCGCGGGGACCTTCTTCGCGGCGGACTGCTTGGCCGCCGACTTCTTCGCGGGGGCCTTCTTGGCCGCCCGCTTCTTCGGGGCCGGTCCCTTGGCCCGCTTCTCGGCCAGCAGCTCGGCGGCCCGCTCGACGGTCACCGTCTCGACGGCGTCGGCCTTGCGCAGCGTGGCGTTGGTCTCGCCGTCGGTGACGTACGCGCCGAACCGGCCGTCCTTGACCACGATCGGCCTGCCCGAGACGGGGTCGGCGCCGAGCTCGCGCAGCGGTCCGGCCGCTGCGCGCCGCCCGTACGTCTTGGGCTGGGCGTAGATCGCCAGCGCCTGCTCCAGGGTGATCTCGAAGAGCTGGTCCTCGGACTCCAGCGAGCGGGAGTCCGAGCCCTTCTTCAGGTACGGGCCGTAGCGGCCGTTCTGCGCGGTGATCTCCTCGCCGGCCTCGTCGGCGCCCACGACGCGCGGCAGGCTGAGCAGCCGCAGCGCCGTGGCCAGGTCGATGGTGTCGAGGCTCATGTCCTTGAACAGCGAGCCGGTGCGCGGCTTGGCCCCCTTGGGCGCGTCATCCGGGAGGACCTCGGTGACGTACGGGCCGTAGCGGCCGGCCTTGGCGACGATCGTGTGCCCGGAGTCGGGGTCGACGCCCAGCTCGCGGTCGCCGCTGGGCGCGGCCAGCAGCTCCTCGGCCTTGGCCACGGTCAGCTCGTCGGGCGGCAGGTCCTCCGGCACGCTGGCGCGCTGCGGCGCAGGCTCGCCCCCGTCGGGGCCCTCGGCGCCCGGGGCCGCGGCGCGCTCGACGTACGGGCCGAACTTGCCGACCCTCAGCACGATGCCGTCGCCGACGTCGATGGTGTTGACCTCGCGGGCGTCGATGTCGCCGAAGCCCTCGAGCATCGGGTTGAGGCCGGCGAACTCGCGGCCCTTGTCCCCGTAGTAGAAGCCCGTGAGCACGCCGAGCCGGTCGACCGAGCCCTCCGCCACGGAGTCGAGGACCTCCTCCATCTGGGCGGTGAAGTCGTAGTCGACGAGCGGGCCGAAGTGGTCCTCGAGCAGCTTGACCACCGAGAACGCGATCCACGCCGGCACCAGGGCGGAGCCCTTCTTCCAGACGTAGCCGCGGTCGAGGATCGTGCCCATGATCGAGGCGTACGTCGAGGGCCGGCCGATGCCGCGCTCCTCGAGCGCCTTGACCAGGCTGGCCTCGGTGTAGCGCGCCGGGGGCTGGGTCTCGTGGCCCTCGGCGGACATCTCGACAGCGGTCACCACGTCGCCCTCGGCCAGCGGCGGCAGCCGCCGCTCGGACTCGTCGGCGTCGTCGTCGCGGCCCTCCTCGTACGCGGCGAGGAAGCCGCGCTCGGTGATGACGGTGCCGCTGGCCGAGAACTCCGCGTCGCGGCCGTCGGCCGCCGCCGCGCCGAGGCGCATCGACACCGTCTGCCCGCGGGCGTCGGCCATCTGCGAGGCGACGGTGCGCTTCCAGATCAAGTCGTACAGCGCGAGCTGGTCGGGGGTCAGGTCGCCGGCGACCTCGCCGGGGGTGCGGAACACCTCGCCGGCCGGGCGGATCGCCTCGTGCGCCTCCTGGGCGTTCTTCACCTTGCGGGTGTACTGCCGCGGCGACTCGGCGAGGAACTCGCGGCCGAAGACCTGCGCCACCGCGTCGCGCGCCGCCGACAGCGCCGACGCCGACAGCGTCGTGGAGTCGGTGCGCATGTAGGTGATGTAGCCGTTCTCGTAGAGCGCCTGCGCCGTGCGCATCGCCGCCTTGCTGCTCATCCGCAGCTTGCGGCTGGCCTCCTGCTGCAGCGTGGACGTCATGAACGGCGCCGCCGGCGAGCGGCGGTAGGGCTTGGTGTCGACGCTGCGCACGGTGAACGCCGCGCCCTCAAGCGCCGCGGCCAGCGACCGCGCCTCGGCCTCGTCGAGGGCGACTGCGGCGGCCTTCAGCCGGCCGTCGCTGCCGAAGTCCTTGCCGCTGGCGACCCGCGCCCCGTCGACGGCGTGCAGCCGAGCCTTGAACGAGCCCGGGTCGAAGACGCCCTCGAGGTCCCAGTACCCGGCTCGGGTGAACGCGATCCGCTCGCGCTCCCGCTCCACGACGAGCCGGGTCGCCACCGACTGCACCCGGCCGGCCGACAGGCCCGAGGCGATCTTGCGCCACAGCACCGGGCTCACGCCGTAGCCGTACAGCCGGTCGATGATCCGCCGCGCCTCCTGTGCGTCGACCAGCCGGTCGTCGATGGCGCGGGTCTCCTCGGCGGCCCGCTGGATCGCGTCGCGGGTGATCTCGTGGAAGACCATCCGGCTCACCGGCACCTTGGGCTGCAGGACCTCCAGCAGGTGCCAGGCGATCGCCTCGCCCTCGCGGTCCTCATCAGTCGCCAGCAGCAGCTCGTCGGCGCCCTTCAGCTTGGCCTTCAGCTCGCGGACCCGCTGGGCGCGGTCCTTCGACACGACGTAGATCGGCTGGAAGCCCTCGTCGATGTCGATGCCCAGCCGCCGGGTCGCGGCGTCGCCGGAGTCGGCCGGGGCCGGGTTCTGGCTGTTGGGCAGGTCGCGGATATGGCCGACCGATGCCTCCACGTCGTACCCGGGGCCGAGGTAGCCCTTGATCGTCTTGGCCTTGGCCGGGGACTCGACAATGACGAGCCGGCGCAGCCCGGTGGTGCCGGACGCGCTGCCGCTGGTGGTGCTGGTTGCCACGAAGTTCCTTGTCTGCCGGGGTACGGGCCGGAGTGTGACGCTACCCACGGGGCCCTTGTCAAACGCCGTCCGGCCCAGACCACGGCGGGTCGCCGCCGATTCCGGGGGGCTCGAGCAGCCCCCGCTCGACCAGCGCGCGGACGGCTCCGAGCGCCCCCTCGCGCACCCCGAGCCGGTCCATTCCGTACGCGTCGGCGACCGCGTCGAGTAACTCGGCCAGCGGCCGGACGCCGTCGCTGGCCGCGAGGACGGCGGCGCCGAAGTCGTCGATCGGGCCGCCCTCGCGGAGGCCCGCGTCGACCCGGACGGCCTGCGCGGACTGCGCCCAGCCACCGCCGATCCGCGCCTCGCGGTCGAGGACGAGGCGCGGGTGGGCGCGCAGGCGGGCGGCGAGCAGGGCGCGGTCGTCGCAGGCCGCCAGCCAGTCCTGCCGGGCGAACCACCGCTCGACCTCGGCCCCCAGCGGCTGGTCGACCGCGCGCCGGACGTCCTCGAGCCGCAGATGCGGCCGGGCGGCGCCGCCCGCGCGCAGCGTGATCCAGCCGAACCCGACGGCGCGGGCCCCGAGCCGGTCAAACTCGTCCAGCCAGTCGCCGTACAACGCCTGGTGGCGCGGGCCGCGGTCGTCGCCGGAGTCGCGCAGCCAGGTCTCCACGTACTCCTCGGGCGGCAGCACCTCGCGCTGGACGACCCAGGCGTCGCAGCCGGTGGGGGCGATCCAGCCGGCCACCCGCTCGCGCCAGTCCTCGCCGTCGACATGCAGCCAGTTGGCCAGCAGCTGGCACCAGCCCCCGGGGCCCAGGTGCGCGGGCGCCTGGCCGATGAGCAGGGGCGCGAGCGCGTCGCCCGTCAGACCCGCGTCGCGGTAGGTGAAGCGCCCGCGCGGCGAGACCACGAACGGCGGGTTGCTGACGACCAGGTCGTAGGCCTCCCCCGCGACCGGCTCGAACAGCGAGCCCTCGCGCAGGTCGAGGTCGGTGCCGGAGAGCCCGGCGGTGAGCCGGGCCATCGCCAGGGCCCGGGGGTTGGCGTCGGTCGCGACCACCCGGCCGGCGTGGGCGGCCAGGTGCAGGGCCTGCACCCCGCAGCCGGTGCCGAGGTCGAGGGCGGCGCCCACGGCCGGGCGCACGGTGATCCCGGCCAGCGTGGTGGAGGCCCCGCCCACGCCGAGCACGTGGTCGGCCGGCAGCGGGCTGGCCGGGGCACCGTCCCCGAGGCCGGGCATCAGGTCGGAGGCCACCCACCAGTCGGCGTTGTCAGAGGAGTACGGGCGCAGGTCAAGCAACGCGCGCACCTCGCCTCCGTCGACGGCCGCGATCCCCGCCGCCAGGCAGTCGTCCAGCGGCAGGGCCTCCCGCGCCGCCGCCTCGGCGACCGGACGCTGCAGCAGGAACAGCCGGACGAGGGCCTCAAGGGCGCTGCCCCCGCGGGTGGCTCGCTCGGCGGGCACCACCTCCTCGCGGGACAGCGCCGACGTCGCCGCCGGGCCGAGCACGCCGAGCACGCCGTCGTGGGTGTAGCCGGCGTCGGCCAGCGCCTCGCGCAGCCGCGCCATCCCGTCGGCGTCCATGGCCCCCCTCAAAGGTGTCTGGCCCGGCGGAGCCTAGGGGCTCCGCCGGGCCAGACAGGTCGAACGAACTCGGCTGCGGCCGGCTACGCGACGGCCGGCGCCGCCGGGGCCTCGTCGCCGACGGCGATCGAGCGGCGCTTGCTGTTCCACACGGCGCCGATGATCACGACGACTGCGAGGGCCGCGATGCCGTAGCGCAGCCCGTCGTTGGCCTCGGAGCCCACCGACAGGGCGACGACCGCGGGCGCGATGAGCAGCGCCACGAGGTTCATCACCTTGATCAGCGGGTTGATGGCCGGGCCGGCGGTGTCCTTGAACGGGTCGCCGACCGTGTCGCCGATCACCGTGGCGGCATGCGCCTCGGAGCCCTTGCCGCCGAAGTTGCCGTCCTCGACGTACTTCTTGGCGTTGTCCCATGCCCCGCCGGAGTTGGACAGGAAGACCGCCATCAGCACGCCCGCTCCGATGGCGCCGGCGAGGTAGGCGGCCAGCGGCCCGATGCCCAGGCCGAAGCCGACGGCGATCGGGGTCAGCACGGCGAGCAGGCCGGGGGTGGCCAGCTCGCGCAGCGAGTCGCGCGTGCAGATGTCCACGACCTTGGCGTACTCGGGCTTAGCGGTGCCCTCCATGATCCCGGGGATGTCGCGGAACTGGCGGCGCACCTCGAAGATGATCGCGCCGGCCGCCCGGGACACCGCGTTAATGGCCAGCCCGGAGAAGAGGAACACCACGGCCGCGCCGATGATCAGGCCGACCAGGTTGTTTGGCTGGGCGATGTCCAGCGAGAAGCGCTGCACCACCGATGCGTCCAGCCCGTTGAGCAGCACGTCGAGCTTGTCCTTCGGGTCTGCCCCGGCAACAGAGTCGCGCAGCGCCCCCTGCCATGCGTCGGTGTACGAGCCGAACAGCGCGGTGGCCGCGAGCACGGCCGTGGCGATCGCGATGCCCTTGGTGATGGCCTTGGTGGAGTTGCCGACCGCGTCGAGGCGGGTGAGCACCGCGGCGCCCTCGCCGTGCACGTCGCCGGACATCTCCGCGATGCCCTGGGCGTTGTCGGAGACCGGGCCGAAGGTGTCCATCGAGACGATGACGCCGACGGTGGTGAGCAGGCCGGTGCCGGCCAGGGCGACCGCGAACAGCGACAGCAGGATCGAGCCGCCGCCCAGCAGGAACGTCGCGTAGACCGCGGCTCCGATGATCAGCGCGGAGTAGACCGCCGACTCCAGTCCCAGCGAGATGCCAGCCAGGATCACCGTGGCCGGGCCGGTCAGCGAGGTCTTGGAGACATCGTCGACCGGGCGGCGGTTGGTCTCGGTGAAGTACGCCGTCAGCTGCTGGATGACCGCGGCCAGTGCGATGCCGATGAGCACAGCGATGATCGCGATGATCCGCGGATTGCCGTCGTTGTCGCTGAGCCGCGACCCGGTCAGGTCGGCGAAGTTGTCCGGCAGGTAGGCGAAGGCGGCGATCGCCACCAGGACGGCCGACACGGCAGCCGAGATGAAGAAGCCGCGGTTGATCGCGCTCATGCCGGAGCGGTCGTTGGCGCGCGGGGAGACCGCGAAGATGCCGATGATCGCGGTCAGCACGCCGATCGCGGGCACGATGAGCGGGAAGACCAAGCCCTCGACACCGAAGGCCGCTGTGCCGAGGATCAGCGCCGCGACCAGGGTGACGGCGTACGACTCGAACAGGTCGGCCGCCATGCCGGCGCAGTCGCCGACGTTGTCGCCCACGTTGTCGGCGATGGTCGCGGCGTTGCGGGGGTCGTCCTCGGGGATGCCCTGCTCGACCTTGCCGACCAGGTCGGCTCCGACGTCGGCCGCCTTGGTGAAGATGCCGCCGCCGACACGCATGAACATCGCGAGCATCGCCGCGCCGAAGCCGAAGCCCTCGAGCACGACCGGCGCGTCGGCCTTGAAGATGATGACCACGAGGGCCGCGCCGAAGAGCCCGAGTCCGACGGTGAACATGCCCGCGACCCCGCCGGTGCGGAAGGCGATCCGCATCGCGGGGCGCTCGCCGGCCGCCTGGGCGGCGGCCGCGACGCGCACGTTGCCGCGCACGGCCAGCCACATGCCCATGTACCCGGTCGTCGCCGAGAAGACCGCCCCGACGAGGAAGAAGATCGAGCGGCCGACCTTCTCTGAGGTGGTGTCCGCCGGCAGCAGGAAGAGCAGGAAGAAGACGACCACGGCGAAGACGCTCAGGGTGCGGAACTGCCGGCCGAGGTAGGCGGCGGCGCCCTCCTGCACGGCCTTGGCGATCTCCTGCATCTTCGGGGTGCCCTCGTCGGCCGCCAGGACCTCGCGGACGAGGTAGCCGGCCACTCCGAGGGCGGCCAGGGCGACGAGGGCGACGACGACGACGTACGTGAAGTTGCTGCCGTCGAGGACCAGTCCACCGCCAGACGCCTGGGCGAGACGGGATTCCAACATCGGGCCTCCAGTTCGGGGTGCTCCCCGCGCGGGCGGCGGGGGGCTCCCACGCCTCGCCCCGAGGGGGGCGAAGGCGCGGGGTTGGGCGCAGGGGTTGGGCTCAAGGGACGGCCGGTGCGCAACCGGGCCGCGCGGAGTCTACGCAGGGCCCGTCGCGGGCCCTGCGGGAGGTCCGGGACGGTGCGGTCAGGCCGGGCCGGGCAGCGAGAAGCGCAGCCTTGCGCCGTCGGCCGTGGGCTCCAGCCCGACCTCGCCCGCGAGGCCCCGGAGGAGGGCCAGCCCCAGGTCATCGGAGTCCTCGGCCCGCCCCGGCCCGCCGTGGTCGAGGACCTCGAGGGTCAGCCGGGCGGGCTTCGAGTCGTCGAGGGTGAGCTCGACGGGGGCCTCGGCGGCGACCCGCTGGTGGCGCACGACGGCCCGGGCGCAGGCCTCGCCCACGGCCAGGCGCACGTCGTCGACGGCCTCCTCCGCGAGCCCGGCGCGCCGGGCGGCGGAGGCGGCCACCAGGCGGGCCACCCGGACGAGCGAGGCGTCGGCCGGCAGCCGGACGGTGATCGTGGCCACGGGGCGGCCGTCAGCCCGCCGCGGGCGGGGCGGCGAGCGCCGCCTCAAGGGTGGCGTGCACGGCGAAGACCTCGGTCAGCCCGGTGATCTGGAAGGGGCGCAGGACGCGCTCGTTCGCGCAGACCAGGGCCAGGTCGCCGCCAGCCTCGCGGGTCCGGCCGAGTCCGCCCACCAGCACGCCCAGCCCGGTGGAGTCGATGAAGGACAAGGCCTCGAGGTCCACCACCACCCGGTGGCGGCCCTCGGCGTCGAGCGCGACCAGCAGCTCGCGCAGCCGCGGCGCGGTGTAGACATCGAGCTCACCGGCGGCCTCGACCACCGTGTGCTCGCCCTCATCCCGCCGGCGCAGGGTCAGCTCCACAGCCGCGATCTAACCACTCCGGCGCCAGACTGGCCCCGATGACGCAGGAGCCCGGGTCGACCGGTCGGACGCGCGGCGACGGGTCCGGCCCTCGCTCCTCCGACCGGACGATCGGCGGCGCCGACCGCTGGCTGCGGGCGATCGCCCCCACCGACGGCCGCCGCGCGCGGCTCACCCACGTCGAGCGGATCCCTGCGCGCTCGGCCCGCGAGGTGGACTGGCCGTCCTGGGCCGACCCCGCGGTGGTTGAGGCCTTCGCTGGCTTGGGGATCCACCGGCCGTGGTCGCACCAGGCCGAGGTCGCCGAGCACGTGCGGGCCGGGCGGCACGCGGTGGTGGCGACCGGGACCGCCTCGGGCAAGTCGCTGGGCTACCTGCTGCCCGTGCTGACGGGCTTGCTCGAGGGTGCCGCCTCGACCGACCCTCGCACCCCCGGCCGCGGCGCCACCGCGCTCTACTTGGCGCCCACGAAGGCGCTCGCCGCCGACCAGCTGCGGGCGCTGCGCGCCCTGGATGTGCCCGGCGTGCGCGTGGGCCCGTACGACGGCGACACCGGCGCCGAGGACCGCGACTGGGTTCGCCGGCACGGCCACTACGTGCTGACCAACCCCGACATGGTGCACCGGTCGATGCTGCCGGGGCACCGGCGGTGGGCGGGCTTCTGGCGCGCGCTGTCGTACGTCGTGGTGGATGAGATGCACGCCTACCGGGGGGTGTTCGGCGCGCACGTCTCGTGCGTGCTGCGCCGGGTCCGCCGGGTGGCCCGGTGGTACGGCGCCGAGCCGGTCTTCGTGCTCGCATCGGCGACGGTGTCGGAGCCGGGTGCGGCCGCAGGCAGGCTCGTCGGTGCCCCCGTCGCGGCGGTGGCTGATGACGGGGGGCCGCGCGCGGCCTCGGTCTTCGCCTTGTGGGAGCCGCCGCTCACCGACCACGTCGGCGAGCAGGGCGCGCCCGTGCGGCGGGGCGCGCTCGCGGAGTCGGCCGACCTGATGGCCGACCTCGTCGCCGCGGGGGCCCACGTCCTGTGCTTCGCCCGGTCCCGGCGGGGGGCCGAGGCGGCCGCCCAGATCGCCGCCGGGGCGCTGGACGAGGTCGAGCCGGGGCTCGGCGGCCGGGTCGCGGCGTACCGCTCGGGCTACCTGCCGGAGGAGCGCCGCGACGTCGAGGCGCGGCTGCAGTCCGGCGACCTGCTCGGGGTCGCGGCGACCACGGCCCTCGAGCTCGGGGTGGACGTCGGCGGCCTCGACGCGGTCGTCATGGCGGGGTGGCCGGGGACCCGCGCGTCGATGTGGCAGCAGGCCGGCCGCGCGGGCCGGGCCGGCCAAGAGGCACTGGCGGTGCTCGTCGCCCGGGACGACCCACTCGACACCTACCTGGTCGGCCACCCGGAGGCGGTCTTCGGCCAGCCGGTCGAGGCCTCGGTGTTCGACCCGGACAACCCGTACGTGCTGGGCCCCCACCTCGCGGCGGCCGCCGCTGAGCTGCCGTTGCGCGAGACCGAGCTCGGCGACTTCGGGCCGGAGGCCCGCGCCGTGGTCGAGACCCTCGCCGCCGAGGGGCTGCTGCGGGCCAGGCGGGACGGGTGGTACTGGACCCGGCGGGACCGGGCGGCCGACCTCGCCGACCTGCGCGGCATCGGGGGGCGGCCGGTGAGCCTGGTGGAGTCCGGAACCGGGCGGCTGCTGGGCACGGTGGACGACGGCTCGGCCGACCGGATGGTGCACGCCGGGGCGGTGTATGTGCACCAGGGACAGACGTACGTGGTGGAGGCCCTCGACCTCGGCGAGGCCGTGGCCCTGCTGCGGGCCGACCGCCCGGACTGGACCACCACCGCGCGCGAGGTGTCGGACCTGCGCGTGGTCGGGGAGCGCGCGGCGCGGGAGTTCGGGGCGGGCCGCTTGGCGGTGGGCGAGGTCGAGGTGACCCGGCGGGTGGTGGGCTACCTGCGCCGCCGGCTGGCCACCGGTGAGGTGCTCGGCGAGGAGCCGCTCGACCTGCCGGAGCGCAGGTTGCGGACGGTCGCGGTGTGGTGGACGGCCGGGCCGGAGGTGCTGGCAGCGGCGGGGCTCGCGCCGGCTGACGTGCCGGGGGCCGCGCACGCCGCCGAGCACGCCGCCATCGGGCTGCTGCCGCTGCTGGCGACCTGCGATCGCTGGGACATCGGCGGGCTGTCGACCGCGTGGCACGCCGACACAGGGCTGGCCACGGTGTTTGTCTACGACGGCCAGCCCGGCGGCGCGGGCTTCAGCCAACGCGGCTACGAGCGGGCCGAGGAGTGGTGGCGCGCCACCCGCGAGGCGATCGCCGGGTGCGGGTGCGAACGCGGGTGCCCGTCGTGCGTGCAGTCGCCCAAGTGCGGCAACGGCAACGACCCCCTGGACAAGGCCGGGGCCCTCGCCCTGCTCGGCGCCCTGCTGCCCCGCTGAGCCGGCGAAGGGGGTGGCCCGCGCCTGGGCCGACACCAGCCCGCGCACGGCTGCGCCGGCGGGCCAGGAGGCGAGCCGCGCGCCGGCGCGCACCGAGACGGCCTCGACCTCGACCACCGGGAGAGCCGACGACCAGGACCAGGAGCAGCGCGTGAGCTCCGCGCCCTGGAGCGCCGCGATCCGCCGTGCCGCGGCGCAGGCCCCCGCGGGGTCGGTCCACCGGTCGGCAGCGGCCAACGCCGACAGGTCAGCGGCGGTGACGGCCTCGGCGCGGGCGGCCAGCGCGGCGGCCACCGCCCAGATCGAGGCGGTGGCCAACAGCAGCACCGCGCAGGCCCCTGCCACCCAGACGCTGGCCGAGCCCCGATCACTCCCACCGCGGCTCACCATGGCAACGCCTCAGCCGAGGGCTCCTTGGCCGCGACCGCCTCGCCGCGGATCTCCATGGGGGGCAGCAGCGCCGCGAGGCCCTGCCCACCGCGCACCGGCAGCCGGACGCTGACCTGCCACGACTCCGGCCGCTCCTGCACCACCAGCCGGGCCCCCTTCGGCAGGGCGCCCACCCGGTCCGCCATGGATGCTGGGGACTCGCCCCGGGCCAGCGCCCGGGCTGCCTCGCGCGCGGCCGCGCCGCAGGCGAGGTGGACGCCCGCAAGCTGGATGCTCCAGAGCAGCAGGCCGACCACCAGGGCCAAGCCCGGCAGGGCCACCGCCAGCTCGGCCGTGGCCATCCCGGCATCCCCGGCCTCCCCCGCCGCCCGACGGCGGCCGCGGGCCGCGGCGCGCTCGGCTCGTTCGGAGCGGGCCGCCCGGGTGACCACCAGCTGATCCATCGCGACCTCCGTGGGTTGGTCCGCGTGCCCCAGGCCCGGTCAGCGGGCGGGCCTGGGGCGGCGCGGGCGGCGGGCTAGAACACGAACGACAGCGCCTTGCGGATGAGCGAGGCGAAGAGCGAGACGATCTCCGGGCTCGTGACGACCTTGTAGAGCACGCCGCCGGCGCCACAGGCGGCGACGGTGCCGACGGCGTACTCCGCCGAGGTCATGCCGGAGTCCTCGCGGACTCGGGTGGTGGCGCGGACCGCCAGCCCGAGGGCGGCGGTGCGGACGGGGCCGAGGTGGGTCTGGGTCATGGGACTCCTTCTGGCAAGGCCGGCGGCGCCGACGGGCCCGGGCTTTCCGGGTGCGAACCCAAGGTCGCGGCTGGCAAGGCCCGGGCGGGAGCGGCCACGGGCGATCTGTGGGCGGCTGACGGAACTGCCGGGCTGTGGACTAACGGCCCCGGGGCTGGCGGCGGCCGGGCCCGGTCAACGACGGCGCAGCCGAAGGGGGCTAGCCGAAGACCTGGCTGACCATGCCGGCGACCAGCGGAACCACGCCGAGCAAGACGAAGGCGGGCAGGAAGCACAGCCCCAACGGCAGCACGGCGCGCACGCCCACAGCCCGGGCGCGTAGTCGGGCCGCCAGCAGCGCACGGGCCCGGGCGTCCTCGGCGAGGCCCGCCAAGACGTCGGAGAGCGGCGCCCCCGACTCGGCTGCCGCGGACACCGCGCGGGCCACGTCAGCAAGCGCCCGCCGGTGCTCGCGCGCGGCCGCTCCGCGCCCTGGCACCCGGGCGAAGGCG
>Ga0114939_10003076_pt1 | contig 11854 bp, 13 predicted proteins | sample AshMeaCrysSpring_FD_87196 | JGI IMG/M metagenome (GOLD analysis project Ga0114939, IMG submission 87196) | Groundwater microbial communities from Big Spring, Nevada to study Microbial Dark Matter (Phase II) - Ash Meadows Crystal Spring | ecosystem: Environmental > Aquatic > Deep subsurface >... | reverse complement strand
CGTCCTCGATCCAGAACGGCTGGATGCGCTGACCCACGAAGGCGTCGGCGTAGGCCTCCTCGCTGTTCGCGAACCCGGTCCACGTCCGGCCGCGCACGACCAGCTCACCGTCGGGTGTCGCCGCGTCGAGAAGGACGCAGGTGGCGTGGCACACCACCGCAGCGATCTTGCCCTCTGCGATGAACCTCCCGACGAGGTCCTTCACCCGCTGGTCGTGACGGAACGTGTACATCGGGGCCTGGCCTCCCACGAGGAACACGGCGTCGAACGCGTCGACGTCGATGTCGGCGAGGGCCGGCGTCGACTCGACCAGACCGCGGTGGGCGTCGCTGGCGATGAAGCCCCGGCTGATCAGGTCGTGGGCGGAGTAGCCGGATGCGTCGCCGGGATCCGAGAACGAGTCGGCCTCGAGCCGGCCGCCGTCGGGGCTCGCGATCGTGACCTCGTAGCCGGCTTCGGTGAACTCCCAGTACGGGTGGGTCAGCTCGGCCCACCAGAACCCGATCGGCCACCCGGTCTGCGTCGACGTCGAGGCGTTCGACACCAACATCAGCACCCGCTTCACCGGGCCGTGCACATCGAGTGTGGCAGTCATGTGTCCGTCCTTCCGTTACGTAACAGGTACGGAACATATTATCGACCAGCGATACGTTTCATCATTGTCACGTAACCTGATCTCGTGGCTGAGACCGGAACGTCACCGCGCGTCGGACGACCGAGAGACCATGACATCGACGACATCGTCCTCGACGAGACACTGCACCAGCTCGCCCGGGACGGCTTCGCCGGCCTGTCGCTGGCCTCCATCGCTGCCGCTGCAGGCACCTCACGACCGGCGATCTACCGCCGGTGGCCGAACAAGGAGGCCCTCGTCGTCGACGCCATCGCACGCCTCGCAGCGGTCGACCCACCACACAGGACCGGCGAGCCGTATGCCGACCTCGTCGTGGAGCTCGAGCACTTCCGCCACTGCATCACCATGGCCTCGTCGCTGCCGGTGGCCGGACTGATGCTCGGCGATGGCGTCGACCCCGCGCTGCGTGAGCGCTACCGGGAGTCCGTCGTCGCACCCCGTCGGACCCGGATCCAAGCCTGCCTCCGTACCGCAGTCACGGCCGGAGAGGTCGACGCGGACGCCGACCTCCAAGTGGCCGCGACCTTCCTGACCGGCTCGTGGTACGCGATGGCGCTGGCAGGCACCACGCCGCCCCGAGACTGGGCGAAGCGCACGGCCACCCTCGTGTGGCGAGCATGTGGAGGGACGGTTCCCCGGTAGGCGAGGTCGTCACCACTCCGACTGCGCCACCGAGTGGTGTTCCAAGTCACCGGCAGGTGGAGCTGTCTCGCTCCGTTCAGCGGGGCATGCATGGATCCCCGTGCCGTAGACGAGGTTGTGGCGTGCGTGCTCGCCAGGTCGGTAGCCGTTCGGGTCGCCGAACACCGCTTCGTCACGATTCGCCGACCTCCAGATCAGCTGCACCCGTGTACCCGCCGGCAGCTCGTGGTCACCGATGCGGACCGTCTCGATCGTCACGCGCCGGCTGGCGAGGAACGGGTCGTCGATCCGGAGCATCTCGTCCACCGCCGGAGCCAGACCCAACGGATCGCGCCGCAGCCACGTGCACCGCCAGTGGGTGACCGAGCTCGGCGATGGCGTCGATCGTGGCGGGCCGGGGCAGGCGCTCGACCAGGGCACCCGCGATCCGCCGCACCCGGGGCTCGAGTGCCTCCATCCGCTCCGCCGTGAAGAAGCGGTCGATCAGGGCACGCCAAGGGGCATGCTCGGGCGGATCGATCGAGTTGGGGACCGAGCGGCGCGTCGTGGTGACCGACGAGAAGCGGTCAGGGTCGTGTGCAGCGAGCGGGCCGGGTGGGCACGGGCCCTCGACTGTGTCGAGCGCGTGCACGTGGTATCCGACCCAGCTACCTCGGTCGGCCCGCCCCCGCCTGGTCAGCTGGCTGCTCGAACGACGGCGTGACCGTCGCCGACCAGTTTGGCGATCGAGATCGTGACCAGTGAGGTGTTGGGCCGGCTCTCCCGGTGAGCAGACCAGCCTCGACGGCGTCACATGCCGCACCGACGAGCGACTGGAGGTTGGCGCGCTCGGCCCGGCGGCTCGCGACAGGCGGCTTGCAACCCGCTACCGGGTGTGCCGTCATCAGCTCCCAATCACGAGTCACCACGGCGTCCACAGTGCGGGCACCGGCACGGCCCACAGCCGGTCGCCCAGTGGGAGCACCGTCGAGCCGAGCTGGAGCACCACGCCGACGGTGAACGCGTCACCGAGCCGGTCCCGAAGCAGCGCAAGGTGGCGAGCATGCTCGGCGCGTGGCGTCATCGACGCCTTCACCTCGATGCCGGCCACAGCACCGGTCGCGCGTTGCTCGACGATGATGTCGACCTCGGGCCCGTTGCGGTCACGGAAGTGCAGGATGTCGACCGCGCTGCCGTTCCAGGTCGCCTGTTTGCACAGCTCGGTCACGACGAAGCTCTCCAGCAGGAACCTGAACTCGCGATCGCGCTCGAGCGTCCCGAGCTCGCGTTCGCCGAGACCGAGCAGCGACGCTGCAAGCCCCGTGTCGACAAGATGGATCTTGGATGCGCGCTTCGCCCGTGTCGTCGCGCTCGTCGCCCATGCAGGCTGCAGGCGGACGAGGTAGAGCGCTTCGAGGAGTGCGAGGTATCGCGTCGCGGTGATCCGACTGATCCCGACGTCGCGAGCGAGGTCGGCCATCACGAGCTCACGACCGCTGCGCGCGGCGAGAACACGCAGGAAGCGACGGAGCTCCGGCCCGGGTGTTCGTTCGACGAGTGATCGGACCGCTTCCCGGTCCATCGTCTCGCTCGCGTACGCGTCGAACCATCGCGACCGAGCACGCAACGTCAACCGTTCCGTGACGACCTCTGGGTATCCACCCTGCACGACAGCAGCAAGGACACCGTCGCGAACCGGGGATCTCCAGACGGCCGGCGGCGGCCACGACTCGGCCACCGCGAGGCGGTCGAGGAACACCTCACGCTCACTGCGCTGCTCGCCCTGAGACAGCGGCCACAGCACCGCCCGGCCGATACGTCCGGCGAGCGTCTCGACGGTGCGACCGACGGAGATCGAGCCGGCCGAGCCGGCCCCCGTGTTGCGCCGTGTCGAGACCGGCCGCACGTCTTCACCGCTTGAAGGCAGTCCGCCGTGCGTGCACACGGCACGACATGCCCGGTCCGACTCCGGAGAAGCCGCGGCGACCGAGACCTTCGGCGATAGCACCGTCCGCGCGCGACAGCCAGGATGTCGCGGTGACCAGGTGGCGCTTGGGCTGCGGGCGAGCCGACGAGCCGACGGCGGTCCCGACCATGCCTGCTTCGACGACGACATCGGTCGTGCCGACGAGGCTCTGGACCTACCGTCGGTCCCGTCTGCGCAGTGTGCTCCCGTGATGCGCCGTGCCGCCCAGTTCTGTGCACATCGTGTGCACACGGGTTCACTGACGCTCGCAGCGATCGGTGGCCTCACCGTCGACGACGCATCTCAACGGTGATCCGACGTTGACGGCCCGGACGACAATCAAGCGCGTTCCCAACGGGCGATCGAGAGCGACCGGAACCATCGACTCCAGCATGACGTCGTCACAGTCGCGGGATTCGTCATACGAAGCTTGGAGCATCACGCCGGTGTCGTCCTCATCGACCGAGACGCTCGGTTCCGAGCCGCAGCCGCGGTGCTGGACCGTCACCGACATCGCCGTCGAATCGGATTGGGCTCCGACGAGTGTGATCTCAACCGGGCGCTCGTCGCTCCGGACCACGAGGAACACGGTGACGATGACGACGCTCGAGACCACCGCAACGATCGCGAGCCAGGCGATCCATGAACCCCGCATGAGCGCGGACACACGAACTCCTTCGAGACGACGGTGGACCGAACCACATTCCCAGTCGAGGGAAGCTCTCGACAGACGAACGATGGACGGACTCGACCAGCCGCCGCCACGCCGAAGCGATCATCGGGCACACCCAGCAAGATCGACCGTGCGCCACAGCGGCCCGAGTCGTAACTTTCGTGTTACGCTGCGTTCGTGGCCTCGACGACTCGTACCGGCGGGCATCGCTACTTCACGAGCCGCGCCTCTGAGCCCGGCTATGCCGAGGCGTATGACGAGGCTCGGCGGCGGGTGGATGCGATCGACCGGTTGGTGCGGGCGCTCGACGACCGGCGCGAGGAGCTCGGCCTGTCGAAGGCCGAGCTGGCTCGTCGGGCGGAGTTGGCGCCGGAGGTGGTGCGGCGGCTGTTCAGCGTCGACAGCCCGAACCCGACGATCGGCACCTTGACCGCGCTGGCGGACGCGCTCGGGCTGGAGCTCGTGCCGCAGCCGCGCGAAGCCGGCTGAGCCGGCTTCTCGAGCACGGTGCGGCGGCGCAGGAACTCATCACGCATCGCCCTGGCACGCCGGTAGTCCTTCGGATCAGCCGCGGAGCGCTTCGGCTTGGAGAGACCGTCGATCACCACGATCGACGACCCACCGAGGTCGGCGGCGTCTCGTTCGAGGACGCAGAACGTTGGTTCATCCCGCCACCCTGGATGCGGACCTCGTAGAAGCCGGCCATCTCGTCGTGCATCGCCTCCCACTTGCCGCCACCCGAGAACGCCGGGGGCGGCGCTTCGGCGACAGCGTCGAGCACCGCTTGGAACTCGGCGACCGCTTGGCGGGGAGCCGATCGAAGAACTCGATCGCCGGCACGGTCCGGTTCGGGTCGTCGCCTGGGTGGCGTTGAAAGAAGTGGATCAGCCACGGATCACGCGCCATCACCCTTACCCCCCACCGACGGCTCAGCGGCACCGAGGATGAGGTCGCCGACCACGCCGGCGGCCTCACGCTGCAAACCTGGGACGGCGTGGGAGTAGAGGTCGATCGTGATTGCGATCGACGAGTGCCCGAGCCGCTCGCTCACGATCGCCGGGTGCACCCCTGTGCGCAGCGCGATTGTGGCGTAGGTGTGGCGCAGGTCGTGCACCCGGATCCGTGGTACACCGGCCCGGGCGACGAGCCCGTCGAACGTGGTCGAGAACGATGCCGGGTTGAACGGACCATCGCCCTCACCCGGGAACACCCACACCGGGCCGGCACGCTGCGCCAGGTGGTCGGCGAGCACGGCGGCGGTCGTCGTGTCGAGCGCGACCAGCCGGCGACTCGACGCCCGATTTCGGCGGGCCGATCTCGATCCTCCCGTCGACCACGCCGACGGCGCGTCGCACCGATAGCTCCGACCGGACGAGATCGACATCGCCGCGTTGCAGCCCGAGGACCTCGCCGCGGCGCATCCCCGTCGTCGCCAACACCACGAAGGCCGCGTACAGCCGGTGCTCCTCGACCGAACGGAGGAACTGCTTCAGCTCCGCCACCGTCCAGGTCGTCATCTCCGGTCGCTCCGCACGCGGTGGCGACACCAATGACGCCACGTCGCGATCCACGAGCCCGTCGCGCAGCGCATCACCGAGCGCGCGGTGCAGCACTGCGTGCACGTTCGCCACCGTCTTGGCCGACCGGCCCGACGCCAACAACTGCTGCTCGAACCGCTCGACATCCAACGGGGACAGCAACCGCAACGACCCGCTCCCGAGACCGTCGACCAGATGCCCGACCGAGTTGCGGTATGACGCCCACGTCGACTCGCGCACCGACACCCGCGCCCGCGCCAACCACTCCTCCAGGTATTCGCCCGCCGTCGGACCGAACACGGACACGTCCGGGCGACGGACCGCCTCACGCTCCAGCAGGAGTTCGCTCAACGCGGCCTGGGCCTCACGTTTGGTGCGGAATCCCTGCCGCGACACCTGGCGACGCTTGCCGGTCACCGGGTCGGCGCCGACGTCGAGGCGGATGCACCAGCCGTCGCTGCGGCGCGTCACCGACCCCCGAGCCATGAAGGAACGCTACCGGTCGTGCGCATTCCGTGTGCGTCGACCCGAGGTCGATCACGGGAGGACGTGATACTGCCTGGTAGCTCGGTGCCCGGGACGGGATTCGAACCCGTACCTACGTTCGTAGAGGGGGGTTTAAGCCCCCTGCGCCTGCCAGTTACGCCACCCGGGCCTCGGACGCCACGCTAGGGGACAGCTCGCCTGCCGCAGCCCACAGCCCGGTGCGGGTCTGGTCGGCGGCAGGCCCCGCGAGCCGGTTGGCGACGATCACCCCCTCGATCATGTCGGCGAGCACGGCGGCCCATGGCCTGCCCTTCACCCGGACCGCGATCACGGCGCCCCCTGGACGACGACGGATGGTGCGGCTCGCGCCGGCGAGACGGGGTGGGCTGCGGAACCCGGGCGCGATCAGCCCCCGCTTGCGCGCCTCGGCGCCGAGCGCGCGTGCGGCTGCCGCGAACTGGAGCGTTGAGGCGGGTTCCATCGACCGTCATCATGACGAAGGGGTGTGACGGCGTTCCCGGGCCGTTCCGGCGTCGGTCGCTATGCCCGCAGCGGGAGGCCCCCGACCCAGCGGGGATGGGTCGCGCACCAGTCCTGGCCCTCGGGGCAGTCGGCCAGGAGCGGGCACCCGCCGCACCACCGGCCGGGAAGGCGGGCCGCCGGCTCGGCCCCGATCGCTGCCTGCACGAGCGCCGTCGCCGCGGCGGCGTAGGCGTCGAACGACTCCTGCAGCAGTGCCTCGTCGACGCGCATCCGAACCCGCACCCGGCTGGTGGGGTGCACGACCACCACCTCCGCGGCCTCGCGGCGCAGGAGCGCCCACAAGAGCGCGGCCGCACCGGCGCGGTGCCGGTCGGAAGGGCCCGGCGGCCCGGCGGCGGAGACGAGCAGCAGCCCGCCGCGCACCACGTCGAGGGGTGCGGTGAGCGTGAGGCCGGTGTCGCGGTCGGGCTGCCAGCGGACCGAGCCGTCGGTGATCACCTGCGACCGCCCGAGCGGGCGGGTCAGGGAGCCGGCGACAGCGGCTGCCCACCACCCCGCCTCGCGCGCCGCCATGGCCCGACCGGCACGGTCGAGTGACGCCAGCCAGTCCCCCACCCGGGGCCGGGCGGCTCCAGCATTGCCCTCGGCGGCCAGCTCATCGGCCACGTCGAGCGCGGCCGCGGCGAGGTCGGTGGTGCCGTCCTTGTGGCGGTGGAGCACGGCGAGGGTGAGCTGGCGCCGTGCCTTCGCCGCGTCCCAGCCCGTCCAGTCCGAGAAGCCCGCTCGGGCGGGGCACTCGTCCATCCGGCCAACGGTGTGGGCGTCGACCCGCACGAAGCCGCCCCCGACCCGCATCGCGAGCGGCAGGAACACCCGCCGTGCCTCGCCCACCCAGTCAGAAGGCATCGTCGTCACCGTCCGGCTGGTCGTCCAGGGACGAGGCGAGCTCGAGCAGGTCGGGCACCGCAAGGTCGTCGCTGCCTTCCGAGCTCGGGCATACCGCCCGGTCGGGGCACGCGGCGCACCACCAGCCCGGTCGCTCGGCGGGCTTCGCGCCCGCTGCGAGCTCGCCCGCCACCACCATCGCATCCTCCAGGCGCGATGCGGCCGACACGATCGACGCCTTGCTGACCGGAAACGCCGCGAGCCGCCCCACCGAGTTCGGACCGCCCTCGTCCGGCGCCCACAGCGCCGTGCCGTCGGGCGCGACTCCCTCGACCAGACCGGCGAGCAGCGCGTACCAGGCACTCTCCTCGATCGGATCGAGCGGCAGCCTCGTCGACTTGAGCTCGACCACGCCACGAGGCTCCCCGGCCGGTCGGAGCAACGGCGGCGCACCGAACGACACGTCCACCCGGCCCGACACGACCACGGCCGGTGCGCCGCCGACGGCGGTGGCGAGCGGCACGTCGAACCGTTCCTCGCAGCGCACCCATCGGGCCGGCGACCGGACCCACGAGCGGGCGAGCTGGCCGACCCGGTCCGCGAGGTCGTCGGCGGCGTTCGCCCGAGCGGTGTCGTCGAAGCGCTCGGCTGCGGCGGCGAGCGGGTCGGCGAGTGCCCGGCCCGCGGATTCGACCGCGCGGAGGAGGTCGTCCGGCGAGACGAGCACCGCGGCGTCGATCGCGCCGAGCACCACGATGTGGGCACCGAGCTCGGCCAGGCGCCCCATCACCAGGGGCACGGACGGAACGGCTGGACCGGCGCCCGCCGACGCCACCGCCAGTCGCGGGCAGCGAACGAGGTCGGCCACCCGGCGCTTGGGGAGTCGCAGCGGGAGGGCGTCCGCCGGTACCCCGGCAATCGCCTGGCGGGCCGCCTCGTCGAGCGCTGCCCGGTGCTCCGCCATGGGCACGTGCCCACCCGCGCGCAGGCCGGCGATCCACGACGACAGCCGATCGCTGGTCATGCCCCCGCACGCTCCCGCTGCACGGCGCCGAGGGTACCGGCGGTCGGTCGGCGCCCTGCCGCATCCCCGCACGCCCCCACTAACCTCGCCGTGTGGCGACGCGAAAGGTGGTGGTGCAGACGGGCACGCAGCTCGCGCGCACCAACGACAGCGCGACTCTCCCGGTCGTCGCGCCCCGCGCCGAGCCGGTCACCCGCTCGGCCCCCCGGCGCAGCGACGTCGACACCTGGGGTCGCAGCGAGCGGGCCCGGTCGCTCGCCCGGTCGCTCTTCTCTCCCGTCTACGACCTGTGGTTCCGGGCCGAGTGGGAGGGGCTCGAGCACATCCCCGGCGACGGTGGTGCCCTGCTCGTCGCCAACCACGCAGGGGCTGTGCCCCCCGACGCGCCGGTGATCATGCACGGCATCGAGACCGAGCTCCGCCGTCCGGTGTACGGCCTGGCCGCCCACCTGTTCCGCGACATGCCGGTGGTCGGCACCGTCTGGAGCCGCATGGGCGGTGTGGTGGGTCACCCCGACAACGCGTACCGCCTGCTGCACGACGAGGGGCAGCTCGTGCTCGTGTTCCCCGAGGGCACGAAGGGTCCGGCCAAGCATGTGCGCGAGCGCTACCAGCTGCAGCGCTTCGGCCGGGGCGGCTTCGTGGAGATCGCGATGCGGTCCGGCGTGCCCATCGTGCCGATCGCCGTCGTCGGTGCCGAGGAGGCCATGCCGATCGTTGCGAGCATGCCCAAGGCGGCTCGCCGGTTCGGCCTCCCCTACCTGCCGGTCACCGCGAACATGCTCCTCGGCCCGCTCGGCGCCGTCACCTACTTCCCGGCCAAGTTCCGCCTGCGGGTGCTCGAGCCGGTGCACTTCAACGTGCCGGCCGACCAGGACCGCTACAGCCGGAGCAAGGTGATGGAGGCGAGCGAGGACATCCGCCTGCGCATCCAGTCCGCCCTCTACGACATGCTCCGCACCCGCCGGAGCATCTGGCACTGATGGGCCGGCGCGTCCTCGTCACCGGTCTCGCCACCTTCTGGGGCGGTCGGCTGGCCCAGGCGCTCGAAGACGACCCGTCGGTCGACGTGATCATCGGCCTCGACACGAAGGAGCCGACGGTCCGGCTCGAGCGCACCGAGTTCGTCCGCACCGACGAGAGCTACTCGATCCTCGCCCGCATCGTGCGGGCCACCAAGGTCGACACGGTCCTGCACACGTTCCTCGTGGTCGACCCCGGCGCGGCCGAGGCCCGGCGGATGCACGAGATCAACGTGATCGGGACGATGAACCTGTGCGCGGCGGTGAGCGCGCCGGGCTCGGCCGTGCGCACGCTCGTGCTCAAGTCGTTCACGGGCGTCTACGGCTCGTCGAAGGAGGACCCGACCTTCTTCGCCGAGGACACCCCCCGGCCGAACCCGCCGCGTCACCGGTCCGAGCTGTCGCTCACCGAGGTCGAGCAGTACGTGTGCGACCTCGGCACCGATGACCCTGACATCGCGGTGAGCGTGCTGCGGTTCGCCAACGTGCTGGGGCCCGACATCACCACCACCTTGACCCGCCTCCTCGAGCTTCCCGCCGTACCCGCTGTCTTCGGGTTCGACCCGCGACTGCAGTTCGTCCACGAGGACGACGTGGTGCGGGCGCTGCGCTTCGCGATGGACCACCGGCTCCGGGGCGCCTACAACGTGGCCGGTGACGGCCTGCTCCCGTGGAGCGAGGTGATCGCCATGGTGGGCAAGCGCCCGCTCTACCTGCCACCGTTCGCCACCGACGTCTTCGCGGGGGCCGGCCGGTGGGTCGGCATCCCGCCCATGCCGCCCGAGGCGGTCGCGCTCTTGAAGTTCGGCCGCGGTGTCGACACCCGCAAGCTCCGAGCCGCCGGGTTCACCTACCTGTTCGACACGCCCGGAGCCATCGCCGACCACGTGGGGGCGCTGCGCCTGCGCCGCACGGTGGGCGAGTCGACCCCCGACTACCGCTACGACGAGGACGTCGAGGCGTTCTTCCGCCGCTCCACTGCTGTGCTGACCGCGGTCGCCGACGAGCGGCACTGACACCGCGCCCGGTCGCCGGCGACCGCGACATGACGCCGGGGTTTCGGCGTCCATGGTCCCCTCGGCGTCGAGCGTCCCAGTCGGCGGGACCGTCCACTCCCAGGGGACGCACGACACCGGAACACGCGGCGCCCACGTCGGGTGCGCTACGGGCGGGCGGGGTCGGGGTCCATCAGGGCGACGGGGACCCGGAGCCCGGCCGCCGAGCGGATGGTCGTGATGTGTCGGCCCGGCTGCACGGCGGGCTTGGGCGCCCCCGCGCGCTGCGGCCCGAGCAGCGCCGCCGCCACCTCGAGCGACTCGAGCGTCAGCGCCAGACCGAAGAAGGCGGCGGTACCGCCCCGCTCGTCGGGCTCGGGCGGCCCGACCACCTCGAGCACCACCTCGCCCATCCGGAAGAAGGCCTGGCGCACCGGGCGACTGTACGACTCGCCGTCACGGACCCGCTTGAGCGGCAGGCCGAGCGACCGCTCGACGGCCTGCACCGTGCGGTCGAGGTCGGGCGTGAGCACCACCACGTGGTCGATCGATCGGACGCCGAGCGGGTGATGGGACGCGGTTGCCGGCGGGCTCGGGTCGCCGTGGGACGTGGGAAGGCCGTCGACATCGGTGACCGACTCGTCCGGGGCGCCGGCGAGCACCCAGGCCACCACCCCCGTGCCGGACGACGGGTCGAGCCGCACCCGGACCGTGCCCAGCTGGCACACACCGTCGTCACCGACGGCGAAGCCCACCGCCTGCCAGGCCTCGGGGTGGTCGGCGATGATCAGCTCGGCGATCGTGGTCATCGCCGGGCACGGTAGCGGGTGGCTTGCCTCGGCTACGGTGCCGGCGCGAAGGGGGCATCCGTGGACTTCGAGACCATCCGCTATGAGGTGGCCGACGGCGTGGCGACCGTCACGCTGCACCGGCCGGAGGCGCTGAACGCCTGGAACGCCACGATGGGTGACGAGCTCGGCGTGGCCATGGCGACCGCCGAAGCCGACGACGCCGTGCGCGCCGTCGTGGTCACCGGCACCGGGCGGGCGTTCTGCGCGGGTGCCGACCTCAGCCGGGGCGACGGCACGTTCGGGCCGGGCGGTGGCACCCGCCCGCCGTCCGGCCTCCCGCGGCGCTGGCCGTACGAGATCGCAAAGCCCGTGATCGCCGCCATCAACGGCCACGCCGTCGGTGTCGGCATCACCTACCCGCTCCTGTGCGACCTGCGGATCGTCGCGAACGAGGCGAAGGTGCAATTCGCCTTCGTGCGTCGGGGCATCATGCCCGAGCTCGCCTCGCACACCCTGCTCCCGCAGGTGCTCGGCTTCGCCCGGGCCGCCGACCTCCTCTTGACCGGTCGCATGATCTCCGGTAGCGAGGCGGCCCAGCTCGGTCTGGCGAACCAGGCGCTCCCTGCCGACGAGGTCCTTCCGGCGGCGATGGCCGTCGCACGCGACATCGCCGTCAACGTGGCCCCCGTGTCGGCCGCGGTCGCCAAGCGGCTGCTGTGGGAGGGCCTCGCCACTG
>Ga0114939_10003075_pt1 | contig 11856 bp, 9 predicted proteins | sample AshMeaCrysSpring_FD_87196 | JGI IMG/M metagenome (GOLD analysis project Ga0114939, IMG submission 87196) | Groundwater microbial communities from Big Spring, Nevada to study Microbial Dark Matter (Phase II) - Ash Meadows Crystal Spring | ecosystem: Environmental > Aquatic > Deep subsurface >... | reverse complement strand
TTCCACACCTGGCTGCCCGACGCGCACACCGACGCGCCGACGGCCGGCTCGGTGATCCTGGCGGCCATCCTCCTGAAGATGGGGACGTACGGCTTCATCCGCTTCAGCCTGCCGATCCTGCCGGAGGCCACGCACTACTTCGTGCCGCTGATGGTCGGGCTGTCGATCGTGGGGATCGTCTACGGCGCGCTGTGCGCGATGGCGCAGCACGACTGGAAGCGCCTGGTGGCCTACTCGAGCGTGAGCCACCTCGGGATGGCGATGCTCGGCATGTTCGCCCTGACGCCGCTCGGCATCACCGGCAGCATCATGCAGCAGGTCAACCACGGCATCTCCACCGGCGCGCTCTTCCTCATCGTCGGCATCGTGTACGAGCGGCGCCACACGCGCGAGATCGCCGAGTACGGCGGGCTCTCCAAGGTGATGCCGGTCTACGCCGCCGTCTTCATGATCATGACGATGTCGTCGATCGGGCTGCCGGCGCTGAACGGCTTCATCGGCGAGATCCTGATCCTGCAGGGCGTGTTCACGGTGAACAAGCTGTGGGCGGCCGCCGCGGCCACGGGCATCGTGCTCGGCGCGGCCTACATGCTGTGGCTGTACCAGCGCACGATGTTCGGGAAGATCGAAAACCCGAAGAACGAGCACCTGCACGACCTGAACCTGCGGGAGTTCGCCACCTTCGCGCCGCTCATCGCGCTCGCGTTCTGGATCGGGCTCTACCCCTCGCCCGTGCTGCGGTTCCTCGAACCCACCGTGACGCAGGTGATGGTGCGGGTGAACCCCGGCGCCGTGCCGGCCGCCGCCGCGGCGAAGACGGCCGACTGTGACGATCCGGCCACCGGGCAGGCCGCGGTGGCCCCGGCGGCCGGCGTGCCCGCGTTCATCACGCCGCCCTGCGGCGACGGGAGCGGCGCGGCGGCCCCGGCCGCTGCGGCGGGGAGCCACTGATGCCCGGCGGCTACACGTTCCAGGACTTCTACTTCCTGCTGCCGGAGGTCGTCCTCACCGGCGGCCTGCTGGTGCTGCTCGTCGTCGACACGATCCTGCCGCGCGAGCGGCAGGCGTGGCTGGCCTGGCTGTCGATGGCCATCCTCGCGGCGACCGGCCTGGCGCTCCTCCCGTTCGTGGGGGTCTCGACCACGATCGCGCAGCGCCTGATGGCGGTCGACGGCTTCGGCACCTTCTTCAAGGTGCTGTTCCTGATCTCGGCGGCCATCACGATCCTCCTGTCGAAGCAGTACCTGGAGGTCGAGGACGCGCGGCCCGGCGAGTACTACTTTCTCATCCTCTGCGCCACGCTCGGCATGATGGTGATGGCCGCCGGCATCGACCTCGTCACGCTCTTCATCGGGCTCGAGACGATGACCGTGGCCTTCTACGTGCTGACCGGCTTCCTGAAGCCCAACCGGCGGTCGAACGAGGCGGCCATCAAGTACTTCGTCCTCGGCGCCTTCTCGCTCGGCATCCTGCTCTTCGGGATGTCGCTCGTCTACGGGCTCACCGGGACGACGCGGCTGCGCGACATCGCGGTGATCCTCGCCGACGACCCCGCCAACGTGGCGCTGCGCCTCGCCGTGGTGCTGATTGCCGCCGGGCTCGCCTTCAAGATCGCGGCCGTGCCGTTCCACATGTGGGCGCCCGACGTCTACGAGGGCGCGCCCACGCCGATCACCGCGTTCCTCTCGGTGGGATCCAAGGCGGCGGCCTTCGCGATGCTGCTGCGAATCTTCCTCGAAGGCCTGCCGGTCGTGAACGCCGAATGGCGCGCGCTGTTCTACACGCTCGCGGTGCTCACGATGACGGTGGGCAACATCGCCGCCATCACGCAGAGCAACGTGAAGCGCATGCTGGCGTACTCCTCGATCGCGCACGCCGGCTACATCCTGATCGGCGTCGTCGCCGGCACCTCGCGCGGCGTGACGGCCACGCTCGTCTACCTGATGATTTACGCCTTCATGCAGCTCGGCGCCTTCGGCGTGGTGGCCATGCTGCGCCGGAGCGACGTGGTGGGCGACGAGCTGAAGGACCTGAGCGGGTTGTTCGTCCGGCACCCCGTGGCGGCCGTCGCGATGCTGATCTTCATGCTGTCGCTCGGCGGCATCCCGCCCACCGCCGGCTTCATGGGCAAGTTCTGGCTGTTCTCGGCGGCGATCGACGCGGGCTACGTCTGGCTGGCCGTGATCGGCGTGCTCAACAGCGCCGTGTCGCTCTACTACTACCTTCGCGTGGTGGTGTTCATGTGGATGAAGGAGGACATCGCCGCCACGCCAATCCCGAGCATGCCGGCGCTCGAGTCGGCGCTGGCCCTGGCCCTGGCCGCCACGATCCTCTTCGGGATCTTCCCCGCGCCGCTCTTCGAGTTCGCCGAGGCCTCCGCCCGCACGATCGGCGTGGCGGCCCCGGCGCTCACGCTCCGCTGACGTGGCCGAGAGTCCCTGGAAGACCGCGGGCGCGCTCGGCAGCGTCGGCCTGTCGTTCGTCCTCGCCATCGTCATGGGCACCGCCTTTGGCTGGTGGCTCGACAAGACGTTGGGCACGAGCCCCTGGCTGTTCTTCCTCTTCTTCGCGTTCGGCGTGGCCGCGGGCGTGCTGAACGTCTACCGCACGCTGTCGAAGTACACGCGGTCGATGCCCCCCCGGCCAGGCCCCTGATGGCGCTCGACGCCGAACAGGTCCTCCGGCGCGTCGAGCGCACCGCGCTCGGCTTCTGCGCGGGCGCGGCCCTGGCGGCCTGGGCGTGGCGGGGCGGCCAGACCGATGTTGCGCTCGGCGTGCTCGGCGGGGGCGTTCTCGTCGGGGCGTCGTACCTGGCGATCCGGGGGGCGGTGGACGGCCTCGTGGGCCTGCTGGCCGGCCCCGCGACAGGCGCGCCCCCCGCCGGGGAGCCGGGCCAGCCCGATGGCGACGCAGGCCGGCCCGGGGCCGCGATCAAGGCCGGAATCCTCGTGCGCCTCACGCTCCGGTACGCTTTACTCGGTTTCGCGGCGTACGTTATGATTGCCCGCTTTCGGCTGCACCCGGTCGGCTTGGTGATCGGGGCGTCGTCGATCGTGGTCGCCGCCTCCTTCGAAGCGGCGCGAATCGTTTCGCGGCCGGCGCCCGGTCCCCGGCGCCGCAGCCGCTGACAGGGCCCGGGGCCCTGGCAGGTTCGGCCCCCCAACGGCTCCCATGGAGAAACTCCACCACTCGCTGTGGATCGTCCAGGTCGTCAACGACCTCTTCGGCCCGCTCGTCGCCGCGCTGCTGCGGCCCCTCGGGTGGCAGTTCGCGCCCGGCCAGCAGGTCATCCCCGACCACCTGGTGATGTGCGCGCTCGTCGTGGCGGTGCTCGCGGCCATCGGCCTGCTGATCCGCTCCAGCCTGTCGGTCGATCGCCCCTCGCGCCTCCAGATCGTGCTGGAGGACATCGTCAAGTTCTTCGTCGACCTGCTCACCAACAACATCGGCGAGAAGGGCATCAAGTACGTGCCGGTCGTCGCCACCCTCGGCCTGTTCATCTTCGTCGCCAACCTGTTCGGCAAGGTGCCGGGGCTCATGTCGCCGACGGCGAACATCAACGTGCCGCTCGGGTGCGCGCTCACGGCGTGGGTGTACTACCAGTGGCAGGGCATCCGGGTGCAGGGCCTGATCGGGCACCTGAAGCACTTCGCGCTGCCCCCGGGCGCGCCGGTCTTCATCGCGCCGCTCATGTTCCCCATCGAGGTGATCAGCCACCTCTCGCGCATGATGTCGCTCACTATCCGGTTGTTCGGCAACGTGTTCGGCGAGGAGATGGTGGTGCTGATCCTGGCGAGCCTGATCCCGTTCCTGGTGCCGCTGCCCATGATGGTGCTCGGGTTGGTGACCGGCTCGCTGCAGGCGTTCATCTTCGTGATGCTGACGACGATCTACCTGGCCGGCGTCGTGCACACCGAGCACGAGCACGACGAGGCGCACGGACACGAGGCGCACGGGCAGGCGCCCGCGCACGCGGCCGCGTAGGCGGACCCGACGAGGGACGCGTCTTATCGGACGGTCATACTAGCTAGGAGGCTGAGGTCGTGAGGAAACTCTTCGTTCTTGGGAGCATGGTGGTTGCGGCCGGGCTGCTCTCGCCCGTGTACGCGCAGGAAGCCGCGGCGGGCGCCGGCAGCGAGCTGGTGAAGTGGTCGGTCATCACGGCTGGCTTCGCCCTGGCCATCGCGGCCGCGTTCGGTGCGCTCGCGCAGGCCCGCGGCCTCGCGTCGGCGGCCGACGGCATCGCGCGCAATCCCAGCGCGGCGGGCGAGATCCGCGGCGTCCTCATCCTCGGCCTCGTGCTCATCGAGTCCCTGGTGATCTACGTCCTGCTCATCTCGCTGATCCTGTTCTTCGTCAAGCCGTTCGGCGGCTAGCGCGCCCCGAGGGCGGGAAAAGGTGACACTTTCCTTTTCCCGCTCGGCCGGAAGCGCAATTAGGAAAGTGTCACCCTTTTTCCCGTCGCCTCTCTTCCCCCGTCTGTGACCGCCGGCACGGGTGCGGCACGCGGCCTCGGCATGGACGCGGCCCTGCTCGCCATGGTGGTGATCTGGGCGGGCAACTACAGCCTCGCCAAGTGGGTGTTCCGCGAGATGCCGCCCACCGCGTTCAACGCGGTGCGGATGGCCATCGCCTCGGCCGTCTTCCTCGTGCTGCTGCGTCGCACGACGCGCGGCGACATTCCCCGCCGCGACTGGCTCGCGCTCGTCGGCCTCGGCATCGTCGGGCACTTCGTCTATCAACTGGGGTTCATCGGCGGGCTGGCGCGCACGAGCGTCGCCAACGCGGCGCTCATCATCGGCTGCAGCCCCGTCGCGATCGCGCTCACGACGGCACTCGCGGGCCACGAGCGGATCGGGCGCCTGCACTGGCTGGGCGCGGCCCTGTCGGTGGGCGGCCTCTACCTGGTGGCCGGCCGCGACGCGGCGATGACCTCCGTCACGTTGCGTGGCGATCTCCTGATGATGGGATCGGTGTGCTGCTGGGCGGTGTACACCGTGGCCTCGCGGACGCTGCTCGCGCGGCACTCGCCGCTCGTGGTGACGGGCTACTCGATGGCGTTCGGCACGGTGCTGTTCCTGATCGCCACGGCACCGGCCACGCTCCGAGCCGATTGGGCGGAGGTGAGTGCCTGGGCGTGGGTCGGCACGATCGCCTCGGCGGTGCTCGCGCTCAACGTGGCATACCTGATCTGGTACACGGCCGTCCAGCGGATCGGGAACGCGCGGACGTCGCTCTTCTCGAACATGGTGCCGGTTGTCGCGATGCTGCTTGCGTGGGCCGGTCTCGGCGAGCGCATCCCGCCGTCGAAGTTCGCCGGCGCCGCCGCCATTCTCTCGGGCGTCCTCGTGACACGACTCGGCCATCGCCGCGACCGCACAGAGCGGCTCGAGCAGCCGCCGGAAGAGTAGGCAGCCGAGCGCCGAGCGCCGAACCGACGCGAAAGAGGTGACACTTTCCATTTGCCCTGCCACGATGCGTGGGAAATGGAAAGTGTCACCTTTTTCGCTTGCGCGGCGGTTTCTCTTCCGGATTTTTCGAGCCCATCTGTACATGTACATATGGTCGAAAATCGGCCACGAATAGCCCTTGCATTCGTTCGGAGACGATGGCAACGTCGTCGTAGAGGTCGGAGGAAGGACTGATGAGATGGGTTGCCCTGAACGGAGGCCGAGACTCATGACCACCTATGAGTACCTGCAAACCCCGGAGCGAATGTCGCCGGCCCAGCTCGCCTACGGTGAGCTGATGGTGCGGGATGCGCCGTCGCCGCGGCACCAGGACGCGGTGAAGCAGTACTTCCTGGCGCTGCACCAGCACGTCGAGGCGCGACGTCTGGGCGGGATGTGGCTGTCGCCGCTCGATGTGATCCTCGATGCCGAGCGGGCGCTCGTCGTGCAGCCAGACCTGCTGTTCATCTCAACGGCGCGGGCGGACATCCTGCACGACCGGGTGCGGGGCGCCCCCGACCTGGTGCTGGAGGTGCTCTCGCCGTACCCGCGCGTGGGCGTGCTCGAAGAGCGTGTCGGGTGGTACGCCTACTACGGAGTGCGGGAGTGCTGGGTCGTGCGGCTCTTCGAGCGACAACTCGAGATCGTCGAGGCCGGCGATGGGCGCATCGTGCGCCGCCGCGTGTTCGGGTGGGACGAGCCGGTCGTCTCGACGGTGTTCCCGGAGTTCTCGATGTCGCCCGGGGCGATTCTCGGACAGCTTTACGCCTAACCGGCCGTAACCATCGGGTGGTTCGTCGGCCCGGCGCACGAACCAAGAACCACGCACGCAGAACGGACCAAGAACCACGCACTGCGGACCAAGAACCGATCCGATCTTGTCGAACCGGGTCAGGGGGCCGGCGCGGCGCTCACCCCAGCACCTCGAACGCCTCGATGGCCGAGTCGCGACCGCGGATGGCGAAGCTGCCGAGGGGGCTGAGTCGGAACCGGTCGCCGAGCTGCTGCCGGGTGGCGTCGGTGATGACGATCTGATCGGGTTGCGCGACGGACTTCTCGATGCGCGACGCGGTGTTCACGACGTCGCCGAGCGTCGTGAACTCCTTGCGCCGCGGCGAGCCCATGTCGCCCGTCAGCGCGCGCCCCGTGTTGATGGCGATCCGCACGGCGATCGACGGCCCGGGCCGTGCCGCGTTCATCCGCTGCACGGCGGTGCGCATCTCGAGGGCCGTGGCCACGCAGCGCACGGCGTGATCCGGCTGGTCGAACGGCGCGCCGAACACCGCGAGGATGGCGTCGCCGATGAACTTATCGAGCGTCCCCTCGTGCTCGAAGATGATGTCGGCCATGTTCCCGAAGTAGTCGTTGAGCAGGTCGCCGATGGCGGCCGGCTCCATGTGCTGGCAGAGCTTCGTGAACCCGACGATGTCGGTGAACATCACCGTGACGTCGCGCTCCTGGGTGAGGAAGGGGCTTTCGGCGGCACCCTCCCCGTGCAGGATGCGGCTCACCACGGCCGGCGAGTGGTACCGCTGCAGGCGCTCACGTCGCCGGGTTTCCTCGAGCAGGAGCTTCGACAGGCGCGCCTGCTCGATGGCCACGGCCGCGTAGTTGGACAGCGCGGCGAACACCTCGAGGTCGTCGGCCGTGAACTGCTTGCTGCGCGGGTTGTCGCAGTAGAGCACGCCGATCACCTCGTTGCGGTTCCACAACGGCGCGCACATGAACGAGCGGACGTTCATCGCGTGGACGCTGCTCGAGGCGCCGAGGCGCGCATCCACGCGGGCGTCCTGGGCGAGCATGGCCACCCGCTCGTGCACAACCTGGTTCACGACCGTCCGGCTGATCGACACGTTGCCGGGCACCGACCCGTCGCGGTTCCGCAGCACGCGCGCCGTCAGTGGCTGATCCCACGTCTCGCGCAACAGCAGGAACGCGCGCTCGGCGGGCACGGCCTCGAACACGAGGTCGGCGACCCGCGAGAGCACGTGCTCGATCGGCTGAACCGTCACGAGCGTCTTCGAGATGTCGCTGAGGAGCTGCAGGACGCGGCCCCCGCGGCGGTCGCGTCCCGACCGGCGGTTGCCGGGGATGCGCCCGACATCGGCCGTCCGGCGGTCCGTTCCGCTCCGTCGTTCCCCGGTCGGAGCCTGCAAGGCTGGCCCTCCGCCGGCAGGGGGCGGGCCTGCTGCGGGGGGCGGCGCCGTGCCGCCCGGGGCCCCGCCAGCCGCCGGCTCCGCGACGGCCGCGGCCAGGTCGTGGAGCGCCTCGCCGGCAAACGGGTCGATGCTTCGCAGAATCGTTGCCGACTCGTCATACACCTCGTGGGCGTCCGACAGCACGTCGCCGCGCTCGTCGTCGCGCGTCAGCGTGAACTCCACCTGGCCGACGACGAACGAGGCGCCCGGGGCCAGTTCGCGCTCGCCCGTGATCGGCGCATCGTCGACGAGCGTGCCGTAGGAGCTGCCCGCGTCGCTCAGGAACACGCGTTCGCCTGCGACCCGCACGCGGGCGTGGCGTCGTGACACGGTGGGCGAGGCGAGGACGAGGTCGCAGGCGGGTGACCGCCCGATGAGCGTCACGCCCTCGCGCAGCGGACACGTGCCGGGCAGGCCGGCCTCGACGAACCAGAGGGTGAACACGCTCACCTCGGGGTGGCGGGGCCCGACACCTGCTCGACGGCCCGACCGGTGCGAGCCTCGAGGAACGTGATGACGCGACCCGCGTCGCGGCCTTCGACGCGCACGACGACGAAACGCTCCCGTGTGCGCAGCGACAGCCAGTGGCGCTCGCCACGGAAGATGCCGAGCGCGCCGCCGTCGGCGTGGAGCACCGGTACGGCGCCACCCGGTGACCTCCACAACGGATCACGTCCCTTCGAGTAGCTGACCGACATGATGGTGGCGTAGGGCACGGCCTGGAGCGGGCCGCCGCCCTCGGCGTTCAGCGTGACCCGATCGGCGCCGAGGACGAGTTGGATCTTGCGCTCGCGCGCCTTGCCGCCATCGCCGATGAGCGTCCTGGCATCGACCGTGAGAGACGGCAGCGCAGGGGCCGGCGGAGCCGTGGCCGCCGCGGCCGGTTCGCCCGCCGGCGTGGCGGACGGCCTTCCCGGCCCGGCCGGCGGCGCCGCCGAGGGGCTGGGCGTCGTTGCCGGCGTGCGCACCGTAGGCGGGCGCTTCGTGACCGGCGCAGCCGATGACGCCGTGGGTGCTGTCGTCGTCGGCGACGAGGGTGCCGACGCCGCCGCGGGCGGCGTGGGCGGTGGACCTCCGAGTGGCGAGGCAGGCGGCGCCGACGGGGGCCCCGGCGCCGGTGTTGACGCGGCCTGCTCGGCGGCCGGGACGGTCGGCAGCGCGGGCGACTGGGACACGCCTGCCTGGCGGCGAAGCACGACGACGGCCAGCACCGCGACGCTGACGGCCAGCAGCGCCAGCAGTGCGCCGGCCACCGCCAGGTGCCGGCCGCGCAGGACGATCGTCGTGTCCCCGGGGGCGGCTGCCGGCGAGGGCGTGACCGGTGGTGCGGCGGCAACGGGCGTCGGGCGTTGGGTCCGGTCGGCCGACGGCGTTGGCAGGCGGCGGAGCGGCGTGGGCGTGGCCGTGGCCGGTCCGGCGGCCACCGGTCGTGGCGGGGTGGTGGATTCGAGCTGGCCGAACCACGTGGCGTCGCCCACCTCCTCGACGGCGGCCGGTACCGCGCGGGCGAGCGCCTGGCGGAACTCCTCGGCCGTCTGGAACCGGTCCTCGGGCGACTTCGCGAGCGCGCGCCGCAGCACCGCGTCGCACCAGTCGGGGAGGCCGGGCTGGTGGAGACCGAGGGGCGTGGGCATCTCGGTGAGCTGCTTCTGCGCCATCGAGATCGCGGTATCGGCCTTGAAGGGAAGCGCGCCCGTGAGCAAGCGGTACAAGACGACGCCCACCGAATACAGGTCGGCGCGGCCGTCCACGTCGTTGCCGAGCACCTGCTCGGGGGCCATGTAGGCCGGCGTGCCGATCATGTGACCGGCGGCGGTGAGGTGCGCCGTGTCGCGCACGCGCGCCACGCCGAAGTCCATCACCTTCACGCCGCCGTCGTCGGTCACCATGACGTTGCCCGGCTTCAGGTCGCGGTGCACGACGCCGGCACGGTGCGCGTACTCGAGGGCGCGGAGCACGCGGACGATGATGTAGGCGGCGCGTTCGGGCGGCAGGGCCCCGGCGCGAGCCGAGAGCTTGTCGAGGCTCTCGCCGCGCACCAGCTCCATCACCATCAGCAGGCCGTGCTCCGACTCGACGAGGTCGTAGATCGTTGCGATGCCCGGGTGGGTCAGCCGGGCGAGCGTGACCGCCTCGGCGCGGAAGCGGCGGAGGACCTCGCTGTCGCCGATCTCGGGATTGAGGACCTTGATCGCCACTTCGCGGCCGAGTGCCTCGTCGACCGCCTTGTAGACGATGCCCATCCCGCCGCGTCCCAGCTGTCCGACGATGCGGTACTTGCCGACGGTGGTGCCGATCATGCCGGTCCGGAGTCGCGTCCGATGAGGCTGAGACTGTATGTCCCCCGGGGGCGGGGGGTCAAATGGAGCTGAGCGCCGAGCGCCGAGCGCCGAGCGGCCGGCGCCGAGTGCCCGGGTCTGGCTCGCGCCCGACGCGTCGTGCCCGGCGCCCTTCGGCGTCGCTCCCCCTCGACTCGCTCGGGTCGCGCGGGACGCTACTGGTCTCCGATCGTCGCCGCCCCCGCGCGGCGCAGCGCCGCGTTCACCTCAGCCAGGCGCGCCGACAGGGCCGACCAGGCGGCGAGGCGGGCGTCGAGCGCGGCGAGTGCCACGGCAACAGCGTCCTTCGCTTGGGTCGTTGGCGCGACATCCGCGTCCTGCAGCACGTCGAGCAGCGTCGCGAGCTGCCCGTTGAGGCGCGCAAGGCCGGGCCCGCCTTGCCGCCCCTGCTCGAGCGTCCCGGCTTCCTCTTCGAGTTGCGTGACCTGCCGTGCCACCTCGGCGGGGAGCGTCGCCGCGGCGGCCCGTTGTGCGCCGGTTCGCACGCCGCGGACCGCGCGCAGCGCGCCGTCGCCCCGCGAGAGGGCGTCGTACACGCGCATCGACAGGTCGTGCTGCTCGGCGAGTGCCTCCGGCGCGGTCTTCACCCGCGGGTCCATCCGCACGGTGAGCGGCTGCGCGAGGGTCTGGCCGTTGGCCGTGAGCCGCACGGTGTATCGGCCGGGCAGCACCCACGGCCCGCGCGGCTCCCGCGGGGTGTTGCCGAAGATCGCCGAGATGGGGTATCCAAACCGCTCCACCGCCGGCGGCGCGTAGCGCAGATCCCACACGAACCGGTGCAGGCCGGCCCGCGGCGAGAGCGCCTGCGGCGGCCGGATCCAGTAGTCGGGGATGTTGCGGCCCGCGACCGGCGGCTCGGGCTCGTCGGCGCTCGAGTACCGGCGCACGATCCGTCCGCTCGCGTCGGCGATCTCGAGGATCACGGGGCCGACGGCATCCGCCGTCAGGTGGTAGTTGACGACCGCCCCGTCCGGGGGGTTCTGCCCGGCGGGCTCCTCCTGCGGCAGCGGCGTGTCGGTGTACTGGTTCCACCGCACGCGCGTCGCCAGTTGCGGCGCCAACAGGTGCGCCGGCGCGGCGAGCACGTCCGGCGTGACCTGCCGCAGCGGCGTGATGTCGTCGAGGATCCAGAACGACCGCCCGTGCGTCCCCACCACGAGGTCGTCGTCTTTGACGACGAGATCGCGGATGGAGGTGGCCGGCATGTTCAACCGCAGCGGCTGCCACGACGCGCCGTCATCGAACGACACGTAGACGGCGCGCTCGGTGCCCGCAAAGAGCAGGCCTCTCCGCATGGGGTCCTCGCGCACCGCGTTGACGATGCCGCCGTCCGGAATCCCCGAGACGATGCGGGTCCATGTGCGCCCGAGGTCGTGGGTGCGGTAGACGTGCGGCCGCAGGTCGTCGAGCCGGAACGTGTTGATCGCCGCGTAGGCCGTCGCCGCGTCGAAGCGCCCCGCGTCGATGAGCGACACCTTGGCCCACGCGGTGAGTTCCGGCGGTGTGACGTCGGTCCACGTCGTGCCACCGTCCTGCGTCACGTGAATCAGTCCGTCGTCGGTGCCCGCCCAGATCACGCGGCCGTCCACGTACGACGGCGCGAGCGTGTAGACCACGCCCCGCTGCGAGATCCGCGCGGCGGGCGTGCCGGCGTACTTGCCGACGTTGGCCGGGACCTCCCACGCCGGGCGCGTGAGGTCGGGGCTGATCTGCTGCCAGCTGCGCCCACCGTCGGCCGTCTTCCAGACCGTGTTCGAGGCGAAGTAGAGGGTGCGCGGGTCGGTGGGCGCGAACAGCACCGGCGCGGTGCGCAGCACGCGGTAGTCGGGCGCACGGAACAGCAGCGGCGCAACGTTCTGTACCTGGCCC
>Ga0114939_10003074_pt1 | contig 11857 bp, 9 predicted proteins | sample AshMeaCrysSpring_FD_87196 | JGI IMG/M metagenome (GOLD analysis project Ga0114939, IMG submission 87196) | Groundwater microbial communities from Big Spring, Nevada to study Microbial Dark Matter (Phase II) - Ash Meadows Crystal Spring | ecosystem: Environmental > Aquatic > Deep subsurface >... | reverse complement strand
TTCGTCACCGGCACGCACCTGGTCGTCGACGGCGGCATGACGGTCGGCACCCGTGCCTCGTGGGACCCGACGGCGCCGCGGCCGGTGCAGGAGGCACTGGGCCTCACGCCGGAGGCGCTGCAGGCGATGGCGCAGGCCAGCGCGCAAAGGGCAGCCGCGACAAATCCGCCGCCGCCGGGCCCGGCGCTTCCGCCTCGATGATCGCGGCGCAGCGCGACGCGAAGGCGGCGTGGAAGTGGTTCTTCGCCTTCACGCACAGCAGCCGCGTGCTCTGCAGCGCGATGCCGTGGTGGGCGAAGAAGGCCGGGTCGTTGGCCGGCAGCACGGCGCTGGTGACGACGACGGCGATGCCGTTCAGGTCGAGCACGGCGCCCGGCCCGCAGCGCACCGGCTGGCCGTGCTGCATCGGCCCCTGGTTGACGAAGCCGCCGTCGCTGAGCGCGCGCACCCGTGCCCGCGCCGGCACGGGCGGCCCGAAGTCGCGGCTCAGGCGGCCGCCCAGCGCCACGTCGAGCCAGGCGCCGACGCCGGCGGCGTGGGCAAGGCGCACCAGCGCCGGGTCGAAGAAGTAGGCGAAGACGACGCCCTCTTCGGGCAGCTGGTCGCGCCTCGCCAGCAACGCGCGCAGCAAGCCGGGCGTGTCGGCGGCGCCGCCTGACAGCGGGTTGTCGGCCGGGTCGGTGAGGGCCACGGGCCGGGGCTGCGGCGCCGCCGTCTGCGCCTGCAGCAGCGGCCGTGCCGCGTCCAGGGCCTGTGCCGGGCTGCGCAGGCGGGGCCTGAACTCCGCCTCGCACGCGCGCAGCGCCGCCAGCAGTTTCGAGGCCAGCGTTTCTGCGGCCGCTCGCTGCGGCGCCCAGGCCATCACGCCGGCATCGGCATGCGGCGTGTCGGCATAGGGAAAGCCGCCCAGGATCGACAGCTCGCTGCCCGGATGTCCGGCTTCCAGCCGCCGCGCCTCGGCCAGCAGCCCGGCCATCGGCGAATCATCGCTGCGCATGCGCAGGCTCGGAAGCAGCGCGCCGAGCTTGAGCACGTGGCCGTGCAGCCGCTGGCCGCGGCAGAGCCCGTCCAGTCGCTGCAGCACGCGCGCGGCGGTGTGCCGCAGGTCCACGTGCGGATAGGTGCGGTAGGCACTGGCGAAGTCGAGCAGTCCGGCCCAGGCCGGGTCGGCATTGGCGTGCAGGTCGAAGCTGGCCACCAGCGGGCGCGGCCCGAGCACTGCGCGCAGCTGCCGCAGCAGCCAGGTCTCGGGGGCCGCGTGCCGCGCGGTGATGGCCGCGCCGTGCAGCGACAGCAGCATCGCGTCGGGTTGCTGTGCCTGCGCGTCGTGCAGCAATTCCTCGGCGAAGGCGTCGAAGAGCGCGTCGTCGATCGGCCCGCCGGGCCAGGCCGCTGCGCAGCGCGACAGCTGCACCTGCCAGTCGCTGCGCGCGGCGGCGAATTCGGCGACCGCGGCCAGCTCGTGCTCGGTGCCGCGCGCCCGGTGCAGCGCATCCGCGCCGCGCAGCCATTCGACGCGGCGGAATGCGTCCGCGCCCGTGACCGTCGGCGAGAAGCGGTTGCCCTCGAACCACAGCCGCGCCACCAGCAGGCGGCGCGGCCTCATCGCCGGCCCCTGCCTCAATCCACCTTGGCGCCCGAGTCCTTCACCACCTTCTGCCACTTGCGCGTCTCGGCAGCGATGAAGTCGCCCAGCTGCCTGGGCGTGCCGCCCACCGGCGTGGCGCCGAGCTTGGCGAAACGCTCGGCCACCTCGGGCTTCTTCAGGATGCGGTCGACCTCGGCCGAGAGCTTGTCGATGATCGGCTGCGGCGTGCCGGCCGGCGCCACCAGCACGAACCAGGCCTCGGCCTCGTAGCCCGGCAGCACGCTGGCGATCGCCGGCACGCCGGGCAGCTGCGGCACCGGCTGCGCCGAGGTCACGCCCAGCGCCACCAGCTTGCCTGACTGGATCAGCGGCAGCGCCGAGGGCAGGTTGTCGATCGACATCTGCACCTGGCCGGCCATCAGGTCCTGCAGCATCGGGCCGCTGCCGCGGTAGGGGATGTGCGTCACGAACACGCCGGCCTGAGTCTTGAACAGCTCGGTCGACAGGTGGCCGGTGGCGCCGTTGCCCGGCGAGCCGTAGGACAGCCTGCCCGGCTGCGCCTTGAGCAGCGCGATCAGCGCCTTGATGTCCTTGGCCGGCACCGCCGGGTTGACCATCAGCACGTTCGGCACGCGCACCACGAAGGACACCGGCACCAGATCCTTGGCGGTGTCGTAGGGCATCTTCGGGTACAGGAACTGGTTGATGGCCTGCGTGCCCGGCGTGCCCATCAGGAAGGTGTAGCCGTCGGGCGCGGCCTTGGCCACCTCAGCGGCCCCCAGGTTGCCGCCGGCGCCGGCCTTGTTCTCGACCACGAAGCTCTGCTTCAGCGACTGCGTCAGCTGCTCGGCGACGATGCGCGCGGTCAGGTCGGTGGTGCCGCCGGGCGCGAAGGGCACGACGATGCGCACCGGCCTGCTCGGCCAGTCGGCCTGCGCCCAGGCGCCGGGGCCTGCGACGGCCAGCATCGCGGCGAGCAGCAGCACGTGGCGGCGGGTCGGCGCGGCCCTCATACGGCCACCTTCTCGGCGCGGGCGGCGCGCGCGCGCGCCGCGGTCTTGGCCACCACGCGCAGCTTGGGCCGCGCGGCAGCCGGCGGCCGGGCCGCTTGCTTCGCCGGCGGTCGCCGCCGCACCTTGGCGGCCGCACGCGGCGCCTCGGCCACTACGGCCTCGCGCGCAGCCTGCGGCGCCGCGGCCGCGGTCAGCTGCCTGAAGGCGTCGAAGGCGCGCTGCATGTGCAGCGCGATGTCGCGCACGTCGGGCACCGCGCGGCGGCAGGCGATCAGGCCGAAGCACAGCTGGCCCATGTAGCTCTGCACGGTGATGTTCAGCGCCACGCCGTGCGCGGCGATCGACACCGGGTAGTAGTCGAGCATCTTCGCGCCGGCCAGGTACAGCGGCAGCGTCGAGCCGGGTACGTTGGAGATGGCGACGTTGACCACGCGCACCCGGTCGGCCAGCCCCGAGCGGCCGTACAGCGAGGCCAGACCGCTGAGCAGCCAGGGCGCGCCGGGAGAGGGGAAGTCGGTGGGGATGAGTTCGCCGAAGGCGCCCATCGTGTTCTTCATCGCCGCGGTCGCTTCGCGGATGCGGCGCAGCCGTGCCAGCGGGTCCTGCTCGTCGGTGGCCAGCTCGACCAGGCTCATCGTCACCTGGTTGTTCATGCGGGTGTCGCCTTCGGCGCGCAGCGACACCGGCACGCCGGCCACCAGCGAGGCCGAGGGCAGCTCGCGCGATTCCTTCAGGTACTCGCGCAGCGCGGTCGAGCACAGCCACAGCACCAGGTCGTTGATCGACGCGCCGTGCGCCTTGCCCAGCTGCTTGGCCTCGTCCAGCGGCAGCGACAGCGCGGCGAACACGCGCTGGTTGGTGATCGAGACGTTGAAGGGCGTGGCCGGCGGCATCGTCAGCAGTCGCCGCACCGAGCCCAGCGACAGGCTGCGCTCGGCCAGCGACTTGCGCGCGCTCTGCAGCAGCGCCTTGCCCAGCGGCAGCGCCAGCTTGCCGATCATCGCCACCTGCCGCAGCGTGTTGGACAGCGCCGCGCCCAGCAGCTCGGCCACGCCCAGCTGGTAGCGGTGCGAGCGGTGCGCGCGCGGCGGCTTCACCGTGCGCGGCACCGGCGTCAGGTCGAGCATGGCGTTGCCCAGCGCCACGCCGGCCTGGCCGTCGATGGCCGCATGGTGCACCTTGGTGTAGAAGCCCATCGTGCCGTCGGCCAGGCCCTCGATCACGTAGAACTCCCACAGCGGGCGGCTGCGGTCGAGCAGGCTGGAATGCAGGCGCGCGGCCAGCGCCTCCAGCTGCTGCTGCGTGCCCGGCTTGGGCAGCACGGTGTGGCGGATGTGGTAGTCGAGGTCGATGTCGTCGTCCTCGATCCACACCGGGTTGGCCAGGTCGAAGGGCATCAGCGCCAGCTTGCGCGTGAACACCGGCGCCAGGTGCAGCCGCCTGGCCAGGTGCGCCTTGACGTCGTCGTACCAGTTGCCCTGGTAGCCCTCGGGCAGCCGGTAGCGGTGCAGCGAGCCGACGTGCATCGGCATCTCCGCCGTTTCCAGGTGCAGGAAGGCGCTGTCCATCGCGCTGAGGTGGTGCATCTTGCTCATCGTCTTCTCCTTCGGCGGCGGGCGGCCCGAAGCCGCGGAGCTTAACTTCGGTTGCGGTCGCCGTTCAGGCGAGGAAACGCTCGGTCAGCAGCGACCAGAAGGCCGCGCCGGTCTCCATGGCCGCGTCGTTGAAGTCGTAGCCGGGGTTGTGCACCATGCACGAGCCGGCGCCGTCGCCGTTGCCCAGGAACAGGTAGCAGCCCGGGCGCTGTTCCAGCATGAAGGCGAAGTCCTCGCTGCCCATCAGCGCCGGCGTGTCCCGCAGCACGCGCTCGGGCCCGACCAGCTCGGTGGCCACGCGCGCGGCGAAGTCGGTCTCGGCGGCGGTGTTCACCAGCACCGGGTAGCCTTCCTGGTAGTCGACCTCGGCCACGCAGCCCAGGCCCGCGGCATGCGCGGTGGCGATGTCGGTGATGCGCTGGCGCAGCGTACCGCGCACCTCGCGGTCGAGCGCGCGCACGCTCAGCTCCAGCCGCGCCGTCCCGGGGATGACGTTGTTCACCGTGCCCGCCTGGAACATGCCGACGGTGACCACCGCCGACTGCAGCGGATCGACGTTGCGCGCCACGATCGACTGCAGCGCCATGACGACGCTGGCGCCGGCGACGATCGGGTCGGCGCTGTGGTGCGGCATGGCCGCATGGCCGCCACGGCCCTTCAGCTCGATGACCACGCGGTCGGCCGAGGCCAGCGTCGGCCCGCTGCGGAAGGCCAGCGTGCCCACCGGCTGCCCCGGCGCGTTGTGCAGCGCGAACACCGCATCGCAGTCGAAGTGGTCGAACAGGCCGTCCTCGATCATGCGCCGGGCGCCGCCGCCGCCTTCCTCGGCCGGCTGGAAGATCAGGTGCAGCGTGCCGCTGAAACGGCGGGTCTGCGCCAGGTGGCGCGCCGCCGCCAGCAGCGTGGCGGTGTGGCCGTCGTGGCCGCAGGCGTGCATCTTGCCGTGATGCCGGCTGGCATAGGGCAGGCCGGTGGCCTCGACGATGGGCAGTGCGTCCATGTCGGCGCGGATGCCGATGCGCCTGCCGCCGCTGCCGTGGCGCAGCGTGCCGACGACGCCGGTGCCGGCCAGGCCGCGGTGCACCTCGTAGCCCCAGGCGGCCAGGCGCCCGGCTACCAGGTCGCTGGTGGCATGTTCCTCGAAGGCCAGCTCGGGGTGCTGGTGGATACGGTGGCGCAGGCCGACCATCTCCGGCAGCACGGCGGCGATTTCCTCGCGCAGCGCGTTCATGTGCATGGGCTTCTCCTGGTCCAGGGGGGGCAGGTCCGGCGGCTTCGTGCTGCGCGCGCCGGGCCGGCGACGACGCGTCCGGGCGACCGGCGACGACGCGCGCCGTGCACCTTAGCACGACGCCTGCGCAGCCCCTCGCGGCGCGTCGTCGGCCCGCCGCCGGCAGGGCACAATGCGCGCCTTCGCCCCAGCACGTCGCCGATGCCATGACCGACGAGACCGCGTCCGCCGCCCCCGCCGAAGCGGGCAGCGACGACTGTGCCGAGCAGCTGCGTCAGCGCTTCCCGGCGCTGTTCGCGGGCGCCCCCAAGCCGCTGAAGCTGCGCATCCAGGCCGACATCCAGGCGCGGGCGCCGGGGGTGTTCGCCAAGGCGGCGCTGTCGGCCTTCCTGCGTCGCTACACCGGGCGCACCTCCTACCTGATCGCGCTGACGCGCGCCAAGAGCCGCTTCGACCTGGACGGCGCGGCCGCCGGCGAGATCAGCGCCGAGCACCGCCAGGCGGCCGTCGACGAACTGGCGCGACGCCGCGGCGTGCAGGCCGCGCGCGAGGCGGCGCTGGAGCAGCAGCGTCGCGAGCGGGCGGCGCTGCTGCGCGCCTTCGAGGGCAGCGCGCTGAGCGCGGCCAACTTCTGTGCGCTGAAGGGCCTGTCCGTGGACGAACTGCCGGGTCTGCTCGAGCTGGCACGGCGCGAGCGCGAGGAACGTCCGCGGGCCGAGCCGCCGCCGCGCCCGCGGCCGGGCGCGCGGCCGCACCCGCCGCGTGCGCGAGGCTGATGGACGGCATCGACGCCTCGACGCTGTTCGACCTGCTGCCGATCGGCGCCTACCGCTCCAGCGCCGACGGCCGGCAGCTGCGCGCCAATGCCGCGCTGGTGCGGCTGAACGGCTACGACCGCGAGAGCGAGCTGCTGGCCGCGGTGAACGACATCGGCCAGGAGTGGTACGTCGACCCGATGCGCCGCGTCGAGTTTGCGCAGCAGATGCAGCGCGACGGCCAGGTCGTCGACTTCGTGTCGGAGATCTACCGCCACAAGACGCGCGAGCGCATCTGGGTGCGCGAGAACGCCCACGTGGTGCGCGCGCCCGACGGATCGGTGCTGTGCTACGAAGGGACGGTCGAGGACATCACGCTGCAGCGCCGCACCGAGCTGGCGCTGCAGGCCAGCGAACGGCGCTTCCGCGCCTTTGCCGAGCGCTCCCAGCAGCTGACCCTGGTGGTCGACGAGCGCGGCATCGTGCAGTACGCCAGCCCGGCCGCGCATCTGCTGCTGGGCATCGCGCCGGAGCAGCTGCGGGACAGCAGCGTCTTCGACTGGCTGCATCCCGACGATCTCGCGGCCGCGCTGGCCGATCTGGCGAGCGTGGTCGACCACAGCAACAGCGGCGAGGAGTCGGTCTACCGCCTGCGCCACGCCGAAGTCGGCTGGCGTCACATGGCGGTCCTGGCCAACAACTGCCTTGCCGAGCCCGCGGTGGCCGGCATCGTGCTGAACCTGCGCGACGTCAGCGGCCGCGCGCGTGCCGAGGAGGCCCTGCTCGCGTTGAATGCCGAGCTCGAGCAGCGCGTGCAGCGGCGCACGCTGGAACTCGAGCACGCGCGCGACGAGGCCCTGGCGGCGAACCGGGCGAAGTCCGAGTTCCTGTCGCGCATGAGCCACGAGCTGCGCACGCCGATGCATGCCATCCTCGGCTTCGGCCAGCTGCTGGACAGCGACCCCGACCTGGCGCTGCCGCCGACCGCGCGCGCGCAGCTGCAGGAGATCCTGCGCGCCGGCGGCAAGCTGCTCGGGCTGATCAACGAATTGCTCGACCTGGCGCGGATCGACGTCGGCCAGCTCGAGATGAAGCTGGAACCGGTGCCTCTGCAGCCGCTGATGGAGCAATGCCTGAGGCTGATCGAACCGGTGGCGCGGCAGCATCGCGTGCGGCTGCCCGCGGCGGTGTCCGTCGCCGGCGGCGTGCTCGCCGACCGCGAGCGCCTGAAGCAGGTGCTGCTCAACCTGCTGTCCAACGCCATCCGGCACAACCGGCGCGGCGGCGAGGTCGGCGTGCACGCGCAGGTCGACGCAGCCACCCTGCGCCTGACCGTCAGCGACACCGGGCCGGGCCTGGACGCCCAGCAGCAGGACCGGCTGCTGCACGCCTTCGAGCGCCTGGGCGTCGACGCCGGCGCCGTCGACGGCGCCGGCATCGGCCTGGCGTTGAGCAAGCGGCTGGTCGAGCTGATGCACGGCCGCATCGGGCTGGACAGCCGGCTCGGCCAGGGCAGCCGGTTCTGGGTGGAGTTCGCGCGGGCCGATGCCGATGCAGCCGCCGATGCCGGCGCGGACCCCGTGCCCGCAGTCAGCGCCCCGCGCGAGGGCGGCACCGTGCTGTACATCGAGGACAACCCGGTCAACGCACTGCTGATGCAGGCCATGCTGGCGCAGCAGACGGGGTGGACGCTGATCGGCGCCGAACTCCCGGAACAAGGCCTGCAGCTGGCGTGCGAACAAAGGCCCGACCTGATCCTGCTGGACATCCAGCTGCCCGGCATCGACGGCTACGAGGTGCTGCGCCGGCTGCGCGAGGACGCGCGGACGCGCCGCATCCCGGTGGTCGCGATCAGCGCCAACGCGCTGCGCGCCGACGTCGAGCGTGGGCTGGCCGCCGGCTTCGACGACTACCTGACCAAGCCCCTCGACCAGCGCCTGCTGGTGGCGACGCTGCAGCGCCTGCTGCACTGATCAGGCCGCGCACGCCGCCAGTGCCGCGCGGATGCGGTCGGCCTGCAGCTGCCCGCGCAGCGCGATGCACACCAGCCGGCCCCGCGCCGCCGGCCCCTGCGGCGCCGGCTCCCAGCCCGCGCGGCGGCCCACCACGTGCAGTACGTGGGGGCGGCCGTCGGCGTCGCGCATCAGACCCTTGGCACGCAGCAGCTGCAGCGGCGGCGCGGCCAGCGCCTCGGCCAGCCGCTGCACCTGCACCGCGTGCGCGAACTCCAGGCTCAGGCTGTCGAAGAGCTCCGCGGCGCCGCTCGCCTGCAGCCTCGGTGCGATGCCGCCGGGCAGCGCCGACAGGGCGCGCCGGGCCCTGGCCGCCGCCGCGTCGACCCCGCCACACAGCAGCGCTGCGTGGACCTCGGCACGCGTGCAGGCCACGATGCGGGCCGCACCGGCCACCTCGGACAGCCAGCGATGCAAGGCGTCGATCTGCGCGGAGCCCACCCGGTCGCACTTGTTGAGCAGCACGATATCCGCCGCCGCCAGCTGCTGGCGCACGAGTTCGCCGACGTAGCGGTCGGCGGCGCGCTCGCGTACGGCTTCGGCGTCGGCCAGGACCAGCACCGCGTCCAGGCGCAGCCCGGGCACCAGGCCCAGCGTGCGCGCCACGGCGTCGGGCCGCGCCACGCCGCTGGTCTCGACGAGGATCTGCGCCGGCCGCGGCTGCAGCTCGCGCATCTGCTGCAGCGCCGACATCAGGTCGCTGCCGAAGCTGCAGCAGACGCAGCCGCCCGCCAGCTGCAGCAGATTGCCGTCGCGCGATGCGATCAACGCGGCGTCGACGGACAGCTCGCCGAAGTCGTTGACCAGCACGGCCAGGCGCGCGCTGCCGGCGCTGCGCAGCAGCTGGTTGACGAGCGTCGTCTTGCCGGCGCCCAGGTAGCCGCCGATGATGCTGACCGGGATCGGCGGCGTCACGCTCAATCGGTGGGCAGCTCGGCGGCGGCGAAGATGCGCCCGTCCTGCACCACGCCCCACACCGGCAGGTCCTTCAGCTGCATCGCCGGCACGGCCAGCGGGTCGTCGTCCAGCACGCAGAAATCGGCGCGCTTGCCGCATTCGATCGAGCCGATCTCGCCGTCGAGCTTCAGCGTCCAGGCGGCACCCAGCGTGATGGCGCGCAGCGCGTCGGCCACGCCGATGCGCTCGTGCTCGCCCAGCGTGCGGCCGCTGGCCGTGAGCCGGTGCACCGCGCACCAGGCGGTGAACAGCGGCGCCAGCGGCGTGATCGGCGCGTCGCTGTGGATGGCCAGCGGCACGCCGGCGGCCAGCGCGGTGGCGCAGGCGTTCATGCGCGTGGCGCGCTCGGGGCCCACGGTCAGCCGGTAATGCTCGTCGCCCCAGTAGTAGTGGTGGTTGGCGAACAGGTTGACGCACAGGCCCAGCGCCTTCATGCGCCGGAACTGCGCCGCATCGGCCAGCTGGCAGTGCTGCAGCGTGAAGCGGTGGTCGGGCCGTGGGTGCGCGTGCAGCGCCTGCTCCATGCCGTCGAGCACCGCGTCGGTGGCCTCGTCGCCGTTGGTGTGCACGTGCACCTGCACGCCGTGCTGAAGCGCCAGCGCCAGCGCCTGCTGCAGCTGCTCGGGCGCGATGTACCACAGGCCGTTGGGCGCGCCGTTGTAGTAGCCCGGCCAGCGCAGCCGCGCCGAGAAGCCCTGGATCGAGCCGTCGGCCACGATCTTCACGCGGCCCAGGCGCAGCCGGTCGCTGCCCTGGCCCTGCAGCGCCGCGGCGCGTCGGATGGTCGGCTCGGGCGCGCCCGTCAGCCGCAGCAGCGGCACGATGCGCGTGGGGAAGTCGTCGCCGCCGGTCACGCGCCGCAGCATCGGCAGCGCCTCGTCGGGCAGCGGGCTGGCCAGGTCGGTGGCGGTGGTGACGCCGGCGCGCACGCACAGCCGCGAGAACAGCCGCAGCCCGGCCTCGTCGCCGGCCAGCGCGCCGCGGTCCATGCCCAGGGCGCCCGCTACCGGCATCATCGCTTCGGGGCCCTTCATCTCGCCGGTGGGCAGGCCATCGTCGCCCAACGGCACGCCCGGATGGTCGATGCCGCTGCGCAGCCAGCCCGCGGCGGCCAGCGCCGCGCTGTTGCAGTTGATGATGTGGCCGCTGGCGTGGATCATGCCTACCGGCCGCGTGGTCGAGACGCGATCCAGATCCTCGCGCACGCAGCGCCGGTTGTCGAAGTAGATCGGGTCGAAGCCCCAGCCGGCCAGCGGCTGCGCGGGGTCGGGCAGCGTGGCCTGCGCGGCGCGCAAGCGCTCCAGCACCTCGGCCAGCGTCTTCGCACCGGGCCAGACGCGGCCGTTCGGATCGCGGCGGTCGAACCAGCCGCAGTAGACGAAGCGCCAGAAGGCACCTTCCATCAGGTGGCTGTGGCCTTCCACCAGGCCGGGCATCAGCACCTTGTCGGCCAGCCGCGTCTCCAGCCGGTAGGGGCCCCAGCCGCTGAGCTCTTCCAGCGCGCCGGCGCCCAGAATGCGGCCATCGCGCACCGCCACGTGCGTGGCCAGCGGCCGCGAGGGGGCCATCGTCAGGATCCTGCGGGCCTGGAAGATCGTGATCGGCGACATGGGCATGCGGCGGGCGGTGGAGCCCACAGTATCGCCGGCCACAATGGCGGCATGAAGCTGCTGAGGACCCTGCTGCTGTGCGTGCTGCTCGGGCCGGGGGTGGCTGTGGCGGCGTTCGACGACACCACCTACGCCGGCAGGCTTCCCTGCGGCCATTGCGCGCAGCGGCAGGCGACGCTGACGCTGTTTGCCGACCACCATTTCCGTCTGCGGCTGCGCGATCTGGATGCCGATGGCCGCGTGCTGGCCGAGCAGATCGACCTGGGCACTTGGCTGTACGACGGCGACGGCCGGCGCCTGCTGCGCGGCGGCCGCGAGGCGCCGCTGCGCTTCGAGCTGCTGTCCGACGGCAGCCTGCGCGGCTTCGATGCACAGGGCCGGCCCTTGCCAGGCCCTGCGCTGGCTCCGCAGGCCACGCTGGACCGCCTCGACGGCCCGCTGCGGCTGCGTGGCCTGTACTCCCATCTGGCCGATGCGGCCCGCTTCCAGGATTGCCGCAGCGGCCGGCGCTGGCCGGTGGCGATCGAAGGCGCGCACGTGGCGCTGGAGCGCGCCTACCTGGCGCAAGGCGGGGGCGGCCGCTGGGTGCTGGCGACGCTGGACGGGCGCTTCGCGTTGCGTGAGCCCGAGCCCGGGCTGCCGCCGCGCGAGACGCTGGTCGTCGAGCGCTTCGACCGGTTGTGGCCCGGCGAAACCTGCGCGGCCGACATGCCGGCCACCGCCGCGCTGCTGAACACGCGCTGGCGCCTGGTGGCCATCGACGAGCAGCCGGTGCAGGTGGGCGCGGGCGGGCGAGAGCCCTGGCTGCAGCTGCTGCCCGATGCCAACCGGCTGCGCGGCTTTGGCGGCTGCAATGGCTTCCAGGGCCGCTTCGCGCAGGGCAGCGACGGGTTGCAGATCCTGTACCTGGCGGCCACGCGCCGCAGGTGCCCCGAGGGCGCGCAGGAAGCGCGCTATCTGGACGCACTGCGCGCCACCGCCTCGCGGCAAGTCGTCGGCGATGCACTGCAGCTGCGCGACGCCCAGGGCCGCCTGCGGCTGCGCTTCGAGGCGCTGTACCTGCGTTGAGGCTTGGGCCTACACTGGGCCGATGACT
>Ga0114939_10003073_pt1 | contig 11858 bp, 7 predicted proteins | sample AshMeaCrysSpring_FD_87196 | JGI IMG/M metagenome (GOLD analysis project Ga0114939, IMG submission 87196) | Groundwater microbial communities from Big Spring, Nevada to study Microbial Dark Matter (Phase II) - Ash Meadows Crystal Spring | ecosystem: Environmental > Aquatic > Deep subsurface >... | reverse complement strand
GAGAGGTCCGACAGGACAGCGCGCCAGTGGGTGAGGATGTCGCGGATGTTCGGATCGGCATCGCCTGAAAAGTGCGCCTCGGCCGCCTCCAGATAGGCGGCCTGAATCTCGACCGCGCGCCGTTTTTCACCCTGCGCCATCGGAATCGCCTGCTTCAGCGACAGGTCGCGCGACACCATCTTGATCGCCTGAACCGGATTTTCGAGATCGACCCCCTCGACCCCGCCCTCCTGCTCAATCATTGCAAGGACGAGCGCCGTCGTCCCCACCTTGAGATAGGTCGACCACTCCGACATGTTGGCGTCGCCGACAATGACGTGAAAACGGCGCCAGCGGTGCATGTCGCAATGGGGTTCGTCGCGGGTGTTGACGATCGGCCGCTTCACCATCGTGTTCAGGTCAAGAGACACCTCGAAGAAGTCAGCCCGCTGCGACAGTTGATAATCAGCGGGCAATCCACCATGCTCGGAGCCGACCTTCCCCGCGCCGGCAAAAATCTGCCGCGTCACGAAAAACGGCGTCATCTGGCGGACGAGCCGGTCGAACGGCACCTTGCGCGACACAAGATAGTTTTCGTGATAGCCGTAGCTATTCCCCTTGCCATCGGTGTTGTTCTTGTAAACGGAGAAGGCTCCCTCACGTCCCTTGCGGCGATTAGCGGCCAGAAGCGCCGCCTCCATGATCCGCTCGCCCGCCTTTTCGTGGGCCACCACCATGCGGACATCGGCACACTCCGGTGTGGAATACTCTGGATGGGCGCCATCGACATAAAGCCGGCCGCCGTTCGGCAACGGTTTATTCAGCAGACGGTTATAATCGGGCCCCGGCCGTTCGCGCTCGCCCTCCACCTCGAACCCACGGGCGTCGAGCAGCGGGTTTTCGTTTTCGTAGTCCCAGAGCACGGCGGGCGAGAGGGCGGCCGGCGCGCTGTTGATGAGGAAAATGGCATTGGAGACCGGATCGAGCGCGTCGGCCTGTTTCACCGCAACGCCGAATTCTGTCTCTGTGCCAAAGATAGGAGTCATCTGTGTGGGCCAAATGAAGTCCAGCGGTAGGGGGACTTGGACAAAACGACAGAATGCGTTATCAACCGCACCGCCAAGGTTCGGTCTGTCTATCATGCCCGATCATAGAGCGCAAGCGGCAGCATTTGTGTCGGTCTCGCATCGTGCATCCGACATGGCTTTCCCGGTCCGCTCCTCCTGAGCCTGTCGAAGGATCCACCCTGTCGTCGGTCCCACTCCGGGTTTGACAAGCCCGCCACGAGTGAGCGATGTCACTGGAACCGACTTCCTCGGGCGAAGGTACGCACCATTTCGGAGTGAATCCGACTGTTGGTCGCCAAGATGTCGGGGGCGTCGAGGGTGTGCGGTTTGCCGGAAAATCGACTGATCCGGCCGCCCGCCTGCGTGACGATCAGACTTCCCGCAGCGGTGTCCCACGGATGGAGGTTCATCTCCCAGAAACCGTCGGAGCGGCCGGCGGCCACATAGCAAAGATCGAGCGCTGCGGAACCCGTTCTGCGAACCGCCTGCGCTTTCAGGCTCAGACGGGTGAAATGGTCGAAGTTGTTATTGGGGTTGGTTTGAATATCGGCGGAAAAACCGGTGACGAGCAGGCTGTTTTTTAGGCGGGCCGTCGATGACACAGCGATGGCGCGACCGTTGAGTTGCGCCCCCACGCCGATCGCGGCGGAGAAACATTCCCGCCGGATCGGGTCGTAGACCACGCCGAGTTGGACCACATCGTCGATCGCCAGCGCGATCGAAACAGAGTAAAACGGAAATCGGTGGGCGTAGTTGGTGGTGCCATCGAGCGGGTCGACCAGCCAGCAATAGCGTGAGCGGGGCGACACATCGGCATCGGTCCCTACCGCATGGCCCTCCTCGGCAAGGATTCGATGGGTCGGGAAATGGCGAAGCAGCGTCCGAACGATCAGCGTTTCGGAGGCGCGGTCGACATTTGTGACCAGGTTGCGCACCCCTTTGTAGGTCACCTCAATCTTCTCCCGTGAAGCCGCCTGCAACAGGGCGCCTGCCTGCCGGGCCACGCGAAGCGCGATTTTCATAAACGTGGCGAGGGACGACATGGGGCGGAATATAACAAACGGGCGATTCGCCAACAACGCTGACAAAAAGTTCGCATCGCTTGTATCTGAAGAAACATCTGTGATAAAAGTAAAGTACGGATGAGGAATGCGGAAGTGGGCGGGAAGTGGGCGGAGGAGGGCCCACTTTTTTTATACCTGTTTTATGCCTGAAAACCGTGGCGGGGGGGTCCGCCGTTCGTTCGCAGCGCCGATCCTGTCTGGAGGTCCTGATCGACACGGTGGAAGAAAAGGTCAAGGCGATTGCCGAGCCGATTTTGGCCTCCCTGGGGGTCATGTTGGTTTCTGTGAGATATGGTCGGTCGCGCCACGAGGGACGGTTGAAGATCACCATCGACCGTGTGCCGGGCGGCGTGACCGTGGAGGATTGCGCGCAAGTAAGCCGGTTTGTCGGCCGGGCGCTCGATGTGAATGAGGTGATTTCCGACCGCTACACGCTGGAGGTCTCCTCGCCGGGGCTCGATCGTCTGCTCATCTCCCGTGAGGATTTTTTCCGGTTCGTCGGACACCGAGTGCGGGTGAAAACCCGCCGACCGATCGATGGCCAAAAGGTATTCATCGGGCAGCTTTCGAGGTTTTCCGACGATACGTTGTATCTTCAAATGGACCCACAGGGGGTGCGGCAGGTGGCCTGGGCGGATGTCGCCGAGACTCGCTTGGAGGTTGTGTTTTAACAAGGAGCGGTATGAGTCGTGAGATTATGGTGGGGATCGACCAAATCGCCAGGGAAAAAGGGATCGAACCCGAACGGATCATTCAGGCGATTGAGGCGGCCCTGCTGACGGCGGCCAAAAGGAAATATGGCGGCGGGAACAATATCGACGTGCATCTCGACCGGAAGAGTGGCGAGATTCAGGTCGTCAGCCGGAAGACGGTTGTCGAAACGGTATCCCATCCCGATACGGAGATCTCGCTCGACGCGGCGCGCCGGGAAGACGAGTCGGCCGAGTTGGGCGACGAGATCGGTTTCTTGCGCGAAACGGCAGAGTTTGGGTGGATCGCGGCGCAGACGGCCAAACAGGTCATTCTGCAAAAAGTGCGCGAGGCGGAGTGGGAGGTGGTTCACCGCGAATATGCGGGTCGCATCGGAGAGATCATCAGCGGCGTGATCTTGGGGCAGGAGCGGGGCAACTATATCGTCCAGATCGGTCGGAGCGAGGCCCGTCTTCCGCAACAGGAGCTTCCGCCGAGGGAGACCTACCAACGCGGGAACCGGCTGCGCGCCTATCTGCTTGATGTACGTATCTCCACCGAGGGACCGCAGGTGATTCTTTCCCGTTCGCATCCACAGTTTGTTGCCCGCCTCTTCGAGGCCGAGGTGCCCGAAATTGCCTCCGGCGCGGTGGTCATTAAGGGGATCGTCCGCGAGCCGGGAGACCGGACGAAAATCGCCGTCTTCTCGAAAGAGCCGGGAGTCGATCCGGTCGGCGCCTGCGTCGGCGTGCGCGGCTGTCGCGTCCAGGCCGTGGTGCGCGAGCTGCGGGGCGAGAAGATCGACATCATCACCTGGACAGACGACCCCCGAACCTACATCGGCGAAGCGCTCAGCCCCGCTGTGGTCGACAAGGTCGGAATCAACGAGGCGGAGCGGTCGGCGCTGATCGTCGTCTCCGAACCGCAGATGTCGCTCGCCATCGGCAAGAAGGGTCAAAATGTTCGACTCGCCTCGAAATTGACCGGATGGAAACTCGATGTAATCAATCAAACCGAGTATGAGGTGGAGCGGGCAAAAGAGCGCGAGCAAGAGATTGCCTCCGCCATCCAGCGAGAGAAACAGCTGCAGGAGGCACAAAACGCCAAGGCGACCGAGGGTCCTGCCGACACCGTTGAATTGTCCCGGGCAGGAGCCTCCGAAGTCGAATCGACGATGGCGCCGGTTGAGGTGGCTCCGATTGAAAACAATGATACGGTCGAATCGGCGTTGAGCCCCGCAACCCCTCCGGTATCGCTGCCGGCGTAGCGCGACATTTTTATTGTCACCCCGTCCTCTTCCCTCGGGGAGAGGACGGCTTTCCCGACCCTTCGAGGGGGGGGCGAGAGTGGGGATGGGGTACTCTGCGGACGATCCATGCGCATTAACGAGTTTGCCAAGACGACCGGTCGGTCGAGCGCGGAAATCATGGCACTGATGCGCGCGATGGGTATGACGGTGACCAACCATGCCCAGGCCGTCTCCGACGACCAGATCGCAGCGATTCGTGCCCGGATCGAACGGGCGGCCGCGGGATCGGGGCGGACGGCGTCGACCGCCGCGGCGAAAAAGCGCTCGGAGGCGACGATCACGCAAAAAGCGACGAAAACAACCTCCTCGTCTGGCGCGCATCCAACATCTGCCGCAATGCCTAAAACCTCAAAAGTCACACCGCCCATCGTCTCGGCCGCCCCGCCGCCTCCTGAAAAAAAGAAGGTGCTCCTCATCAAGAAAAGGGTGGTGTCGACCGTCGAGCCCGAGCGTGTTCCGCCGCCGACGGCGGCTTCGCCCGTTGAACCATCCGCGCCTGCAGAATCGGCAAGTTCCACCCTGCTTCCGGTTTCTGCGGGAGTTGCCCTTCCTCTGCCGAAACCGCCGGTCACAAAAGTCGGCGAGACGGTTGCCCTTCCGCGGATCAAACGAGCCCCGATCGATCCTGCGCTCGAGGCGTCTACGCCGCCCCCACCACCGACTTCCCTTCTAAAGGAGAATCTAAAGGAGAAAAAGAAAGGTCGGCAGGAGAAGCAGGCCAGTGGTCTGACCGTGAAGGAGAAGATGAAAAAGTGGCGGATGTCCGACTGGCGCAGCGCGGCGGCAAATATCGATGCCGCGGCAGCAACAGAAGAGGCTCCGGTAATGGCGGATTTCAAACCCGTCCCTGCCGGATCCGTCGCACCTGAGACGCGGGCCTGGCAAGATTTTAAGCCGGTTCATTGGAAAGACAGCCGGCGGGGCGGGAAAAAGGGACGCGGCCGTGGCGTTGCGGCGGTCGTCGAAACGACTAAACCGCGACGCAAGATGGTGAAACTCTACGCAGGGATTACCGTCCGTGAACTCTCGGAACGGATTGGAGAACGGGTCCCCGCCATCATCGGCAAGCTGATGGAGATGGGGAGGATGGCGACGGTCAACCATCCAGTCGATCTCACCGAGGCGGCGCTGATCGCAGAGGCCTTCGGTGTGAAGGCGGAGATCACCACCGAGGTGGCCGAGGAGACCCTGCTTGGCGCTGATCTTCCCGAAGATACGACACTCCGCGTTCGCCGCCCCCCGGTCGTCACCATCATGGGCCATGTCGATCACGGCAAGACCTCGCTGCTCGATGCCATCCGTGAGGCAAAGGTGGCCGAAGGAGAGGCAGGGGGGATCACGCAACATATCGGGGCCCACACCGTCTCCGTCGGCGACAAGGCCATTACCTTTTTGGATACCCCCGGCCACGAGGCCTTCACGGCGATGCGGGCGCGCGGCGCGAAGGTGACGGATATCGTCGTTCTGGTCGTTGCTGCCGACGACGGTGTTATGCCACAGACGGTCGAAGCGATCGACCATGCCCGTGCGGCAGAGGTCCCGATCGTCGTCGCTGTCAACAAAATCGACAAGCCGGAAGCCAATGTCGAACGGGTCAAAGGCGCCCTCGCGGAGCGGGGTCTCGTTCCGGAGGCGTGGGGCGGCAAGACCATCTACGTCGAGGTCTCTGCCAAGAAGAAACTCGGGTTGGAACACTTTCTGGAGATGCTCCTCCTGCAAGCCGAGATGATGGAACTGACCGCAAACCCTACCCGACCGATGCGCGGTGTCATCATCGAGGCTCACCTCGATCGGGGCCGGGGGCCGATTGCCACCGTCCTGGTTCAGGAAGGCGTGCTCAAGGTCGGTGTGGCCTTTGTCACCGGTGTCTGTTTTGGTCGGGTCCGTGCGCTCGTCTCCGACAGGGGGCAGAAGGTGGACGAGGCGATGCCTTCCTCGCCAGTGCAGGTGATCGGTCTCGAAGGGGTGCCGCAGGCGGGCGATTCGTTCCTCGTTGTGCCAGACGATCGGACGGCCAAAGAAATTGCCTATCAGCGGATGCAGCGTCTTCGCGCCGCGTCGTCGGCCGTCACCGATAAAAAAATGACGTTGGCCGATCTTTCGGCCGGTTTGGAACAGGGGAAGGCGAAAGAGCTACCCGTCATCGTGAAGGCCGATGTGCAAGGCTCGCTGGAGGCGATTCTCAGCGCGCTCGACAAGTTGGTCTCCCCCCCCGTTCGGCTTCGGGTGGTTCACGCCAGCATCGGCGGCATCACCGAGTCGAACATCCTTTTGGCCGCCGCCGCGCGGGCGATTGTCATTGGGTTCAACGTTCGACCTGAACCCAAAGGGCGCGACCTTGCCGAACGAGAGCAGGTGGATGTCCGGCTCTACACCGTTATTTACGACATCATTGCCGACATCACCGCCACCATCGAGGGCCTGCTCGATCCGACGCTCAAGGAGCGGGTGCTCGGCCGCGTGGAGGTGCGTCAGACCTTCGCCATTCCGAAGGTCGGTACCATCGCGGGGGGCTATGTGGTGGAGGGAACGATTCAGCGCGCAGGGGCAGGCGCCCGTATTTTACGCGATTCGGTCGTTGTTTATGACGGCAAGATCGCCTCGCTGCGCCGATTCAAAAACGATGTCCGCGAGGTCTCCGAAGGCTACGAATGCGGCATCGGCATCGAGAACTTCAACGACATCAAGGTCGGCGACGTCATTGAGGTCTACACCCAGGATCGAGTTGCCGGGAAATTGTAGTGGGGCGGGTTGTTTCCCGTTGGTCTCAGCTCAATGACTGTAGGCGAAATGGGCCAAAGCAGGCGTAGGCGTAAATCTTCGATCGGATTGCGGATGACCTAAATTTCCAGCAATACGGTGGGTTTCATGTATTCGGGGTAGGAGAATTCGGGTGGGCGGTATCCTGGAACTGTGAGCGGACCGGATGACACCGGAGCGGAAGTTGGAGGGACCATCCCGATGCGAGATGGGGGACATTGACCGTGGTCTCCGCTTTTCGGGTCAGCACATGTGCCCCCACTCCTCGCTGCAGGCGTCCTCTGGTTTGGACGCCCGGCGTTTCCCCCACTGGGCATATGGGATGGAGGGGACCTTCGGTGTCCCATGTCGCCATACCCGGGATCTTGGTCTCCGTGATGCTGAAGAGACAGAGATCTTCCAGAAGACACGGGAATCGGATCGGTCGTTGGTGCTGACGAAGGAAAGAGATTTTGACGGCGTGTCTAACCCTGGGGTCCGTCACCCCAGGCGATTTGGATTGCAGCAGGGGAGATGTCGAGCGCGCTTCAAATCGCTTTTCTTGAAGACTGAGTAGGACGCGACATCGCGGATCGAAAACGAGGAGACGATCGTTGCCATTCATCGGTTGCGATCAAGGCCTGCATCTTTCGAAACTCGAACGTCATCCAGCAAACGTTCCCCACAACCTGCCGAGGCACAACGCAGCCATGCGACGTGATGACGCACTCCAAAAAATCGCACGAGGTGGTCTTTATCTTGCTTGGCAGATCGGCCTCGCGGCGTGGCTCTCCATTTCGGCGTTGGCGGTGGCAGACAATCCGGCGCAGCATCTTCAGAAGACGTATGAAAAGATCGACGACCTTCAGGCCGATTTCGTGCAAACACTCCGTTTTGCTGATTTTGAAACCCCGTCGGTCTGGACGGGGAAGATCGCACTTCAGCGCGAACGAGGCAAGGGAAAGATGCGGTGGGACTTCCAGTCGCCGGAGGTCTTTCAGGTCTTCGTGGATGGGGAGATGGCGCTGCACTACACGCCGGAACATCGCCAGGCTGTCCGGAGCAACATGACCAGCAATCCCGCGGGGGCGATGGCCTTTCGCCTTCTCGCAGGCGCCGGCGACATCGCGCGCGACTTCGACGTCTACGCAACTGCAGAGATCGGAAAACTCAAGTTCGTTCCGAAGGACAAAACGACCGGCTTCCGCTGGATCGAGGTGACGGTAGCGCCCCATGCCGGCCTCTCTGGCAGGGTGATCCAGCGCGTGGTTTTACAGGAAGAGAGCGGAAACCTGACCACGTTCGTCTTCGACCACCTCAAAATCAATGCCGGTATCGACGCCTCCTTTTTCACCTTCGTTCCTCCCAAAGGGGTAGAGGTCTTTTCCGCCCCGTAACCTCTCCACGCCTTGTGTAGAACTGGCGTCCTGCCCGTTGAATCGCCATGGGATTCGCGGGAAAAGCCTTCCGCTTCACAAACGCAAAACGGGAAACGACTGTAGGGCCTTTTATAACGGTTTTGATGGATGCTCATCCTGTCTTTAGGATAACGTTCATGTACGAAGATCGGAGCGTGAACGGGCATTCCATCCGTTTCACGGGCGAGACGCCCGTCCTGCATACCACCTCCTGAACACGCGAGTGAAAACCGTTGTAAGGCGACCCCATCCACCCTTATCCTAAGCGGTCTGTTTTAGGCATCCTCCAAGCTTTTCATTCCGGCACGATCCGTTCGATGCCACGCATGTAGGGGCGAAGCGCCTCCGGGATGACGACCGAGCCGTCGGCCTGCTGGTAGTTCTCCAGGATCGCGACGACCGTCCGCCCCACGGCCAGGCCCGAACCGTTGAGCGTGTGAACAGGTTGCACGCGCCCCGACGACGTGCGGTAGCGGATCGCTCCACGCCGTGCCTGGAACGCATCGAAATGACTGCAGGACGAAATCTCTCGATAACATCCCTGCGAGGGCAACCAGACCTCGATATCATAGGTTTGGGCTGCAGAGAACCCTAAATCGCCAGTGCAGAGCGCCACGACCCGATAGGGCAATCCGAGCCGAACGAGAACCGCCTCGGCCTCCTGCGTGATCTGCGACAGCATTTCGTCCGACCGATCCGGCGTGCAAAACACCACCAGCTCCACCTTATGAAACTGATGCTGACGGATCAGCCCGCGCGTATCACGGCCGTAACTGCCGGCCTCTCTCCGAAAACATGGGGTATGGGCCACGTAGCGCAAGGGAAGATCCGCCTCGGATAAAATCTCGTCGCGATGGAGATTGGTCAGCGGAACCTCGGCCGTCGGGATCAGGAAGAGGTCGTCGCGCTCCATGTAGAAGAGGTCCTCTTCAAACTTCGGCAGCTGTCCGGTCGTTCGCATACTGTCACGATTGACGAGAAGCGGCGGGAAGATTTCCAGATAACCGTGCTCCTGCACGTGTAGATCGAGCATAAAGTTGGCCAGCGCCCGTTCCAGCGCCGCGCCGGTTCCACGATAGACCACTGCACGCGCCCCTGCCATCTTCACCCCGCGCGGAAAGTCAAGGATGCCGAGCGCCTCGCCGATCTCCCAGTGGGCCTTGGGCGTAAACGTGAAGACGGGCCTCTCTCCACAGGAGCGGAGGACAACGTTATCCGCCTCGCTCCGACCGACCGGAACCGTCGCCCGCGGCACGTTGGGCAAGCTGTAGAGGAACGCAAGCGACTCCGCCTCCGCCGCTTGCAGGTCGGATTCGATTTGTCCGATCCCCCGCGCCACCTCTTTCATCCGTGCAAAAATGGCGTCGATCGATCCGCCCTCTTTTTTGCGTGCTGCGATCTGCTCAGAGGCGCGGTTTTTTTCGGAGCGCAGGGCGTCGAGTTGCGCCTTGAGCGACCGCACCTTCTGGTCGAGCGCAAGCCACGCATCGAGCGACGCCTCCATCTGGCGATGGGCCAGCGCCGCCTCGACCCATTGGGGCGCTTCCCTTATCCGCTTCGGATCGAGCATGGCGCGAAACGTATCACCCGTTCCCCCACGGGTCAACGCGCAGGAGAGTACGGAAAGGTTTTCTCGAAATAACGTCACAGACAGCGCGTTCCGCATTCATGAAACACATTAAACCGCTTGAAAACCCAACCACGGTGTCATTTCGAAGACTGTGAGGAATCCTGAATCGAGTGTGAATCAAAGATTTCTACCTTGGGTCGAAATGACGAACGCCGGGGTTCAGATGGTTTTGCAAGAGGGCGATTCCCTGCAGCCGGTGTAGGCATCCTGCCTGCTTTCCTTAAGATGTGGCGATTCCGCCAGGCGGCTGGAGCGTTACAAGAGGATGAAGTCGCTACGTCGTGAGGCGGCGGTAAAGACGGGGGAGGCGCTGCGGGAGATCTTCCACGGAGTCGATCACGAAATAGGCGACCTCGCCGTACATAGCGCGGACATAGGCATCGCCCACCGGATCGACGGTGATGCAGATCGGGAAGACGCCGGTCTGCCGTGCCTCCCGGAGGGCAATTCGGGTATCGGAGATCGCATAGGCCCCGTCGTAACCGTCGTCGAGCGGGCGACCATCACTGATGAGGATGAGCAGCTTTGTCTTCACCGGCTCGCGGGCGAGATGACGACGCACGACATGTCGAATGGCCGCGCCGTCGCGGTTCTGGGCGCCGGGCGACAGGGCGAAAATGCGGTCGTCGATTTGGGCATCGGCACGGTCGTCAAACGTTTTGATGACGTGAAAATCGACGGCATGGCGTCCCCGACCAGAAAAGCCGAAGAGCGCAAACCGGTCGCCGATTGCGGCCAGCGCCCGAATGAGCAGGGCGAGCGTCTCCTGTTCCACCCGAAAGAGCGACCTGCCTGATTTCGGCAGAACCCGCGCGGTCGATCCACTCATATCGAGCAAAAACGCAGCGGAGACGCTCCGCTCGGCGTGGAGATGGTCGATATAAATCCGGTCAGATGGCGTCCGACGCGTCCTGACATCGATGCGGCTTTCGATGATGCGGTCGAGGTCCAACTGATCTCCGTCGCGCGCGCCCCGGACGCGCGTGCGCCCTTCGGGCCGCAACTGGGAGAAGGTCCGAACGATGGCCGAGACCGAATATTCCGCAAGCCAAGCGCCGGTCGACACCTTCTCCGCGACAGGACGCTCCACCACGCGACACCAGGCCGGTCGGTAATCCTCTATGCCGCAATCCCATTCGTCATAATCGTAACCGGCCTCGGCCAAAGCGGACCGCTGCGACGGCCCATCGATCGTCCGCCCGCGTTCGTCCGCGTTCGTATTGGATGTTGCGCCCGCCATGTCACCGATCGATCCGGACATCGCCGCCTCGGATGTCCCGACGCTCGCCGCGTTGAGACCGGCTTCCGCCATCCGCGCAAGGAAGTCGGCAGACGGGGGTGTGTTCGCACGTTCCACCCACTCGGGAGAGAGCATGCCGCGTGTCGTCGCCGGTCGAATTTCTCCCCTCCTCACACCGTCACCACGCCGTCGTTCCCCCGTCTCCTCGAACGCTTCGCCGCCCGCCGACGCCACGCCACCACCCCCTACGACCAGATCGTAAACACGGGCCGCGGCGCGCATCGACCAGGCCACCGTCGCATCGGCGCTCTGGACGGCGCCGAGAATCCGACACGCCTCGAAGAAGATCGACTGCATCTCCGGCGGCACGGCGTCGCGTGTGGCGCCGGCCAGTGCCACCTGTCGCAGTAGCGCGATGATCCGGCCAAGGGGCGTCTGTCCCGTCGGTGGCGGCAGCGCCGCCAGATCGGCCGCGCGCATTCGGACAAGCGCCGCCCGCAGACCCGGATAGTCCCGTTCTAGCCGAAACGCCACCCGCGCCCCCTCGGCGATCTCAAAAATCTCCTGGAGGATTGCAGGTTTCGGAAAGAGCGAGAAGAATGCCGTAAGACCGCGCAGGCCGCCGCGCGTCCGGTATTGGGTCTGGAGCGCCTCGATGAGATCGGCGGTCTCGGAAAGCGCGGGCGTGAATGTCCCATATTCCAAAAACCCGGCCTGAAATG
>Ga0114939_10003072_pt1 | contig 11860 bp, 15 predicted proteins | sample AshMeaCrysSpring_FD_87196 | JGI IMG/M metagenome (GOLD analysis project Ga0114939, IMG submission 87196) | Groundwater microbial communities from Big Spring, Nevada to study Microbial Dark Matter (Phase II) - Ash Meadows Crystal Spring | ecosystem: Environmental > Aquatic > Deep subsurface >... | reverse complement strand
TGCCCGCGCGATCGTACTCGCTCAACGCAGCATGTGGAACTGCTGCAGGGCGTTCGCAATGACGTGATCGCGACAGGCGCGCCGTATCAGTCTCGCAGTCGAAGATCGCCTGCGAGTTCCTGCCGGCGCCCGCGTCTGCCAGCATAGAACTCCCGGATCCTCGCCATGTCTGCATCGCGGTCGCCGCTCATCCGGATGTACGTATCGATGCCGGCCACCCGCGCGCCGTAATCGATGTAGGCGAGCGCCACCGGAAGATTGCCGGCCAGTGCGAGCTGGTAGAAGCCCGACTTCAGATACTCCGTGTGCGAACGCGTTCCTTCGGGCGTGATCGCGAGCCACATCCAGTCGCGACGTCGATATTCCTCGAGCAGCTGATCGATGAAGCCGCGTGCCCGGCCCCGGTCGACCGGGATGCCGCCAATCCTGGCGAACCACTTGCGGAACGGCCCTCGGAACATTTCGGTCTTGCCGACCCAGCTTGCCGGCAGCGCATGGCCGATCCTGAACAGCACCCCGATCACGAAGTCCCAGTTCGACGTGTGGGGGTAGACCATGATGACGCCCTTGGACTCGGCAGGCCAGACGAGCAGCGTGCGCCACCCGAAGATTGCCAGCAGGCCGAGGGCAGCGCGGCGCAGGAGATTCGGCTGGCGGTTTTCGCGGGCTTCCATCAGCGGAAGGTTCTCACACTCGCGCCGGGGCGGCACTGCGCCCCCTTTTCGCGGCGCCCGGCAAGGCAGTCAGTCCGTTGCCGCGACCAGCAGCTGCGAATTGACCTCGAAGCGAGTGCCGTCCAGCGCCAGCAGCTCGACCTGCCAGAGGTCTTCGTCGGGAATCACGTGCGCTCGTGGCCGGGCAGCTCGCGCTCGTCGTCCACCTGCAGCCCCCAGATGCGCACGTGGCGAATCCCGACCACCGGGATGCGATCCGTCGCGAACCTCGTTCGGATCGACGGCACAGCCCCATCGTCCGCCCAGTGCGCGAACCCGCAGTCACGAATCGCCGCCACCTCCAGCGGCATCAGTTCCGGCTTGTTCCTCTCGCTCATGAGCGACCTGCTCCGGCGGTTTCACCGGGTGCACACAGAGGCTCACCGGCAGCTTGCGGCGCGGTCGCGCAGGATCAAGCCGTACAACCCCCTATCACGACGCTGTCCGGCTTGCGCCGCGGCTTCCTAGAATAGCGGGATTACACGAGCGCAGAGTCAAGGCATGGAACCAGCGGCATCCAGCGTATCCATCGTACTCGCCGGCAGTGGCGGCGCGGGCGTCATGACCGCGGGCAACATGCTGCTGGAGGCTGCCGCCCACGCCGGCTACTACGCGCTCATGACGCGGTCCTCGGGTCCGCAGATCCGTGGAGGCGAGGCCGCGGCGATGCTGCGCATCGCCTGCAATCCCGTCGAGTGCATGGACGATCACTTCCACGTGCTCGCAGCGGTCGACTGGGAGAACGTGCAGCGGTTCAGCGCCGAGATCCCGCTTCGGCCAGGCAGCCTCGTGATCGGCGATCCCGACCAGGGCGACCCGCCCGCGGTGTTCCTCGCGACCGGCGCCGATCGCGCCGCGCTCGGCCTCAAGAAGCTCGCGAAATCGGTGCCTGACGGCCGTCCGAACATGGTGCTGCTCGGCGCGATAGCGGCGCTGCTCGGCGTGGCCGACGAATCGGTCGCGCTTGCCGTCGAGAAGACGCTTCATAAGCGACCCGCAGCGCTGGCCCCGAGCCTCGCGGCGGTAGCCGCGGGTCGCGAGGCAGCCAGGGCGCTGGACCACCGCTTCCAGCTTGCGCAGCCACCGGCTACGCGCGGACCGCGCTGGCTGATCACCGGGAACGAGGCCGCGGGCTATGGCGCAATCAAGGGCGGCGTGCGCTTCGTCGCGGCCTACCCGATCACGCCCGCGACGGAGCTGCTCGAGTGGATGAGCCCGGCGCTTGCACAGGTGGGGGGCACGCTGCTGCAGGCCGAGGACGAACTCGCCTCGGTCAACATGGCGATCGGCGGCTCGTACGGCGGCGTTCCCTCGTTGACGGCGACTTCGGGACCGGGTCTGTCACTCATGGTCGAGGCTCTCGGCCTGGCAGTGGCCGCGGAGATTCCGCTTGTCGTGGTGGACGTGATGCGCGTCGGGCCCTCGACCGGCATCCCCACCAAGTCCGAGCAGGGTGATCTCAACATCGCATTGCATGGGCTGCATGGTGACGCGCCGCACCTCGTGCTCGCGCCAAATTCCGTGGCCGACTGCCTCGGCACGACGCAGTGGGCCGTACAGCTCGCCGAATCGCTGCAGACGCCGGCGATCGTCCTGTCCGACCAGTTCCTCGGGCAGGCACGCGCCGTCGTGGAGCCGCCGGCCGAGGTCTTTGCGGGCGATGGACGGCTGCTCGCCGCCGCCGCATCGCCGGACTACAGGCGCTATGCGATCACTGAGAGCGGTGTCTCGCCGATGGCCATCCCGGGAACGACCGGGCTCGCGTACACGGCCGACGGCCTGGAGCACACCGAGCGCGGCACGCCATCCTCGCAGGCAGCCGATCATTCGGCGCAACTCGACAAGCGCCGAAAGAAGCTCGAATCCTTCAGCTTTGGCGAACGCTGGGCAGACATCGAGGGAGACACCAGTAGCACTCTCGCGATCATCACCCTTGGCTCCTGTACCGGACCCGTGCGCGAGGCCATGCGGCTCGCGGCGGCCGATGGCGTGTCGGCGCGCCTCATCTCGCTGCGGCTGCTCGCACCCCTGCCCGTCCCGCAACTGCTAGCGGCGCTGGCCGGCGCGGAGAGTTTGGTCGTGATCGAGCAGAACCACACTGCGCAGCTCTACAGGTACCTGCGTGCCGAGTGCGACCTTCCGGGCGCGGTCACCAGCCTGCATCGGCCCGGCGCGCTGCAGTTCTCGCCCGGCGAAATACGACGTCACCTGCTCGAATGGAGCCGCGCATGAACGAAGTCACCACTGTCGCTAAAGCGGTTACGGCGCGCGTGCCCAACGACTACAAGTCCGACGTCAAGCCGGTCTGGTGCCCCGGCTGCGGCGATTTCGGGGTGGTGAACGCGCTGGCCAAGGCGATGGCGAAGCTGACGCTGGAGCCCAAGGACGTGGCCGTGGTTTCCGGCATCGGCTGTTCTTCACGGATCCCGGCATACATGGCGAGCTACGGCTTCCACGGCGTGCACGGCCGCGCGCTCGCCGCGGGCACCGGCCTGAAGGTTGCGCGGCCGGATCTCACCGTGATCGTCACGGGAGGCGACGGCGACGGCTACTCGATCGGCGGCAATCACTTCCTTCATGCCTGCCGTCGCAATGTCGACATGACATACATCGTGATGGACAACCGCGTCTACGGCATGACCAAGGGCCAGCCATCGCCCACCACCGAGCCTGACTGGGATTCGAAGCTCTCGCCCGACGGCACGGGCCTGCGAGAGTTCCAGCCGCTGGTGATCGCGCTCACCTCGGGCGCCAACTTCATCGCGCGCGGATTCACGGGCGATCCGAACGGGCTCGCCGAGATCATCGAGCAGGCCGTGCGACACCCGGGCTTCTCGTTCGTCGAGGTGCTCTCCCCCTGCATCACCTTCCGCCCGGAGCAGAAGGAGTGGAAGAAGCTCGTGAAGCCGGATGCCTTCAGGCCGACGGCGGAGGTGCCGCGGGCCGTGCGTCGCATGCTGCGCGATACGGGCTTCGACCTCGGCGTGCTGTATGCGGGCACGCGTCCACCGTACGCGCCCCGCGGGCCGCGCGCGCCACGCGCGCCACGGGAACTCGAAGCGAGGTTTTCGCTGTGAGGAAGATGAAGCTGCCTGCAACGGTCGACGAGTTCATGGCGTACGCCTACGCACTCGAGGTCGAGGCTGCCGAGCGCTACGAGGAGCTGGCCGAGCTCATGACGACTCACAACAACCGCGAGGTCGCCGGGCTGTTCGCGAAGCTCGCGCGCATCGAGGGCAAGCATCGCGACCAGATTGCCGCGCGCATGGGCTGGACGGAGGCGCCGGTCGCACCGGTGTTCCGCTGGGAGACGCCCGAGGGACCGGAGACCACCGATTCCGGGGAGCTCCACTACCTGATGCGACCCTGGCATGCGCTCAAGCTCGCCGAGCACAACGAGCGGCGCGCAGTCGAGTTCTTCGAGCAGTTCGCGGCGGCGCGCGTGCCCGCGCCGGTGCGGGCCGCCGCGCGCGAGATGGCCGAGGACGAGCGCGAGCACGTCCGGCTAATCGGCGAGTGGCTCGCGACGGTGGCCCCGCCCGAGCCGGGCTGGGACCAGGACATGGATCCGCCGGCAGGCGCCGACTGACCTCCGTCCATTAGCATTTTCTAATACGTAGATTCACGGAGTCGCGAATTGCCGCAGCGCCGTATGCTGCATTAGCGTTTTCTAATGTTCCAGAAGAAACAACCCGATGACTCGCATCTCGCGCCGGCGTTTCCTCAAGATCGCCGGCTTTGGAGCCGGCGCCGCGACCCTGGCAGGCGGTGCCGGTCGCGGTCTGCAGGCCATGGCGAGACGTCCCGCCGCCGGTGAGACCCGGATCGTTCCGACCTCCTGCGACATCTGCTTCTGGAAGTGCAACGCGCTTGCGCACGTCCGCGACGGCCGGTTGTGGAAGATCACCGGCAATCCTGAAGACCCGCTGTCCCGCGGTCGGTTGTGCCCGCGCGGCACGGGCGGCATCGGGGCGCACTTCGACCCGGACCGGCTGCGCTCACCGTTGCTGCGCCACAAGCAGCGGGGCGAGGAACAGTGGGTCGAGGTGACTTGGGACGAGGCGCTCGGCTACGTCGCGGACCGGATGCAGAAGATCAAGGCCGAATACGGCCCGGAGGCGATGGCGCTGTTCAGCCACGGCATCGGCGGCAACTTCCTGAAGCACACCCTCAAGGCGTACGGCAGCCCGAACATTGCTGCGCCGTCATTCGCCCAGTGCCGCGGCCCTCGGGACGTCGGCTTCGAGCTCACCTTCGGCGAGGGCATCGGCTCGCCGGAGCGCACCGACATCGCCAACGCGCGCTGCCTCGTGCTGATCGGTTCGCACCTCGGCGAGAACATGCACAACACGCAGGTGCAGGAGTTCGCGGCGGCGGTGGGGGCCGGCGCGACGGTCATCGTCGCCGACCCGCGCTTCTCCGTCGCGGCGAGCAAGGCGAGGCACTACCTGCCCGTGAAGCCGGGAACCGACCTCGCCCTGCTGCTCGCGTGGATGCACGTGATCGTGAGCGAGCGGCTCTACGATGCGGAGTACGTCGCGGCGCACGGCTTCGGCTTCGAAGCCTTTGCGGCCGAGATCGCATCGCGCAGCCCGGAGTGGGCATATCCCGAAACGGGCATTGCGCCCGACCTGATCCGCGCGACCGCGCGCGAGATGGCTCGCCATCGCCCCGCGACACTGGTGCATCCGGGGCGTCACGCCACGTGGTACGGCGACGACGCGCAGCGCAGCCGCGCAATCGCGCTGCTGAACGCGCTGCTCGGGAGCTGGGGCCGCAAGGGCGGTTTCTATTTCCCGAACAGCATGGACGTGCCGGGCTACCCCTATCCCGAGTATCCCCACTCGGCCCGCGGCAAGGTCGACAATCCGGTCCGCAAGTACCCATTCGCGAGCGAGACCATCACGACGGGCATCCGCGCGGCGACGCTCACGGGTCAGCCGTACCCGGTCAAGGGCTGGCTGGTCTACGCCACCAACCTCCTGCAGGCCCTCCCGAGCCAGGACGAGACGCTGCGCGCCATCCAGAACCTCGACCTGCTCGCAGTCGTGGACGTCGTGCCGTCGGAGATCGCGGGCTGGGCCGATGTCGTGCTGCCCGAGACCGTGTACCTGGAGCGCTACGACGACCTGAACGTCGAGTTCTTCCGCGAGCCGTTCATCGCGTTGCGCCAGCCGGTCGTCGAGCCGCCACAGGACCAGAGACCCAACTGGTGGATCGCGCGCGAACTCGCCCTGAAGCTCGGGCTCGACGCTTACTATCCGTGGGCCGACATCGAGGAATACCTCGAGCAACGGCTGAAGGCCGCCGGCTACAGCCTCGGGGAACTCAAGCGGAAGGGTCTCGTGCAGGGGCCGAAGCCGCCGCTCTACTTCGAGGACGGCATCGCACCCGAGTTCGCCACACCCTCCGGCAAGATCGAGTTCTACTCGACTCAGCTCGCGGAGAAGGGCTTCGATCCGGTCCCGCGCTTCGTACGCCCGGAGGCCGGCCCGCCCGGTTCGTTCCGCCTGCTGTACGGGCGCGCACCCGTGCACACCTTCAGCCGCACTCAGACGAACCCCGTGCTGCGCGACGCGATGCAGGAGAACGAGGTATGGGTCAATGCGAACGTCGGCGCGCGGCTCGGGCTCGCTAGCGGGAACTACGTGCGACTGCGCAACCAGGACGGCGTGCTGAGCAATCGAGTCAAGGCACGCGTCACCGAGGCGATCCGTCCCGACTGCGTGTACCTGGTGCACGGGTTCGGTCACACGGCCCGTGGCCTTCGCACAGCCTACGGCAAGGGCGCGAGCGACGCGCAGCTCATCACCCGCTACGCGACCGACCCATTGATGGGAGGGACCGCGACCAACGTCAACTTCGTCACCCTCGAGGCGGAGGCCTGAGCCATGGCACGCCTCGGCATGGTAATCGACACGCGCCGCTGCGTCGGCTGCATGGACTGCGTCGTGGCGTGCAAGACGGAAAACGGCGTTCCGGACGGCCATTGCCGCGACTGGATCAGCCAGCGACTCGAAGGAACGATGCCGGACCTGCGGCTGACCATCACCTCCGAGCGCTGCAACCACTGCGACCTGCCGCCCTGCGTGACCTGCTGCCCGACCGGCGCGAGCCACGTGCATGACTACGGCAAGGTCGTCCTCGTCGACCATGACAAGTGCATCGGCTGCAAGGCATGCCTTGCCTCCTGTCCCTACGGCGCGCGCTTCGTGCATCCGGAGGGCCACGCCGACAAGTGCACGTTCTGCATCCATCGCGTCGAGAAGGGCGAGCCGCCGGCGTGCGTGGCGGTCTGCCCGACCCACGCGATGCATTTCGGCGACCTCGACGACCCGCATTCCGAGGTGAGCCGACTGATCGCCGCGCGTCGTCACTTCGTGCTGAAGCCCGACGCCGGCACGAAGCCGCGCATCTTCTACCTGGAGTGATCGATGCTCGAACTGATCACTACCCGCCACAACCCGATGGTCGACCCGTCGCTGCACGTCTGGGGCTGGGAAATCCCCGTCTACCTGTTCCTCGGCGGCTGGGTGGCCGGGTCGATGATCATCAGCGGCTGGCTCGCGAGACGCGGCCACGGGCCCGGTGACCGCAGCGTCGGACGCGTGCTGCCATGGCTCGGCCTCGTGCTGCTGTCGCTCGGCATGGGCGCGCTGTTCCTCGATCTCGAGCACAAGCTCTACGTGTGGCGCATTTACCTTACGCTGCAGCCGGCCTCCTGCATGTCGTGGGGTGGCTGGATCCTGGTCCTGGTCTATCCAGTGCTCCTGCTCGGCGCGGTGGCCTCGCTGCCGCCGGACCTTGCGTCGCGATGGCCCGCCGTCGCGGGACTTGCCGCGCGCCTGCGCAGCCCAGTGATGGCGGGCCGGCTCGGCATGGTGAGTATCGTCGCCGGCGTGGCGCTCGGCATCTACACGGGCATCCTGCTGTCGAGCCTCGGGGCGCGGCCGCTCTGGGCCAGCGCCGCGCTCGGCCCTCTGTTCCTCGTGTCCGGTCTGTCGACGGGGGCGGCATTTGCGCACCTGATCGCGCGTAATCCCGACGAGCAGTCAGTGCTGCTGCGCGCCGACAACGTGTTCCTCGCGGTCGAGCTCGCGCTGATCGGCCTGATCCTGGTCGGGCTGCTCACGGCGAGTGCCGTGCATGCCCACGCTGCGGGACTGCTGCTCGGTGGTCCCTTCACGTCGGTGTTCTGGGTGTTCGTCGTCGGCCTCGGCATCCTGCTGCCACTGCTGCTGCAGACGCTCATGGTCTCACACCGCATTTCGCACACTGTGGTCGCGCCGCTGCTGGTGATCGGCGGCGGGCTTGCGCTGCGCTTCGTAATCGTCTCAGCCGGGCAGTACAGCCACTGGATCTCGCCATGAACCAGCGACCGGACAGCAGTCCCTACCTCAACCCCTACCTCGCCGGCGTGGGCCTTGGTCTCGTGCTGCTCGCCGCGTTCGTCATCATGGGCCGCGGCCTCGGTGCATCGGGGGCGTTCAGCTCGACCGCGAGCTGGTTCGTCAACCTGGTCGCACCAGCGCATGCGCAGGCAAACGAGTACATGAGCGAGTACCTGGGCGACGGCAGTACCCACCCGCTCAAGGCCTGGCTGGTATTCGAGGTGATCGGTGTCGCGGCCGGCGCACTGCTGTCCGGCCTGCTCGCCGGGCGTGCGCGTCTGGCGATCGAAAAGGGTCCGCGTGCCTCGGCGGCGGCGCGTCTCGCGTGCGCATTCGGAGGCGGCATGCTGATGGCGATAGGCGCGCACCTCGCGCGTGGCTGCACCAGCGGCCAGGCGCTGACCGGAGGTGCGCTGCTCAACGTCGGCAGCTGGGCCTTCATGATCATGGTGTTCGTCGGCGGTTACGCGTTCGCGTGGTTCATGCGGTGGCAATGGCGATGATGACTCCTCTCTACAAGTACGGCTTCTTCGGCGACGAGTTCGCCCTGCTGGTCGCGTTCGCGCTCGGGCTCGGCTTCGGCTTCTTCCTGGAGCGCGCCGGCTTCGGCAGCGCACGCAAGCTGGCCGCGCAGTTCTATCTGTACGACATGTCCGTGTTCAAGGTGATGTTTACGGCGATCGTCACGGCGCTGCTTGGGGTGACCTATCTCGGCTGGCTCGGCTGGCTCGACCTCGACCTCGTCTACCTCGTGCCGACGCACCTCGGACCCCAGTTGGTCGGAGGGTTGGTTCTCGGCGTCGGCTTCGTGATCGGCGGGTACTGCCCCGGCACCTCCGTCGCCGCACTCGCCACTGGCCGCATCGACGGCGGGATCTATGCGCTCGGCATCTTCGCCGGGACACTTGCGTACGCCGAGGTGTATCCAGCCATCAAGGGCTTGGTGAACGCGGATGACATGGGACAGGTGACATTGCCCGAGGTGCTCGGGCTGCCCTGGGGAGTGCTCGTGTTCGCGGTGGTCGTGATTGCCGTGGTCGGATTCTGGGGCGCCACGCGGATCGAGCGCTGGGCGGGGAGCCGGACATGAAGCTGCCGCGGCTCACCCTGAACCGGGGGCTCGCCTTGCTCGCGCTCACGCTCGGTGCGCTGGCACTCGCGAGCCAGCCGCACCGTGGCCCGTTCGTCAAGCTCGATGCCCGCGAGTTGTCGCTCGTGGTCGAGAAAGAGGCGGACCACGTCACACCGACCGAACTCGGCTCGTGGATCATCGAGGGAAGGGCCGACTACCGGCTTATCGACCTGCGAACCAGCGAGGAGTACGCGGCCTACCACATCCCGACGGCGGAGAACGTTCCTCTCTCGAGACTGGCCGACTACCCGCTGCTGCGTACGGAGAAGATCGTGTTGTACTCGGAAGGCGGCATCCACTCGGCACAAGGCTGGATGTTGATGCGCGCTCTGGGTTACGAGGCCGTGTACTTCGTGCTCGGCGGGTTCGATGCATGGAAAGACGAAGTGCTGTTCCCGACGCTGGCGGCCGACGCCGACCCGCAGCACCGCGCGCGGTTCGAGCGGGCTGCCGCGATGGCCGCGTTCTTCGGTGGCCAGCTGCGCACCGGCGGCACCCCAGTGGACTCCGCCGCACCCGTCGAGTTGCCGAAGCTCGAGGCGCCGCCACCGTCGCCAGGGCCGGCGACGCCCACGAAAAAGAAGAAGAAGGAAGGCTGCTGAGGCCTTCTGCGCGGCCAGCCCAGGCTTCGACGGCCAGCAGCAGTGCGCAGGTTCAGTCCGGGCCTTGCCTCGAAACGGTGTCGTCCCGGGCGGGGTCCTCGAGCGGTGGCGCCCCAGTGACACCCGGGGCCGCATCCTCGGCAGCCGGCTCCAGGGGCACGACGTAGGCCGGGATCGCCTCCGCCGGATCACCTGCGGGATCGACAACCGGCAGCGCCAGGAATCGCTGCATGCTCGCAAGGAAGCGGTCGAACGCGAACAGCACGACGACCACTACGACCAGCGCCAGCACGAGCCCGACCAGTCGCGGCAGCAACGGGCGCTCCGGCCGCACGTCGTGGCTCGCGGCCTGGCGGCGCGCGCGGTCCATAAGGGTGCGCTGGACGTCGATCGGTGCGTCTTCGGAGTGATCGGGCGTTGCGGGCATGTCCAAAGTCCAGGGCCGGCGACGGGCCGGACTGCCGGCCTCCTCGGAAAAATGGCGGCCGATGATGCCACCGAGCCGCACCGCCTGCCGGCGAAACTGCATGCCGAGCCCGCCCCCTGGTGGAAACGAACTTAATACGAATGATTTGTAATTAGATCCGGCTGGAGCTAGGATCTACTCGGAGGGTTCAAACTTGTACGTCTGTGTCTGTCACGGCATCTCGGAGCAACGGCTGCAGAAAGCAGTCCAGGAAGGCGCGCGTTCCTTCGAGGAGCTCCAGTCATTCACCGGCGTCGCCACGTGCTGCGGTTGCTGCGAGCCCTGCGCCCGGCAGCTGCTCGATGAGACCCTTGATTCGAGGACCGGCTCGCCTCAGGCTGCGTGACGCGCGCAGGGGCCCCTGCCCCAGTGTCGCGACTTGACATCACGCAGAGGAGTTCGTCATGAAGGGCGATGCCGACGTCATCAAACACCTCAACAAGATCCTCAAGAACGAACTCACGGCCATCAACCAGTACTTCCTGCATTCGCGGATGCTGAAGAACTGGGGGCTCGACAAGCTCGGCGACTACGAGATGCACGAGTCTGTCGACGAGATGAAGCACGCCGACAAGCTCATCGAGCGCATCCTGTTTCTCGAGGGGCTGCCGAACCTGCAGGCCCTGGGAAAGCTGATGGTCGGCGAGGACGTGAAGGAAATCCTCGAGTGCGATCTCAAGCTCGAGCACCTTGCACACCCCGACCTCAAGGCCGCCATCGCGCATTGCGAGTCGGTCGGTGACTTCGTCAGCCGCGAATTGCTCGAGGACATCCTCGAGTCCGAGGAAGATCACATCGACTTCCTCGAGACACAGCTCGACCTGATCAAGCGCGTCGGACTGCAGAACTACTGTCAGTCGCAGATGAAGTCGGCCTGAGCCAGGGCTCCGGTACGGATCCTTAGCGCAGCTCGCCCTCGGCCGCCCGGTCGAGAGCAGGAAAGCGGCGTTTCCTGCGATAGAACCTCCGGGCATGAGTGCCTTACGTCCCGTCATTGGACGTCCGGGAGTTCTGCATCGAGCATCCGCGCCATGAGCCTCACCGTCCGCGACCTGATTTCAGCCGCCCGGGCGCGGATCCGCGAGATACAGCCCGGGGAGCTGCTGGAACTGAAGCAGTTCGGCTGCGCCGTGGTGGACGTGCGCGAACCCGACGAGTTCGCTGAAGGCCACATCCCGGGCGCCGTAAACATCCCGCGCGGTTTGCTGGAGTTCGAGATCGACGGCCACCCGGCGGTGAACTACCAGACCGCCGAGGCGCTCACGCACCGCGGGCGGCCGATCATCCTCTATTGCCTCAGCGGCGGCCGCTCGGTGCTCGCCGCCGAGGCGCTGCTGCGACTCGGTTTCGTGAACCCGATGTCGCTGGAGCACGGCATCCTCGGCTGGGCCGACGCTGGCCACCCGATCGACAGCGACGCAGGAGTCTCGCCGCTGCTCGGCTCCGGCAACACGCTCTCGAACTGCTGCTGAACCCCGCAGGACTGGTGCTGGCGATCGGCGGCCGTCTCCGGTAGCTTTGCTTGCCTCCTGCGGAAGCGGACGCAGAACCCGCAG
>Ga0114939_10003071_pt1 | contig 11863 bp, 12 predicted proteins | sample AshMeaCrysSpring_FD_87196 | JGI IMG/M metagenome (GOLD analysis project Ga0114939, IMG submission 87196) | Groundwater microbial communities from Big Spring, Nevada to study Microbial Dark Matter (Phase II) - Ash Meadows Crystal Spring | ecosystem: Environmental > Aquatic > Deep subsurface >... | reverse complement strand
TCGGCCCACCCGGCCGGCTACGCCTACCCGCACGACGACCCGCGCGGCGTGCTGGCCCAGCAGTACGTGCCCGACGACCTGGCGGACCGGTGCTACTACCGTCCGACCTCGAGGGGCGCGGAGGCGGGCGCCCGTACCCGCTGGGAGAATCTGCGTCCGCTCATCCGTGGCACCGAACCGAGAGGCAGGTCCTAGGTGGACTCCGCGCAGATCCGGCAGCGCTTCCTGGACTTCTTCGCCGCCCGCGGGCACACGGTCGTGCCGTCCGCCTCGCTCGTCCTCGACGACCCCACGCTGCTGTTCGTCAACGCAGGCATGGTGCCGTTCAAACCGTTCTTCCTCGGCCAGGAGACCCCGCCCTACCTGCGCGCCACCAGCGTGCAGAAGTGCGTGCGCACCATCGACATCGAGGAGGTCGGCAGGACCACCCGGCACGCCTCGTTCTTCCAGATGGCGGGCAACTTCTCCTTCGCCGACTACTTCAAGGAGCAGGCCATCCCGCTGGCCTGGGAGCTGCTGACGTCCTCGGTGGAATCCGGCGGCTACGGCTTCGACGGGGACCGGCTGTGGGCCACCGTGTACCACGACGACGACGAGGGCGCGCAGATCTGGCACGACGCGGTGGGCCTGCCGGCCGAGCGGATCCAGCGCCGCGGGATGGCGGACAACTTCTGGTCGATGGGTGTCCCCGGCCCGTGCGGCCCGTGCTCGGAGATCTACGTCGACCGCGGCCCCGAGCACGGACGGGAGGGTGGCCCGGTCGCTGACGAGGACCGCTACCTCGAGGTGTGGAACCTCGTGTTCATGCAGTTCGAGCGCGGCCCCGGTCCGGCCAAGGAGGGCTACCCGATCCTCGGCGACCTGCCCGCCCGCAACATCGACACCGGTATGGGCCTGGAGCGGATGGCGGCACTGCTGCAGGGCGTGGACAACATCTACGAGATCGACACCAGCCGTCGGGTCCTCGACGAGGCCGCCGGTCTGTCGGGCCAGGGCTACGGCCGGGACCACCGCCACGACGTCCTGCTGCGGGTGGTGGCCGACCACACCCGCACCGCGGTGATGCTCATCGGCGACGGGGTGCTGCCCGGGAACGAGGGCCGTGGCTACGTGCTGCGCCGGATGATGCGCCGGGTCGTGCGCTCGATGCGGCTGCTCGGTGCCGATCAGCCGACGCTGGGGCGCCTGGCGGCGACGACGATCGAGGCGATGGCGCCGCAGTATCCGGAGCTGCTCGCCGAGCGGGCCCGCATCCTCGCGGTCACCGGCGACGAGGAGGACGTGTTCGCCGGGACGCTGCGCGCCGGTACCCAGATCTTCGACCTGGCCGCCGCCCAGGCCCGCGAGCAGGGCAGCACCGTGCTGTCGGGCGACACCGCCTTCCGGCTCCACGACACCTACGGGTTCCCCATCGACCTCACCCTCGAGATGGCGGCCGAGAGCGGCCTGAAGGTCGACCAGGACGCGTTCGTCGCGCTGATGGACGAGCAGCGGCAGCGGGCCAAGGCCGACGCCCGCGCCAAGAAGCAGGGCCACGCCGATACCGGCGTGTACCGCACGCTGGCCGACTCCGTCGGTCAGGCGGTGGAGTTCACCGGCTACCGCGAGGTGACCAGCGAGGCCCGGGTGCGGGGGCTCGTCGCCGCCGGCGCGGCCGTCCCGGCGGTGCGGGCCGGGGACGAGGTCGAGGTGGTGCTGGACCGCACCCCGTTCTACGCCGAGGCCGGGGGGCAGCTGGCCGACCGGGGTCGGATCGAGCTGGACACCGGCGCCGTGGTCGAGGTGCTCGACGTGCAGACACCGATCACGGGCCTGGTCGTGCACCGGGCCCGGGTGCTCGACGGCGAGGTGCAGGTGGGTGCTGCCGCCCGGGCCGAGGTCGACGTCGAACGTCGTCGGGCCATCTCCCGGGCCCACACGGCCACCCACATGCTGCACAAGGCGTTCCGGGAGGCCCTCGGCGACACCGCGGCCCAGGCCGGCTCGGAGAACGGGCCCGGGCGGCTGCGGTTCGACTTCGGCGCCACCGGCCCGGTGCCCGCCTCGGTGCTGGCCGACGTTCAGGACCGGGTGAACGTCCTCGTGCAAGCCGACCTCGGGGTGCACGCCGAGACCATGTCGTTGGCCGCGGCCCGCAGCAGCGGCGCGATGGCGCTGTTCGGGGAGAAGTACGGCGAGCAGGTGCGGGTCGTGTCGGTGGGGGACTGGGCCCGCGAGCTCTGCGGGGGCACGCACGCCCAGCGTTCCGGCCAGCTGGGGCTGGTGACCGTCCTCGGTGAGGCGTCCATCGGCCAGGGGGTGCGGCGGGTCGAGGCGCTGGTGGGTCTGGACGCCTTCCGGCACCTGGCCCGCGAGCACGCGCTGGTCTCCCAGCTGACCGAGGCGCTCAAGGTGCGGTCGGAGGAGCTGCCGGATCGGGTCGCCTCGATCGTGGAGCGGCTGCGGGCCGCCGAGCGCGACCTGGACCGGCTGCGTGCCGGCCAGGTGCTCCAGGCCGGGGCTGCGGTCGCCGCGGCGGCCGTCGCCGTCGGCGACGTGGCGGTGGCGACCCACCGGGCCCCCGACGGCACGGGTGCGGACGACCTGCGCACGCTGGCGCTCGACGTGCGCAAGCGGCTGCCGGCGGACCGTGCAGGCGTCGTCGCGGTGGCGGCGGTGACGCAGGGGCGCCCGAGCGCGGTCGTGGCCGTGAACGAGCCGGCCCGGGCGGCCGGGCTCTCGGCCCGGGACCTGGTGCGGACCGTGTCCGCCGCGCTCGGTGGTGGTGGCGGTGGCAAGGACGACATCGCCCAGGGCGGAGGGACCGACGCGGCGGCGGTCGACCCGGCCCTGGCCGGCCTGGCCGACGTGGTCGCGGCGGCGCTGGACAGGTCCTGACCCGGTGGCGCGGCCGGGGGTCCAGCTCGGGGTGGACGTCGGCAGCGTGCGGATCGGCGTCGCCGTCTGCGACCCGGACGGGCTGCTGGCCGTCCCGCTGGAGACCCTGCCACGCGGACCGGGTGACATCGACCGGCTGGTCGGTCTGGCAGCCGAGCGTGGCGCAGGTGGTTACGTCGTCGGCCTTCCCCGTACGCTGTCGGGCTCGGAGGGGCTTGCCGCCCAGGACTGTCGCCGGTTCGCGACCGCCCTGGCCCGGCGGGTCGCTCCGGCACCGGTCACGCTGGTGGACGAGCGGCTCACGACGGCTGCCGCGGCGCAGGCCCTGAGGGGGGCAGGGCTCAGTACCCGCCGCAGCCGACCCGTGGTCGACCAGGTCGCGGCGGCCGCCCTGCTCCAGGGCGCACTCGACGCGTTCCGCGCCACCGGGGACCTACCCGGTGAGGTGGTGATCCTGACGGACCCGCGGCAGGACGTGGCTGACGAGACGGGAGGCGCATGAGCCAGTTCGGGCTGATCCCCGGCGTGGAGGACGACTCCGACCAGGCAGGCCGCCACCCCCGGCGTCAACGAAGGCGCAAGGGCAGGCACTCCGGGCGGCTCGCGGTCGTGCTGTCGCTCGTCGTCGTCGCCGGGGTGCTCGCAGGCGGCCTGTGGCTGGCGCAGAACGCGCTGTCGGAGGTCGGTGGCTTCCTCACCCGGGCGCCGGAGGACTACCCGGGGCCAGGAACCGGGTCGGTGACGATCATCGTCGCGGAGGGGCAGACCCTGGCCGACGTCGGTGAGACCCTCGAGGCCAACGGTGTGGTTGCCAGCGCCGCCGCCTTCACCCAGGAGGCTGCGCTGGAGGAGGCGGCCACCTCGGTCCAGCCGGGCACGTACAACCTGCCCCAGCGCATCCCCGCCGCCGATGCGCTGGCGATCCTGCTGGACCCGGCCAACCGGGTCACCGACGCCGTTCTGGTCCGCGAGGGCCTGCGGGTGCCCCAGACGGTCGAGGCCTACGTGGTGCAGGCCGGGATGGACCAGGCGGCGCTGGAGGCGGCGCTGGCCGACACCGCGACGCTGGGCCTGCCGGCCTACGCCGACGGCCAGCCCGAGGGCTTCTTGTTCCCCGCGACCTACGACGTGGAGCCGTCCACCACCGAGGCAGCCGCGATGCAGGCGATGACGGCCGCGTTCTCCCAGGTCGCCACCTCCATCGAGCTCGAGCAGCGGGCCGCTGCGCTCGGGTTCACCCCCCGGGAGATCGTCACGATCGCGAGCATCGTGCAGGCCGAGGCCCGGCTGGAGGAGGACTTCGGCAAGATCGCCCAGGTCATCTACAACCGGCTGGAGGCCGGGATGCCGCTGCAGATGGACTCGACCGTCGCCTACGCCAACGGGGTCGTCACCGTCTTCACCACCGACGAGCAGCGCGCGGTCGACTCGCCGTACAACACCTACCAGGTGACCGGGCTGCCCCCCGGACCCATCAACTCACCCGGCGAGGAAGCACTGGAAGCCGCGCTGAGCCCGACCGAGGGCCCCTGGACGTACTTCGCCACCGTCAACCTCGACACCGGGGAGACGAAGTACGCCACGACCTTCGAGGAGCACCAGGCGAACGTCGCCGAGCTGCAGCGGTGGATCGCGGACAACTCGGGCTGAGCGGCGCCCGCTGCGCTGTGCTCGGCTCACCCGTCGCGCACTCCCTGAGCCCGGCGCTGCACCGTGCCGCGTACCGGCACCTGGGCCTGGACTGGCAGTACGAGGCGATCCGGGTCGAGGAGGACGAGCTGGCCGGGTTCCTCGCCGCGCGGGGCCGTGAGTGGCGGGGGCTGTCGATCACCATGCCGCTCAAGGCGCGGGCGGCCCGGCTGGCCGAGCGGGCCGAGCCGCTCGTGCGCACCGTGGGTGCCGCCAACACGCTGGTCCGAGCCGAGGACGGGGTCTGGGAGGGCTGGAACACCGACGTCCCCGGGCTCGTCGGGGCACTGGCCGAGGTGGACGTCACCCGGGTGGACGCGGCCACCGTGCTGGGTGGCGGCTCGACGGCCGCCTCGGCTGTGGCGGCCCTGGCAGGAGTGGCCGGCCGCGTCGTCGTCTGCGTCCGCACCCCGGCGCGGGCTGCCGCCCTCGGTCCGGTCGCCGCCGCCGTGGGGCTGCCGATCGAGGTGGTCGGCTGGGACGAGGCTGCCGCCCGGCTGGCGGCCCCCCTGGTTGTCGTGACCACGCCCGCCGGGGCCGCCGACGTGTGGGCCGTGTCGGTCCCGGCTGTGCCGGGGCTGCTGCTCGACGTGGTCTACCACCCGTGGCCCACGGTGCTGGCCGCTGCGTGGGCGGCAGCGGGCGGGCGGGTGCTCGGCGGGCTCGACCTGCTCGTCCACCAGGCGGCGCTGCAGGTGCGGCTGATGACCGGCCGCGACGTCCCGGTGCTGGTGCTGCGGGAGGCCGGTGAGCGGGCGATGGCGACCCGATGAGTGCGCTGGGGTGGGTGGTCGGCTCGGCCCTGCTGTGCGCTGCGGCCGGGGCCGGGCTGCCCCGACTGGTGGCCGTCCTGCCCGAGCGCAACCCCGACGTCCCGCCCACCTACCTCGACGTCGCGGCCCGCCCCGGGCTGGCCTGGTGGCTGGCCGGGTTCGCCGGTGTCGTGGGTGGCCTGCTCGGCTGGGCCCGCGGCGGCGAGCCCGACCTGCCGGCCTTCCTCGTGCTGGCGGTGCTGGGGACCGCGATGGGGTACGTCGACCTGCGCCGGCACCTGCTTCCCGACCGGCTGACGGTGCCGACGCTGGCCCTCGGGGCGGCGCTGCTCGGGGTGGCGGCGCTCGTGCCGGGCGGGGACCCCGCCACCTCCTACCCCCGGGCCTGGGCTTGCGCCGGCGCGATGATGCTGGTGCACCTGCTGCTCGCGCTGGTCTACCCCGCCGGCCTCGGTCTGGGGGACGTGAAGCTCGCCGCGCCGCTCGGGCTGTACCTGGGCTGGCTCGGCTGGTCGAGCGCAGTGGTCGGGCTGGTGGCGGCCTTCCTGGTCGGGGGCGCGGTCGGGGTGGTGCTGCTCGTGCTGGGCCGGGCGGACCGCCGCTCGGCCGTCCCGTTCGGGCCGTCCATGCTCGTCGGCGCGCTGCTGGCGGTGCTGTGGGCCGACCCCGTCACCGCCTGGTACCTCGGCTGACGACCGGGGTCCCGAGCCCGCCCGTGAGAGGATGGGGTGTGCTGCGCTGGTTGACCGCGGGGGAGTCGCACGGGCCTGCGCTCGTAGCGATCCTCGAGGGTCTGCCGGCGGGGGTGGCCGTCACCACCGCCGACCTGCAGGCCGCCCTGGCCCGCCGTCGGCTCGGCTACGGCCGCGGGGCGCGGATGCAGTTCGAGCAGGATCAGGTGGAGTTCCTGGGCGGGGTCCGGCACGGACGCACCCTGGGCAGCCCGGTGGCCATCCAGGTCGGCAACACCGAGTGGCCCAAGTGGCAGCAGGTGATGGCTCCTGATCCGGTGGACGAGGCCACCCTCGCCGGACTGGCTCGCAACGCGCCGCTGACCCGGCCGCGGCCCGGCCACGCCGACCTGGCAGGCATGCAGAAGTACGGCTTCGACGACGCCCGTCCCGTCCTGGAGCGGGCCAGTGCGCGCGAGACGGCCGCCCGGGTGGCTCTCGGCCGGGTCGCCGCCGCGTTCCTGGAGCAGTCGGTCGGGGTGCGGCTGGTGGCCCACACCGTGCAGATCGGTGGCGAGCAGACCTCGCCGGGCGCCGCCCTGCCCGGCCCCGACGACGTCGCGGCCCTCGACGCCGACCCGGTGCGCTGCTTCGACGCCACGGCGTCGGCGCGGATGGTCGCAGCCATCGACGCCTGCCGGCGGGCGGGGGACACCCTGGGAGGTGTCGTGGAGGTGCTCGGCTACGGGCTACCGCCCGGGCTGGGCAGCCACGCGCACTGGGACCGGCGGCTCGACGCCCGGCTGTCGGCCGCCCTCATGGGGGTGCAGGCCATCAAGGGGGTCGAGGTCGGCGACGGCTTCGCCTTGGCGGGGCTACGGGGCTCGCAGGCCCACGACGAGATGGAGCCGGCGGGGGACGGCGAGGTGCGCCGACGCACGGGCCGGGCCGGGGGAACCGAGGGCGGCATGTCCACCGGTGGCCTGCTTCGGGTGCGGGCGGCGATGAAGCCCATCAGCACCGTGCCGCGGGCCCTGCGCACGGTCGACGTCGCCACCGGCGAGCCGGCGGTCGCCATCAACCAGCGATCGGACGTGTGCGCGGTGCCGGCCGCGGGGGTCGTGGCCGAGGCGATGGTCTCCCTTGTGCTCGCCGACGCGGTGGTCGAGAAGTTCGGCGGGGACGCGGTGGCCGAGACGGCCCGCAACCACCGCGCGTTCCTGGACACCCTGGCGGTCCGGACCCGATGAGTGGCCTCGGCGCGCCCGGGCCGCGCGTCGTCCTCGTCGGGCCCCCGGGAGCCGGCAAGACGACGGTCGGCCAGGCGCTGGCCGCCCGGTGGGGAGTCCGGTTCCGCGACACCGACGACGACGTGGCGGCTGCGCTCGGCGCCAGCATCGCCGACATCTTCGTCACCCAGGGGGAGGCGGTGTTCCGGGCCGCCGAGGCGCAGGCCGTCGTGGTCGCCCTCGCCGAGCACACCGGCGTGCTCGCCCTGGGCGGTGGGGCGGTGCTCGCCGCGGACACGCGGCAAGCGCTGCGCGCGCACCCGGTGGTCTTCCTCGACGTGTCGCTGGCCGCTGCCGTGCCGCGAGTGGGGCTCAACCGGGACCGCCCGTTGCTGCTGGAGAGCCCGCGGGCCCGGCTCAAGGCGCTCATGGACGCCCGTCGTCCGCTCTACCTCGAGGTCGCCTCGGGGACCGTCGACACCAGCGAGGCGGCCGTGTCCGCTGTGGTGGACCAGATCGTCCGCCTGCTCGAGCGAGCCCCGGCCGGGGAGCGACCATGACGCTGCGGCGCATCGGTGTGGGCGGGCCCGTCCCCTACGACGTGCTCGTCGGCCGCGGCCTGGGTGGGCACCTGCCCGACCTCGTCGGCCCGCCACCGCGCCAGGTCGCGGTCGTGCACCCCCGCGCCCTGCGGGCCACCGGCGAGCAGGTACGGGACGACCTCAGCCGGGCCGGGTACGCCGCGCACGCCGTCGAGGTCCCCGACGCCGAGCAGGCCAAGACGGTCGCCGTCGCGGAGTTCGTCTGGTCGGTGCTCGGACGCTGTCGGTTCACCCGCACCGACGTCGTGGTCGGGGTCGGTGGCGGTGCGGTCACGGACCTGGCCGGGTTCGTGGCGGCGTGCTGGCTGCGCGGGGTGCGCGTGGTGCTCGTCCCGACCACGTTGCTCGGCATGGTGGACGCTGCCGTCGGCGGCAAGACGGCGGTCAACATCCCGGAGGGCAAGAACCTGGTGGGCGCCTTCCACCCGCCCGCGGGCGTGCTGTGCGACCTGGACACGCTCGACACCTTGCCGGCCGCGGAGTTCGTCTCCGGGCTCGCGGAGGTGGTCAAGGCAGGGTTCATCGCCGACCCGGGCATCCTCGACCTCATCGAGGCCGACCCGCAGCGCGCGACCCGACCCGACCCCGACCTCACCCCCGAGCTGGTCGAGCGCGCGATCCGGGTGAAGGCCCGAGTGGTGGAGGCCGACCTCACCGAGACGGCGACGGCCGGAGTGAGCCGTGAGGTGCTCAACTACGGCCACACCCTGGGGCACGCGATCGAGCGGGTCGAGCGGTACCAGTGGCGGCATGGGTCCGCCGTCTCGGTGGGGATGGTGTTCGTGGCCGAGCTCGCCCGGCTCGCCGGCCGGCTGGACGAGGCGACCGCCGACCGGCACCGGGCGGTGCTCGAGGCGGTGGGGTTGCCGACGCGCTACCGGGCCGACGCCTGGCCGGCGCTGCTGGAGGCCATGCGGGTGGACAAGAAGGCCCGGGGGGACCGGCTGCGCTTCGTCGTGCTGGACGGGCTGGCCCGACCCGCCGTGCTGGAGGCGCCCGACCTCCAGCTGCTGGCAGCTGCCTACGCCGAGGTCGCCGACGACGAGGAGAGAGCGTGACGACGCGGGTGCTGGTGCTCAACGGTCCGAACCTGGCCCGGCTCGGTAGCCGCGAGCCCGAGGTCTACGGCACGGCCCGGTGGGACGACCTGGTCTCGGCCTGCCTGGACGCCGGAGCCGAGCTGGGCCTGCAGGTCGAGGTGCGCCAGACCGACGACGAGGTCGACCTGGTGCGCTGGTTGCACGAGGCAGCCGACGGCGCTGTCCCCGTCGTGCTCAACCCGGCGGCGTTCACCCACTACTCGTACGCGCTGCGCGACGCCTGCGCGCAGCGGACCGCACCGCTGGTCGAGGTGCACCTGACCAACCCGGCCACCCGCGAGTCCTTCCGGCACACCAGCGTGGTCGCCGGAGTCGCCACCGGGACCGTTGCCGGCTTCGGGCTGGACTCCTACCGGCTGGCCCTGGCTGCGATCGCCCGGATGGTGGCCGCCACCCCCGAGGGCGCGGGGTGAGCCTCCTGGCCGTCGACCACGCGGCGCGGCGGGCGCGGCTGGCAGCCGTCCTGGCCGAGCGTGACCTCGACGCCGCCCTGGTCAGCGGGCCGCGCAACGTGCGCTACCTGACCGGGCTGGACAGCAGCAACGCTGCACTGCTGGTCACGGCGACCGGAGAGGCGGTGCTGGCCACCGATGGACGCTACGCCGAGGCGGCCGCCGCGCGGTGTCCCGACGTGACCGTGCGGCTCGATCGGCAGGTGGGTGCCGCGTTGGTGGCGCAGGCCCGGTCACGGGTGGCCGGCCGCGCGCGGCTGGGGGTCGAGCGGCACCTCGTGACAGCGAGGGAGGCCGACCGGCTGGCCGAGGTGGCCGGTGCCGCGGTAGCCCTGCTGGACCTCGACGAGGCAGTGGAAGGTCTGCGCAGCGAGAAGGAGGAGGCTGAGGTGGCGCTGGTCGCCCGGGCCTGCGCGCTGGGCGACGAGGCCCTGCTCGGGCTGCTGGCCGCCGGGCTGGCCGGACGCAGCGAGGCTGCGATCGCACGCGACCTGGAGGCGCGGATGCTGCTGCTGGGAGCCGAGGCGGTCGGCTTCGAGTCGATCGTGGCCAGCGGGCCCAACGGGTCCGTCCCGCACCACCACCCCGGCGACCGGGTCGTGCAGCGGGGCGACCTGGTGACGATCGACTTCGGAGCCCGGGTCGAGGGATACCACTCCGACTGCACCCGCACGGTCGCGGTGGGTGAGCCGACGGGCTGGCAGCGCGAGCTCTACGACCTGGTCGCCGTCGCTCAGCAGGCGGGGGTGGCGGCTCTGCACGCGGGTGCGTCGGTCGCCGCGGTGGATGCGGCCGCCCGCACCCTCATCGCTGCTGCCGGCCACGGCGAGCACTTCACCCACGGCCTCGGTCACGGGGTCGGCCTGGACATCCACGAGCCGCCGTGGCTGACCGGAGCAGATGGCGCGACGGCTAGACTGGGTACTCGCAGCACCGTGACGGTCGAACCGGGGATCTACCTCCCGGGCCGTGGTGGGGTCCGGATCGAGGACACCGTCGACGTCGGAGGCCCCCAGGGCGACGACGTGCGGGTGCTGACCACGACGACCAAGGCACTCCTGACGGTGGACTAAGACATGGCGACGACGAACGACCTCAAGAACGGCCTCGTGCTCAACCTCGACGGCCAGCTGTGGACGGTGGTGGAGTTCCAGCACGTCAAGCCCGGCAAGGGCGGCGCCTTCGTGCGCACCAAGCTGAAGAACGTCCTGTCCGGCAAGGTCGTGGACAAGACGTTCAACGCCGGGGTCAAGGTCGAGACGGCCACCGTGGACAAGCGGGCGATGCAGTACCTGTATCGCGACGGCGACGACTTCGTGTTCATGGACATGCAGTCCTACGAGCAGATCCACGTGTCGGCGGCGACAGTGGGCGAGGCGGCGAGCTTCATGCTCGAGAACCAAGAGGCCGTCGTCGGCCTGCACGAGGGCGCGCCCCTGTTCGTCGAGCTGCCCGCGTCGGTCGTGCTCAGCATCGAGTACACCGAGCCCGGCCTGCAGGGGGACCGCTCCACCGGTGGCACCAAGCCCGCCCGGCTGGAGACCGGGTACGAGATCGCTGTGCCGCTGTTCATCACCTCCGGTGAGAGGGTCAAGGTCGACACCCGCGACGGCTCCTACCTCGGCCGAGCCTGAGCCGCGGGTGAGCGCCCGCGGCAAGGCGCGCAAGCGCGCCCTCGACCTGTTGTTCGAGTGCGACGCGCGGGGCCTGCCGTTGGACGCCACGCTGGCCGACCGGGCCCGGGAGACAGCACTCAACCCCTACACGGTCACCCTCGTCGAGGGTGTGGCCGCCCACCAGCGGCACATCGACGACGTGGTGTCCACCCACGCCGAGGGATGGGACCTCGACCGCATGCCCGCTGTCGACCGGGCTGTGCTGCGGCTGGGGGTCTACGAGCTGCTCTACTCCGCCGACGTCCCCCCGCCGGTGGCCGTGGCCGAGGCGGTCCGGCTGGCCACGGAGCTGTCCACCGACGCCTCGCCCTCGTTCGTCAACGGGGTGCTCTCGACGGTGGCGCTGCATCGGGACGAGCTGGCTCGCAACGGTGGCGGGTCGGGGTCGGGGGGTCGGTAGCCGGCGGGACAGGGAACACCCGACCCTCGGCTGCCACGGCGACGTCGACCCCCCACCGCCCGGCGTGATCGTTGGCAGAGCGCATCGGGGTGCGGTGATCGTCGGAAGCCTTCAGCCGCACGGCGTGATCGTCGGAGGCTCTCGGTGCGCTCAGGCCGTCGATGGAAGGGTCAGGAGGTGGGGTCGCGCGTCGTTGGAAGGTTACGGCTGCCATAGCCACCACAACCTTCCAACGACGACGGCGTCAGCGACCTCGGCCGAGAAGCGGGGTAGGTCAGATCGGCGCGTTGGGGCCGGCGACGTGCAGGGGGTCGGTGACGTGCAGGGCGGCCAGCAGCCCGCGCAGGAACAGCGACCGCAGCGGAGCCACGGTCTGTTCGGCCCGCGCGGGCGG
>Ga0114939_10003070_pt1 | contig 11865 bp, 13 predicted proteins | sample AshMeaCrysSpring_FD_87196 | JGI IMG/M metagenome (GOLD analysis project Ga0114939, IMG submission 87196) | Groundwater microbial communities from Big Spring, Nevada to study Microbial Dark Matter (Phase II) - Ash Meadows Crystal Spring | ecosystem: Environmental > Aquatic > Deep subsurface >... | reverse complement strand
TCGTTCGTCAACGCGGTGCTGCGCCGCGTCGCCGCGCGCGACGCGGACGAGTGGATCGCCGAGGTCGCGCCTGATCGCTCGGCCGACCCGGCCGGCCATCTGGCGGTGGCCCGCTCCCACCCCCGGTGGATCGTCGACGCGATCCGCGACTCACTCGCCGGGTCGTGGGAGGAGACCGAGCGGTTCCTGGCCGCCGACAACGCCCCGCCCGAGGTGGCGCTGGTGGCGCGACCGGGCCGCGCGACCGTCGAGGAGCTCGCGGCGGCCGGCGCGCTCCCGGGCCGGTGGTCGCCGTACGCCGTGCGCTGGACCGGACCGCCGGGAGACCTGTCCGCGGTCCGCGAGGGCCGGGCCGGGGTCCAAGACGAGGGCTCGCAGCTGGTGGCGCTCGCCTTGGCGGGTGCGGCCCTGGACGGCCCGGATGGCCGCTGGCTCGACCTGTGCGCCGGGCCGGGCGGCAAGGCGGCGCTCCTCGACGCGGTGGCCGGGCAGCGGGGCGCCTCGGTCGTGGCCGCCGAGCGGCAGGAGCACCGCGCCGCGCTGGTCGCCCGGGTCTTGGGCGGGAGCGGGCGGGTGGTCGTCGCCGACGGCCGCTTCGGGCCGTGGCGCGCGGGGGCCTTCGACCGGGTGCTCGCCGACGTCCCCTGCACGGGCCTGGGGGCGCTGCGGCGCCGACCCGAGGCGCGGTGGCGCCGCCGACCGGCCGATGTCGCCGCGCTGGCGCCGCTGCAGCGCGACCTGCTGGGCGCGGCCCTCGACGCGGCCCGCCCCGGCGGCCTGGTGGCGTACGTCACGTGCTCCCCCCACCTGGCCGAGACGCGCGTGGTGGTGTCCGATGTGCTCCACGGCCGCGACGACGTCGAGCGGGTCGACGCCCGGCCCCTGCTGCCCGGGGTTCCCGACCTGGGTCCGGGCCCGCACGTGCAGCTGTGGCCCCACGTGCACGGCTGCGACGCGATGCACCTCGCGCTCCTGCGGCGCACCTGAGCGCCGCCTCGGCCGTAGAGTGCGCGCCGTGGGGATCCAGATCGCGCCCAGCCTGCTGTCGGCCGACTTCGCGCGGCTCGGCGAGGAGATCGCCGCGGTCGGCTCGGCCGACTGGGTGCACGTGGACGTGATGGACGGCCACTTCGTGCCCAACCTGACCCTGGGCCTGCCGGTCGTCGAGTCGCTCGCGCGGGTGTCGGCCCTGCCGATCGACTGCCACCTGATGATCGACGACCCCGACCGCTGGGCGCCCGAGTACGCCGAGGCGGGCGCCGCCAGCGTGACCTTCCACGTCGAGGCCGCCCACGCGCCCGTCCGGCTGGCCCGCGAGCTGCGCCGACTGGGTGCCCGCGCAGGGATGGCCCTCAAGCCCGCGACCCCCGTCGACCCGTATGAGGAGCTGCTCGGCGAGCTCGACATGCTGCTGGTGATGACCGTGGAGCCGGGCTTCGGGGGGCAGCGGTTCCTGGACCTCTGCCTGCCCAAGGTGGCGCGCGCCCGCGAGCTGCTTGACCGCCGCGGCGGCGAGGTGTGGCTGCAGGTCGACGGCGGGGTCTCCGCCGAGACCATCGAACGCTGTGCCGACGCCGGGGCCGACGTGTTCGTCGCCGGCTCGGCGGTCTACTCCGCCGACGACCCGGACGCGACCGTGCGCGCGCTTCGCGCGCTGGCCGAGGCCGCCGCCCGCTGACCCGGGCGCCGCGTCGGGCGCGGGCCGCGACTTGAGCGCGGTGTGGGACGATGGGTGCGACGAACAGCGCGCCCCGGGGTCGGTGCAAGTCCGAACCGGCGGTGACAGCCCGCGACCCGTCCACGGCCCCCGGCGCCCCATGCCGGCCGGCCCGGGCGGTGGACCCGGTGGAACTCCGGGGCCGACGGTGAGAGTCCGGAGGGGAGGCGGCGCGCCGGAGCCGTCGGCCGCCGCATGCGGCCGGGACGGCTTCGCGCACGCGCCCCGGGATGCGCCGCACGAGCACGCGAGCGCAAGGGATGGACAGCCCAGAGATGGACAAGGCCAGCACCGCCGAGCGCGAGGCGATGTCCCGCGCCGTGGCGCTGGCCGCGCGCGGGCTGGGTCGCACCTCGCCCAACCCGGTCGTCGGCTGCGTCGTCCTCGATGCCCGGGGCGAGGCCGTCGGCGAGGGCTTCCACGTCTGGGCCGACGGCGGCGCCCACGCCGAGGTGCGCGCGCTGGCCGAGGCGGGGGACTCGGCGCGCGGCGGCACCGCTGTCGTCACCCTCGAGCCGTGCGCCCACACCGGTCGGACCGGCCCGTGCTCCGACGCCCTGATCGCCGCCGGCATCGCCCGGGTGGTGTACGCCGTGTCGGATCCGACCGAGATGGCGTCCGGAGGCGCGAGCCGGCTGCGCGCCGCCGGAGTCGAGGTCGAGGCGGGCCTGCTCGACGACGAGGCCAGGCGCGGCAACGAGGCCTGGCTGCTCGCCGCCCGGCTCGGCCGCCCCCACGTCCACTGGAAGTGGGCGGCGACCCTCGACGGCCGCAGCGCGGCCGCCGACGGCACGTCCCGCTGGATCACCGGGCCGCAGGCGCGCGCCGAGGTGCACACCCTGCGCGACCAGGTCGACGCCGTGGTGGTGGGCACCGGGACGGCCCTGGCCGACGACCCCTCCCTCGACGTGCGACCGGCCCCCGCGGACGGCCGGCAGCCGCTGGCCGTCGTGGTGGGCCGACGTCCCTTGCCGGCGGGCTCGCGGCTTGCCGGCCGGGCGGCCACCGTCGCCCTCGCCACCCACGACCCGCTTGCGGCGCTCGCCGACCTGTACGAACGCGGGGTCCGCTCGGTGCTGCTCGAGGGCGGCCCGACCCTGGCGGGGGCGTTCCTCCGGGCCGGGGCGGTCGACCGCGTCACCGCCTACCTGGCCCCCGCCCTGCTGGGGTCGGGGCCGGCGGCCCTCGCCGATGCGGGCATCTCCTCGATCGGCGACGCGCTGCGCCTGGAGCTGGAGTCCGTCGAACGGGTCGGCGACGACGTGCGGGTTCGAGCCACCATCCCGCGAAAGGAGCGGTGACGTGTTCACCGGAATCGTTGAGGAGCTCGGCGAGGTGGTGGCCGTCGAGCCGCTGCCCGACCAGGCCGCCCGGCTGTCGATCCGCGGCCCACTGGTGGTCTCGGACGCGGGGGAGGGGGACTCGATCGCCGTCGACGGCGTCTGCCTGACGGTGGTGGACCACGCCGAGGGCGTCTTCACCGCCGATGTGATGTCCGAGACGCTCAGCCGCACCACCCTGGGCGCCCTGTCGCCGGGCCGGCCGGTCAACCTGGAGCGGCCGGTGACCTTGGCCACCCGCCTCGGCGGACACCTCGTCCAGGGCCACGTCGACGGGGTGGGGGTGATCGAGGCCCGCACACCGAGCGAGCACTGGGAGGTCGTCGAGATCTCGCTGCCGGCCGCCCTCGCGCGCTACGTGGTGGAGAAGGGGTCGATCGCCGTGGACGGGGTCAGCCTCACCGTGGTCCAGGTTGGCGCCGACCGGTTCACGGTCAGCCTGATCCCGACCACGCTGGCGGCCACGACGCTCGGCCGCAAGCAGGCCGGGGACCCGGTCAACCTGGAGGTCGACATCATCGCCAAGCACGTCGAGCGGTTGCTGGGGGCGCAGGCATGAGCACCGAGACCCCGCCCGTCCAGGAGGTGCGGCTGGACTCGATCGAGCGCGCGCTTGAGGAGCTGCGTGCCGGGCGGGCCATCGTGGTGGTCGACGACGAGGACCGCGAGAACGAGGGCGACCTCGTCTTCGCTGCCAGCAAGGCGACGCCCGCATTGGTCGGCTTCGTCATCCGGTACAGCTCCGGCGTGCTCTGCGTCGCGATGGAGGGCCCCGACCTCGATCGGCTCGGGCTGCCGCCTATGACGATGGTCAACCAGGACCGCAAGGGCACCGCGTACACCGTGTCGGTCGACGCCCGCGACGGGGTGCACACGGGCATCTCGGCCAAGGACCGCGCCCACACCATCCGGGTGCTCGCCGACAGCGCCACCGAGTCGAACGAGCTGACCAGGCCGGGCCACGTCTTCCCCCTGCGCGCGGTCGAGGGCGGCGTGCTGCGTCGTCCCGGCCACACCGAGGCCGGCCCCGACCTGGCCCGGCTGGCGGGGCTCAACCCGGCGGCGGCGATCTGCGAGGTCGTGCACGACGACGGCTCGATGATGCGGGCCCCCGCCCTGCGCGAGTTCTGCGACGAACACGGCCTGGCGATGGTCTCGATCGCCGATCTGATCGCCTACCGGCGCCGGTACGAGCGGCTCGTCCAACGGGTCGCCGAGACCCGGCTGCCGACCGTGCACGGGGAGTTCCGCGCGGTCGGCTACCGCAGCTCGCTCGACAACTACGAGCACGTCGCCCTCGTCATGGGCGAGATCGGCGACGGCGAGGACGTGCTCGTCCGGGTGCACTCCGAGTGCCTCACCGGAGATGTGCTCGGGTCTCTGCGCTGCGACTGCGGACCGCAGCTTGAGGCGGCGCTGGACCGGGTTGCCCGCGAGGGCCGCGGGGTCGTGCTGTACGTCCGCGGGCACGAGGGCCGCGGGATCGGCCTGGTGCACAAGCTGCAGGCCTACCAGCTGCAGGACGGCGGGGCCGACACCGTCGATGCCAACCTGGAGCTCGGCCTGCCTGCCGACGCGCGCGACTACGGCACCGGCGCCCAGATCCTCGCCGACCTGGGCATCCACTCGATGCGGCTGCTCACCAACAACCCCGCCAAGCGCGCCGGGCTGGAGGGCTACGGCCTGACCATCGCCGAGCGGCTGCCGCTGGAGATCGCGCCGACCCGGCACAGCCTGCGCTACCTGCAGACCAAGCGCGACCGGATGGGCCACGAACTGCCCGAGGACCTGCCCGGCGATGAGCCGGCGCCGCCAGCCCCAGCACCCGGAATGGAGGCCTGACCGATGAGCGGATCCGGCAGCCCGGACCTCTCCCTTGACGGCGCGGCGGGCCTGCGCGTCGCGGTGGTGGCCGCGCAGTGGCACCAGTCGGTGATGGACGGCCTGCTGGCCGGGGCCCATCGGGCCCTGGCGGCCGCCGGGGTCACCGACGTCGCGGTGTGGCGGGTCCCGGGCTCGTTCGAGCTGCCCGTGGTCGCCCGCGAGCTCGCCGCCGCCGGCCACGGCGCCGTGATCGCCCTCGGCGTCGTGATCCGCGGCGGCACCCCGCACTTCGAGTACGTCTGCGGCGCGGCCACCGAGGGGCTGGCCCGCGTCGCCCTCGACACCGGCGTGCCGATCGGCTTCGGGCTGCTCACCTGCGACACCGACGAGCAGGCCCTCGACCGCGCGGGGCTGCCGGGGTCGCGCGAGGACAAGGGGGCCGAGGCGGTCGAGGCGGCCCTGGCGACCGCCCTCGTGCTTCGCGCGATCAGGGCGGGCGGCTAGGCCGGACGGCGCCGCCGTAGGCTGGGCCCGACCCGCCTGACCCACCTGCCGCGTGCCGCCCTGGGAGCCTGACATGAAGACGTTTGAGGAGCTGTTCGGCGAGCTGCGGGTCCGCGACGCCTACCGTCCGGAGGGCTCGGCGACGGTCCGCCTGCTGGAGGCCGGCCCGCATGCGATCGGCAAGAAGCTGGTCGAGGAGGCCGCCGAGGCGTGGATGGCCGCGGTCCATGAGACCGACGACCGCACCGCCGAGGAGCTCGCCCAGCTGCTGTTCCACGTCCAGGTGATGATGATCGCCAAGGGCCTCACCCTCGACGACGTCTACGCCCGCCTCTAGCCGGCCCGAACCCGGCCGGCTCCAGCCCCACGACCGCCCACCATCCAGGAGACCGACGTCCCCGTGCTGAGGATCGCCGTCCCGAACAAGGGCTCCCTGTCCGAGCCCGCCGCCGAGATGCTGCGCGAGGCGGGCTACCGCCAGCGCGGCGACATGCGCGAGCTGGTGCTGCAGGACCCCGACAACGACACCGAGTTCTTCTTCCTGCGCCCGCGCGACATCGCCACGTACGTCGGCTCCGGCCGCCTGGACGTGGGGATCACCGGCCGCGACCTGCTGCTGGACTCCGGAGCCGAGGCCGACGAGGTCCTCGAGCTCGGGTTCGCCCGCTCGACGTTTCGGTTCGCGGCCATGGCCGGCACCGCCCGGACCGAGGCCGACCTCGGCGGACTGCGGATCGCCACGTCGTACCCGGGGCTCGTGCAGCGCCACCTTCAGCAGCGCGGCGTCCAGCCGGGCAAGGTGATCCGCCTGGACGGCGCCGTCGAGACGGCGGTGCGCCTCGGCGTGGCCGACGTGATCGCCGACGTCGTCGAGACGGGGACGACGCTTCGACAGGCGGGGCTTGAGGTGTTCGGCGACCCGATCCTGGTGAGCGGCGCCGTGCTGGTGCGCCGCTCCGGGTCGGCGGGCGCCGACCCGGGCGTGGACGCCGCCGTCGACCAGCTCGTCCGGCGGCTGCGCGGGGTCATCGTGGCCCGGACGTACGTGATGATGGATTACGACGTGCTCGCCGAACTTGTCGATGCCGCGTGCGCGCTGACTCCCGGGATCGAGTCGCCGACGGTCTCGCCGCTGCATCGCGAGGGCTGGGTCGCGGTGCGCGCGATGGTGCCCCGCCGCGACACCAACCCGGTGATGGACGCCCTGTGGGAGCTCGGCGCCCGCGGGATCCTGGTCACCGACATCCACGCCTGCCGACTGTGACGGCGGGCGGCCGCAGGAAGCCCCCGAGGAGGTCGCCGTGAGCGATGCGCGCCGGCCCGGCGCGCGGGACCTGCTCGCCCACGTCGTCGATCCGGGCAGCTGGCGGGAGTGGCCGGCCCCCCAGGTGGCGCCGACCCGCGAGCCGGACGCCGCCTACGCCGCCGACCTCGCCGCCGCGCGTGAGCGCAGCGGCGAGGCCGAGTCGCTCATCGCCGGCGAGGGCCGCGTCGGCGGTCGGCGGTTGGTGATCGTGGCGGGGGAGTTCGGCTTCCTCGGCGGGTCCATCGGGGTGGTCGCGGCCGAGATCCTGGTGGCCGCCCTGGAGCGGGCCACCCGGGAGCGGCTGCCGGTGCTCGCCGCACCGACCTCCGGGGGGACCCGGATGCAGGAGGGCACCATCGCGTTCCTGCAGATGGTGAAGATCACCCAGGCGGTGGCCGCGCACAAGCGCGCCGGACTGCCGTACGTCGTCTACCTGCGCCATCCGACGACCGGCGGGGTGTTCGCCTCCTGGGGGTCGCTCGGCCACATCACGGTCGCCGAGCCGGGCGCCCTGATCGGCTTCCTCGGCCCTCGGGTCTACGAGGCGTTGTACGGGGCGCCGTTCCCCGCCGGCGTGCAGACCGCCGAGAACCTCTACGCCCACAGCCTCCTCGACGGCGTCCTGTCGGCCGACGAGCTCGGACGGGTGGCGGCGCAGGCCCTCGGGGTGCTGTGCGGGGACGTCGTCGGCGCGCTGCCGGCGGAGGCCGCGGCCGCGATCGTCAGCCGCTCGGACGAGGAGGCCCGGTCGAGCGGCCCGGCCCCGACCGCGTGGGAGGCGGTCACCCGCTCCCGCGACCCGCGACGGCCCGGCGTTCGGGCGCTGCTGCGGATCGCCGCGACCGACGTCACCGCGCTCAACGGCACCGGGCAGGGGGAGTCGGAGCCCGGCCTGCTGCTGGCGCTCGCCCGCTTCGGCGGCCGCCCCTGTGTGGTGCTCGGCCAGGACCGGCGGGCGCAGGGCGCCGATGCCCCGCTCGGCCCGGCCGCGCTCCGTACGGCCCGGCGCGGGATGCGCCTGGCCGCCGATCTCGGGCTGCCGCTCGTCACCGTCATCGACACCGTCGGCGCCGCCCTGTCGCGGGAGGCGGAGGAAGGCGGTCTCGCCGGCGAGATCGCCCGCAGCCTCGCCGATCTGGTCGCGTTTGCGCCGCCCACGGTGTGCCTGTTGCTCGGGCAGGGCGCCGGGGGCGCCGCGTTGGCGTTGGTGCCGGCCGACCGGGTGGTCGCCGCGCAGCACGCCTGGCTCTCGCCGCTGCCGCCGGAGGGCGCCGCGGAGCTGATCCACCGGTCCACCGAGCGGGCGGCCGAGGTCGCCGCCGCCCAGGGGGTGGGCGCGGCGGAGCTCGCCGAGGCGGGCGTCGTCGACGTCGTCGTGGCCGAGCACCCCGATGCCGCCGAGGAGGTCGAGGCCTTCTGCGGGCGGGTTGCCGCGGCGCTGGCGGGGCAGCTGGCAGACCTGGCCGAGGTCGAGCCCGCGGACCGGCTGGCGGCGCGGGCGGCGCGGTTCCGGGCGGTGGGGTTGCGGGCGGTGGGGTTGCCGGCGGTGGGACCGCAATGAGCGACCCGCGCTTCGAGGGCCGGCCGGTGCCCGTGCCGCCCCGGGCCAACGACGACGGCTCGGCCGACCCGGCCCTCGCCGAGGCCCTCGCGCGCTGGCAGGATGCGGGCCGGCCGCGCCCGGCCCGCGCGGTGCACGAGGCCCTGCGGCGGGCCCGGCTGCTGGTCCCGGTGGTCGCCGTCCTCGACGAGGGCGAAGATGCGGCCCTCGGGCTCCAGGCCGAGAAGTCCTCGCATATGGCCAGCGTGGTGATCGAGCGGCCGGACGGGGATCGCGGCCTGCCGGCGTTCACCTCGACCCAGGCGATGGCGGACTGGAACCCTGATGCGCGCCCCGCGCCGGTGGAGGGGCCGCGGGCCGGGCAGGCCGCGCTGGCCGAGGGCTGCGAGGCCCTGCTGCTCGACCTGGCCGGCCCGGTGGCGCATGTGGTGGCCGGCCCCGCGCTGTGGGCGCTGGCCCAGGACCGCGAGTGGGTCGAGCCGCACCGAGACGCGATGCTGGGCGCCCATCTGTCCGAGGTGCTCGCCGACCTCGGGGGGGTCCGCGTCCGCCTGGCGGCGCCGGACGACCCTGCTCCCGGGGGGCCCGAGGTGGTCATCGAGGTCGACGCCCCCGGGGTGGACCTGAGGGGCTTCCTGCAGGAGGCCACCGCGCGGCTCACGGACGATCTGGAGCTGCGGACCCGACTGGAGGGCGGCTTCGCGCTCGCCGTGCGCGCGTAGGCCCGGGCCGCCGGGTGCGGTGATCGCAGATCCCCGCGGCCCAGCGCTATCCGACGGTGGGTCCGGTGAGCCGCTCGCCCGGCCCGTCCCCGGGCGCATCGGGGTAGGGCGAGGCCTCGCGGAACGCCAGCTGCAGGGCCTTCAGCCCGTCGCGCAGGGGGGCGGCGTGCGCGCCGCCGAGGTCCGGCGCGGTTGCGGTGACCAGCCCGGCCAGGGCCTGGATGAGCACGCGGGCCTCGGCCAGATCGCGGTGCCCCTGCGCCTCGGCGTCCTCGGCGAGCCCGCACTTGACGGCCGCGGCGCTCATCAGGTGCACGGCGGCGGTCGTGATCACCTCGACGGCGGGCACCTCGGCGATATCGCGGGCGGCCGCTGCGGCGTCCGACGGTTCCGAAGCGGGATTCACGGCGTCCGGCTGCATCCTGCTACCCTCTCAGTACGACCGGCCGTCCCCTGGGGCGGCCCTCAAGCGGAGGCCACCTCCCACCCGCAGGCCCTCGGGCCCACCGGGTCGCGGTCCGCGCCGACAGGCTCAACCCTGGCGGCGCGCTCGGCGCGCTCGCGCGCCGAAGATCGTGTCAGGCCTCCGCGCGTGTCCGGCTGCGGGGGCCTTTCCCGTGTTCCGGGGGTTGTCGTGCACCGGATCAAGGAGGCCCCATCAGCGTCGAACCGCGGATCAACGATCGGATCCGAGTCCCCGAGGTGCGCCTCGTCGGACCCAACGGCGAGCAGGTCGGCATCGTCCGCATCGAGGATGCCCTGCGCCTGGCCCAGGAGTCCGACCTCGACCTGGTCGAGGTCGCCCCCTTGGCCCGCCCACCGGTCGCCAAGCTCATGGACTACGGCAAGTTCAAGTACGAGGCCGCCCTGAAGGCCCGTGAGGACCGCAAGAAGCAGGCCCACACGGTCATCAAGGAGATGAAGCTCCGGCCGAAGATCGACCCGCACGACTACGAGACCAAGAAGGGCCACGTCGTCCGGTTCCTCAAGGCCGGCGACAAGGTCAAGATCACGATCATGTTCCGCGGACGCGAGCAGTCGCGGCCCGAGCTCGGCTACCGGCTGCTGCAGCGGCTGGCCGAGGACGTGGTCGACCTCGGCTTCGTGGAGAGCTCGCCGAAGCAAGACGGCCGCAACATGGTCATGGTGTTGGGGCCGTACAAGAAGAAGACCGAGGCCATGGCCGAGGCGCGAGCCGAGAAGGAGGCCCGCAAGGCGCGCGACCCGCACGACGTCGCCGCCGGGGCCACCGCCGGCGAGTCAGCATCGGCCGGCACCTCGGCCGATGCCACGGCCGAGAGCTGATCCGCAGCACGCTGCAGCACCCGCGTGACCCGCACGATCCATCCGCACCACCGTCGTACAAGGAGACCCGGCCCAATGCCGAAGCAGAAGACCCACAGCGGGGCGAAGAAGCGCTTCCGCCTGACCGGCTCCGGCAAGGTCATGCGCGAGCAGGCCAACCGCCGCCACCTCCTCGAGGGCAAGTCCTCGAAGCGCACCCGCCGACTGGCCCTCGATGCCGAGATGGCCCCGGCGGACGTCAAGACCGTCAAGAAGCTGCTGGGCAAGTAACCGCCCGCGAGCCAATCGTCCCCGGGACGGCTGCGGTGAGCCGCCAGCCGTCCCCCAGCGCCAAGGAGAACTGACGTGGCACGCGTCAAGCGGGCGGTCAACGCCCAAAAGAAGCGCCGCACCACCCTCGAGCGGGCCAGCGGCTACCGCGGCCAGCGGTCGCGGCTGTACCGCAAGGCCAAGGAGCAGGTCACCCATTCGCTCGTCTACGCCTACGACCACCGCAAGGACCGCAAGGGCGACTTCCGCCGGCTGTGGATCCAGCGGATCAACGCCGCGGCGCGCGCGAACGGGATGACCTACAACCGGTTCATCCAGGGCCTCAAGGCCGCCGAGATCGAGGTCGACCGCCGGATGCTCGCCGAGCTCGCGGTCAACGACCCGGCCGCGTTCACCGCGCTGGTCGGGCTGGCCAAGGCCGCCCTTCCGGCCGACGTCAACGCCCCCGCGGCCTGACGTCGAGCGCGCGCTCGACGACCGCGTCGCGACGTGCAGGGTGACCCCTTGGCGAGCCCCGGGCCGCTGACGTCCCGCGCGAAGCGGGTGTCGGCGGCGCGGCGGCTCGCCAAGCGGGCCTATCGCTCGGCCGACCGCCGCTTTCTGGCGGAGGGCCCGCAGGCCGTCCGCGAGGCCCTGGCGCGCGAGGCCGCGCACCCGGGCGCCGTGGTCGAGGTGTTCGCCACCGCCGACGCCGCCCAGCGCCACCCCGAGCTGCTCGCCGCCGCACGCGGCTGCGGGCTGCCGGTGCACGCCATCGGTGATGAGGCGATGGCGTCGATCGCGCAGACGGTGACCCCGCAGGGCGTCGTGGCGATCTGCTCCTTCCTCGACGTCCCCCTCGAGGTGGCCAGCGCAGCCGCTCGGCTGGTGGCCGTGCTGGCCCACGTGCGCGACCCGGGCAACGCCGGCACCGTGATCCGCGCGGCCGACGCGGCCGGCGCCGACGCCGTCGTGCTCACCGACGCCAGCGTCGACCCGTATAACGGCAAGTGCGTCCGGGCCAGCGCCGGCAGCCTCTTCCACCTGCCGGTGAGCACCGGCGTCCCGGTGGCCGACGCGGTGCGGGCATTGCGGGCCGCCGGCCTTCGGGTGGTGGCCGCCGACGGCAGCGGCGAGGACCTCGACGACGTCGACGCCGCCGGCGGGCTGGCCGGGCCGACCGCGTGGATCTTCGGCAACGAGGCGTGGGGGCTGCCGCCGGAGACGCTGGCGCTCGCCGACGCGGTGGTGCGGGTGCCGATCCACGGGGCGGCCGAGAGCCTCAACCTGGCCAGCGCCGCCGCGGTCTGCCTGTACGCCTCGGCACGCGCGCAGCG
>Ga0114939_10003069_pt1 | contig 11867 bp, 9 predicted proteins | sample AshMeaCrysSpring_FD_87196 | JGI IMG/M metagenome (GOLD analysis project Ga0114939, IMG submission 87196) | Groundwater microbial communities from Big Spring, Nevada to study Microbial Dark Matter (Phase II) - Ash Meadows Crystal Spring | ecosystem: Environmental > Aquatic > Deep subsurface >... | reverse complement strand
CTGTTGCGCACCCTGGCGGCGGGGTTCATCGCGTTGTGCCTCATGCCGGCTGGTCCGGCGCTGGCCCAGGAGTACAAGGGCGTCCCGCGGACCTTCCTGTGGAACCCGGAGACGATGCCGATCTTCGATGCGGCCAAGTTCAAGAAGGCCGGCCCCTACACGATCGGCTTCTCCAACTCGGGCATGTCCAACCCGTGGCGGGTGGCCTTCGTGCACGGCATCGAGCGTGCGGCCGAGCAGAACAAGGCGCAGATCAAGAAGTTCTTCGTCACCCACGCCGACGACAACGCCACCAAGCAGATCGCCGACATCCAGGACCTGATCCAGCGCGGCGTCGACATCCTGCTGGTCAGCCCCGTCACCGCCGAGGCGCTGGACCCGATCCTGGCCCAGGCGATGAAGCGCAACATCCCGGTGGTGCTGGTCGACCGCCGCACCACCAACGACTCGAGCTTCATCAGCTTCGTCACCTCGTCGGACCGCGTGCTCGGCCGCATGAACGCGCAGTGGCTGGTCGAGAAGCTCGGCGGCAAGGGCGGCGTGGTGATGCTGGGCGGACTGGCCGGCGCCTCGCCGGCCGAGTTGCGCATCCAGGCGGCCAAGGAGGTCTTCGCCCAGCACCCCGGCATCAAGGTGCTCGAGACGCAGTACACCTCGTGGAGCCCGGCCAACGGCAAGAAGATCATGTCGGCGCTGATCAAGAAGTACGGCGATCAGATCAGCGGCGTGTGGGCCGACAGCGGACTGCAGGGCTCGGGCTCGCTCGAGGCCTACGTGGCCGCGGGCACCGCGGCCGGCAAGATCCCGCCGCACACCGGTGGCGACTTCAATGCGATGTACAAGCTCGCGGTCAAGCACCAGGTGCCGATGATCGGCATCGATTACCCGCCGGCGATGGGCGCGGCTGCGTTCCCGGTGCTGTTCGACGTGCTGGCCGGCAAGGGCATCCCCAAGCGCATCGAGGTGAACTCGCAGATCGTCGTCAGCAAGGGACACAACACGCCCTCGGTGCGCGGCGACATGGCGGTCGAGGACTACGCGGTGATGGACGGCCCCGACGACATGCTGATGTCCACCGGCCTGCCCAAGGACTACGACCCGAAGACCTTCAAGGCCGACTACCCGCGCTGAGCGCGGCGGTCGCAGCGCGCACCTTGCGTCTTCCCGGCTTGCGAGTCCTCTCGTGACACCGGCGTCGTCCCCGCTTCAGCGCCAGCCCGGCGGCACCGTGCTGGCGCTGTCGGGCATCGGCAAGTCCTTCGGCGACGTGGCGGTGCTCGAAGGCATCGAGCTCGACGTGCGCGCCGGCGAGGTGCACGCGCTGATGGGCGAGAACGGCGCCGGCAAGTCGACGCTCATCAAGATCGTCGGCGGCATCCACCCGCCCAGCCGCGGCACCCTGCGGCTGGGCGGGCGCGAGCACACCCGGCTCGACCCGCGCAGCGCGCAGGCCGCCGGCGTCTTCATCGTGCACCAGGAGTTCTCGACGGTGCCCGACCTGACGGTGGCCGAGAACCTGCACATGGGCATCGAGCCGCGGCGCGCCGGCCTGCTCGACTGGGCCGCGATGCGGCGCCGCACGCGCGAGCTGGCGCAGCAGCTGGGCTTCACCGCCGACCCCGACGACCGCGTGTGCGACCTGTCGATCGCGCAGCGCCAGCTGCTCGAGATCGGCAAGGCGCTCGTGCACCGCGCGTCGCTGGTGGTCTTCGACGAGCCGACCGCCGCGCTGACGCAGGAGTCGGCCGCGCAGCTGCTGGTGCGCATCGCCGAGCTGCGCGCCGCCGGCGTGGCCATCGTCTACGTTTCGCATCGCATGGAAGAAGTGTTCCGCATCGCCGACCGCATCTCGGTGCTGAAGGACGGCCGCATCGTCGCCACCCGGCCCACCGCGCAGCTCACCGAGTCCGACGTGGTGCGGATGATGGTCGGCCGCGAGGTCTCCAACATCTTCCCGGCGAAGTCGGCGCGCCGGGCGGGCGCCTGTGTGTTGCGCGCCGAGGGCGTGCACCTGCCGCCGCGGCTCGAGCCATGCAGCCTGGCGCTGCACGCCGGCGAGATCGTCGGCGTGGCCGGCATGGCCGGCTCGGGCCGCACGACGCTGGCGCACTGCCTGTTCGGCGCGCTGGCGCCGCAGGGCGGCACGATCACGGTCGACGGCGCGCCGCTGCCGCCGGGCCGGCCTGCGGCGTCGATGGACCGCGGGCTGTGCTACCTCACCGAGGACCGGCGCGTCGCCGGTCTCTTCCTGCGCCACAGCGTGCAGCGCAACGCCACCGCGGCCACGCTGGCGCGGCACGCGCCGCGCGGGCTGCTGCAGCCGGCATCCGAGCGGCAGGCCGCGCGCTCGGTGATCGACACGCTGCGCGTGCGCGCCCGCAACGAGCACATCCGGGTCATCGACCTGTCCGGCGGCAACCAGCAGAAGGTGCTGCTCGGCCGGCTGCTCGAGCGCCAGCCGCGCGTCCTGATCCTCGACGAGCCGACCCGCGGCGTGGACGTGGGCGCCAAGGCCGAGATCTACCGCCTGATGGACGAGCTGGCGCAGCGCGGCACCGCGATCCTGATGATCAGCTCCGAGCTGATCGAGGTGGTGGGCATGAGCGACCGCGTGCTCGTGATGCGCGAGGGTGCCATCGTCGCCACGCTCGCCGGCCAGGCCATCAGCGAGCACGAGATCATGGAACACGCGGCGCGCGAGCGCGGCGGCGGCGGCTCGGACGCGGCCTCGCCGCGCGGCGAGGCGCTGCAGGAGGTGGCGTGATGACGCCGGTGGCCACCAACCCGGCGCAGCCGGTGGCGCGGGCCTGGCGCCCGTCGTCGCGCGTGCCGTGGCGCCTGTCCTGGCGTGACGCGCGCGTGGTGCTGGCGGTGCTGATCGTGGCGCTGCTGGCGGCCGGCGCGGCGCTGGCCGAGCGCTTTGCCACCGCGCAGAACCTGGGCAACGTGCTCGAGCAGAGCACCACGCTGGGCATCGTGGCGCTGGGGCAGACGATCGTCGTGCTCGCCGGCGGCATCGACCTCTCGGTGGGCGCGATGATGAGCCTGGCCGGCGTGCTGTTCGCCGGCCATGTGCAGGGCGATGCGGCGCGCTTCTGGCCGCTGCTGGCGGCGGTGGTGGCGCTGGGGGCGGCGATGGGCGCGGTCAACGCGGCGTTGGTCAACCGGCTGCGCATCAGCCCGCTGATCGTCACGCTGGGCATGGCCTCCGTGCTGCAGGGCACGGCGCTGCTGCTGATGCCCACACCCGGCGGCTCGCTGCCCGAGTTCGCGACCACGCTCACCTACGCCAGCGTGCTCGGCGTGCCCACCAGCGCGCTGCTGCTGGTGCTGCTTTTCGCGCTGGTCGGCCTGTGGCTGCACCACACGCGCAGCGGGCGCCGCGTCTACGCGGTGGGCAGCGACGAGCATGCGGCACGGCTGTCGGGCGTCGACGTGTTCCGCGGCCGCAGCGTGGCCTTCATGCTGTGCGGCGCGCTGGCGGCGCTGGCCGGCACCTACCTGGCGGCGCGCACCGGCGTGGGCGACCCGCGCGCCGGCACCGGCTTCGAGCTGTCGTCGATCGTGCCGGTGGTCATCGGCGCCACGCTGCTGCGCGGCGGCCGCGGCGGCGTGCTGGGCACGCTGCTGGGGGTGTGGCTGCTGTCGCTGCTGTCGAACCTGCTCAACTTCCTCGGCGTCAGCAGCCATGTGCAGTGGATCGTGCAGGGCGTGATCGTGCTGGTGGCGGTGATGCTGGTGTCCACCGGGCGCGTGGTCCGCAGGGCCGCCCCATGAGCGCTTCGACGACAACTTCGAACGCAGCCGCGCCGGGCACGCCCGGCTGGCGAGACTGGCAATCGCACCCCGAGCGGCTGGAGCTGGTGCTGCTGGCGGCCTTCGTCGCGCTGCTGGTGCTGGCCGCCGCGCTGCTGCAACCAGCCTTCCTGGCGCCGGGCAACCTGCGCGACGTGCTGGTGCAGGCTGCGCCGCTGTGCCTGGTGGTGCTGGGGCAGACGCTGGTCATCATCGTGCGCGGGCTGGACCTGTCGATGGCCTCGGTGTGCGCCAGCGTCGCGGTGATGGCCACCGCCTTCAACACCACCAGCGACCGCATGGTCCCGGTCATCGTCTGCGCTGGCCTCGCGCTGGGCGCGGCGGTGGGCGCCTTCAACGCCTGGCTGGTGGTGCGGCGCGGCATCTCGCCCTTCCTGGCCACGCTGGCGGTGATGATCGTGCTGCAGGGCGCGCGTTTCGCCTACACCGGCGGTGCGCCCTCGGGCACGCTGCCCGAAGGCATGGCGGCGCTGTCCAGCGGTGTCGTCGCGGGCCTGCCGGTCAGCACCTGGATCGTGCTGCTGGCCGCGGGCGGCTGCGCGCTCTTCCTCACGCGCAGCGTGGCCGGGCGCGAGACCTTGCTGGTGGGCAGCAACCCCGAGGCCGCGCGGCTGATCGGCCTGCCGGTGGCGCGGCGCATCGCCCTGGCCTACGTGCTGTCGGGCATGCTGGCGGCGGCCGCCGGGCTGGTGCTGGTGGGCTACGTGGGCATCGTCGACAACTGGACCGGCAAGGGCCTGGAGCTCGACGCCATTGCCGCCGCGGTGCTGGGCGGCGCGGCGCTGTCGGGCGGCAAGGGCTCGGTGGCCGGCTCGATCCTCGGCGCACTGCTGCTGGTGATGGTGTTCAACATCATGGTGATGCTGGGCCTGCCGGTGGAGGCGCAGATGGTGGTGCAGGGCGTGGTGATCATCGCCGCGGCGGCCACCTACGCCGTGCGCCAGTCGCGCTAGCCGAGAGCGTGCGGGGCCCGCCGCCCGCGCGCCGTTCAACCCGAAATTCTCGAAGGACCAACGAACATGAGCAGCGAGATCCTGATCGTCAACGCGCAGGTCTGGGACGGCGCATCCGAGCGCCGCTTCGCCGGCCACGTGCGCGTGGTTGGCAACCGCATCGTGCAGGTCGCGCGTGGCGAGCGCCCGCCGGCGGGCAACGCCCGTGTGATCGACGCCGCCGGCATGACGCTGATGCCGGGCCTGGTGGAAGGGCACTGCCACCTGTCGTTCGTCAACGTGGCCACCAACGCCGAGCTGGGCGAGATTGCGCCGGAGGAGCACACGCTGCGCACGGCGCACAACGCGCGCGTGCTGCTCGACCACGGTTTCACGAGCGCGTTCTCGGCCGCCTCGGCCAAGCCGCGGCTCGATGTGGCGGTGCGCGATGCCATCAACGCCGGCCTCATCCCCGGTCCGCGCCTTCGTGCCTCCGGGCCCGAGATCACCGTGAGCGGCGGCCTTGGAGACGAACGGCGCCTGCACCTGTACCGCGAGAGCTTCGGCCTGATCGGTGATGGCCCGGTGGCCATCCGGCAGATCTGCCGCACGCTGGTGCGCGAAGGCGTGGACACGCTGAAGATCAACATCAGCGGTGACGAGTTCGTGGCCAACGCGCGAGCCGAGACCACGCCGCTGGACGACGACGAGCTGGCCGAGGTGGTGAAGGTGGCGCGCCGCTTCGGCAAGATGACGGCGGCGCACGCGCGTTCGAGCGCCAGCGTGATGATGGCCGTCAAGCACGGCATCGACTGCATCTACCACTGCGACTTCGCCGACGAGGCGGCGCTCGACGCGCTCGAAAGCGCGCGCGACCGCGTCTTCGTCGGGCCGGCGTTCGGCCTCGTCTACAACACCGTGCACCGCGGCGAGGCCGTGGGCATGCCGCGCGCGGTGGCCGAGGCGATGCACCTGCCGCGCAAGTTCGAGGCCTGCGTGGCCACCTACCAGGCGCTGCGCAAGCGCGGCTTGCGGGTGGTGGTGGGCGGCGACTATGGCTTCACCGTCACGCCCTTCGGCACCAACGCCCAGGACATCGAGCTGTTCGTGCGCTTCTTCGGCTACGCGCCGCACGAGGCGCTGCATTGCGCCACCGGCGTCGGCGCGCAGCTGATGGGCCTGGGCGACGAGCTGGGCGCCGTGCGCGAGGGCTTCCTTGCCGACCTGCTGCTGGTGCGCGGCGACGTGCTGGCCGATGTGGCGCTGTTGCAAGACACGGGCCGGCTGGCGATGATCATGAAGGACGGCGCGCTGCACAAGCTGCAGCCCCAGACCATGACGTGATGGCCCCCGCTCCCGCCCCGCCGGCCGACGCCACCGAGCGCATCGTTCGGCTGCTGGAGGCGTTCGACGACTCGAACACGCCGCAGTCGACGGCGGCGCTGCTGGCCGGCCTGGGCATCGCGCGCAGCACCGGCTACCCGCTGGTGCGTGCGCTGGTCGACACCTGCTGGCTCGAAGACCTGGGCCATGGCCAGGTGCGCCTGGGCTCGGCGGCGCGCCAGTTCGCCTTCTGGTCGGGCAAGGCGCGGCCCGATCCGCGCTGGGGGCCGGCGGGTGGCGGCGGGCGCTTCTTTCCCACCGTGCCGCGATCGGCCGACGCGCCCGAGGGCCAGCCCGAGCCCGAACTGCTGCAGCGCGTGGACTGCGCGCGCTTCAAGCGGCCGGCGCCGTGGCGGCTGGGCTTTGCCAACGCCTCCCTGTCCAACCCCTGGCGGCATGCGCTGCTGGCCAGCGTGCAGCAGCAGGCGCGGGTCCACGGCCGGCGCATCGAGCGCCTGGCGGTGCGTTGCGCCGACGACGACCCGGCCCAGCAGGTGCGCGACATCGACGCGCTGGTCGCCGAAGGCATCGACCTGCTGCTGGTCTCGGTGGTGCGGCTCGGCCATCCGGCGCTCGAACGCAAGATCGCAGCGCTGGCCCGTGCCGGCCTGCCGGTGGTGGCGGTCGACCGCAACCTGCAGCAGTCCGAGGTGGTCGTCTCGTTCGTCACCGCGTCGGACTGCATCATCGGCGCCATCAGCGCGCGCTGGCTGGCCGAGCGCATCGGCGGCCGCGGCCGCGTGTGGATGCTCTCGGGCGCCGAAGGCACGGGCCCCGCGGCCGACCGCCGCGCCGCGGCGCTGGAGGTGTTCGGCGCGCTGCCGGGGGTGGCGATCGAGCTGTCGGCGCACACGCAGTGGCGGCCCGAGTTGGCCTTCGAATCGGTGCGCGACCTGCTGCGCAGCGACGGCCGCCCGCCCGCAGCGGTGTGGTGCGACTCCGGCCTGCAGGGCGTGGGCTCGCTCGATGCCTTCGTCGACGCCGGCTACGGGGCCGGGCGCATTCCACCGCACACCGGCGGCGACCTCAACCGCATGTACCGCCGCGCGCTCGAGCTGCGCGTGCCGCACCTGGGCGTGGACTACCCGGCCGCGATGGGCGCCAAGGCGTTGTCGACCTGCGTCGCGGTGCTGTCGGGCCACACCGTGCCGCGCCGGCTGCACACCGACTTGCAGTGCATCGTCACGCGCGGCTGCGAGACCGCTTCGGTCAAGGCCGATGTGTTCACCGACCTGCACGTGCGCATGGACCGCCCCGGCGACTACGTGCTGTCGCAGGGCCAGCCGCAGCGCGCCGAGGGGGTGCTTCCATGAGTGCCGCGAGCCGCCCCGCCGGCGCGGCGCGCCAGCGGCACTCGGCCGACCTGGCCGTCGAGCGCTGGCACTGCGCGATGCAGCGCGTGCTGGCCGGCCCGTACCACTCGGTGTCGACCCTGGTGCGCGACTGCGGCATGGCCCGCGCCACGGGCTACCGCCTGGTCGGCCAGCTGCAGGCCGCCGGCTTCATCGACCGCGACGAGAACGGCGAGCTGATCGCCGGCGACGCGGCGCTGCGCACCGGCCTGCGGGCCCACGGGCGCGGCGAGCTCGACCTGCGCTTGTTGCCTTGCCTGCAGGCGCTGCGGCGCAGCCTGGACGCCACCGTCTTCGCCGGCTTCTGGCGCCCCGACGGCACGCGCATCGACCTCGGGCCGGTGATGCCGGCCGGCGAGCGCCGCCAGATCCTGCACTGCGACGGCAGCCTCACGGTGGTGGCCGTGAGGCCGCTGTCACCTCCGGCGGAAGACGGCACGGTGGTGGCGCGCGTGCGCATGCGCGAGAGGCCGCACCTGCCGGCCGCTGCGGCGGCAGCGGCGTCGGTACCGGTTGCACCGCTGACCCAGGTGGTCGATGTGGTGGTCTCACCGATCGACGCGCTGCCGCTGGGTGCCGATGCTTCGCGCGCCGACTGGCGGCCTGTGCTCGGTGTGTGGCCAGCGGACCCGCACGACGGGCTCGGCGATGTGGCGCGGGCACTGGCCCGCCAGGGCGAGCGCCTGCGTCGCGCGTTGAAGCTGCCGGCGGGCGCGCAGGCATGAACGCCGCGTGCGACCCCGGTCTCGACGCGCAGATGCGCTTTTCGCAGATCCTGCCCGACTTCGAGCACTGGTTGCGGCAGTACGCCGAAGGCTCTGCGGCCTGGCGCACGCAGCATGAGGTGCTGATCCTTCCGTACGGCACCGACCCCCGGCAGCACGTCCGCCGGGTCAACCCGGCCGCGTGGGGCAGCGCCCACGACGCCGCCGCGCCGCCGCTGGCCATCGCCTTCGTCCACGGTGGCTACTGGCGCGCATTCGACGCCGCCGATCACGATTTCGTGGCGCGCGGGCTGGCCGCCAGCGGCCACGCCGTGTGGAACCTCGAGTACCGGCTGCAGCCGGCGGTGCGCCTCGCGCAGCAGATCGGCGACGTGGCCGTGGCCCTGGAGGCCGTTGCGTTGGCATCCGGCGCCGACGGTCGTCCCGCGCGGGTGCTGGCGGTGGGCCACAGCGCCGGGGCCCACCTGGTGCTGCGGGCGGCCGAGCACGTGGCGGCCCACATCACCGGCGTGGTCGCCGTCAGCGGCCTCTACGACCTGCAACCGGTGTCCCGCTCGTTCCTGCAGTCGCAGCTGAACCTGTCGGCCGACGAGATCGCCGCGCACTCGCCGCTGCTGCGGCCGCCCACGCTGCGGCGGCCGCACGTCGTCGTGGTGGGCGAGGCGGAGACGCCTCTGTTCCACGACCACGCCGACGGGCTGCACGCCCATCTGGCCGCGGCCGGCGTGCCGGTCGAGTCGCTTCGGCTGCCCGGCCTGCACCACATGGCCACCGAGGCCGCACTCGGCGACGCGGACTCGCTGCTTGCCCGCCGCATCCGCCAGCTCGCCACACAAGGAAGCTTCTCATGAACCCCGACCCGGACCCGCAGGCCCTGCGTGCCCACGTCGGCACCGACGCCGCCACGGCGCGATTCGTCGGCCGCGCGCATGACCCGGCGGCCGACGGCCCCTGCGTGGTGACGGTGCACGACGGCCAGATCTTCGACATCACCTCGCGCGCCACGCCGACGGTGCGCGACCTCATCGAGACCGGCGAGCCTGCTGCAGTGCGCGATGCCGCGCTGGCCCGCGGCGCCCGCCCGCTCGGCACGGTGCAAGACCTGCTGCGCAACTCCTGGCCCGCGCTGCGCGATGGCGGCAAGCCCTGGCTGCTTGCGCCGCTGGACCTTCAGGCCGTCAAGGCCGCCGGCGTCACCTTCGCCGAGAGCCTGCTCGAGCGTGTGATCGAGGAGCAGTCGCATGGCGACCCGGCCGCCGCCGAGGCCGCGCGCGCCGAGGTGCTGGCCACCATCGGCGGTGCCCTGGGTGAGCTGGTGCCCGGCTCGCCGCGGGCCGAGGAGCTGCGCGCCTGGCTGGTGGAGCGGGGCCTGTGGTCGCAGTACCTCGAGGTTGGCATCGGGCCCGATGCCGAGGTCTTCACCAAGTGCCAGCCGCTGGCTGCGGTGGGCTACGGCGCGGCCGTCGGCGTGCTGGCTTCGTCGAAGTGGAACAACCCCGAACCGGAAGTGGTGCTGGTGGTCGACAGCCGCGGCGCGATCGTCGGCGCGACGCTGGGCAACGACGTCAACCTGCGCGACGTGGAAGGCCGCTCGGCGCTGCTGCTCGGCCGCGCCAAGGACAACAACGCCTCGGCGGCGATCGGGCCCTTCGTGCGCCTGTTCGACGAGGGCTTCGGCCTCGACGACGTGCAGCGCCTGAGCGTCACCCTGCACATCGAGGGCGAAGACGGCTTCGTGCTCGAAGGCGTCAACCACATGCGCAAGATCAGCCGCCGCCCGGCCGACCTGGTGGCCGCGGCGATCGGCCCGCACCACGACTACCCCGATGGCCTGTGCCTGTACCTGGGCACGATGTTCGCGCCGGTGCAGGACCGCGACGGCCCGGGCCAGGGCTTCACCCACCACCCGGGCGACCGCGTCACCATCGCCTGCCCGCAGCTCGGGGCGCTGGTCAACCACGTGCAGGCGGCCGAGAGCTGCGAGCGCTGGCGCTTCGGCGCCGCGGCGCTGATGCGCAACCTGGCCGCCCGCGGCCTGCTGTGAGCCCGGCACCGCCGCCCACCCCGAACGACCCCGACATGAAGTGCCACCCACTGCTGATCGACGGCCAGTGGTGCGACACCGGCACCACGCTGGCCCACCACAACCCCTCCGACCTCGACGACGTGGTTGGCGAGTTCGCCCAGGCCGATGCCGCGCTCGCCCGCCAGGCCGTGGCCGCCGCCTGCGCCGCGCAGCCGCGCTGGCGGGCTGCCGGCATCCAGGCCCGCAGCGACGCGCTCGACCGCATCGGCACCGAGATCCTCGCGCGCCGCGCCGAGCTGGGCGACCTGCTCGCGCGCGAAGAGGGCAAGACGTTGCCCGAAGCGGTGGCCGAGACGGTGCGCGCCGGCCAGATCTTCAAGTTCTTCGCTGGCGAGGCGCTGCGGCTGCCGGGCGAGGCGCTGCCCTCGGTGCGCAGCGGGCTCGCGGTGGAGGTGCTGCGCGAGCCGGTCGGTGTGGTCACGCTGGTCACGCCGTGGAACTTTCCGATCGCGATTCCGGCCTGGAAGATCGCGCCCGCGCTGGCCTTCGGCAACGCGGTGGTCTTCAAGCCCTCGGAGTGGGCGCCGGCCTGCGCCTGGGCGCTGGCCGAGATCATCCACCGGGCCGGCCTGCCGCCGGGCGCCTTCAACCTCGTGATGGGCGGCGGCGCCGAGGTCGGCGCCGCGCTCACCGGTCACCCGCAGGTCGATGCGATCAGCTTCACCGGCTCGGTGGCCACCGGCCGCGCGGTGCTGCAGGCCGCCAGCCGCCACTGGACCAAGGTGCAACTCGAGATGGGCGGCAAGAATCCGCTGCTGGTGCTGGCCGATGCCGACCTCGACCAGGCGGTGGAGGTGGCCGTGCAGGGCTCGTTCTTCTCCACCGGCCAGCGCTGCACGGCCTCGAGCCGGCTGATCGTCGAGCAGCCGATCGTTGCCGACTTCACCGCGCGCCTGCTGGCGCGGCTGCGCGCGCTGAAGGTCGACGACGCCCGCAAGCCGGGCACCGACATCGGCCCGCTGGCGAACCCCGCGCAGTGGCGCAAGAGCCAGGACTACATCGCCATCGCCCAGGCCGAAGGCGCGGTGCTGGCCTGCGGCGGCGAGCCGCTGCGGCGCGAGCGCCGCGGGCACTACCTGTCGCCGGCGCTGTTCACCGGCGCCGACGCCGGCATGCGCATCGCGCGCGAGGAGGTGTTCGGCCCGGTCGCCTGCGTCATCGAGGCGCGCGACTACGAGCACGGCCTGGCTCTGGCCAACGACAGCGAGTTCGGCCTGTCGGCCGGCCTGTGCACGCGCTCGCTCAAGCACGCGCAGCACTTCAAGCTCAACAGCAGCGCGGGCATGGTGATGGTCAATGCACCGACCGCCGGCGTCGACTACCACGTGCCCTTCGGCGGCCGCAAGGGCTCGAGTTATGGGCCGCGGGAGCAGGGGCGCGCGGCCGCGGACCTGTACACCGTGTCGCGCACGGTGTACGTCAACGCGTAGCCGAAACTCGAATCCTCTTGGCCACCCCATGCGCCTCGAACGCGGCCTGATCCTCCCGGCGCGCTCGGCGGGCCAGGGCTGCCGAAGGACAAGGCTCGGCTGGTCCACACGCACACCGGCTTGAGTCTGGCCAACAGCGAAGT
>Ga0114939_10003068_pt1 | contig 11868 bp, 12 predicted proteins | sample AshMeaCrysSpring_FD_87196 | JGI IMG/M metagenome (GOLD analysis project Ga0114939, IMG submission 87196) | Groundwater microbial communities from Big Spring, Nevada to study Microbial Dark Matter (Phase II) - Ash Meadows Crystal Spring | ecosystem: Environmental > Aquatic > Deep subsurface >... | reverse complement strand
CGGTCGGTAGCCACCGCTGACCCGTCGACAGCGACTTGACCGTGGATGAGGCGTCCAGGGACCTTCGTCCCCCGGAGAATTGCCCTAAGTCATTCCGGTGTCGGTCCTGGCACGGCATGCTGAGTGCTTGGCGCCCTTTCCCACGCCACGCAAGGGGGTGGTGCCCGGGTGACCCGCACCATGGCTCCCGCTTCGCGCGCACCCGATGCCGCAAACGATCCTGTGCCCGAGGCCGTCGCCGGACCGGACGACTTGGACCCCAGTGCCGAAGACCTGGCCGGCGTCTCCGGTTCCTCCGAGGAGTCCGGCGACATCGTTGACCCCGATGGCCGTCATGACACCGAGGAGCCGGACCTTGACGAGGAGGCCCAGGCGGGTCTGCCCGACGTCGTTCGGCAGTACCTGCGCGAGATCGGACGTATCCCGCTGCTCTCGGCGGCTGAGGAAGTGCAGCTCTCGCGAGCTGTGGAAGCAGGGCTGTTTGCGCAGGAGGCCCTCGCCGGCGCCTTCGAAGGGCCAGACGCCGATCGCGCGGAGCTGCTGGCCATCGCGGAGGCGGGTCATGCCGCCAAGCGGCGCCTGGTGGAGTCCAACCTCAGGCTCGTGGTGTCGGTGGCCAAACGCTATGTCGGACGCGGACTCCCCCTGCTCGACCTGATCCAGGAGGGCAACCTGGGCCTGATCCGGGCGGTGGAGAAGTTCGACTACACGCGGGGATTCAAGTTCTCCACCTATGCCACCTGGTGGATCCGCCAGTCGGTCACTCGGGCCATCGCAGACCAGGCGCGGGCGATCCGGATGCCCGTCCACGTCGTGGAGACCCTGCACAAGGTGTTGCGCGTGCATCGACAGCTCTCGCAAACTCTAGGACGTGACCCGTCGCTCGAGGAGGTAGCGGCAGTGGCCGGCATCGAGACGGCCAAGGTCGCCGAGCTCATGGCGCTGGCCCCGGAGCCGGTCAGTCTGTCGCTGCCGGTGGGGGAGTCGGAGGAGAGCGTGCTCGGTGACCTCATCGAGGACGCCGACGGCGACGACCCGGAGGAGTGCGCCACCGAGCACCTGCTCACCGAGTACCTGGGCTCCGTCCTCGGCACTCTCGGTGATCGGGAACAGCGGGTCGTGCGCATGCGGTACGGCCTCGACGACGGGCAGCAGCACACCCTCGAGGAGGTCGGCCGGGAGTTCGGTGTCACCCGGGAGCGGGTCCGGCAGATCGAGGCCAAGAGCTTGTCGAAGCTGCGTCACGGGCGCTACGCGGAAGGGCTGCACGAGTTTCTCGAGGAGTAGCCATGCGCGCGGGGCCGGGCAGTGCACGTTGCCTCGCGACGTAGCCTGACCACTGTGGGCCTGCTGCGACGCGAGCGCCTCCCCCTGGCTCAGGTTCGGGAACTCGTGGAGCTGGGCGCGGGTGAGCGTCTGCTGATCGCTGCGCAGACACCGTCCGGCGCGGTGGTCACTACGACTCACGCGCTGTGGCTGCCGCGCGGGGCCACCCTGCACCGGATCGGCTGGGAACACGTGGACGAGGTCACCTGGAGCAGGGACACCTCGACCCTGGTGGTCCGCGAGGCGGCTCCACTCGGTGCACGGCCGCGTACCTGGCGCCTGCCGATGGCCGATGACCGCGACCTCCTGCTCGTGATCAAAGAACGGGTACGCGCCACGGTGATCACCTCCGCGAGAGTCCCGGTCGGCGGGTCCCTGGGGGTGACCGTCGTAGCACGACGCCCTCCGGGTCAGGACCGGCTGACGTGGGCCGTCTCAGTCGACCCCGGGGTCGATGTCGACGACCCCGCGGTTCGATCAGCGGTCGACGACGCCATCCGCGGCCTTCGGGTCGACTTGGGTCAGTGACGCCGGGCGCGCCGTGGACGGGGCGGCGGAGGGCTGGCACGGGGGTGGACGCGGGCCCCGCTGCTACCCTGGGGATGCCGTCCGAGATGGGCGCCCTTCCCGCGTAGCTCAATCGGCAGAGCGTCCGGCTGTTAACCGGCAGGTTGAAGGTTCGAGTCCTTCCGCGGGAGCCAACCCCCTGGTCAGCGGTTTCCACGCCGCCTGGGCGGCGGGGAAGGTAGCAACGCGTGTAGCAGCGCGACTTCGAAGCAGCAGAACCGCTAGCGACCGAGGCCTCGCCGCAGCGCCGACGCCTCGTCGACGAGCCGCAGCGTGACGTGCGCGTAGATGCCTTCGGTCACGCGAGTCGACGAGTGGCCGAGCAGCTCGCTGGCCACCTTGACGGGCACTCCCTTCTCGAGCACGAGGGTGGCGGGGGCATGGCGGAGTCCGTGGAAGCTGACGCCGGGTGCACCGATGGCCGCGACGACGGGTCGCAGGGCCGTGCGGGCGTTGTCCTGGTCCCAGAGCATGCCGACGTCGGTGGTGACGACGAGCCCGGTCTCGTGCCAGAGCTGCCCAGCCGTGAGTCGCTGCTGGGCCTGCTCGTCGGCCCAGGAACGCAGCTGCGCGGCCAGCGACAGCGTGATCGGCAGGCGTCGTCGCGAGCCGGGGGTCTTCGGCTCGTCCCGGATCTGGACGCGACGCCCGCTGTCATCGACGGCGCGGGTCACGGTGGCGGTGATCCGCCGGCTCGGTCGTTGGCTATCGAGGTCCACGTCGCGCCACAGGAGCGACAGCGCCTCGCCCACGCGCATGCCGGTGTAGGCGCACAGTGCCACCGCGATGCGGAGCCGTGGATCCGACGACTCCATCAGGCTACGTACCTGCTCACGGTGGGGCAGCGCCCGCGTCGTCGCGGCCGTGGTGCCTCTAGGACCAGGGACACCGGAGGCTGGTGAGACAGCGATCACGCGGTCACGGACGGCCGTGTCGAGCACCTGACGGAGCACCTTGAGCGCCATTGCGCGACTGTTGCGCGACAGTTGCGCGACAGGGGCGGGCCGATCGCCGTTTCACCAAGCAGCCGATGTGCGTGCGTTGTGGCAGACGCTGCTCACCCAGCGACCGACGGGTGTCTGTGCGTTCCCGTGACGAAGCCACCGACAGCCGGCAGGCCGCGCCGCGCCGAGGTGGCGCTTGGCGTCCGATCGGCGGTTTCGCGGAACACTCTTGGCCATGGACAAAAGGCTTCAAGAGCGGGGACGGACCCGGGACAGCGACTCTCTCCGCGCATCTGCGGTGCGAACCGGTGTGTCGGCGGCGCTGATCGTCGGGCTGTACGCGGCGCTTCCGGTGACCTCGACGAGTGACGTGACCAGTGTGGTGGTGCTTGTGGTCGGGGTCATCCTGCTCGGGGTCATCGTGGCGGTGCGGGTCCGGCAGATCGTAAGGGACCCGAACCCTGGGTTGCGGGCTGCAGAGGCCCTGGCACTGGTGGTGCCGTTGTTCGTGGCGCTGTTCTCCTGGTCCTACGTCCTGCTGTCTGCCGCCGACCCCGGTGCGTTCAGCGAGCCGTTGAACCGGATCGACGCGGCCTACTTCTGTCTGATGATCTTGTCCACGGTTGGCTTCGGCGACATCAGCCCCACCGCCGACCTGTCCCGGCTCCTGGTGGCAGGTCAGATCGTGATCTCCTTGACCTTGCTCGCGGGCGCTGTGCGCGTCATCAGCGTCGCCGCCCACGCCGCAGCCGCTGGACGGCAGACCGGCCTGGAGCCACCGCCCGCGGGCTGACGTGCAGCGTCCGGTCGCGGCCGGCCGAGTGTCAGTGCCCGAGCCCCTCCTTGACCATGACGACCACGACCGCGAGCAGGAGCACGACTGCTGCGGTGACCAGGCTGGACAGCCAGGACCGGCCTCGCAGGCGCGCGATCGCCAACCCGGTCAGCGCTGGCATGGCTGCCAGGACCACGAGCGCACCCGTGAGTGCGGTCTCACCGTCGAGCGGAAGGAACGGCACGGCAGCGAGCGCGGCCACGCCCACCCCACCAGCAACCTGAGCCGCGGCTTCCCGCGCCGCCGACTGGGCGGCGAAGCCGCCCTCCTCGGTCAGATGGGCCGCCAGCCGGAATGCCAGCCAGTGCGCCAACGTCAGACCGATCGCGCTACCGATCAGCAGACCGACCACCGACTCATCCGAGGGCAGGATCTCCGTCGGCACTGCCACCAGCACAGCCAGCAGGACCAACGCCATGTACAAGGCGGCGGCAAAGAACTCACGCACAGCCAGCCGCGTCCCCTCGTCGGTAACAGGATCCGCGGACACCAGCCAACCTCCCAGGACGTGCCGGCACCATTACAAGCCCGACGATCATGCCATCCCCACACGCCATGGCGTCCGACGCACATGCCGCATGTAGGGCGATTCGGTCCGCTCGGCCTGCTCAGCGGTCGTGACCACGGGGAGGCATGGGCCTGCGAGAACCCCTGGTTCTTCTGCCCAGTGCCCCCGATCGCGCGCCTACGGTGTGTGGATGACGCCTGATGAGAACGAGCTGCCGAGGACGAGCTGCTGAGGCGGGTGGTCACCGACCCTGCCGTGTGCCTCGGCAAACCAACGGTTCGGGGCACGAGGATCTGGGTAGGTCTCGTGCTCGGACTGCTGGCCGACGGGTTGACCGTCGAGGACGTTCTGGCTGACTACCCCTCGTTGTCTGAGTCGGACGTTCGAGCATGTCTGGCGTATGGGGCCAGGCTGACAAGCGGACGGTTCGTCGACGTCGCGTGAGGCTCAAGCTCGACGAGAACCTGGGACGGCGAGCATGGGTTCGCCCGCGGGGGGCCGGCCACGACGTCGACACCGTCGTGGACGAGGCATTGTCTGGCCAGTCGGATCGTGCCGTGATCGACGCAGCGGTAGCTGCACGCCGCGCCTTGGTGATGGCGGCGCCAGCGAGCGCGGCGAGCGCCTCGACGGCATGTTCGTCAGGGATCCGCTGCCCGAGCCATCGGCCGCGGATGGCGGAGGAGGTCTCCACGAGCAGATGCTCCGGACCTGCCCCACGGTGCGTGGTGAACAGCACCGACGAGGAACCTCCCAGCACCAGTGCGGCCACGGCGGCACCGAGGGCCAACGTCGTCGCGGCGAGGACGGACAGGGCCAACCAGGACACCGGGATCGGGGCCGGCGAGCCACCGTTCTCGCCGCCCCCGATCTGAGCGTCCGGTCAGAACTGGTCGCACGACCAGGGCAGGGACGGCACGTGCCACGACGAGGTGCTGACCGAGCCCGGCATCGCCTTCGCCGCCCGCCACGCTGGAGGGGGGCCGCGCCCCCTGCCGCCAGTGGTGTTCTACCGCGGCGGCGAGCCAGCCACGTAGCGGCCGTCCCTCGCGGCGCTCGAACCGCCTGCGATGTTCGAGCGCTGGCTGCCCGCGGAGCCGTCGTGGCTTTCGGCACTACTCGATGATCGGATCGTGCCCGAGGCTGGAGCCGTGCGCGTCGAGCGGTGGTGCGCTTCGGTCCTGGGGGTGGTCGTCCTGCTGGGCGGGTGCGGGACCGATGGTGGGTCGCAGATCGCCAACCCGTCCGCCGTCTTCTGCGAGGAGCAGGGCGGGATCTACTCGTTGGACGACGGGACGTGCACGCTCCCGGACGGCAGCGTCGTGGATGCATGGGACTACTTCCGAGAGCAGGCTCGGGATGATGAGCCAGGTGCCAGCGGTCTGCCGGGGAGCGAGGAAAGGCCGCCGTGACCACGACGACATCGCGGGACGATCTCGGGCGCGTCGTCGAAGTGCCTGACCGGGTGAGCCGGGTGGTGTCCCTGGTGCCCTCGCTGACCGAGGCGGTCGCCGCCTCGGCCTCGGGACTGCTTGTCGGGGCCACCGATTGGTGCACCCACCCCGCGGACCTGGGTGTGCCACGCGTGCGTGGGACGAAGAACCCGGACCTGACGCGTATCGCCGACCTCGCTCCGGACCTTGTCGTGGCCAACAAGGAGGAGAACCGGCGTATCGACGTCGAGCGGCTCACAGGCATGGGGATACCGGTCTGGGTGACCGATCCGCACACCGTCCCGACGGCGCTGGACTCCCTGAGCCGGCTCCTGGTCTACGCACTGCGGCTCGCCGGCGAGCCGCAGTGGTTGCTCCGCGCGCGCCAGGCGTGGCGCCATCCGGTTCCACGGACGCGGCTGCGGGTGGCGGCGCTCATCTGGCGTGACCCCTGGATGGCGATCGGGCCGGACACCTTCGCTGACGACCTGCTGCGGCGACTCGGGGCGGCGAACGTCTTCACCGAGGCCGATGGCACGTCCCGCTACCCGCGGACGAGCCCCGACGATATCGTCGCGCGGCAGCCCGACATCGTGCTTCTGCCGGACGAGCCGTACGCCTTCACCGACACCGACGGTCCCGAGGCGCTGCCCGGCCTTCGCTGCCGCATGGTCTCCGGACGCCTGCTCACCTGGTACGGCCCGAGCCTGGTGCAGGCCAGACATCTGCTCGACGAGCCCGGGCCCGACGTCCAGACACCGGCATGACGTCCCCCGTCACGGAACGGGAGGAGTCGTGGGGACCGGACGCCTCTACTTCCTGGAGGAGGACGGCGAGGGACGAGAGGTGCTCCTTCCACGATCGCTGCCACGACCTGATGCTCTACGACAGGTCTGTAAGGCACGGCGAGTTCTGTGTCGTGCGCCACACTTCTGGGCAGCGAGCTCGCCCGGTGGAACGGACCTCCCGCTCTGCGAGCGCAACTCGGGGGACCTGGAGTTCCGCGACACGGCACCCACCCGAACCGACGACCTGCACCGTCGATGGACGCTCCCGTGGCGCTGGCAGCCGGGCCCGGACGCGATCGTGACCGGCCGGTGGGTCCCGGCCCTCCAGCCCGGAGGGCGGCGAACCGGGTTCCTGACCTACCGGCGCTGACGTCTCCGCCAGGGGCGGCTGGTCTCATGGGCGCCGAGGTCCAGCACGGGTGGACGATGGGCCAGGAGACCGTGGCCGTCATCGACCTCTTGGTGGACCATGCGACAGGGCAGAGACGGGGTGAGAGCGGTGAGCCGGAGCCCGTCGACGATCGAGTTGATCGAGCAGACGCCGTACGAGTGGCGAATCGAGCGTCACGGCGCGATGAGAGTGCCCGGGATCGTGTTCGCCTCGCGCCGACTGCTCGTCAACATCCGTGACGACCCAGCGCTGCAGCAGGTCATGAACGTCGCGATGTTGCCGGGGATCGTGATGGCCTCGTACGCCATGCCAGATGTGCACTGGGGGTACGGCTTCCCCATCGGCGGCGTGGCCGCGACCGACATCGACAACGGCGGCGTGGTGTCGCCGGGAGGCGTCGGGTTCGACATCTCCTGCGGGGTGCGGCTGCTGGTCTCGCCGCTGGAGCAGCGGGACCTGTCCGGACGGATGGACCGGCTCATGAACGAGCTGGATGCCCGCATCCCGCGAGGGGTCGGCCCCGGCGGTGTCTGGGCCTCGGCCGACCTGTCGGATCTCAGAGCGCTGCTGACCGACGGGTCGCGCTATGCGATCCGGTGCGGCTACGGCGAGGAGGACGACCTGGAGTACTGCGAGGATCGCGGGGCCGTCTCGAACGCCGACCTCGCACAGGTCAGCGACCGGGCCGTCCAACGGGGGCTGGTCCAGATCGGGTCGCTGGGCTCGGGCAACCACTTCCTCGAAGTGCAGGTCGTCGATCAGCAGTACGACAGCGAGGTTGCCGACGCGTGGGGCCTGGCGACGGGTCGGGTGTGCGTGATGCTGCACTGCGGGTCACGCGGGCTCGGTCATCAGATCTGCTCGGACCACGTGCGCGACATGGTGCAGGCGATGCCCAGGTTCGGCATCACCCTGCCCGACCAGCAGCTGGCGTGCGCGCCCGTCGGCTCGGACGAGGGTCGCCACTACCTAGGCGCCATGGCGGCCGCCGCCAACTTCGGGCGCGCCAACCGGCAGCTGCTGACAGCAGCGACGCGAGACGCCTTCGAGCAGGCGGTCGGCACACGGCGGCTTCGGCTGGTGTACGACGTGTCCCACAACCTGGCCAAGATCGAGACGCATCAGGTCGACGGGGTCGTGCGTCGGCTGTGCGTGCACCGCAAGGGTGCGACCCGCGCCCTCCCGCCGGATGATCCCGAGCTGCCCGCCGGTTGCGCACCGCACGGCCAGCCGGTTCTCGTGCCTGGGTCGATGGGCACTGCCTCGTACGTCCTGGCCGGCGTCGCCGGTGGTGCTGCGTTCCACTCCGCGTGCCACGGCGCAGGTCGCAGGCTCAGTCGGCATGCTGCTGCTCGAAGCGTCCAGGGTCGCAGCCTGCGAAAGTCCCTGGAGGAGGCCGGGGTGTCGGTGCGGGCCTCATCCATGCGCGGGCTGGCGGAGGAGGCGCCCGCGGCCTACAAGGACGTCGACGAGGTCGTCGCCTCGTCCGAGGCGGCCGGGTTGGCGCGGCGTGTGGTGCGGCTGCGTCCGATCGGCGTGGTCAAGGGGTGAGGCAGTGACGGCGAGCGCGAAACGCGCCCGTCCGCCGGCCGGCTTTCGGCTGCTGGAGCACACCGCTGACATCGGTGTTGAGGCGTGGGGACGAACCCGGCAGGAGTGCTTCGACCAGGCGGTGCGCGCACTGGCGGCCGTGGTAGCGGCCCCCCGCACGCCGATCACGACCCGGGCCGAGGCCGTCCGCATCCCGCCCGGGACGCACGAGGAGCAGTTGCTCACCCTCCTGGAGGCGGCGATCTACCTCATCGACGTCAACGGGCAGATGCCCATCGCTGCCCACCTCGTCCCGGCGCCGGACGGCGGGCTCGGTGGGGTGTTCGACACCGTGGCCGTCGAGGATGTCGAGCAGACCGGCAGTGTCCCGAAGGCTGCGACCCGCTACCTGCTGCGGGTCTGGCAGGACGACACCGGCTGGTGTGCGCGCGCCACCATCGATGTGTAGCGCCCCGGGCTGGCCGCAGGTGGCCGCGGGCAGGCCGCAGGCGGCCGCGGCCGGTCCGCAGGCGGCTCCGGGCAGGCCGCAGGCGGCATCGTCCGAAGGATTGTGGGGCAGAGCCCTCGCGACGTCGGACGATCCGGGCAGAAGGCGATGCCGCGACGTCGGACGATCCGGGCAGCCCGCGATCGGGGAGCAGCCGTGGCGTGCGACGGGACAGCCCCTCGCGTCCAGTAGCCTCGTCGGGTCATGGACGTCCCCTCCGTTGATTCGCGTCCTGCACCCAGGGAGTTGTCTGCTGTCTGGGTGCGCGTCGGCGTGCCCGGCGTGCTGGCTGCCTCGCTGGTCGCAGTTGGGGCTCTGGTGGTGGGCTGGATCGCGCCGGCAGCGGACCTGTCAGCGGACCCCGTCCTGCTGCAACTGCGGGAATCACTGCCGGTGGTGTTCGCCGCCAAGGCAGCCGTCATCGTGGGAGTGGGATGGTTGCTGCGGACTTGGCTGGCCGCCGGCAGGACGGCAGCCGGCCTCGATGTGCACAGCGCCCGCAGGCTCGGCGCCATGGTGCTGGTCTGGTCGGCGCCGCTGCTTGTCGCCCCTGTGCTCTTCAGCCGTGACGTCTTCAGCTATGTCGCGCTGAGTCGGCTACAGCCAGCCGGGATCGACCCGTACCAGCACGGGACCGGGGCACTGACCACCTATCTGGCCGACGGTGCAGACCCGATGTGGGCGGAGTCGCCGGCCCCTTACGGCCCGATGTGGATGTTCGCCTCGAGCGTGCTGTTCCACCTCACCGGGGCCGAAGCCACGGCCTCGTTGCTGGGGTTCCGCCTGCTCGCCTTCGTCGGCGTGGCACTGCTGGTCGTCTTCGTCCCGCGTCTGGCTGACCTGTCGGGGGCTGATCCGGGGCGCGCCACCTGGTTGGCGGTGCTCAACCCGCTGGTGCTGTTCCACCTGACCTCGGCCGCGCACAACGACGCCCTGATGATGGGTCTGCTGGTCGCGGGCATCGCGACAGCGATGCATCGAAACTTCACCGTCGGCGTGCTGCTGGTGGTGGTTGCCGGCGCCATCAAGGCGCCAGCGCTTCTTGCCCTGCCGTTCCTGGCGCTGCTCCACGTCGGACCGGACGCGGACTGGTGGCGTCGCCTGGCGGCGTGGGCGAGGGTTGCGGCGCTGGCCACAGGAGCCCTCGCGGTGCTGAGCGTGACGACGGGCTTCGGCTTGGGGTGGGCAGCCAACCTCACGACCCCCACCAGGGTTGATACCTGGCTCTCGCCCGTGACCGCGATCGGACGCACGATGGGCTCACTCACCGAGGCGGTGGGTCTGCTGGATGCCGCCACCGTCCTGCAGGCCATGCGCACCCTGGGCACGGTGTGCTCGGCCCTACTCGTCTGCTGGCTGCTGTTGACCGCCCGCACGCGCCCGCTGCTGCGTGGCGCAGCGCTGGCGGTGCTGGGCGTCGTGCTTCTCGGCCCGGTCGTGCATCCGTGGTACCTGCTGTGGGCCGTCCCGCTGCTGGCCGGTGCGGGTCTGACGAAGGACGAGACCAGATGGGCGGTCGGCGCGAGCATCGCGGTGGCGGTGTACTCGGTGGCGAACACGTCGGCCACCACGACGTCGTTGGTGACCCTGCCGGACGGTATCGCCGCCCTGGTCTCGGTGGTGGTCTTGACTGGGATGCTCGTCGGCCCGCTCGGCACCCGTCAATTGCTGCAACGGCGCAGGGACCCGCAACCGGTGGTCGCGCCCTCCTGACGCGACGGTCGGCCGCGTCCGGGTCGAGCAACTGGCCCGGCCGGGCCGTTCGCCCCTCGCCCCGTCCGGGCCAACGAGCGACGCTCGAAGAGGGAGGCAAGGGCCCGATCGGGCCGGCGTCCGGGTCGAGCTGGCGATGTCGGGGCCCGGGACGGAGGTGTCATGGCTCCTACTGTCCAGTTGCGCTCCGATGCCCGCGACGACGTGCTCGCCCTGGTCCGTGAGCTGCCCAAGGTCGAGCTCCACGTGCACGTGGAGGGCACGCTGGAAGCCGAGCTGATGCTTCGGCTGGCCAGACGCAACGGGGTGTCCACCCGGTTCCGGGACGTCGCCGACGTGCGCCGGGCGCTGATGTTCGACAGCCTGCAGTCCTTCCTCGATCTGTACTACGAGCAGACGCAGGTGCTGCAGACCCGGCAGGACTTCTTCGACCTGACCGCTGCCTACCTGCATCGCGTCCACCGCGACCGGGTGCGGCACACCGAGGTGTTCTTCGACCCCCAGAGCCACACGAGCCGAGGGATTCCCTTCGACGTCGTCGTCGACGGGATCAGCGCCGCCCTGACGGAGGTGGGCCGCGACCTGGGCATCTCGTCCAGGCTCATCATGTGCTTCCTGCGCCACCGCAGCGAGGCCGAGGCGTTCGACATGCTCGAGCGGGCACGGGCTCATCGGGACACGATCCACGGCGTCGGCCTGGACTCCGCCGAGGTGGGTAACCCGCCGAGCAAGTTCTCCCGGGTCTTCGCCGCAGCTCGACGGCACGGGTTCTGGACCGTTGCCCACGCAGGGGAGGAGGGCCCGCCCGACTACGTCTGGCAGGCTCTCGCGCTCGGGGTGCGTCGCATCGACCACGGGGTTCGGTGCATGGAGGACGAGGCTTTGGTGGAGCGGCTGGTTGAGGACGGGACGCCTCTCACCGTGTGCCCGGTGTCCAACGTGCGGCTGAAGGTCGTCCCTGATCTGGCTCACCACAACCTACGGCGCATGCTCGAACGCGGCCTGGCTGCGACGGTCAACTCCGATGACCCCGCCTACTTCGGGGGATACCTCGGCGACGTCTTCGCCGAAACCGTGCAGGCGCTTGGTCTGGGGCGCGCAGAGGTTGTCCAGCTGGCCGAGAACGCCGTGCGGGCCGCCGTCCTGGACGCGGGCCGTCGACAGGAGCTGCTGACTGAGGTGTGTCGCGGCTCATCTGTGCCGCGGCCTGCTGGGCAGAGCAGTTAGGCCCTGCCCAGCAGCGTCACGAGTTCTTATCCTCGGCTGCTGAACCCCACCTGGAGGAGTCTCGATGGCCCGTGTCGTTGTCCTAGGGGCAGGCATCT